>Ga0209455_1000297_pt1 | contig 51750 bp, 44 predicted proteins | sample AraplaCol_mCL_r2_FD_184275 | JGI IMG/M metagenome (GOLD analysis project Ga0209455, IMG submission 184275) | Arabidopsis root microbial communities from North Carolina, USA - plate scrape CL_Col_mCL_r2 (SPAdes) (version 2) | ecosystem: Host-associated > Plants > Roots > Endosphere | place: USA... | reverse complement strand
CAGACGATCATGCGCCAGCAGCGCCAGCGAGCGCAGCGGCGCGAGCGCGGGCTGTTCGAGGCAAGCGAGGCGCACCAGACCGTGGCTCATCGCCATGGTGCCCTCGCGATCGGGCGCGCGGCGCGCGGCATGGCGTTCCAGCAGTTCCGACGCACCGGGATCGTCCGCGGCAGCCACCAGTTCGGCCAGCGTCAGTGCATCGCGCAGGCCGAGGTTGAAGCCTTGCGCGCCGATCGGATGCACGGTCTGCGCCGCATTGCCCACCAGCACTGCGCGCGGGCCGATGAGCCGCTGCGCGGCCACGCGATGGATCGCGTAGGGATGGCGCTTGCCGGGCCGCGACAGTTGTCCGAGTCGCCAGCCGAAGCGCTGCTGCGCCAACGCGACGAAGCCTGCATCGTCCAGCGCGGCGACTTCGTCGGCCGCTTCCGCGGGCACGGTGAGCACCAGGCCGCAGCGCCCTTCGGCCAGCGGCAACAGCGCCACCGGACCCTCATCGGAAAAACGCTCGAAAGCACGATTCGCATGCGCCCGCTCGGGCGTGACGGTAGCCACGAACAAGGTCTGCTCGTAGTCGTATCGAACGGCTTCGATGCCGAGTTGGCTGCGCACGAAGGATTCGGTGCCGTCGGCCCCCACCAACAGCGCGGCATCGATGACACACTCGCCATCCGCCGCGCGGATGCGGGCGCGCCAGCCCTGCGGCTGTGCCTCCAGTGATTCCAGCTTCGCGGGCGCGAGCCGGGTCAGCCGCGTGCAGGTATCCAGCCGACGCAGCAGGGCCGCACCCAGTTCGCGTGCAGGCAGGGTCCAGCCCAGCGCGTCGACGCCGTGCTTCGCCGCATCGATGCGCGCGCTGCCGAACTCGCCGGCGCGACTGACGTGGATGTGGCGGATAGCCGTGGCCTGCGCTGCGGCATGCGGCCACACGCCGATCGCGGCAAGGCCGTTGACAGTGGCGCGGGCCAGCGCGAGGTTGCGCTCGTCGTAGCTGGGCTGGGCGTCTATGCGCGGGGCGGCGGCCTCGACCAGGGTGGCCTTGATGCCGGCGGCGTCCAGCGCAATGGCGAGGCTGGCGCCGACCAGGCCGCCACCGACGATCAGCACGCCATCATCGGCGGGAGATGTGGGGGGATTCATGCGCCGGATGATACGCGCCGGCGAGCCGCCGACGCATCGGGCCGGCCACATTGGGATAAACTGTGCGCCTGAATCCCGCCGAGCTGCACGGAGTACACATGGCAACCTCAACGACCCGACGCCTGGCCATCCTCCTGGGCTTGGCCCTGGTGATGGGCGTCACCCGCTTCCATCCCTCGCTGCTGCACCACGCGCTGTGGGATGCCTCGTGGGGTGTGTTCTTCCTCGCCGGTTTCTGGCTGCGCGGCCAGGGTCGCTGGGCCTTCCCGCTGCTGCTGGCCGAGGCCGTGCTGGTGGACTACCAGGTGATCTCCGGCCAGGGCATCGATTTCTGGAGCCACTACTGCGTGTCGCCGGCCTACTGGTTCCTGGCACCGTCCTACGGCGCGCTGTGGCTGGGCGGCAGCTGGCTGGCCAAGCGCCAGTCGGGTCTGAACCTGCGCACGCTCGGCCTCGCCGTTGCCGCGCTGCTGGTCGCCGAGGGCGCCTGCTACCTGATCTCCAACGGCAGCTTCTACTGGATCAGCGCCAGCGTGCCGGCGCCGCGCAGCTTCGGCGCGTGGTTCGGCAATCTCGGCGACTGGTACCTGCCGTTCCTCACCGGCACCGCCCTCTACGTGGGGCTGGGCGCGGTGGTGCATGCGCTGGTGATGCAGCTGTCGCGCCTGTCGCAGCTCGGTGCTCACGCCAAGCACTGACGTGGGCAACCGCCTCTCCAGGATCTACACCCGCACCGGTGACGACGGCAGCACCGGTCTCGGCGACGGTTCGCGCGTGGCCAAGGACTCGCCGCGCGTGGCCGCCTACGGCACGGTGGACGAGCTCAACAGCACGATCGGCATGGTGCTGGCCTGCGAGGGTGTGGACGCGGCGGTGCGCGAGGCGCTGACCCAGATCCAGCATGAGCTGTTCGACTTGGGCGGGGAGCTGTGCATCCCCGGCATGGCGATGATCGAGGATGCCGACATCGCGCGACTGGAAACCGTGCTGGACGCGTTCAACGAACCGTTGCCGCCGCTGAAGGAATTCATCCTGCCCGGCGGCGGCATGGCGGCGGCCTGCTGCCATCTCGCGCGCACCGTGTGCCGTCGCGCCGAGCGCGAAGTCATCACGCTGCGCCACGCGGAACCCGAGGTGCGGCCACAGGCGCAGCACTACCTCAACCGCCTGTCCGACCTGCTGTTCGTGCTCTGCCGCGTGCTTGCCCGCACCGGCGGCCACGGCGAGGTGCTGTGGCAGCACGAGCGGCGGCGCAAGCCCGCCGCCAGCTGAAGCCGCCGCATGCTGCGGCTGTACACCCACCCGGCCTGTCTGCAGCACGACAACGGCCCCGGTCACCCCGAATCGCCGGCGCGGCTCGCCGCCGTGCTGCGCGTACTCGACCACGACCGCTACGCCGCGCTGGATCGCGTCGAGGCGCCACGCGCCAGCCGCGAGCAGCTGTTGCGCGTGCACGACGTCAACCACGTCGATCGCATCCTCACCGCCATACCGGTGGGTCAGGTGCAGCGGCTGGACGAGGACACCGTGCTGTCGCCCGGCTCCGCCGAGGCTGCGCTGCGTGCCGCCGGCGCCGCGGTGGCGGCGGTCGACACCGTGCTCGACGGCGGCCACGTGCGCCGCGCGTTCTGCGCGGTACGCCCGCCCGGCCACCACGCCACGCGCGAGCAGGCGATGGGCTTCTGCCTGTTCAACAACGTGGCGGTGGCCGCGGCACACGCGCTGGCGGCACACGGCCTGCAGCGCGTGGCGATCGCCGACTTCGATGTGCACCACGGCAACGGCACGCAGGACATCTTCTGGCGTGAGCCCCGCGTGCTGTTCGCCTCCAGCCACCAGATGCCGCTGTACCCGGGCAGCGGCGGCCCGGATGAACGCGGCGCGGGCAACATCCTCAATCGGCCGTTGTCGGCCGGCGACGGCCCCTACCTGTTCCGCGAACTGTGGGAGGGCGACCTGCTGCCGCGGCTGCACGCGTTCAAACCGCAACTGGTGCTGGTCTCGGCCGGCTTCGACGCGCACCAGCGCGACCCGCTGGCCGATCTGTGCCTGGGCAGCGAGGACTACGCCTGGATCACCGCCAAGCTGGTCGAGCTGGCGAACCGGCACGCCGACGGCCGTCTGGTCTCCACGCTGGAAGGCGGCTACGACCTCGCCGCGCTGGCGGCCAGCACGGCGGCGCATGTCGAGGCGATGCTGGATTGAAGAGTGCGGCCACGGATGGCCGCCCGTTCGATTCTCCCGATCACGGACGATCGCAAAAGTAAAGGTTGAGGCGTGCGGCCGTCGCGCCCGGCCTGCCATTCCGCCTCGCACCGACCCGCCCGGGCTCGTTCATCACTGAATCCTCGCCTGCACCGCGCAGGCCCCATGCCTGCCTGATCCAGGGTGTTTCTGCTAGTTTTACGAGCCTCACGACCGCAGGGCTCCCATTGTGATGCGCAAGCTCCCCCCACGACGCCTGCTGGCGGTCGCCGCCGCGCTTGCCCTGGTCGGCGTCCCGGTCGAAGCCATGGGCAGCAGCCTGGGGCAGCACCGCAAGAGTTCGCTGGACGGCAGCGAGCAGGTCTGCCCGCTGGGTTCCTTCCACTGCGCGCCGCGCCCGTACAACTACGCGATGTGCCGTCCCAACGCGATGCTGGAGTTCTACGACCCCACGTTGAGCCGCGACAGCAGCCTGCGCGACACCAGCAACACCTACGTGACCGCGCAGCACGTGGACAGCTCCAACCAGACCGTCTACCACCTCGCCGGCGACGTCCGCATGGAGCGCGCCGATCAACGGCTGCAGGCGGACACGGCCGACTACAACGACGACACCACCGACTACGACGCGCGCGGCAACGTGCGCTACCAGGATGCCGGCCAGCTGCTGGCCGCCAGCCGCGCCCGCGGCAACAACGACGCCAGCACCGGCATCGCCGACGACGTGCGCTACCAGATGCTGGATTCGCGCGGCAACGGCACGGCCAGCAAGGCGCAGATGTTCGACGCCGACCGCACGCGCTACTCGCAGGCCACCTATTCCACCTGCGACGTGGGCCACCATCTGTGGGAGTTCCGCGGCAAGTCGATCAGCGTCGACAAGGAAACCGGCCGCGGCGTGGCGCGCAACGCCACCTTCCGCGTCGGCAGCGTGCCGCTGATCTACCTGCCCTGGTTCAGTTTCCCGGTGGACAACCGGCGCATGACCGGCTTCCTGTACCCGACCTTCGGCCACAGCAGCCGCTCGGGCTATTTCCTCAGCACGCCGTACTACCTGAACCTGGCGCCGAACTACGACGCCACGCTGGACCCGCGCGTCTACAGCACCCGCGGCTTCATGCTGGACACCGAATTCCGCTACCTGCTGCCGGGCAGCAGCGGCACGCTGGACGTGCAGTACCTGCCGAACGATCACGGCCCCACCGATCCCGGCACCACCGCCAATACCGCGGGCACGAACCGCTACCGCTACACCATCAACGACACCACGCACCTGTGGGGAAGCTGGAACTTCAGCACCTCGATCGACCGCAGCTCGGACAACAACTTCTATTACGACTTCGGCAACCAGTTCGGTGGCGCGCCGGTCTACAGCCTCGCGTCCACCGCCAATGTCGCCGGCGGCGGCAAGTGGGGCGAAGCGCTGTGGAACGCCTCGGTGGGCGGCACCGCCTACCAGAACATGAACCCGTTCCTCACCGACGCGTCGCTGCCCTACCGGCAGTTGCCGAACGCCAATTTCAACGTGGATCTGCCGCTGAACCGCTGGCTGGAATTCGGCATGACCAACCAGTTCGTGGCGTTCCGCAAGCCGGGGGCCGTGGAAGGCAGCCGCGAGGACATCGAACCGTTCGCCGCCGCGGATTTCGGCGCACCGGGCTGGTTCGTGCGCCCCCGCGTGGCCTGGCGCTACACCGATTACCAGCTCAGCAACGGCTACCAGAACTACGGCTACTACGGCCTGCTGGGCAGCGGCACGACGACCCCGTTCACGCAGAGGTCGCCCAGCCGCTCGCTGCCGATCGTCAGCCTGGACAGCGGGCTGGTGTTCGATCGCGATACGTCGCTGTTCGGCCACGACTACACGCAGACGCTGGAGCCGCGGCTGTACTACCTGTACGTGCCGTACCGCGATCAGAACAACCTGCCGCTGTTCGACACCAGCCTGATGTCGTTCGACTACTGGCAGCTGTTCTCGACCAACCAGTTCTCCGGCGCCGATCGCCAGATGAACGCGAACAACCTCACCGCGGCGGTCACCACGCGACTGCTGGACGACGGCGGCGTGGAGCGCTTGTCGGCCAGCTTCGGCCAGATCCGCTACTTCACCCCGCAGCGGGTGCAGATGCCGAACGGCGCGAACACGTCTTCCCCGGCCACCGACTGGTCCGGCTCGTCCTACGTGGCGCAACTGGACCTGCAGCTCAGCGACCGCTGGCGCGCCAGCAGCTCCTACCAGTGGAGCCCGAACACCCGCCGCACCGACATGGCGATGCTGCAGCTGCAGGGGCGGCTGGGCCTGGACGGGGTGGTCAACTTCGCCTACCGCTACCGCCGCGGACTGATGGAACAATACAGCGTCTCGGCGGTCTACCCGCTGTCCGAGCGCTGGCGCCTGATCGGCGCGTGGACGTATGCGGAACCGGTCAAGGGCGTGGTCAACCCGCTGAAGGGCACGATCGAAGCGCTGGCCGGCATCGAATACGACAGTTGTTGCGTCACCCTGCGGCTGGTCGACCGCAGCTACGTGAACCAGGGTTACTACGGCGTCGCGCCGCCCACGACGCCGGGCCAGACCAACCTGCGCGACAACGCCATCATGTTCGAAGTCGTCTTCAAGGGCCTCGGCTCGACCGGCGGCCAGATCGACCCACTGCTGCACCGTGATATTCTCGGCTATCAATAAACCGCTGTATCCATCCTCCGGCTGCTCCCTGATGAAGCGATTCCTCGCCCTGCTCCTGCCCGCCCTCGTGCTCGCGCTGCCCGCGCAGGCCCAGCTGTTGCCCAACGCCGGCACCAACGCCGCACCGGCCGGCCAGACCCAGTCGCTGGACCGCATCGTCGCGGTGGTGAACGAGGACGTGATCCTGCAAAGCGAGCTCGACAACGCCGTGCGCTCGATCCAGCAGCAGTACGCCAGCCAGCCGGGCCAGCTGCCGCCGATGAACGTGCTGCAGCAGCAGGTGCTCGACCGGTTGATCCTGATGAAGCTGCAGCTGCAGAAGGCCGACGACCAGGGCGTGCATGTCTCCGACGCCCAGGTCGACCAGGCGGTGGCCGAGGTGGCGCAGCAGAACAAGATGAGTCCTGACCAGTTGCGCGCCGAGGTGCAGCGCAGCGGCGAGGATTTCGGCGCGTTCCGCCAGCAGCTGGCCGACCAGCTCACTGTGCAGCAACTTCACCAGAGCGTGGTGCACGACCAGGTCTCGGTCACCGACAGCGAGATCGACAACCTGCTTGCCAGCCCAAGCTACAAGGCCGGCGAGGTGCACTTGGCGCACATCCAGATCAGCATCCCCTCCGGCGCCGACGCCGCCGCGATCCAGGCCGCCGCCACCAAGGCCGAGGCGGCGATCAACGCGATCAAGGGCGGCATGGACTTCAACGCCGCAGCGATCCGCTACTCCGACGCATCCGACGCGCTGGACGGTGGCGACCTCGGCTGGCGCCGCATGGACGAGATCCCGCCGGCCTTTGCCGACACGGTGGCCAACATGAAGCCCGGCGACGTCAGCCCCGCGCTGCGCGGCCCCACCGGCTTCCACATCATCAAGCTGATCGGCCAGCGCGAGCCGTCCAAGCAGATCGTCACCGAGTACCACGCACGGCAGATCCTGCTCAAGCCGAGCGAACTGATGACGCCCGAGCAGGCGCAGCAGAAGGCGCAGGAGCTGTACGAGCAGCTCACCACCAAGCACGCGGACTTCGCCAAGCTGGCGAAGGACAATTCCAAGGACGACACCACCGCCAACCTCGGCGGCGACATGGGCTGGTTCGCCAAGGACGCCTGGGGCAGCGCGATCGCGCAGCAGCTCGCCCAGCTGAAGGAGAACCAGGTCTCGCAGCCGTTCCAGACCGGCAACGGCTGGGACATCCTGCAGCTCCTGGGCACCCGCCAGAGCGACCTCACCACCCAGATGGAACGCGACCAAGCGCGCCAGGCGATCGGCAACCGCAAGGCCGAGCAGGCCTACGACGACTTCCTGCGCGACCTGCGCGCGAATGCCTTCATCAACGTGCTGGTGCCCGCGCTGCGCGACGACACCAATACGCCGGCAGCCTCCTGACCGGGAGCCGCCGGCATGGCGCTGCCACGGCTCGCCGTCACCGCCGGTGAGCCGGCCGGGATCGGTCCGGAACTGATCGCGCGACTGGCCGCCACATCGCTGGCGGCCGATCTGGTGGCGATCACCGACCGCGATCTGCTCGCCCGCGCCGCCGCCCGCTGCGGGCTTTCCATCACCCTCGACGACGACGATGGCACGCCGCGCGAGCACCGCGAAGCCGGCAGCTTGCGCGTGCACCACATCCCGCTGGCTGCCACGGAAATCCCCGGCCAACCCGACCCGCGCAACGCACGGCACGTGCTCACCACCCTCGCCGAGGCCGCCGACGGCTGTCTGGCCCGCCGCTACGCCGCCGTGGTCACCGCGCCGCTGCAGAAGGCCTCGATCAACGAGGCCGGCATCCGCTTCAGCGGCCACACCGAATATTTCGCGGAACGCACCCGCACCGATGTGGTGATGATGCTGGCCAGCCCCGAGCTGCGCGTGGCGCTGGCCACCACGCACCTGCCCTTGAGCGCGGTGCCCGCCGCGATCACCCGCACCGCACTGGAGCGCACGCTGCGCATCGTGCACGCCGAACTGCAGGCAAAGTTCGGCATCGCCGCGCCGCGCATCGCCGTACTGGGCCTCAACCCGCATGCCGGCGAAGGCGGCCACCTGGGCCGCGAGGAACTGGACACGATCATCCCGCTGCTGGACACACTGCGCGCCGAAGGCCTGGATCTGCTGGGGCCGCTGCCCGCCGACACCGCCTTCGTGCCCGCGCAGCGTGCGCGCTACGACGCGGTGCTGGCGATGTACCACGACCAGGCGCTGCCGGTGCTGAAGAGCGAAGCCTTCGACCGCACCGTCAACCTCACGCTCGGCCTGCCCTTCATCCGTACCTCGGTCGACCACGGCACCGCGCTGGATCTGGCCGGCACGGGTCGCGCCGATCCCGCCAGCCTGATCGCTGCCGCCAAGCTGGCCTTGACGCTGGCAGCACGCCGGCGAAAAGAGAGTGAAGAGGCGTGAGAAGTGAGTAAAACCTGCAAGACTGCCGCTCTCGCTCCTCACTTCTCTCCACTCACTGCTGCCCCATGAACGCTCGCCCCAAGAAAAGCTTCGGCCAGCACTTCCTGCACGACCGCCGCTACATCGACGACATCGTGCGCGCGATCGCGCCGCGCGCCGGCGACTTCCTGGTCGAGATCGGCCCCGGCGAGGGTGCGCTCACCCTGCCGCTGCTGGCCGCGGCCGGCTCGCTCACCGCGATCGAGCTGGACACCGACCTGATCCCTGCGCTGAAGGCGCGCGCGGCGGAGGTGGGCGAACTGGCCGTGATCCAGGCCGACGTGTTGAAGGTGGATCTGGCCGCGCTGGCACACCGCCATGGCGTGGAACGCCTGCGCATCGCCGGCAACCTGCCGTACTACATCTCCAGCCCGATCCTGTTCCATTGCGTGGAGCACGCCGCGGCGATCGAGGACATGCACTTCATGCTGCAGAAGGAGGTGGTGGACCGCATGGCCGCGGAACCCGGCAGCAAGGTGTACGGCCGGCTGTCGGTGATGCTGCAGCTGGCCTGCCGCGTGATGCCGCTGTTCGAGGTGCCGCCGGAAGCGTTCCGGCCGCCGCCCAAGGTGGACTCGGCGGTGGTGCGGCTGGTGCCGCTCGCGTCGCACGAACGCCACGACGCCGATCCCGAGCTGCTGCACGCGGTGGTGAAGGCCGCCTTCGGCCAGCGGCGCAAGACGCTCTCCAACGCGCTGCGGCAGCTGCTGGACGCCGAGGCGATCCGCAGCGCCGACGTCGATCCCCGCGCACGCGCCGAGACGCTGGCGCCCGGGGATTTCGTGCGCCTCGCCAAGCGCCTCGCCGCGCGCTGAATCCCGCCGGCGCACGGGCGACGCGCGACGCCGCAAGCCTTACAATCGGCACATGAGCGAAAACCATCCCTACACGATCGATGTGCAGGTGCGGACGCGTTTCGTCCCCGACCAGTCCCGCCCCGACGACAACCGCTACGTGTTCGCCTACACCATCACGCTGCACAACGCGGGCAGCGTGCCCGCGCAACTGCTGACCCGGCACTGGGTGATCACCGACGCCAACGGCAAGGTGGAGGAAGTGCGCGGCGACGGCGTGGTGGGCGAGCAGCCCTGGATGCGCCCGGGCGACAACTTCGAATACACCTCCGGCGCGGTGCTGGAGACTCCGGTGGGCACCATGGGCGGCAGCTACCTGATGCTGGCCGACGACGGTACCCGCTTCGAGGCGCCGATCCCGCGCTTCACGCTCGCCATCCCGCGCACCTTGCACTGACGGACGGCACACGGATGGCCACCTATGCAATCGGCGACGTGCAGGGCTGCTACCCGGAACTGCAACGCCTGCTGGACAAGCTGCGCTTCGACCCGGCGACCGACCGGCTGTGGTTCTGCGGCGATCTGGTCAACCGCGGCGGCGAGTCGCTGGCCACGCTGCGGCTGATCCACGGCCTGCGCGAGCAGAGCGTCGTCACTCTGGGCAACCACGACCTCAGCCTGCTGGCGATTGCGCTGCGCAAGCCGGAGGCCCAGGCCAAGGTGAACCCCGAATTGCGCGAGGTGCTGTTCGCCGACGACGCGCCGGTGCTGTTCGAATGGCTGCGTTCGCAAAGGCTGCTGCACCACGACGAGCAGCTCGGCTGGACCATGATCCACGCCGGACTCGCGCCGCAGTGGACGCTGCGCCAGGCGCAGAAGGCCGCACAGGAGGTGGAGCGCGAGCTCTCCAGCCCGCGCCATCCGCGCATCCTCCGCAACCTGTTCGGCAACCGTCCCGCGGGCTGGTCCAGCCGCCTGCAGGGGCTGGACCGCCACCGCGCCACGATCAACCTGCTCACCCGCATGCGCTACTGCGACGTCAACGGCCGCATCGACTTCGAGGGCAAGGGCGAGCCCGGCACCCAGCGACCGGGCCTGTATCCCTGGTTCGAGGTACCCGGCATGCGCCGGCGCGAGACGCGCATCGTCTGCGGCCACTGGTCGGCGCTGGGTCGTTTCGCCGGCTTGGGCGTCTACGCGATCGACACCGGCTGCGTGTGGGGTGGCCAGCTCACCGCGCTGCGGCTGGACAGCGAGGAACCGCAGTACATCACCGTGGATGCCGAGCCGCACCGCAAGCGGCCGTCAGGTGGCGGCGATTAAACGCCGCCACCTGCGATCCACGGATGGATCGCGCGCCCCGCGAACGCGGGGCGGAGCCCGGGCTTAGCCCGGGCGAGTCGGGGGAAGCGCAGGAAGCGCTTTCCCCGACACAAACAAGGCGAGCTCTTGATCACTGCTCCCGTCGCGCGGGCGCGCCATCGCCGCCGAATCACCCACCTGCAAAAACGCGCTGACGCGCAACGGATGCCTTTCGCAAAAGGCTCCATCGCGCGCCAGCGCGCTCCTACGGTTTTACGACCGTGGCCTCAGGCCAGCTGCCCGTGGCAGTGCTTGTACTTCTTGCCCGAGCCGCAGGGGCAGGGTTCGTTGCGGCCCACGCGCGGCGTGTCGGGCTGCTGCAGGTGCATGGCGCCGGCGGCCACGCTGGCGGGATCGGCATCCAGCGCCGCATCGGGCGCGCCGCCGCCGCTGGCCAGCATCTGTCGCTGCAGGCGTTCGGCGAGGCGCTGCTGCTCGGCCTCCATCGCGGCGACTTCCTCCTCGCTGCGGATGCGGATGCGCGCCAGCATCTGCACCACCTCGGCCTTGATGCGGTCGAGCATGTCGGAGAACAGCCGGAACGACTCGCGCTTGAACGCCTGCTTGGGATCCTGCTGGGCATAGCCCACCAGGTAGATGCCCTGGCGCAGGTAGTCCATGTTCGCCAAGTGTTCCTTCCAGGCGTTGTCGACCACGGTCAGCATGATGTGCTTCTCGAGCGCCCGCATGGTTTCGGCGCCGATCTGCGCCTCCTTGGCCTGGAACAGCTCGTCCACGCCGCCGCGCACGTGTTCGAGGATCATCGTCGCGTCGATCTCGCTCTGCTGTTCGAGCCAGCGCGGCAGGTCCTGCGCCAGGCCGAACTTGCCCTCCAGCTCGCGGTCGAGTCCGGGGACGTCCCACTGCTCGTCGATGCTGTCCGGTGGCACGTGCTCGCGCACGATGCTCTCGACCACGTCGTGGCGGATGTCGGCCACGGTGGCGGAGACGTCCTCGCCTTCCAGCAACTCGTCGCGCTGGCGGTAGATCACCTTGCGCTGGTCGTTGGCGACGTCGTCGAATTCGAGCAGGTGCTTGCGGATGTCGAAGTTGTGCTGCTCGACCTTGCGCTGCGCCTTCTCGATCTGGCGGCTGATCATGCGGTCTTCGAGCGCGTCGTTTTCCTTCATGCCGAAGCGCTTCATCCAGCGGATCAGGCCCTCGCCGCCGAAGATGCGCAGCAGGTTGTCCTCCAGCGACAGGTAGAAACGCGAGGAACCCGGGTCGCCCTGGCGGCCGGAGCGGCCACGCAGCTGGTTGTCGATGCGGCGCGACTCGTGGCGCTCGGTGCCGATGATGTGCAGGCCGCCGGCCGCCAGCACCTGCTCGTGCAGCTTCTTCCAGTCGGCCTTGACGCGGGCGCGGTCGACCTCGGTGGCTTCCGCCGGCAGCGCGGACAGCGCCGCCTCCAGGCTGCCGCCGAGCACGATGTCGGTACCGCGACCGGCCATGTTGGTGGCGATCGTCACCTGCCCCGGTGCGCCGGCCTGGGCCACGATGTGCGCTTCGCGCTCGTGCTGCTTCGCGTTCAGCACCTCGTGCGCGACCTTGGCCTTGCGCAATTGTTCGGACAGCAGCTCGGACACCTCGATCGAGGTGGTGCCCACCAGCACCGGCTGGCCACGCTTGTGGCAGTCCTTGATGTCCTCGATCACCGAGTTGTACTTGGCCTGCTGGCCGAGGAAGACCAGGTCGGCGTTGTCCTTGCGGATCATCGGCTTGTGGGTGGGAATCACCACCACCTCCAAGCCGTAGATGCTCTGGAACTCGAACGCCTCGGTATCGGCCGTGCCGGTCATGCCGGACAGCTTCTTGTACATGCGGAACAGGTTCTGGAACGTCACCGTGGCCAGCGTCTGGTTCTCGCGCTGGATCGGCACGCCTTCCTTCGCCTCCACCGCCTGGTGCAGGCCGTCGGACCAGCGCCGGCCCGGCAGGGTGCGGCCGGTGAACTCGTCGACGATGATGACCTCGCCGTCGCGCACGATGTAGTCCACATCGCGCTGGTAGATCGCGTTGGCGCGCAGCGCGGCGTTGAGGTGGTGCACCACGGCGAGGTTCTTCGAGTCGTACAGACCGCTGTCCGCGCTGATCACGCCGACCTCGCGCAGCAACTCGTCGGCATGCTGCATGCCGTCCTCGGACAGGTGCACCTGCTTCTGCTTCTCGTCCACCCAGTAGTCGCCGGCGCCCTCTTCCTCCTGCTGGCGGATCATGCGCGGCACGACCTTGTTCACCGCGAGATACAGCTGCGGCGAATCCTCGGCCGGGCCGGAGATGATCAGCGGCGTGCGCGCCTCGTCGATCAGGATCGAGTCCACCTCGTCGACGATGGCGTAGTTGAGGCCGCGCTGGTAGCGCTGCTCCTTGCTGAGCGCCATGTTGTCGCGCAGGTAGTCGAAGCCGAACTCGTTGTTGGTGCCGTAGGTGATGTCGGCGGCGTAGGCCTTGTGCTTGTCGGCATGGTCCATGCCCGGCCACACCACGTCGGTGCTGAGGCCGAGGAAGCTGTACAGCTTGCCCATCTGCGCCGAATCGCGGCGGGCCAGATAATCGTTCACGGTGACCACGTGCACGCCCTTGCCGGCCAACGCGTTGAGGTACACCGGCAGCGTCGCCACCAGGGTCTTGCCCTCGCCGGTGCGCATCTCGGCGATCTTGCCCTGGTGCAGCACCATGCCGCCGATCAGCTGCACGTCGTAATGGCGCATGCCGAGCACGCGCTTGGCGCCCTCGCGCACCACAGCGAAGGCTTCGGGCAGCAGCTTGTCCAGCGACTCGCCCGCAGCGACACGCTGCTTGAACGCCTCGGTCTTGCCGCGCAATGCCTCGTCGTCCAGCTTCTCGAACTCGGGCTCCAGCGCATTGATGCGCGCCACGGTCCGCGACAACTGGCGCAGCACACGCTCGTTGCGGCTGCCGAAAATGCTGGTGAGGGCACGATTGAGCATCGATCTTCCGGATGACAAGGACAAAGGGCCGCGCGTTGGCGCGAACCAAACGGGCATGTTACTACACGGGCCCGGACGGCAGGCATGACGAAGGCGCCGGCGATCTCCCGGCATGGCGGCGCCGGCACGCGGATTCAAGAGCGGCGGGCGCGGCCTGCGGCAGGTATCATCGACACATCGACCCTACCCGGAGCCGTCGAACCATGTCCCGCGCCGCCTCGCGCCCTCGCGGCCCGCAAGCACTCGGCGCCTGCGGATCCTTCGCCACGCTGGCCGGCAAGGCCGCCGCGCTGGATGCACTGGATCGTGCGCTGCGCCAGACCTTGCCGATGCCGCTGCGCGGCGAGGTGCGCTTCGCCAACCTGCGCGGCGGGAGGCTGCTGTTCCTCGCCTCCACGCCCGCCTGGGCCACGCGGCTGCGCCTGCTGCAGGCGCAGATTCTCGCGACCGCCCGCCACCTCGACATCCGCGCCGAGACCCTTGGCGTCAAGGTGAGCCCGCTGCCGCGGATCGAGCTGGAACCCGAGCGCACGCGTACGCTGTCGCCCGCGGCCGCGACCCATCTGCGCGCTGCGGCTGCCGCCGCGGCCGACCCCGAATGGCAGGAGCTGTTCGGCAAGCTGGCCGCTCTGGCCAAACCCGACGAATCACCTCGCTGAATCGGCAACGTCTTCGCGATCATCCCTGATCGCCTGGATCAAACGGGCAGCCATCAATCGCTGCACATTCAAGAAAGCCGAAAAAAGCCGCCGCATCGTGGGATGCGGCGGCCTTCTGTTTCTTGCCCGCTGACGGCCGCGCTATGCGCGATCAGATCGCCTGGGCGGGATGGGCGTAGGAGATCGGCGAGGTGGCCGGATCGTCCTGGTAGCTGACTTCTTCCCAAGCCGTGGCGTCCGCCATCAGGGTGCGCAGCAGCTTGTTGTTGAGCTCGTGGCCGGACTTGTGCGCGTGGTAGGCGCCGATCAGGCTGTGGCCGAGCAGGTAGAGGTCGCCGATCGCGTCGAGGATCTTGTGCTTGACGAACTCGTCCTCGTAACGCAGGCCGTCCTCGTTGAGCACGCGGTAGTCGTCCAGCACCACGGCGTTGTCCATCGAGCCGCCCAGCGCGAGGTTGTGTTCGCGCAGCATCTCGATGTCGCGCATGAAGCCGAACGTGCGCGCGCGGCTCACTTCCTTCACGAACGAGGTGGTGGAGAAGTCGATCTCGGCGCGCGAGGTGCGCTTGCTGATGATCGGATGGTTGAACTCGATCGAGAAGCCGACCTTGAAGCCCTCGAACGGTTCGAAACTGGCCCACTTGTCGCCTTCCTGCACCTTCACCGGTTTCTTGATCCGGATGAAGCGCTTGGCCACGTTCTGTTCCTCGATGCCGGCGGACTGCAGCAGGAACACGAACGGGCCGGCACTCCCATCCATGATGGGAACCTCCGGCGCCGACAGATCCACGTAGGCGTTGTCGATGCCGAGGCCGGCCATCGCCGACAGCAGGTGCTCGACCGTGGCGACGCGCACCTCGCCGTTCACCAGCGTGGTGGAGAGGCGGGTGTCGCCGACGTTGTCCTGCCGCGCACGGATGTCCACCGGCGGATTGAGGTCCGTGCGGCGGAACACGATGCCGGTGTTGGGCGCCGCGGGGCGCAGAGTCATGTACACCTTGTCGCCGGTGTGCAGGCCCACGCCGGTGGCGCGGATGATGTTCTTGAGCGTGCGCTGCTTGATCATTGTCGTTGGTACCTGCCAAGTAGCAGCCAATCAGGGGTCGGATGCTAACACAGTTTTAACCAGCTGCAATAGCAAACCGTACCGTACAGTCTGGTCGAGCCTTCATGCGCCCTTCATCCCGGAAGGCACGCCCGTGAACATGGTCCGCTCGCCGGGCGAGCGGGGCGACACGATACCCCGGGCCGGGACGGGATTCCGGCACCGGGGTAACGGATCGGCCATCCGGGCATTCGCCCAAGCAGCCGGTCATGCGCCCTCCCTGACGCATCGTCTTGCGGATTCCAGGCCCGAACGCGCCAGACGGTCATTCGCTGACCGGCGCGGCTGCGCACTGCGGCAACAGACCCGAGTCCACCCTTCATGTTTCTGCAATGACCCGTTGGACAGGTGTTTTGTTCCACTCCTTCTTAACAAGCACGGGACGCGCGGTTCAGGCGTCGACGACCTCAGTCGGCCTGGCGGCGCAGGAAGGCCGGAATGTCCAGGTATTCCAGCCCACTGTCCTGGCGGGCCGGAGCCTCGCTGCGCGGATTGGCGCTGATCGACGGTTCCGGCTGGGCATAGTCCACCACCTCGTTGCCGGTACCGGTGCGCAGCACCACCGGACGCGGGCGCTGGCGCATCTCGACCTGCTTCTGCTCCACGATGCGCACGTTGCGCGAGGCGGGGGCGCGGTTGAGGCCGGTGGCGACCACGGTGACGCGCACCTCGTCCTTCAGCTCGGCGTCGAGCGAGGTGCCGATCACCACGGTGGCGTCCTCGCTGGCGAAGTCGTGGATGATGCGCCCGATCTCGTCGAATTCGCGCATGGTGAGGTTGGGACCGGCGGTGACGTTGACCAGAATGCCGCAGGCGCCGTTGAGGTTGACGTCCTCCAGCAGCGGGTTCTTGATCGCCTCCTCGGCCGCGGCCTGGGCGCGGTCGTCGCCGCTGGCGGTGCCGGTGCCCATCATCGCCAGGCCCATCTCGCTCATCACCGTGCGCACGTCGGCGAAGTCCACGTTGATCAGGCCCGGCGCGGTGATCAGGTCGGCGATGCCCTGCACCGCGCCCTGCAGCACGTTGTTGGCGGCCTTGAACGCGTTGATCAGGGTGACCTCGCGGCCCAGCACGCTGAGCAGCTTCTCGTTCGGCACGGTGATCAGCGAGTCGACGTGCTGGCTGAGGTCCTCGATGCCCTTCATCGCCACCTGCATGCGGCGGCGGCCCTCGAACGGGAACGGCTTGGTGACCACCGCCACGGTGAGGATGCCCTTCTCCTTGGCCAACTGGGCCACCACCGGCGCCGCACCGGTGCCGGTGCCGCCGCCCATGCCGGCGGTGATGAACACCATGTCGGCGCCTTCCAGCATCGCCTCGATGCGCTCGCGGTCCTCCAGCGCGGCCTGGCGGCCGACTTCGGGGTTGGCGCCCGCGCCCAGGCCCTTGGTGACGTTGGAACCCAACTGCAGATGGGTACGCGAGTTGCAGCTGGTCATCGCCTGCGCATCGGTGTTGGCGACGACGAACTCCACGCCCTCGATGTTGGCGTTGATCATGTGTGCCACGGCATTGCCGCCGCCGCCACCCACGCCGATGACCTTGATGACTGCGTTTGGTGCAAGTTTCTCGATCAGCTCGAACATTTCCCGTCCTCCAGAGTTGTTGTCGTTGTAACCGCGGGTGGCGACTCCTGTCGCTCCGTGGTGGTGGGCGGACATCCCGCCGCCCGTGGCTGCGCCTCCTGCGCCGCCGAAACCCTGCCGCTCCCGGCTGGGCGCCTGCCGGCGCCCGTCAGAAGTTCTTCGTGAGCCAGCTGCGCCATTTGCCGAGCAGGCCGCCGACGTTGCCGAGCGCCGGGCCGGCACCGCCGCGCACCGGCGCGTTGTGGCGCGAGCCGTGCAGCAGCAGGCCCACGCCGGTGGCGTGCAGCGGGCTGCTGATCACCTCGCCGAGGCCGCTGATCTCCTGCGGCACGCCCAGGCGCACCATCTTGTGGAAGATCTCCTCGGCCAGCTCCAGCGCGCCTTCCATCTTCGAGGCGCCGCCGGTGAGCACCACGCCGGCCGCCACCAGGCTGTCGTAGCCCGAGCTGCGCAGCTTGTCCTGCACCATCTCGAAGATTTCCTCGTAGCGCGCCTGCACGCTCTGCGCCAGCGCCTGCCGCGCCAGTCGGCGCGGCGGGCGGTCGCCCACGCTGGGCACCTGGATGGTTTCCTCGGCGTGCGCCAGTCCGGTCTGCGCGCAGGCGTACTTGATCTTGATCTCCTCGGCATGCGCGGTCGGCGTGTGCACGCCGTAGGCGATGTCGCCGGTGACCTGGTCGCCGCCGATCGGCAGCGAGGCGGTGTAGCGGATCGAGCCCTGGGTGTAGATCGCGATGTCGGTGGTGCCGGCACCGATGTCGACCAGGCACACGCCCAGCTCGCGCTCGTCGTCGGTGAGCACCGCCTTCGCGCTGGCCAGCGCCGAGGGCACCAGCTCGTCCACCGACAACCCGCAGCGCTGGATCGACTTGGTGATGTTCTGCACCGCCGCGGCCGCGCCGGTGACCAGGTGCACGTTCGCCTCCAGCCGCACGCCGCTCATGCCGACCGGTGAGCGGATGCCGTCCTGGCCGTCGATGCGGTATTCCTGCGGCTCCTTGTAGAGCACCTTGTGGTCGGCCGGGATCGCCACCGCGCTGGCCGCCTCCAGCACCTGCTCCAGGTCGCCCGGCGTCACCTCGCGGTCGCGGATCGCCGCGTTGCCGTGCGAGTTGCGGGTTTCCAGGTGGCTGCCGGAGATCGAGGCGCAGACCGAGCGGATGTCGCAGCCGGCCATCAACTCGGCCTCCTCCACCGCGCGCTGGATCGAGTGCACGGTGGATTCGATGTCCACCACCATGCCCTTGCGCATGCCGCGAGACACATGGGTGCCGATGCCGATCACGGTGATCGGCTCGCCCGGCTCGTACTCGCCCACGATCGCGGTCACCTTGGAGGTGCCGATATCGAGGCCGACCACCAGCTGCTTGTCGTTGCGCGTCTTCATATGCATGGCGTCCTCATGAGCGGCGCGTCACGTTGGTCTTGGCGGCGGGTGCCGGTTGCGGCCAGCGCACGGCGAACCCGTTGGTGTAGCGCAGGTCGGCGTAGACGAAACCCTCGTCGTGGCCGGCCATCAATTGCGGATAGACATCGAGGAAGCGGCGCAGCCGTGCGCCGGCGAGATCGCGGTCGCCGATCACGATGCGCGCGCCGTTCGCCGTGGTGACGCTCCAGCTGCCACGCGCGGTGAGCGCCACGCCGTTGATCGCGAGATGCGTGCCGGCGAAGGCCTTGCGTACGTCGGCGTAGAAGCTCACCACCTCGGCGAGACGGTCGTCCGGCCCTTCGAGGTCCGGCAGCGTGACGGCGTCGGCGGCGCCGATCGGCGCGTCGAACACCTTGCCCTGCCGGCTGATCAGCTGCTTGTCGTTCCAGCGCGCGAACGGCTGGCGCTCGATCACGCGCAGCTGCAAGGTATCCGGCCAGCGCTTGCGCGCCTCCACCGATTCCACCCACGGCAGCGCCGCTACCGCCTGTTGCACGCTGTCGAGGTTCAGCGCGAAGAAGCCCTTGCCCAGTCGCGGCAGCACGGCGGCGCGGATCTCGTCCATGTTCACGTGCCGGAACTCGCCCTGCACCGTGAGTTGCGTCACCGGCCAGCGGCCGGCGGCGAACCAGCCGTGCAGCACGCCGACGACCGGCAGCGCCACCAGGGCGATGGCGAGGCACCAGGCGACGAGGCGGACGCTTCCCCTCATGCACCCTCCCGGAAGCTCGTCTCGAGCACGCGCCAGCACAGCGTCTCGTAGTCGACGCCGGCGGCGCGGGCCGCCTTGGGCACCAGCGAGTGCGAGGTCATGCCCGGCGCGGTGTTCACTTCCAGCAGCCAGTTGCGGCCCTGGCGGTCGCGCATCACGTCGACGCGGCCCCAGCCGGTGCAGCCCAGCGCGTCGAACGCCTGCAGCGCCAGCACGCGCAGCCCGCTTTCGGCATCGCCTTGCAGGCCGGGGCACAGGTACTGCGTGTCCTCGGCGATGTACTTCGCGTTGTAATCGTAGAACGCGCCCTTCGGCACGATGTGGATGGAGGGCAGCACCTCGCGACCGAGGATGCCGACGGTCAGCTCGTCGCCCTCGATCAGGGTTTCCATCAGCAGGTCGCCGGGGTACTTCGCCGCCAGCTCGACGGCGCTGTCCAGCTGCGCCTCCTCGAACACGCGGGTGACGCCCACGCTGGAGCCTTCGCAGGCCGGCTTCACGATCAGCGGAAAGCCGATCGTGCGCGCCGCCGCGTGCACCGCCGCGGCGTCGGCGCCGCGCGCCAGCGCCACGAACTTCGGCGTGGGCAGGCCCAGCGACTGCCACACGCGCTTGGAACGCGGCTTGTCCATCGACAGCGCCGAGCCGAGCACGCCCGAGCCGGTGTACGGCACGTTGAGCGATTCCAGCGCGCCCTGCAGCACGCCGTCCTCGCCGCCGCCGTGCTGGCCGTGCAGGATGTTGAACACGCGTGCGAAGTGGCCGGCGCGCAGCGCGTCGAGCAGCGCCGGAATGCCGTCGATCGCGTGCGCGTCCACGCCGCGCGCCTTGAGCGCGGCCAGCACGTTGCGACCGGAATCCAGCGAGACCTCGCGCTCCGCCGAGCTGCCGCCCATCACCACGGCGACGCGGCCGAAGTCCGCGGGGTTCGAGATGCGCGAGGCAGGATTCGTCGTGACGGCCATCAGGCGGCTCCCTTGGTCTTCAGTTGGCCCAGCTGCGCGAGTTCCACCGCCGCCGCGCCGATGTCGCCGGCGCCGAGCAGCAGCAGCAGGTCGCCGTCGCGCAGCAGCGCCGGCAAGGTGTCCTTGAGTTCGCGCGGATGCTCGACCAGCACCGGGTCGACCTTGCCGCGCGCGCGCACCGCACGCGCCAGCGCGCGGCCGTCGGCGCCGGCGATCGGCGCCTCGCCGGCCGGATACACCTCGGTGAGCACCAGCACGTCGGCCTCGGCCAGCACGTTCGCGAAGTCGTCCAGCAGGTCGCGCGTGCGGCTGTAGCGGTGCGGCTGGAAGCCGACGACGAGGCGCCGCTCGGGCCAGCCGCCGCGCGCGGCGGCGAACACCGCGGCCAGCTCGCTGGGATGGTGGCCGTAGTCGTCCACCAGCAAGGCCGTGCCGTGGTCCAGCGCGATCTCGCCGCGGCGATGGAAGCGCCGGCCCACACCCTGGAAGTTCGCCAGCGCGTGGGCGATCGCCTCGGCGCCCACGCCGAGCTGCCAGCCGATGCTGGCAGCGGCCAGCGCGTTCAGCACGTTGTGCCGGCCCGGCAGGTTCAGCGTCACCGGCAAGGCCTCGGCGCGGCCGGGCAGATGCAGATCGAAGTGCATCTCGAAGCCGTGCTGCACCACGTTGGAGGCGCGCACGTCGGCGTCCGCGGTGGCGATACCGTAAGTCATCACGCGGCGCGTGGTGGTCTTCGCCAGTTGCGCCACCTCGGCGTCGTCCACGCACAGCACGGCAAGGCCGTAGAACGGCAGCCGGTGCAGGAAATCGGCGAAGGCCTTCTTCACCTCGGCGAAGTCGCCGTGGTAGTTCTCCAGATGATCGGCGTCGACGTTGGTGACCGCCGCGATTACCGGCGACAGCAGCAGGAAGGAGCCGTCCGATTCATCGGCCTCGGCGACCAGGTACTGGCCGGTGCCCAGCCGCGCGTTCGCACCGGCCGCGTTGAGCTGGCCGCCGATCACGAAGGTGGGGTCGTAGTTCGCCTCGGCCAGCACGCTGGCGACCAGGCTGGTCGTCGTGGTCTTGCCGTGCGTGCCGGCAATCGCGATGCCGCGGCGGAAGCGCATCAGTTCGCCCAGCATCTCCGCACGCGGGATCACGGGGATGCGCGCCGCACGCGCGGCGAGCAACTCGGGATTGTCCGGCTTGATCGCACTGGAAGTGACCACCACGTCGGCGTCACCCACGTTCGCGGCATCGTGCCCCTCGTGCACCACCAGGCCCAGCCGCGCGAGGCGCTGCGCGGTGGGCGAGTTCGCCTTGTCCGAACCCGACACCGCATAACCCAGGTTGTGCAGCACCTCGGCGATGCCGCTCATGCCCACGCCGCCGATGCCGATGAAGTGCACACGGCGGAACGTGGTCATCAGGTCTTCGTGCGCGAGCAGGCGACGCGGGGTCATGCGGCCACCTCCAGGCAGGCGCGGGCAATCACGTCGGCCGCGTCGGGCTTGGCCAGCGTGCGGGCGGCTTCGGCCATCGCGAGCAGGCGCGCGCGGTCGACCAGCAGCGCGTCCAGGCGCTGCGCAAGTTGTTCCACGTTCAAATCGCGTTCCTGTATCAGTTCGGCGGCGCCGGCGGCGACCAGCGCCTCGGCATTGCGGGTCTGGTGGTCGTCCACCGCGTGCGGGAACGGCACCAGCACCGCGCCCAGTCCGGCTGCGGTGAGCTCGGCCAGGGTCAGCGCGCCGGCGCGGCAGACCGCGAGGTCGGCCCAGCCGTAGGTGCCCGCCATGTCCTCGATGAAGGGCACCACCTGCGCCTCGACGCCGGCCTTCGCGTATGCCGCGCGTGCCTCGTCGAGGCCGCGGTTGCCGCACTGGTGCAGCACCTCCGGGCGACGCTCCGGCGGCAGCAACGCCAGCGCCTGCGGCAGCGTGAGGTTCAGTGCGCGCGCGCCGAGGCTGCCTCCCAGCACCAGCAGGCGCGCATGGCCTGCTCGACCCGCAAAACGCTGCGCCGGCGACCCCAGCGCAGCGATTGCGCCGCGCACCGGGTTGCCCACCCACTCCGCGTTCGGCAGCGCGTCGGCGAAACCGGCCAGCACGCGCTGCGCATGCGCGGCCAGCTTGCGGTTGGTGAAACCGGCCACGCGGTTCTGCTCGTGCACCAGCAACGGGCGATGCAGCAGGCGGGCGGCCAGGCCGCCGGGACCGGCCACATAGCCGCCCATAGACAGCACGCTGCGCGGCTTGAGCTTGCGCAGCACGCCGAACGCGGACAGCAGCGCGCGCACCAGCATCAGCGGCGCCGCGAGACGCGTCCTCCAGCCCTTGCCTCGCAAACCGCCCACACGGATGGCGTGCAGCTCGATGCCATGCGCCGGCACCACCTTCGTCTCCATGCCACCGACCGCGCCCAGCCATGCCACCGGCACGCCTTGCGCGCGCAGCGTCTCGGCCACGGCGAGGCCGGGGAAGATGTGGCCGCCGGTGCCGCCGGCCATGATCAACACGGGACGCTGCTCGGCGTTCATGCCACCGCCGCCTCGCGCGGACGCACCGCGTCGTTCACGTCCGGCGCCGCTACCGCCTCCGGCATGCGCTTGGCCATCTGCCGCGCATCCAGTGCGCGGTTGATCTCCCAGGTGGCGCGCAGCAGCACGCCGGCCATCGCGCAGGTCAGCACCATCGATGAACCGCCGTAGCTGATCAGCGGCAGGGTGAGGCCCTTGGTCGGCAGCGCACCGAGATTCACGCCCACCGAGACGATCGCCTGCATCGCCAGCATCAGCGAGATGCCGAACGCGACGTAGCCGGCGAAGCGCTGGCCCACCTCGACCCCTTTGAGGCCCAGGTACAGGCCGCGCCCCACCGCCAGCGCGAACAGGCCCATCACCAGCATCACGCCGACCAGACCCAGCTCCTCGCCGATCACCGCGAAGATGAAGTCGGTATGCGCCTCGGGCAGGTAGGACAGCTTCAGCACGCTGGAACCCAGGCCCACGCCGGTCCACTCGCCGCGGCCGATCGCCATCAGCGACTGGGTGAGCTGGAAGCCGTCGGTGAACGGGTGTTCCCACGGATTCATGAACGAGGTGAGCCGCTTCACGCGGTAGCTCTCGCCGGTCGCCGCGATCACCAGCAGCGGCATCAGCGGCAAGCCCATCACGAACAGGTAGATCGGCCGCGCGCCACCCAGCCAGACCATCGCGATGGTCACCGAGATCACCAGCGTGGCCGAACCGAAGTCGGGCTGCGCCAGCAGCAGCAGCACGATGATGCCGGCCACCGCGATCGGCTTGATCAGGCCCAGGAACTTCGTCTCGATGCTGTCGCGGTGGCGCACCAGGTAGCTGGCGAGGTAGACCACCAGAATGAGTTTTACCGCCTCCACCGGCTGGAAGCTGGTCACCACCAGGTTCAGCCAACGGTGCGCGCCGTTGATGCGCATGCCCAGGTGCGGCACGAACACCGCCAGCAGCAGCACGAAGGCGATCAGCATCAGGTGGAACGCGTACTTCTCAAGCAGCTTCAGCTCGGTGCGCATCGCCATGCCGGCCGCCACCGCGCCCAGCGCCAGGAACAGCAGGTCCTTCTTCAGGTAATAGAACGCGCCCACATGGCTGCTGTCGGCCACCGCGATCGAGCTGGAGGTCACCATCACCACGCCGATGCTGGCCAGGCCGACCAGCGCGACCAGCAGCCACACGTCGTAGCTGCCGCGCGGCCCCTGCCGCTTGATCGCCTGCGATGCGCCGAAGCCGAACATCTCAGCGCACCTTCAACGTGGCGAGGCCGATCAGCACCAGCACGACGCTGATGATCCAGAAGCGCACGATCACCCGCGGCTCGGGCCAGCCCTTGAGCTCGAAGTGGTGGTGGATCGGCGCCATGCGAAACACGCGCTTGCCGGTGAGCTTGAAGCTGGCCACCTGGATCATCACCGAGGCGGTCTCCAGCACGAACACGCCGCCCATCACCAGCAACACGATCTCCTGGCGCACGATCACCGCGATGCAGCCCAGCGCGGCGCCGATCGCCAGCGCGCCCACGTCGCCCATGAACACCTGCGCCGGGTAGGTGTTGAACCACAGGAAGCCCAGCCCGGCACCGGCCAGCGCGCCGCAGTAGATAGCCAGCTCGCCCGCGCCGGGGATCGAGGGAATGCCCAGGTATTCGGAGAACAGCTTGTTGCCGGCGAGGTAGGCGAACACGCCCAGCGCGCCGGAGACCAGCACGGTGGGCATGATCGCGAGGCCGTCGAGGCCGTCGGTGAGGTTCACCGCATTGGAGAAGCCCACCACGATGAAATACGTCACCACCACGAAGAACGCGCCCAGCGGAATCGCCACGTGCTTGAACAGCGGCACGTACAGCGCGGTCTCCGCCACCGGCGCGTTGCCGACCGCGTGCGGCGCGGTGAAGAACAGGAACAGCGCCGCGCACAGGCCGAACACCGACTGCCAGAAATACTTCCAGCGCGAGGCGAGGCCGCGGCTGTCCTTCAGCACCAGCTTGCGGTAGTCGTCGTAGAAACCGATCACGCCGAATGCCAGCATCACCGCCAGCACCACCCAGACGTAGCGGTTGTGCAGGTCAGCCCACAGCAGCGTGGCGACGGTCACCGCGAGCAGGATCATCACGCCGCCCATGGTCGGCGTGCCGGCCTTGGACAGATGCGTCTGCGGACCGTCGCTGCGCACCACCTGGCCCGCCTTCAGCGCCGCCAGCTTGCGGATCAACGCGGGGCCCAGCAGCAGCGACACCGCCAGCGCGGTGAGCGCGGCCATGATGGTGCGGAAGGTGATGTACTGGAACAGGTGCAGCGTGGTGAAGTGCCGCGCCATCCAGTCCGCGAGTTCAAGCAGCATCGGATGCGCCCTCCGGCTTCGTGACGGCATGTTCGGACGCGCCTTCCAGCGCCCGCACCACTTCGTCCATGCCCGCGGAATGCGAACCCTTGACCAGGCAGGTCACGCCGCCGTGCAGGCCGGCTTTCAGCGCGGCGATCAACGCGGCCTTGTCGGCGTAGTGCTCACCGCCCGTGCCGAACGCCTCGACCGTTGCCGCACCCAGCGGACCGACCGCGAACAGCCGCTCGATGCCGCGTTCGCGCGCCTTCGCGCCCACGCCGGCATGCAGCGCGCGGGCGTCGGCGCCCAGCTCGGCCATGTCGCCCAGCGCCAGCCAGCGCTCGCCGTCGGCCAGCGCCAGCGTGGCTATCGCCGCGGCCATCGAGCTGGGGTTGGCGTTGTAGCTGTCGTCGATCAGCGTGACGCCGCCGGGCAAGATCACGCGGCGCAGGCGACCGGCGACCGCACGCGCCTGTTCCAGTCCCGCCACGATGGTGGCCAGTGGCACGTCCAGCGCCAGCGCGATGGAAGCCGCCGCCAGCGCGTTCGCCACGTTGTGGCGGCCGGGCAGCGCGAGATTCACCTCGGCGTCGCCTTCCGGCGTGCTCAGCACGAAGCGCGAACCGTCCGCGCGCGGCTCCACGATATCGGCGCCCACGTCGGCCTTGTGTTCCAGCCCGAAGCGCAGCACGCGGCGCGTGCCGGCCAGGCCCGCGAAGAAACCGGCGAACGCGTCGTCCGCATTGATGATGGCCACGCCGTCCGCCGGCAGTGCCTGATACAGCGCGCCCTTGGTTTCGGCCACGCCTTCCACGCTGCCCATGCGCTCAAGATGCGCGGGCGCGATGATGTTGACGAGGCCGATTTCGGGCCGCGCGATGGCGGCAAGATAGGCGATGTCGCCGGGCTTGCCCGCGCCCATCTCCAGCACCGCGTACTCGGCGTCTTCCGGCATCGCCAGCAGGGTCAGCGGCAGGCCGATCTCGTTGTTGAAGCTGCCCACGCTGACGTGGGTGCGCCCGTGCAGCGACAGGATGGAAGCGACGAGCGTCTTCACCGTGGTCTTACCGTTGGAGCCGGTGATGCCGATCACCCGTGCATGGCGCTGCGCGCGCACTGCGCTGGCGAGGTCGCCCAGCGCCGCCTCCACGTCGTCCACCAGCACCTGCGGCAACGGACTGTCCAGCTTGCGCGACACCAGTGCGCCCGCGGCGCCGGCGGCCGAGGCCTGCGCGAGATAGTCGTGGCCGTCCACGTGCTCGCCCTTGAACGCGGCGAACAGGTCGCCGGCTTTCAGCTTGCGGGTGTCGATGGCGACCCCGCCCACCGCGGCGTCGTCGCCGAGCAGGCGGCCGTGGGTCCACATCGCGATGGCGGAGAGCTGCATCATGCGCGCCGCTCCAGGGCCGCGCGCGCGACCAGCATGTCGTCGAACGGGCGCTTGCCGGCCGCGCTCTCCTGGTAGGTTTCGTGCCCCTTGCCGGCGATCACCACCACGTCGTTGGCCGCCGCCATCTCCAGCGCCTGCCCGATCGCGGCGGCGCGGTCGCGCTGCACGCCGTATTCGCGTGCCGCGCCCATGCCGGCCACGATCTGCGCCACGATCGCGTCGCCGTTCTCGCCGCGCGGGTTGTCGTCGGTGACGATCGCCACGTCGGCCAGCCGCGCCACGATCGCACCCATCAGCGGGCGCTTGCCCGCGTCGCGCTCGCCGCCGCAGCCGAACACGCAGATCAGCCGCCCGCGGCAGTGCGCGCGCACGGCGGTCAGCACCTGCTCCAGTGCGTCGGGCGTGTGCGCGTAATCCACCACCACCAGCGGCAGGCCGTGGCGGCCGCCCAGGCGACTCATGCGCCCGTTGACCGGCTGCAGGTTCTCCAGCGCGGCCACGATACGCTCGAACGGCTCGTCCAGCGCGCCGAGGCAGGCCGCCACCGTGAGCAGGTTGGCCACGTTGAACAGGCCCAGCAAGTGGCTCTTCAGCGTATGCGTGCCCCAGGGCGTGCGCAGCACGAAGGCCAGGCCCTCGGCGGAACTGACCACGTTGCTGGCCACCACGTCCGCCGAGGCATCGCCGTGCGCGCTCACGCGCAGGGCGCGCACGCCGGCCGGCAGCTGTTCCAGCAGTTGCACGCCGAACGCGTCGTCGCCGTTGACGACCGCAGCGCGCAGCCCCGGCCAGGCGAACAGCTTCGCCTTCGCCGCGCCGTAGGCTTCCATGCTGCCGTGGTAATCCAGATGGTCGCGGGTGAGGTTGGTGAACGCGGCGACCTCGAAATCCACCGCGCCGACCCGGCCCTGTTCCAGTGCGTGCGAGGACACTTCCATCGCCACGTGGGTGGCGCCGGCGTCGCGGAACTCGGCCAGCAGGCCGTGCACGCTGATCGCGTCCGGCGTGGTGCGCTCGCCTTCGCGCAGCCGGCCGTGCAGGCCGGCGCCCAGGGTGCCGATGCTCGCGGCGCGATGGCCGAGGAAGGTCAGCGCCTGCGCCAGCAACTGCACGGTGGAAGTCTTGCCGTTGGTGCCGGTGACGCCGATCACGCGCAACGCTTCCGACGGACGCCCGTGGAAGCGCGCGGCAATTTCGCCGACCAGGCCATGCAGGTCGTCGATCCACAGCACCGGCACGTCCAGCGGCTCGATCTCCAGCGCCGGCCCTTCGGCCAGCACCACTTCCGCACCGCGCTGCACCGCGCCGGCGGCGAACTGGATGCCATGGCTCTGCGTGCCGCACAGGGCGAGGAAGGCGTCGCCGCGGCGTACCTTGCGCGAATCCAGGGTCAGCCCGGACACCACGATGCGCGCGGCGCCCGGCGTGGCGGCCAGCGGCGCGTCGGCGAGGCCCAGCAGCAACTGGTCGAGATGGCCGGTGCTCACGGCGCGCCTCCTTCCGTCGGCGCCTCGTCGACCGGCGCCTCCTGGATCGGCACGTCGTTGACCGCCGGCGTGACCGGCGTCTGGCTGCCGACCAGGCCGCCGTTGCCCTGCAGCGGACCGCCCACGTACCAGCGGCCGATGTTGTCCGGCGGGATGTCGAGCAGGCGCAGCGCGCCACTGGTCACCGCGGCGAAGGCCGGCGCCGACACGGTGCCGCCGAAGTAGCCGTTCTTGCCGGTGGTGCCGTTGATCACCACCGCGGTCACCAGGCGCGGGTTGCTGGCCGGCACGATGCCGACGAACAGCGAGTTGTAGGTGCTCTTGGAGTAGCCACCGGCGATCGCCTGGTGCGAGGTGCCGGTCTTGCCCGCCACGCTGTAGTTCGCGATGCGCGCGCGCGCGCCGGTGCTGCCGGGACCGGTGATCGTCTCCAGCATGCTGACCAGCTCGTGCGCCACCTGCGGCGAGATGATCTGCCTGCCCGCGCTGTCGTCGCCCTTGATGAAGGTGGGCGTGTGCATCACGCCGCCGTCTGCGATGGTGGCGTAGGCGTTGGCCAGCTGCAGCGGAGTGACGTTCAGGCCATAGCCGTAGGCCATGATCGCCTTTTCCAGCGGGCGCCAGTCGCGGCCGATCTTGAGGTAGCCGGAGGCCTCGCCGGGAAAGCCGCTGCCGGTGCTGTTGCCCAGGCCGAACGCGCGGTAGGTGTCGTACATCAGCGGCGTGTCCAGCGTCATCGCGATCTTCGCCGCACCCACGTTGCTGGAGCGGGTGAGCACGCCGGTGGGGGTGAGCAGGCCGTTCGGATCGTCGTCGCGGATGTCATGGCCGTAGAAGTACCAGTGGCCGTTGCCGGTATCGATGATCGGGCCGGTCGGCGTGTACTTGCCGCTGGACAGCGCCGCCGCCAGGGTGAGCGCCTTCATCGTGGAACCGGGCTCGACCACGTCGGTGAGCGCGCGGTTGCGCCGCTGCGCCGGCTTGCTGCCGGTCACCGCGTTCGGGTTGAACGTCGGCATGCTGGCCATCGCCAGGATCTCGCCGGTGCGAACGTCGAGCACCACGATCGAACCGGAAGCGGCCTGGAACTTGTCCAGCGTGGACTTCAGCTCGTTGTAGGCGAGGAACTGGATGCCGCGATCGACACTGAGCGTGAGGTTCTGCCCCGGCTTGGGCGCACGCACCTGTTCGAGATCCTCGACGATGTGGCCCTTGCCGTCGCGGATCACGCGCTTGGCGCCGGGCTTGCCGGCCAGCCAGTCGTCGTAGGCCAGTTCCAGGCCCTCCTGGCCGTGGTCGTCGATGTTGGTGAAGCCCAGGATGTGCGCGGTGACTTCGCCCGACGGGTAGAAGCGCTTGAACTCGCGCTGGCCGTTGACGCCGGGGATATCGAGATCGAGCACGGCCTGCGCCGCCTCCGGCGCCATCTGCCGGCGCAGGTAGACGAACTCGCGGCTCGCGCGCGCTTCGAGATAACTCTTGATGTCGGCCGCGTTGCCGCCCAGCGCCTTGGCCAGCGCGGGGATGCGGTCGTCGTTGGCAAGCACCTCGGCCGGGTTGGCCCAGATCGAGGTGACCGGCGTGGACACCGCCAGCGGCTCGCCGTTGCGGTCGAAGATGGTGCCGCGCGATACCGGGATCGGCACTTCGCGCAGGAAACGTGCGTCGCCCTGCTTCTGGTAGAACTGCTTGCGCACCACCTGCAGGTCGAACGCGCGCGCCACCAGGCCCAGCGAGACCAGGCCGAGCACGCCCGCCACCAGCACCATGCGCTTGCGCGCGCTGGGGCCGGCGCCGCGCCGGCGGCCCGGTGACGGCGTGGCGCGCTGCGGCTGCGGGCGGGTGCGGTCGCGCCAGTTCATCGGCGCAGCAACCGGATGTCTTGCGGGCGCGGATCGAGCATGCCCAGCTGCTGCCGCGCCTCTTCGTCGATGCGGCGCGGCTCGGCGAACGTGGCCTGCTCCAGTTCGAGTTTGCCGTATTCGATGTTCATGTCGTCGCGCTGGTTCTGCAGCGCGGTGAGCTTGACGAACAGCACGCGGCTCTCGTGGCGCGCCCACACCACGCTGATCGCGCTGGCCAGCACGGCGGCCAGCAGCGCAAGCATGAAGAGGGACTGGATCAGCCTCATGCGGAGCCCACCTTCTGCGCCACCCGCAACACGGCGGAACGGGCGCGCGGATTCGCGACGAGCTCGGCCTCGGAGGGAAACTGCGCCTTGCCCACCGCGACCAGTTCGGCCGACTTCGCGGCCACCGGCGGGCCGCGCCGGTTGCCCAGCACGCGGCCGGAATGGTCGCGGATGAACTGCTTGACGATGCGGTCTTCCAGCGAGTGGAAGCTGATCACCGCGAGCCGGCCGCCGGGCTTCAGGCGCGCCAGCGCGGCATCCAGCCCGCGTCGCACCGAATCCAGTTCGCCGTTCACGCGGATGCGCAGCGCCTGGAAGCTGCGCGTGGCCGGATGTTTGCCCGGCTCGCGCCGACCCACCACACGCTCGATCAGCGCGGCCAGTTCGCCGGTGCGGCTGAGCGGGCTTTCGACGCGACGTTCCACGATGGCGCGGGCGATCTTGCGGCTGAAGCGCTCCTCGCCGTACTGCCACAGCACGTCGGCGATCTCGCGCTCGGGAGCATGGGCGAGGAAGTCCGCCGCGCTCTCGCCCTGGGTGGTGTCCATGCGCATGTCCAGCGGCGCGTCGGCCATGAAGCTGAAGCCGCGCGCGGCCTCGTCCAGTTGCGGCGAGGAGACGCCGAGGTCGAGCAGCACGCCGTCGAGGCCGGCGGCGGTCTCGTCCCAGTCGGCCAGGCTGGCGAAGTTTGCATGGTGGATAGACACGCGCGGCTCGGCGGCGAACGCCGCCTGCGCCGTGGCGATGGCCTGCGGATCACGATCCATCAGCAGCAAGCGGCCGCCGGGGCCAAGGCGTGACAGCACGGCGCGTGCGTGACCGCCGCGTCCGAACGTGCCATCCAGATAACGCCCGCCTGCCTGCACGGCAAGGCCCTCCACCGCTTCGTCCAGCATTACCGGGATGTGCCGCAACTCGGCCATGCCGCACCTCCCGTCCCGTATCCCGCCCGCAAAAACGTGCGCCGCACTACAGCTGCAGCGCGGCCATCTCGTTGGTGATTTCGTCTTCGCCGATGGTCTGGCGGATCTTGGCCAGGTGGGCCTGTTCGCTCCACAGCTCGAACTTGTTGCCCATGCCCAGCAGGACCGCCTTCTTCTCGATGCCGGTGGTCGCGCGCTGACTGGCCGGCAGCAGGATGCGCGCGGCGCCGTCGGGTTCCACCACCGCGGCGGCACCGACGATCTTCATCTGTATGTCGCGGTGCGACTTGACCACCTTGGACAGCGCGTTGACCTGGTCGCGCACCTTCTCCCACTCCTCGTGCGGGAACAGCCACAGGCAGCCCGGCTCGAACGGGTTGTAGGTGACCACCAGCCGGTTCGCGCAGGCACCGGCCACCAACTCGCGATACGCGGTCGGTATGGCCAAGCGGCCCTTGTCGTCGACGGTGATGGCGGTTTCGCCCTGGAACACGCAATAGACTCCACGAAAACCCACGATTTCACACTGAAAGCCACGATAGTCTCGCCCCCTGAGACTGTCAAGGGATTTTTGCTTGTGAATCAAGGAGAAAGGCGAAGTTGTGGCGGCGTTTCCAGCACTTCCTGAGGAACATCCCCAAGGTGCTTGAATGCAGGGAAATTTTTCTGCGACGCATCCGACCCAGCGGATCGCAAAAGCCCGCTCCTTGCGCCGGCGAACGCGGTCGGGCATGAACCACTGTTCACCTCACACCATGCGCGGCCGCATGCACGCACCCATGGCCAGTCCCGGCGCACGCGTGGCGCGCCGGGACCGGGAAGGGAAAGGTGGAGTCGGCCTGTAAGCCGGGTTCTGTACGCCTTGCGGCGCGACAGTCATTCCTCTCGGCCAGGCGTCGCCGCCTGGCTCCAGCAACCTACCCGGGGACGACGCGGGCCGCGCCAATGTCCCCCTATTTGGTCTTGCTCCGAGTGGGGTTTACCGTGCCGTACGGCGTTGGCCCCGTACGCGGTGCGCTCTTACCGCACCCTTTCACCCTTGCCTGTGCCCTTGCGGGCCATCGGCGGTCTGCTCTCTGTTGCACTGGCCGTCGGCTCACGCCGCCCAGGTGTTACCTGGCACTCTGCCCTGTGGAGCCCGGACTTTCCTCGATGCGCTTGCGCGCGACGCGACTGTCCGGCCGACTCCATTGAGGATTGTAGCGCGATAGCGCCAACAACTTTCCCTCTCCCATCGGGAGAGGGTGCTCGGCGCTCCATCGACTCCCATCGGTGCCAACCCACACTACCCCTCATATAGAAGCTTGCGCGGCGCGCCACTGATCGCCGCCGCGAGCTTGGCGGCCTTCGCCGGCGGCAGTTCCTCGCGCAGGATCGCGAAGATGCGCTGGCCTTCGGCAAGCTTCGCATCGGCTTCCTCGCCGCGGCCGGCGACGAGGATCACGCATTCGCCGCGCTGCTGGTCCGGATCGTTCGCCACGCGTTCGGCGAGTTGCGCCAGCGGCTCGTCGAGCACCGTCTCGAACAGCTTGGTGAGTTCGCGCGCCAGCACCGCCTCACGCCCGTCGCCGAACACCGCGCGCATGTCGGCCAGGCTCTCGGCGACGCGATGCGAGGATTCGTAGAAGATCAGCGTGCGCGGCTCGCCCGCCAGTTCCTGCAAGCGCGCGCGGCGCGCCGCGGACTTCGGCGGCAGGAAACCCTCGAACACGAAACGGTCGCTGGGCAGTCCCGCCACCGACAGCGCAGCGATCGCCGCGCAGGCACCCGGCACCGGCGCGCAGCGGATGCCCGCCGAGCGTGCCGCGCGCACTAGCCGGAAGCCGGGATCGGAAATCAGCGGCGTGCCCGCGTCGGAAATCAGCGCCACCGATTCGCCGCCCTGCAGGCGTCGCACCACGGCCTCGACCACCTCGCGCTCGTTGTGCTCGTGCAACGCGAGCAGCGGCGTGGCGATGTTGTGGTGAAGCAGCAGTGGACGGCTGTGGCGGGTGTCCTCGGCGGCGATCACCGCCACCTCGCGCAACGTCGCGATCGCGCGCGCGGAAAAATCGTCGCGATGGCCGATCGGTGTGGCAACCACCCACAGGCAACCGGGTTGGACGGATGACATGTGCAAGCTCCTGCGGACCCGAGTCACGGAAACGATCGGCTATCATCGCGCACACTCGCCGCGAATACCGACAAGAGAGCTCCGATGCGCCTGCGTTCCGTTCCCCGGCCATCCCTGACGACCCTCGGCCTGACCCTGTTGTTGACCGGAACGCTCGCGCTGAGCGGCTGCGTCCCCGGCAACGCGAAACCTTCGCCCGCCGAGATCAGCGCAGCGGACGGCGCCGCCGCGCTGGCGCGGCAAGGCCAGTTCGACCAGGCCGCGCAGGCTTATCTCGCGCTGGCCGCGCAATACGGCGGCCATGCCGACCATTACCGTCTGCTCGCAGCCGAGTCCTGGCGCGAGGAAGGCCGCATCGACGACGCCGCGCCCACGCTGGCGCAGATCAAGCGCGCCAACCTGCAAGGCGACGACGCGGTGCGCTTCGACCTGTTGCGTGCCGACCTCGCGCTGCGCCACCACGACGCGGCCACCGCGCTGCGGCTCACCACCCAGCCCACCGTCGCCGTGCCGGGCAAGCTGCAGCTGCGCCTGTATGAATTGCGCGCCCGCGCCCAAGCCGCCAGCGGCGACCACTGGGGCGCCGCGCGCACCCGCGTGCAGATGGACGACAGCCTGCAGGGACTGGATCGCGCGGAGAACCGCAAGCAGGTCCTCGCCGAACTGACCCAACTCGACGTGGCCTCGCTGAAGCAGCGCGCCGCCGCGATGAAGCCGGGCGACCGCATGCTGTCGTGGACCAACGAAGCACTCAGCCAGCTCGGCGTCGCCGTGGCGCAGCCACCGCCCTCGCTGCAACAGCCGGTGGGCACCCTGCTGCCCGGCGCCAATGCCGAGGTACGCGAGGGCTACAAGATGCCCGCCCGCGTGGCCTTGCTGCTGCCCACCAGCGGCGCCTTCGCCGCTGCCAGCGACGCGATCCGCGAAGGCTTCTTCGCCGCCTATGCGGAAGACGCGCGCACCCACGCACCGCGCGCCTCGGTGCGCATCTACGACACACAGGGCAGCGCCGACGGTGCGCTCAAGGCCTACCAGCAGGCGGCCAGCGACGGCGCGCAACTGGTGGTTGGCCCGCTCACCCGCGGCGCGGTGGCTGCACTGTTCGGCCAGCCCAAGCTGCCGGTGCCGGTGCTGGCGCTGAATCACCCCGACAGCAAGCAGCTGCCCGCGACCGATGCCAGCGAATTCGGCCTGTTGCCGGAAACCGAGGGTGCCCAGGCCGCCGACCACATGATCGAACGCGGCCTGCACCAGGCTTACGTGGTGATCTCCAGCGACGACTTCGCCCAGCGCGCCGCCGGCGCGTTCAAGGCCGAGCTGCTCGCCCGCGGCGGCGAGGTCACCGGCATGGCCACGCTGCCCGCCGGCGGCGCGAACTACGCCAACCTGATCGCCAACCTGCAGCTGCCCGCCAGCGCCACGCCAGGCGCCGTGACACCCGACACTTCCAACCCCGCCAGCAGCGCCAGCACGAGCGCCGTCGCATCCACGACGGCGAGCGACGCCGGCATCTTCATCAGCATGCGCCCCAACCAGGCGCGCCTGCTGCTGCCACAGTTGCAGATCGCCAAGATCGCACTGCCGGTGTTCGGCACCTCGCACGTCTATGCCGGCAGTGACAACCCCACCGCCGACGGCGACCTCAACGGCGTGGAATTCTGCGACGCGCCCTGGCTGTTCGACGCCCAGCCCGGCCTGCCGCACCACGACGACATCGCCACCCTGCTGCCCGCCGCACGCGACGGCAGCGCGCGGCTGTTCGCGTTCGGCATGGACGCGTGGAACCTGGTGCCCTACCTGGACTGGCTGCGCGACCACCCCGGCAGCTACCTGCCCGGCGCCAGCGGCCAGCTCACCGCCGACCAGTTCGGTCGCATCCGTCGCGTGCTGATCTGGGCGAAATTCCAGAACGGCCTCGCCCGCCCATTGGGCGGCAGCCTGCAGGTGGACGACCTGCCCGTACCGTCCGGCACCGCACCGGCACCAGCACCGGCCAACAGCAGCGAACAGCCGGCCGCCGCCTCGTCGGCTGGCTGATGCGCAGCACCGGCGCCGCGTTCGAGCAGCGCGCCGGCGCCGAACTCGAACGCGCCGGCCTGAAACTGCTGGCGCGCAACTACACCACCCGCCACGGCGAACTCGACCTCGTCATGCTCGACGGCGACACCATCGTGTTCGTCGAAGTGCGTTACCGCGTGCATGCCGGCCACGGCGACGCACTCGCCTCGATCACCCGCACCAAGCAGGACAAGCTGATCCGCACCGCGCAACTGTGGCTGGCCGCCCATCCGCAACACGCGCAACGCGCCTGCCGATTCGACGTGGTGAGCTACGACGGCTCTGCTGCCGACGCGCACATGCAGTGGCTGCGTGGTGCGTTCGAGGCAGGTTGAAACAGGGGCCAAGCAAAACTGCGCGCGCTCGATAACGCTGCTGAGAGCACCAGCGCCGTCATCGAGGCCGTCCGCTCAAGGTCAGACTCGCGCCATCTCGTCGATGCGCTGCGTACGATCGGCACCGCGCAGTTGCCCGCTTGCAGATCGTCAGACCCGATCCGTGTAAGCGATGGACTACATGCCGTCAGCACTGACGGGCATGTGTTTCAGTGCGCCCACTGATATGTCTCAATTCATGCCCGCCCTAACATGGGCGCCGTGCAGTTTTGCGATGCGTTAGACGAAACTCGAACGTATCGCGTGACAGCATTTGCAACCGTGGCGCGCGATGCACGCCACACAGGGGATGCACCGGTCAGTCGACCTCGGAGCGTACTCACGCGCCGATCCCTGATCGCGCCAGACCTTCACCCGCGGAATGGGTTTCGGAATTTTTCCGAACAGGATGCACGAATGGATATCGAAGCATTGGGACAACAAGACGCGCCCCAATCCGCCACCAAGGCGACGCTTGCCCGCACTCTGCGGCAGCGCATCCTCACCCGAACTCCTGTCGCCACGAGACGGCAAGCCTCCGTTTCAAACAATGCCAGCGCATTTCAAATACCGCCAATAAATGTGGCATTTGGTAATGCCCCGCATCACGGGCACTGCAAAGCAGAAGCCCCACAAGGCAACCACATCCAATCTCAATCGGCGGACCATACGTGAACAAGGCCCCCCTGAAGTTGATCCGCACAGGCGTCACGCTGCTCGTCATCGCGGCGCTGGCCGGATGCGGCACCCCTCCCGCCAAAAACTTCGCGGGCCCGTGGAAACCTGTCAACCATTTCCAGAGCACGCCGACCGAGATCCCGCTGAATCCGGCCTACGTGTTCTACGCATCGCCGATGGACGAAACGCTCAAGACGATGCTCGCACGCTGGGCCAGGGACTCGGGCAGAGAGCTGTCTTACCAGCTCGGCTTCGATGTCACGCTCTATCAGCCGGTCTCGGGCATCCGTACGACGGATATCGACGACGCCGTCGCGCGACTCAACTCCATCTATGTGACGCAAGGGGTTTCCGTGTCGGCCAATGCGCGGCGCATCGAAGTCCGATCGCCCGCCGCCGGCAATTCGGACACCACGACCGAAAACGTCACTCGTGCAGCAAAGCCACCCGCCGCGACCACCGGCGCCAAGTGAGCTCACGGGTCAGCAACATCATGGAAGGAATGGATACCCGCCGATGCTGAAGAAGAATTCATCCAGCAGGAAAATTGACGAAACGATTGCACAGTCGGTCAATTTCGAACTGACCATCGCGGATCTCGCCAAGCGCAGCGAACGCCGGGCGTGGCTGGTGGCGTCCGGCGCCATCACGATGGCGCTCATCCTTGCCGGCGGCTACTTCTACATGTTGCCGCTCAAGCAGAAAGTCCCCTATCTCGTCATGGCCGATGCCTACACCGGCACCAGTACCGTCGCCCGCCTGACGGACGACATGACCCATCGCAGGATAAGTACCAGCGAAGCGATCAATCGCAGCAACGTCGCGCACTTCGTGCTGGCGCGTGAATCGTACGATCTGGCCATGCTCAACCTGGGCGACTGGACCACCGTCCAGACCATGTCCTCGCCCGGCGTCCGCGCCGCATACACCCGCCTTTATTCGTCGGCCAATACGGACAGCCTCTACAAGAAGTACGGCAAGGACACTGCCATCCGGGTCAAGCTGCTGAGCATCGTGCTCACCGGCGGCGGCCCGGGCGTGACGCCCAGGGGCGCCACCGTGCGCTTCCAACGGAGCCTCTACGACAAGCAGACCGGATCCACGCGTCCGCTGGACAACAAGATCGCGACCCTGGCCTTCACCTACAAGACCAATCTCGACATGGACGACCAGAGTCGCATCCAGAACCCGCTGGGGTTCTGGGTCACGGACTACCGCGTGGACGACGATTACTCATCGAGCCCTCCTGCCGAAAATCTGCAGACGGACACCTCCTCGGCGCCCGGCCAGGAAGTCGCTCCCACGACGGCAGCCGGGCTCGATCCATCCATGGCAACGGCCGTGCCTCAAGCAGGCTCCGCAGCGCCGTTCCCAACCACGAATACCCAACCACCCGGCACCAGCCAGCCCACGCAGCCGCGTGAGCAGGCCACCGGGAATGCCGCCACGGGAGCAGGCCGTCCATGAACCGATCCAGCCTGCTTGGCTTGGCCGTCGCGGTGTGCGCGGCTTTCGCCGGCACACCATCCCTGGCGAGCGCACAGGTCGTGCAACAGTACGAATACCAGCCCAATCGCATCTACCCGGTGCGCACGGGCCTCGGCATCACCACGCAGATCGAGCTGAGTCCGCAGGAGAAAATTCTCGACTACAGCACCGGCTTCAGTTCCGGCTGGGAGCTCACCCGACGCGACAACGTCTTCTACCTCAAGCCGAAGAACGTCGACGTGGACACCAACATGATGATCCGCACGGCGACGCACTCCTACATCTTCGAGCTGAAGGTGGTCGCTACCGATTGGAAGACGCTCGAGCAGGCGCGGCGGGACGGCGTGGAATACAAGATCACCTTCAGCTACCCGGCCGATGTCAGCTTCGCCAGGGAAATGAAGAAGGACGCCAAGGCCTCGGCGCTGAACACCAGCCTGGTCCCGGGACGCAGCTACAACTTCGACTACGACTACGCCACGCGCAGCAAGGCCGCGCCCTGGCTGGTGCCCGTCAACGTCTATGACGATGGCCGCTTCACCTACATCCGGATGAGCGACCTGAAGCAGTTCCCGACCGGTGACTTCCCCGCAGTGTTCATGCGCGAACAGGAAAAGGGCGAGGACTCGCTGGTGAACACGACCGTCGAGGGCAACACGATCATCGTTCACGGCACGTATCCCTACCTGGTCATCCGCCACGGCAACGATGTCGTGGGCCTGCGAAGGAACACTACGAAGTGAACTCGAACATTCCGAACCAGCCCGGCGACGGCGCCGCGTCCCAGCCGGCCTCGTCGCACGAGATGCCGGGCCACCAGGCCGACGCGCTGGCAAGCAACCCCTATTCCGCCCGCTACCAGCAGACTGTCGCACCGGACCTGGACGCCAGCGCGCCCCAGCTGAAGTCGCATGATCTCCGCCGCATGAACCAGCGTGCGCTGTTGCTGCTGGGTGCTGTCGTGCTGCTCCTGCTGTTCGTCGCGTACTGGATGATCACCGGCACCGGCAGTCGCAGCGAACCACCCAAGCCGCGCGAGGAAAAGGTCACGGTGGCGGAGCCGCCGAAGTCGCTGGCCTTGCCGCCGTTGCCGGCGCCGACGCCCGCACCGCGGCAACCCGACCCCATCCCGCTCGTGCAGCAGGCGGCCGCGTCGCTGCCGACACAACAGGTTTCCCCTCCGGTCCCGCAGCCGCCGAGTCTGGTGCAGCGTCGCATCGCCGGAGCGGAGGATGCCGGCGCCGGCGGCCAGGCCACCGATCAGCCGACCGCCGCGGCGATACCGGCTGAGGCGGGTCTCGGGCAGCCGGGCAGCCTGAAGGACTCGACCGTCACCAGCGCCCAGCCGCTGCGCCATCCCGACACCTTGATGCAGCGGGGCACGTACATCCGCTGCGTGCTGGAGACACGCATCATCTCGGACATCCCGGGCTACACCTCCTGCCTGGTCACCGAGCCGGTCTACTCCTTCAACGGCCAGCGCCTGTTGCTGCCCAAGGGTTCGAAGGTGCTCGGCACCTACGACCGCGGGCCGCTGGGCGATCGCATGGCGGTGATCTGGGACCGCATCATCACGCCCAACGGCATCGACGTGAACATGGCGAGCCCCGGCATCGACAACCTGGGCGGCGCCGGCATTCCCGGCTATTACGACGCCCACTGGGGCCAGCGCATCGGCTCGGCTCTGCTGATCAGCATGCTCAGCGACGCCTTCAAGTACGAAGCGGCCGAACATGGACCGAAGACCACCACCATCGGCTACGGCGTGGCGACTCAACAGCCGTTCGAGAGCAATACCGCGCAGACCGTGCAGAACCTCGCCAACCAGGCGGTGCAGGCCGCCGCCAACCGCGCGCCTACCGTGACCATCAACCAGGGCTCGATCGTGTACGTCTACGTCGCCAAGGACGTGGACTTCAGCGGCGTCGTGGCCCGCTTCTGAACCGGCTCGCCTCAAGAACCATGGAAGAACTCTCCGCACAGATCTCGCACGAATTTCTCGACTACCAGTACGACGTGCTGGGGGTACGGGAGTTCATGGCGTCGGCGGAGGTCACCGAGATCTGCATCAACCGCCCGGGTGAGCTGTACCTGGAAAGCCGCGGCGCATGGCGACGCGTCGAGGTTCCCGCGCTGACCTTCGAACGAGCCCGGCAGTTCTGCACCGCAGTCGTCAACGAGAGCAACACCGGCCAGCGCATCACCGACACCGACCCCGTCGTGTCGCTGACTTTCCCCACCGGCGAGCGTGCGCAGTTCGTGATACCGCCGGCCTGCGAGGCCGGCAACGTCTCCATCACCATCCGCCTGCCCTCGAAGCAGACGAAGACGCTAGCCCAGTACCAGCAGGATGGCTTCTTCGATGAGATCGTGGAGGTCGGCCAAGGCATCGGCGATGCCGATCGCGAGCTGCTGGAACTGCGGGCGGGACGCCATTACGCGGACTTCTTCCGCAAGGCGGTCCTGAACAAGAAGAACATCATGGTTTCCGGCGCCACCGGCAGCGGCAAGACCACGTTCATGAAATCGCTGGTGCACCACATCCCCGACAACGAGCGCCTGGTGACGATCGAGGATGCGCGCGAACTGTTCATCGCGCAGCCGAACGTCGTGCACCTGCTCTATTCGAAAGGTGGCCAGAGCACCAGCAACGTCACCGCCAAGAGCTGCATGGAGGCCTGCCTGCGCATGAAGCCGGACCGCATCATCCTGGCCGAGTTGCGCGGCGACGAATCGTTCTACTTCATCCGCAACTGCGCCTCGGGCCATCCGGGCTCGATCACCAGCTGCCATTCCGGCAGCACGGAACAGACCTGGGACCAGCTCGCCCTGATGGTGAAGGCTTCCGCCGAAGGCGCCGGGCTGGAATTCGCCACCATCAAGCGCCTGCTCAAGATGACCATCGACATCGTCGTGCATATCAAGGCGCACGCGGGGCGCCGTTGCATCACCGGTATCGATTTCGATCCGGGCCGCAGCTTTTCGCAAGCCTGACCCCCGCCATGCCACGCTCGCCCGGATACAGGAGGCCACAACATGCTCGCCGCAATCGGACTGATGGCTTGCCCCAACCTTGCCGTACCGGCCGAGGTCATGCGCCACGTCGTCGAGGTCGAATCGGGTGCCAACCCGTACGCGATCGGCGTGGTCGGCGGCCAACTGGCGCGCCAGCCGAAGAACCTAGCCGAAGCGCTGGCCACCGTGCACATGCTCGACGCCAAGGGCTACAACTACTCGCTGGGCGTGGCGCAAGTGAATCGCGCCAACCTCGACAAGTACGGCCTGGACTCCTACGAGAAGGCCTTCGAACCCTGCCCCAACCTGGCCGCCGGCGCGCAGATCCTCGCCGCATGCCATGCCAGTTCCGGCGGCGACTGGGGCAAGGCCTTCAGCTGCTACTACTCGGGCAACTTCACCACCGGCTACCGCGATGGCTACGTGCAGAAGGTGTTCGACTCCATCAATCGCACCACGGGCATGGCTGCCAATACCGACGCGTCCCAAGCCATCCCGCTCAGGCCCACATCACAGGTCGCGCCCAGCGGCGCCCGGAAAGCTGCATCCCTCACACCGGACAGCCCCGGCTACCGCGTGGCGATCCGCAGCGTCGCGTTCTACACGACGACGGCCGCGGTTCCCGCGAATGGCGCCGCATCGAATCACGCCCCAGCGTCCCACGACTCCGCGGCGCAGGCTCCGCCCAACCCCGCTCTGACGTCCCCGGCATCGGTCAAACCGTCGACGCCGGCGTCCAAGCCTGCCAGCGGTGCAACGAGCGTTTCGACGACGTCATCGGTTTTCGTGCCGCAGGTGACCGGACCGAACGATCCGCCGCCCCAGTCGACACCGGTTGGTGACACCGCATCGACGCAGGTGGCATCCGCATCGCTCGGCACGTCCGGTAGCCCAGTCATTCCTGGCCAGGAACATCGCGATGCCGCATTCGTGTTCTGAAACCGTGGCGCAGCCCGTTGCGCACACGGTCCTCCCAGGTTCGCGGACTCGCCAGTCCGCGTCGGTGGCCGCATGGCCGCAAACCCGCCCCGAAGCGCTCGAGGCATTCCGCAGTGAACCCGGCTGTACACCACCCAGCCTCCCCTGAAGCGGCCCACGCCCGGCACCCGCGACGTATTTCCACCAACCTCAAGGAAACTCGACATGGCACCGAACCAGATCGTCACCGAAAGCCTGCTCCACTCCAGCCGCGCTCGCCTTGGCATGTTCCTGTATCTGGCAGTGCTCATCGCCCTGATCGTGCCGAGCATCGCCTTCGGCCAGGACGCCACCGAGACCATCGACACCACATGCAAGTTCGCCACCAACATCAACAAGATCCTCAACGCCATCTCCATCGTGGTGGTGACCATCGCCGTGGTCTTCTCCGGCTACCAGATCGCCTTCGCGCACAAGCGCATCGGCGATGTCGCTCCCGTGCTGATCGGTGCTGTGCTGATCGGTGCAGCAGGCCAGATCGCCAAGATGTTCCTGGCCGGCAGCACCTCGGCCTCCGGCGCCAGCCAGTGCACGGCAAGCCTGGTCTCGCATGTGCTGAGCCACTATGCATAAGAACGCGCTGTTCCGCGGCTGCACCCGCCCCCCCATGTTCATGGGCGTGCCCTACGTGCCGTTCTTCATGGGCGCCGGCGCGTGCCTGCTGTTGTCGATGTACTTCAACCTATTCTTCCTGTTGCTGATCCCGCCGGTGATCTTCGTGATGCGCCAAATGGCGCGCCGCGACGAGATGATCTTCCGGCTGCTGGGCCTGCGACTGCAGTTCCGCACCCGGGTCCGGAACCTGCGCGAACACGACGGAATGTGGGTGTTCACGGCCAACAGCTACCGCGGACAGTCGAGAGACAAGAAGTAAGCCACGAGGCGCCCCGGTTCGCCGGGGCGCCGCCACGGAATCGGACCATGCCCAAGCCCAGCTTCATTCCCGACACCGCGATCAGCGAATTCGTCCCGCTGTCCACCCATGTGTCGCCAACCGTGCTCAAGACCACGGGCGGCGATTTCCTGATGGTGTGGCGCCTGGGCGGGCTGCCGTTCGTGGGGCGCGAGGAGTGGGATCTCGAGCATCGCCACAACACGTTCAACCGCATGCTGCAAACCCTGCGCGCCCCGGATTTCGTCAACGTGGCGTTCTGGGTGCACGACGTGCGCCGCCGCCGCCGGCTCAAGGACCACAGCCGCTACGGGCAGGCATTCAACCAGACCATGTCGGACGCCTACTACGACGCGCTGTCCGCACAGAAGCTGATGCAGAACGAGCTGTACCTCACCCTGATCTACCGCCCCATCGTTAGCGGCAAGCGCTTCGTCGAGAAATCCGGCGACCTGGGCCGACTGGAATCCGAGCAGCTGCAGGCCGTCAGCACGGTGCTGGAACTGGCAGGCAACGTCGAGGCGGTGCTGAAGGACTACGCTCCGTACCGGCTCGGCATGTACGAGGCCGCCAACGGCGTGGTGTTCTCCGAACCACTGGAGTTTTACGGCTACCTGCTCAACCGCATCGACGAACCGGTGCCCGTGCTGCCAGCGCCGGTGTGCAACTACCTGCCGGTGAGCAAGCACCGCTTCTCCGCCAAGACCGGCGACTTCGTCGTCACCACACCCGACGGCGTCAACCAGTTCGGTGCCATCCTCAATATCAAGGAATATACCGACGGCACATACCCAGGCATCCTCAACGGGCTGAAGTACCTCGATTTCGAATATGTCATCACCCATTCCTTCAGCCCCATGGGCCGCCACGACGCGCTCAAGGCGCTGGACCGCACCAAAGGCATGATGATTTCCTCCGGCGACAAGGCCTTCAGCCAGATCGCCGAGATGGATCACGCCATGGATCAGCTCGCCTCCGGCAACTTCGTGCTGGGCGAATACCACTTCACCATCGCGGTCTACGCACCGACCCAGGAAACGCTGTCGCAGCAGATCGCGACCACGCGCGCCGAGCTTTCCAACGCCGGCTTCGTCTCGGTGAAGGAGGATCTCGCCGTCACCGCATCGTTCTATTCGCAGCTGCCCGGCAACTGGAAATACCGCACGCGGCTGGCCAACGTCAGCTCGCTGAACTTCCTCGGTCTCTCGCCACTGCACAACTTCGCCACCGGCAAGAAAGAGAACAACCCCTGGGGTGATTACGTCACCACCCTGCAGACCACGAACGGCCAGCCCTACTACTTCAACTTCCACGCCACCCATCCATCGGAGAATTCGCTGGGCGAAAAGGCGATCGCCAACACCATGGTCATCGGCAAGTCCGGCACCGGCAAGACCGCGCTGATCAACTTTCTGCTCAGCCAGGTGCAGAAGTACGCGCCGACACCCACCATCTTCTTCTTCGACAAAGACCACGGCGCCGAGATCTTCGTGCGTGCCTGCGGTGGCAACTACCTGGCACTGGAGAACGGACAGTCCACCGGCTTCAACCCGTTCCACTGCGAGCGCACTGAGGCCAATGTGCAATTCCTTGCCGAGCTCATCAAGGTGCTGGCCGGCAAGGCCGTCTACAGCTCGCGCGAGGAGGAGGACATCTTCCGTGCCGTCGAGAACATGCTCGACACGCCGATGCGCCTGCGCAACATGACCAACTTCCAGAAGAGCCTGCCCAACATGGGCGACGACGGCCTGTACGTGCGCATGCGCAAGTGGACGGCCGGCAACTCGCTGGGCTGGGTGTTCGACAACCCCGTCGACACCATCGACCTGACCCGCGCTAGCATCATCGGCTTCGACTACACCGACATCATCGACAACCCCGAGGTGCGCGTGCCGGTGATCAACTATCTGCTGCATCGGCTGGAGGCACTGATCGACGGCCGCCCGCTGATCTACGTGATGGACGAGTTCTGGAAGATCCTCGATGGCAAGGGCGGCCTCAAGGAATTCGCCAAGAACAAGCAGAAGACCATCCGCAAGCAGAACGGCCTCGGCATCTTCGCCACCCAGAGCCCGGAAGACGCGCTGGCCAGCGACATCGCCGCCGCGCTGATCGAGCAGACCGCCACCATGATCCTGCTGCCCAACCCCAACGCCAGCCGCGAGGACTACGTCGAAGGCCTCAAGCTCACTGAAGCCGAATACCAGGTGGTAGTGAGCTTGGACGAGCGCTCGCGCTGCTTCCTCGTCAAGCAGGGCCACGCCAGCGCTGTCTGCCAGCTCAACCTGCGCGGCATGGACGATGCGCTCTCAGTAATCTCCGCCTCCACCGACAACATCGAGATCATGCACCAGGTGCTGCACGAGCGCGCCGCCGCCAACGGCGTGGGGGTGGATGAATTGCGACCAGAGCAGTGGCTGCAGGCGTTCTACGAAAACCGGAAGGGGAGCGGTAAAACCAAACCAACTCAACCGATACGGCACGCACACACGGCACACCCGACCGCTGCACAATCACCCTGAACACAGCCGAGTGAGGAAATTGCCATGAACAAGACAACGTACCATTTCAACGGACGCAAAGTCGCATTGGCCATTGGGTTGTCGATTACGGCAACACTGTTTGCCGCGCCGGTTGCCGCGCAAGTTCTGGTTACCGACGTCGGCATGGCCGCAACACAAAACACGCAATTGGCAAAGCAGGTCCTGCAACTGGGCAAAGAGGTGGAAACGGCCATATCGACCGCACAATCCGCAGTCAACACTTACACCACGCTGCAGAACATCCTCATGCAGGCGCAGAGCCTGGGCAGCAACATCACGCTGTTCGACAGCCCCATGACCGAGATCCAGGAACCCCAGATCAGCCAGGTCATCGATTCGGCCTGCCCTGGCGCCAGTGGCGGCAACCTGCTCGGGAGTGCGCTGAATGCACTGGGTTCAGCGCTCAGCCAAAACACGCCCATTGCCACCCGGCAACAACAGATCTGCGCAGTGATCGTGAACCTCCAGATAGACGAATACAACAAGACGGTCAAAGCCCTCAATGCCATCGGCTACTCCAGCAACACCACGCTGAACAAGCTCAACAACTTGATCGCTTCGGTGAACACGCTGGGCACGACCAGCAGCGCCACGACCCAGGCGACGGGCGCCATTGCCACCCTCACTGGCGCAATGAGCACGTGGCAGACGCAAATGAAGGCTGACGAGGCCACGATCAAGACGTTGCAGCAGCAACAGAGCACTTTGGCCAAGGTCGCCATGTACGGCAACAACACCGTTCTTGGAAACGTCGTGCAGGCTGCGGCGCTGAAAGCCGCCTTCACGATCAACCAATGAAGCAAAGGACGCTCACCATGTGTCACGCAGCATGCGAACACAGTTGCGGCAACCCGAACTGCAGAAACAGGAATGAAGCGCCATGAACAATCTTGGCGACTACGCCTACTACGTTCTGGTCTACAACTATCTGCAACACCAGATCGGCTTGTTCCAACAAAACGTCCTGGGCAGCGCCATGGCCTGGGCCAGTGCTGTCGCGCTGGTGCTCGTCACGATGTGGATCATGATCCAGGGCTATCGCATGATCACCGGCCAGTCGCGCGAGTCGATGATGGCACTGGTGCTCAATGCCGCACGTATCACGATCATCGTCACCGCCGCCTCTTCGGCCTCCATCTTTTCGCAGCCACTGCAAAACTTCTTTGCCGCCGACGGCAGCGGTAGCCTGGGGGCCGCCATCAGCGGGCTGGTGTCCGGCGAGTCCTCGCCCGTGGCGCAGATTGACCGCAACATGGCCGCCACTCAACTCACCTTGGCCGCCATCGACGTAGTGCAAGTGCCGCCGGGAGATACCGAGAACGCCCAGACCAAAGCCCGCGCCATGTTGCTCGCCGGTTTCGGGGCCGCCAGCCCGCCCATGGCCGCCGGTGCCATGCTGCTGCTCTACCAGTTCACCATTGCCCTGTTCATCGGACTGGCGCCACTGTTCATCCTCTGCCTGATCTTCGAGCAGACCAAGGAGCTATTCCGCAAGTGGTTGCTTTACGGCATTGGCACCCTGTTCTCCATCGCCACGCTGTGCGTGGTCTGCTCCATCGTGCTCAAGCTCACCGTCAACGTGGCTGCCGCTCTCTGGGCCGCCGACCTCATCAACCACTTCACCGGCTCCGGCGCGGAAGGCTTCTCCAGCCGGGCCCTCGAACAGGGCGGGATCGGCTTGTTGCTCACCGTGTTGATCGTTTCGGTGCCGCCGTTGTCGGCCCAATTCTTCCAGGGCACCGTGGGCAACTTCCTGACGTATTCGGCCTTTGGCATGGGTAGCGCGTCGCGGATCGGGCCGCAGGGGCAGCCTCCGGGGTCGTATGGCGGCGGGTACGCGCCGCCACAGTCAAATACGGCACAAGTTGATTCGGCAAGGATTGTTAGTACAGGGCTCAATAGCTCGAACCTTGGCCGCATGGCCGGCAATGCGCACTCCGCACAAGCGGATGTCATCAAACCAGCCATGCAACCAACCATCGGAGGCTGACAATGACATCGACAACCCAACGATACCTATTGCTGGCAATGTTGCTCCTAGTAGTTGGCGCGGTCCATGCCGAGGGCAATTGCCCACCCGGCTATTACCCAATTGGTGCCCCACAGGGTCAGTCCGGACCTCAAGGTTGCGCACCAATCCCTGGATACAATAACCAACAACAAACACAGCAACAGGCACCACCTTCCCCACGCTGGGTCAGTCAATGGGGTGCAATTGCAACCGATGCGACAAAAGGAAGCCTTGGTACGGCCACTAACCTGCCAAATAAGAATGAAGCGGAGCAAGTAGCTCTTGCCGATTGTCAATCGAAAGGTGGCTTGCAGTGCAAGGTTAACATTTCATATGACAATGAATGCGCTGTACTGGTAGTAGGGGCCACCGGCTACAACGTAAGTGCAAATGTCACCTTGGACAAAGCCATTCAACATGGCATGAAAATTTGCGGCGCTGACGGAGATAAGACCTGCCAAGTCTACTACTCCGCCTGCAGCCTTCCTGTTCAGATTCAATGACCATGCCAACAATGAAATTGTTGCTTAAATATGCCAGCATAGTAATGATGTTTGGCGCGCTATTGTGCGCATGCGACTCTTCCAATACGCCATCAAACACACAGACGCCGTCGGCATCGAGCACCCAGCCCTCTTCAAACATCTCAGCGGCTACGTACACCCCATCGGCGACAACACCTTCTGTGGATAGCCTTCTGAAAAAAGACATGGCCTATGCCGATGCGCGCAAGGTGCTGCTGACGCAAGGTTGGGTTCCGGAAAGAGACGCGGACTGCAAGACCAACATGGGGGCGGATGACTCTGCAAAGTGCGATGTCATGCCCGAGCTGAGCATCTATAGCGACCAAGGCGTTCTCATCACTCATTTCAGGCACGGCCAGCAACAACTCACCATCAGCAGTTACGGCATGCTCTCCGACTGGAAGGTATCGGGCGATGGCTCGCGGTTACGCATCACGGGTTGGCAGACTTCCAGCACAACCGCAAAAGACAGCTCTACAACTCTATAGAAAGACGAATCAAAACACCGCAGGCGACTCAAACCATGAGTAATCCATTGGGCGACTTGATCAGCGGCGGCGAAGGTGGTTACGGTTCCTTCAATCGAGGTCGTGCAGGCGATGCCCACGGCATGACCATCGACTTTTCTGACATGACGCTGGCTGAAGTACAGGCCGCACAACACCTGGATCGGCATGATCCGAATCGCCTGTTCGCGGTTGGCAAGTATCAGATCATTCCCAGCACGATGGATAACGCTGTCGAGCACCTTCGCCTCGATCCCAACCAGAAGTTCACTCCGGAGCTTCAGGAGCGCATCTTTGCGGACTATCTGATCGCCGAAAAGCGGCCAGCGATCGAGTCTTACATTCGAGGGGATGCTGGCGCTACGCTTCATGGCGCACAGAAGGCCGCCGCCATGGAATGGGCCAGCGTTGACGACCCGGATACACCTGGATCGCCGTACAAAGCGTATATCGGTGTTGGCAACAACCATTCCAGTATCCGTGCGAACCGGATCGGTGACGCGCTCAACACTATGCGCGCCGAATATCGGGCCGATATTGCCAGGGGCTTAAAGCCCGACGAAGCATGGAGCGCCGTCACCCACGTGGCGGTTTCACATGAACCAACCGCATCCAGTCATGCGTCAGATCCGAACGCCGCGTATGTCCGTCATACGCTCGAACAAGGCGCCCACAGCCCCGCTGTGAAGTCCCTGCAAGCCGATCTCGCCAGACTCGGCTACATCGATCATCGCAGCCAACCGCTGACCGCCGACGGCATCTTCGGCATCGACACCCTACACGCCGTGGAACGCTTTCAGCACGATCACCATCTCACCGTGGACGGCAAGGCCGGCCCTCGGACGCAGCAAGCCTTGCAAGTGGCGCTGCGGGAATGGGCCGCAACGCCTTCGCTGGAAGATGCCCGCCATCCCGACCACGCATTGTTCGAACAGGCATTGAGCGGCGTGCGCGCGCTCGATGCACAGCATGGGCACCCCACCGACCAGCACAGCCGCAACCTCGCCGCCGCGCTCACCGTAGAGGCCAGGCGCGAGGGGTTGACCCGCATCGATCGGGTCGCCCTTGGCGATAACGCCAATCGCATCTTCGCCATGCAGAGCCCAGCTTCGCCTTGGGACCCACCCAAGTACGCGTCAATCGGCACGATGACCGCCATGCGAACACCCGTGGCGCAAAGCGTTGAACTCACCGAAGCCACGAAGGCGCCGCCAGTATCGGTGGATACGCCGCCGGCGACACGCCCCCATGCCATGGACCGGTGAATGCGGAGTCACTTGCTGATTCCGCGCCCTCTGATTTCCGCGTTTCACACATTTCTCCACGGAAGCATTCGACCACTGCGCACCACGCATCGGAGGCCCATCATGAAGCCACGCACCCTGTTCGCCACTGTCGTCATCAGCGCCGTCGGACTGACCATCGCTCCGGCGCGAGCCCAAACCGCAGACCCTTGCTCCGTCTACACCTGCATGGCCGGCATTTCCGGCGCTGGCACAACGGGCGGACCGGCCTGCACCGCGCCTATCGTTGCCTTCCATGCCATCCAGGTGTGGGATCCGGAGTTCGACAGCGGATCTACCGCCGCCGCGCGCCGACAGTTCCTGATGACCTGTCCCGGAGTTCAGGAACCCACCAATCTCGCCATCCTCAACGTCATCATCGCGCAATGGGGTTACAGCCCCTGAGTGGACCCCTCGTTTGTCTGCCTGCCGGCATGACCCATGCGCATGCCACCCAAACGCTCGACGAGGCACTGAAGGATGCGCCAAGGAAAGTTGGCTTTCGCAGTGATGCTGCTCGTGGCCGCCATGCTCGGGGGCCTCTACCTCGCGGGCCGGCTCACGCTGTGGTTGCTGGACCTGAAGAATTCACCACTGACCTGGAATACATGGTGGCAGTACCACCAAGCCGCCAATCTGCCGCAGTACGTGTCCTACGCCGGCAAGATCAAGCTGGCCGGCGGCTTCGGCTTCGGTCTGCCGTTGCTGGCATGGCTGCTCCTGCTGATTCCGTTGTCCCGGCGCAAGGTCGAGTCCCTGCATGGCGATGCCCGCTTCGCCAGCCTGTCTGATCTGCGCACGGCCGGCCTGCTGACGCAGAGTCCGCAAGGCATTCTGATCGGCAAGTACCGGGGACGCTATCTGTGGTTGAACGGCGCCCAGCACGCCATCGCCATTTCCCCCACGCGTTCCGGAAAAACCACCAGCATTGCCATCCCGGTACTGCTTTCATACGCCCAATCAATGGTGGTGCTCGATCTCAAGGGCGAGCTGTTCAAGGCCACCAGCGGCTGGCGGGAAGCGCAAGGCCACGTCATTCGCGTGTGGGCGCCTTACGACGATGCGGGGAACACCCACCGCTTCAACCCGATGTCCCTCATGGCCAGCATGGACCCCGGCAAACGCCTCGGCGAAATCCAGACCATGGCCGCCATCCTGTATCCGGATGAGACGAGCAAGGATCCGTTCTGGACCAGCCAGTCGCGCGCCACCTTCGCGGCCTTCGCCTCCTTCATGTTCGAGGCCTGGGACGCCCAGGTGCTGGCCCAGCAGCGCGCGGGCACGCCGGCATCGATGCAACTCGACCCGAATACATCGATTCTGTTCCCGAGCCTTGAGCGCATCCTGCGCCTCTCCAGCGGCATGGATGGCAAGGGCGTCAAGGAGACGCTGCAGCAGATCCTCGCCGATCCCGCCTTTGCCTACGTCAGTGCGCAGACCCGCACCGTGTTCGGCAATCTGCTGGGGCTGGCCGAGCAGACCTTCTCCTCGGTCATCGCCACCGTGCAGGCACCGTTGCATCAATTCCTGAGCCCGATCTTGGCCGCCGCCACCAATTCCACGGACTTCGACGTCAACGCCTTGCGCAAGCGGCCCACCACCCTCTACGTCATCATTCCCACCAACAAGCTCGACGAAAGCAGCAAGCTCCTGAACATCTTCTTCAGCACCGTGATCGGCGCCAACCTGGGCAAGCAACTGGGCGAGGAGCCGGAGCTCAAGTACCAGCTGCTGATGCTGATGGACGAGTTCACCGCCATGGGCCGGGTGGACGTGTGGGCCAAGCGCATCTCGATCTCCGCCAGCTACGGCGTGCGCGACCTGTGCATCGTGCAGAGCCGGTCGCAGTTGCGCTCGGCCTACGGCGACCACGACGCGCAGAACTTCATCACCAACCACGGCGCGCAGATCGTGTTCGCCCCGCGCGAACAGGCCGACGCCAACGAATACAGCGAAATGCTCGGCTACAAGACGGTGCGCAGGAAGCAGGAAAGCCGCAGCCGCGGCCGTGGGCGCGACAGCCACCAAGTGTCGATCAGCTACAGCGAGGAGAAGCGCGCCCTGTTCCTGCCGCAGGAGATCAAGGAATTGCCGCAGGACGAGGAGATCATCTTCTACGAGGGCTGCAAGCCCATTCGCGCCCACAAGAACTGGTTCTTCAAGGACAAGGCTCTCCGCGAGAGGGCCAGCGTGCCGCCGGCGAAGATCAAGGTGGTGGCACAGTCACTGCAACGCGAAGCAGAGCCGATGCACGTGGTCATACGCCCTCAAGGCGAGCAGGCTGCAAGATGGCTCGCACAATAAATGGGTTCTTCGCGGAAATCCGGGGAGCGGACATGAAAAAGGAACGGTGGGCTCGGTCACGCAGACGATGACGATGAGCAGTGTGGCCCATTGCCATTGCCGGCGCCGGCGTGTCTCGACATGTACGAACAAGATCGCGCTCCGCTGCCATCGCCGTCACGGCATGATAGGTGATTGCGGCGCC
>Ga0209455_1000294_pt1 | contig 52534 bp, 47 predicted proteins | sample AraplaCol_mCL_r2_FD_184275 | JGI IMG/M metagenome (GOLD analysis project Ga0209455, IMG submission 184275) | Arabidopsis root microbial communities from North Carolina, USA - plate scrape CL_Col_mCL_r2 (SPAdes) (version 2) | ecosystem: Host-associated > Plants > Roots > Endosphere | place: USA... | reverse complement strand
CGGCGACGCGCGCGACGCTGCGCGCGCGCTTCGGTGCACCCGGCTCGAGCACGGCGACGCCGCACGAGTCGTAGCCACGGTATTCGAGGCGCCGCAATCCTTCGATCAGCACCGGAACGATATTACGCTGCGCAACTGCGCCGACAATGCCGCACATGAATGGTCAATCCTGTCAGTCGAAGCGGGTGCCGCGTGGGCGCCCGCAAAAGGTTCAGCTCTTCTTCTTGACCGGGCGGACGTAGCCGCTCTTCGCGGTCTGCGTCTTCTCGTTCAACGCGAGGACGCCCTCGGCCACGTCCTTCCAGATCGTCGTGCCGGCGGCGATCGTCACGCCGCGGCCGACGCGCACGGGCGCGACGAGCTGCGTGTCGGAGCCGACGAACACGTCGTCCTCGATCACGGTGCGGAACTTGTTCGCGCCGTCGTAGTTGCAGGTGATCGTGCCCGCGCCGATGTTCACGCGCGCGCCGATGTCGGCGTCGCCGATGTACGTGAGGTGGTTCGCCTTCGAGCCGTGGCCGATCACCGCGTTCTTCACCTCGACGAAGTTGCCGACGTGCGCTTCGTCCGCGAGCTGCGCGCCCGGGCGCAGCCGCGCGTACGGGCCGATCACGGTGTTCGCGCCGAGTTCGGCGCCGTCGATGTGCGTGAACGCGTCGATGCGCGTGCCCGCGCCGACCGACGCGTTGCGGATCACGCAGTTCGCGCCGATCGTCACGTTGTCGGCGAGCGTCACGTTGCCTTCGAACACGCAGTTCACGTCGATCGACACGTCGCGGCCGCAGCGCAGCGTGCCGCGCACGTCGACGCGCGCCGGATCGGCGAGCGTGACGCCGTCGACGAGCAGCGCGTCGGCGACGTTGCGCTGGTGAATGCGCTCGAGCTCCGCGAGCTGCGCCTTGCTGTTCACGCCGAGCGTTTCCCATTCGTCGTCGGGCTGCGACGTGACGACCTCGAAGCCGGCCTCGATCGCGAGTTCGACGACGTCGGTCAGGTAGTACTCGCCCTGCGCGTTTTCGTTCTTCAGCGCGCCGAGCCACATCGACAGCTGCGCCGTCGGCGTGACGATGATGCCGGTGTTGATCTCGGCGATCTTCAGCTCTTCCGGCGACGCATCCTTCTGCTCGACGATGCGCGTGACGAAGCCGGACGCGTCGCGCACGATGCGGCCGTAGCCGGTCGGGTCGTCGAGCGTGACGGTGAGGATGCCGTAGCGGCCGTCGCGCGCGGCATCGACGAGACGCTGCAGCGTCGACGCACGGGTGAGCGGCACGTCGCCGTACAGCACGAGCGTCGGCTGAGCGGGATCGAGGAGCGGCAGCGCCTGGCGCACCGCGTGGCCGGTGCCGAGCTGTTCTGCCTGCACCGCGAACTGGACGTCGGGTGCGGCGACCGCGGCCTTAACCTGCTCGGCGCCGTGGCCGACGACGACGACGAGCCGGGACGGCTGCAGCGTGCGCGCGGTGTCGATGACGTGGGAGAGGAGCGGCCTGCCGGCCAGCGGGTGAAGCACTTTCGGCAGCGCGGAACGCATGCGCTTGCCGGTGCCTGCCGCCAAAATCACGATATTCATGGCGCGCGCGTGGGTCAGAGTTCGAAGCCGACCATTTTAGCATGCGGCCCTTGTCGCTCCGGGCCTGTCGCGGCGCGGCGACAACGCCGAAACGAGGCCGCCGGCCCCGGTTTCGGCGAGTGTTCCGGCCCTGCTTACAGGTCGTCGAACTGGACGATCGAGATCGGTTGGGCGGCGCCCGGCGCAGCCGCGTCGTCACCCGATGCGCACGGTTCCTCGTCGAACGCGATGTCGCCTTGCGGATCGGCTTCACCCGTCGCGCGCAGCGACTGGAACGGGTACAGCGTCGTGTCCATCAGGTGCGACGGCACGACCTTCGCGAGCGCGTTGAACATGTTGTCGACGCGGCCCGGGAAGCGTTTGTCCCATTCGCGGATCAGCGCCTTCATTTCCGCGCGCTTCAGGTTCGGCTGGCTGCCGCACAGGTTGCACGGGATGATCGGGAATTCGCGCAGCTCCGCGTATTTCTCGAGATCGGTTTCCTTCACGTACGCGAGCGGGCGGATCACGATGTTCTTGCCGTCGTCCGACTGCAGCTTCGGCGGCATTCCCTTCAGTTTGCCGCCGTAGAACATGTTCAGCAGCAGCGTCTGCACGATGTCGTCGCGGTGATGGCCGAGCGCGATCTTGGTCGCGCCGAGCTCGCCGGCCACGCGGTACAGGATGCCGCGGCGCAGCCGCGAGCACAGCGAGCAGGTCGTCTTGCCTTCCGGCACGAGCCGCTTGACGATGCTGTAGGTGTCCTGGTTCTCGATGTGGAACGGCACGCCGACCTGCTTCAGGTATTCGGGCAGCACGTGCTCGGGGAAGCCCGGCTGCTTCTGGTCGAGGTTCACCGCGACGATGTCGAAGTCGATCGGCGCGCGCTCGCGCAGGCGCAGCAGCACGTCGAGCATCGCGTAACTGTCCTTGCCGCCCGACAGGCACACCATCACCTTGTCGCCCTGCTCGATCATGTTGTAGTCGCCGATCGCCTGGCCGACCTGGCGCACGATCCGCTTGAACAGCTTGTTGTTCTCGTACGCTTCCTTCTGCTCGCGGCGCGTCAGCGCGGGGCGGCCGGCCGGCGCGGCGGCGTCGTCCAGCGTGGCGGCGTCGGCCGCCGTGTCGTTCATGTGGGGGGCGTTCATTGGCGCTCCTCGTCCTTGATGCGAAAGACTTCGACGCCGACGGCGTCGCAGTCCGGATAGGCGTCCGGTTTCTCGGTACGGACACGTACCGCGCGCACGGTATCGTGCGCCAGCAGGTGCGCGGCGATCGAATCGCACAGCGTTTCCTGCAGGTGGATGTGGCCGCGCGCCAGGCTCTGCGCGACGCTCTGCTTCATCAGGTCGTAGTCGACGACTTCATGCAACCGGTCGTCGACGGGGGTGGACAGCGCGAGCGGCACGAACAGGTCGATGTTGATGACGACGCGTTGCTCGCCGCGCTTCTCGTGTTCGAAGGCCCCGATGTTGATGTGCACCTCGTAGTCGCGCAGGTAGAGCCTGCGGCAATCCGCGAGGCGGGGGTGCAGGAGAGCGGAAAACATGGTCGTCCCAGTCAAATTGGCGTGCGCGCACGCAAAGCGGCGCGGGCGGCGGCGCTCAGGCCGCGCCCGCGCGGTTCATTCATTCGGGCCGGCGGCGGGCGGCACCAGGTGCTCGCCGCCGTCGACGGTCAGCGTCGCGCCCGTCACGCCGGGCGCGCTCGCGAGATAGCAGGCGGCCGCCGCGATGTCGTCCGCGTGCGGCGCGTGGCCGCGCACGAGCGCCGCGACCCGCACCTTCGGTGCGAGCGCCAGCGCGAGCGCCGACGTCGCGCGGTTCAACGCGGCCTGCATCAGCGCGTGCGACAGCTGCGCCGGTGCCGGGTGAAACAGGGCCTGATCCAGCACGTGGATCGCGCACGCGCGCAGCGTTTCGTCGTCGCGTGCGGCATCGGGCGTCGCATCGGCGAGCGCGCGGGCCAGCGCGAGCGGCGCCGTCACGTTGCGGGCGAGCGCGGCGGCGAGCGACGCGCCGTCCACCGTGTGCGCGTCGTCGGCGCCGGCGTTGGCGCTGACGAACACCGCGCACGCGGGCCGGCCGAGCGCTTCGCCGCACGCGGCGACGAGGGCGGCCGCATCGGCTTCCAGGGCCGGATCGGCGTCGAGCACGGCCGCGCGGCGGCCCAGCGCCGCGACTTCGGCGACGAGCGCGTCCGCGGCCGCGCGCGGCGCGCCGTGACTGCGCTGCAGCGCGACGTCCCAGCCGCGGCGGGCGAAGCCCGTCGCGAGCGCACGGCCGATCGACGCGGCGTCGGCCGCGCTGCCCAGGGCGCCCGTGACGAGCACCACGCGTGGGGTCGACGTATCGGCTGAAACGGTCATTTACAATGCCGGGATGAACCCGAAAGCTCACGAACCCGCTAGTTTACCTGCTCCCGGCCCTGACGCGCTCGCGCAGTCCGAAACCCTCGCCGCGCAACTGCGCGACGAGATCGCGGCGGCCGGCGGCTGGCTGTCGTTCGACCGCTTCATGGAACGCGCGCTGTATGCGCCGGGCCTCGGCTATTACAGCGGCGGCGCGCGCAAGTTCGGGCGCCGCGCCGACGACGGCAGCGACTTCGTTACTGCGCCCGAGCTGTCGCCGCTGTTCGCGCAGACGCTCGCGCGACCGGTGGCCGAGGCGCTCGCGGCGAGCGGCACGCGCCGCGTGATGGAATTCGGCGCCGGCACCGGCAAGCTCGCGGCCGGGCTGCTCGCGGCGCTCGACGCGCTCGGCGCCGAACTCGACGAATACCTGATCGTCGACCTGTCCGGCGAGTTGCGCGAACGGCAGCGCGACACGATCGAAGCCGCGGTGCCGGCGCTGGCCGCGAAGGTGCGCTGGCTCGACGCGCTGCCCGAGCGGTTCGACGGCGTCGTGGTCGGCAACGAGGTGCTCGACGCGATGCCGGTGCGCCTCTTCGCGAAGGCGGATGGCGCCTGGCGCGAGCGCGGCGTCGCGCTCGACGCGCGGCACGCGTTCGTGTTCGACGACCGGCCGGTCGGCGCGGCCGGCCTGCCGGCGGTGCTCGCGCCGCTGGACGTCGGCGACGGCTACGTGACCGAAACGCACGAGGCCGCGCTCGCGTTCACGCGCACCGTCTGCACGATGCTCGGCCGCGGCGCGGTGCTGCTCATCGACTACGGGTTTCCCGCGCACGAGTACTACCATCCGCAGCGCGACCGCGGCACGCTGATGTGCCACTACCGTCACCACGCGCACGACGACCCGTTCGTCTACCCGGGCCTGCAGGACCTCACCGCGCACGTCGAATTCACCGGCATCTACGAGGCGGCGGTCGCCACCGGCGTCGACTTGCTCGGCTACACGTCGCAGGCGCGCTTCCTGTTGAACGCGGGCATCACCGACGCGCTGGCCGCTATCGACCCGTCCGACGTCCGCGCGTTCCTGCCGGCCGCGAACGCGGTGCAGAAGCTGATCTCGGAAGCCGAGATGGGCGAGCTGTTCAAGGTGATCGCGTTTTCGCGCGGGATCGACGGCACGCTCGACGCGTTCGCGCGCGGCGACCGCTCGCACGCGCTCTGACGGGCCAGGGCCTGTTTCCATATGGAACGCACATGCTCCGCTGGCTATTGACGACGTTCATCGCGGTGATGATCCTGACGCGCTGCTGGCCATGGCTCGGCAAGCTCGGCATCGGGCGGATGCCGGGCGACGTCACGCTGACGCTGGGCGGGCGGCGCTACCCGTTCCCGTTCATGTCGACGCTGGTGCTGACGATGCTGCTCTCGATGGTGGCGCGGCTGCTCTGAGCCGAAGACGGCGCGGCCGGGCCGCGGCGCGCGCATGACAGTTCGCGCGTTACAGCTCGATTTCGCCGAGGATCCGGTGCGCAAGCGCCTTCGCTTCCTCGAACGCTTCTTCCTCGCTCGAACTCGTCGTGTGAACGTCGTAGCGCATGTTCTCCGTCTCGTCGCCGTCGTCCCGCGCGAGGATCACGTAGCCCTGAAACTCGCCGTTGTCCGCGCGGTGCGTATGCGCCTTGGCCGTATAGATGCCTTTGGTGAACGTGTTCGTGTCCATCGTGCTCTCCCGCGAAAAGGACACTTCATCGTAGCACTGCGGCGCAACATGTACAGCGCCGCTTATCGGTGACCGATCGGCGATCGGCCACCGTACTGCCTGCGTCGTTCCTTCAACGTCCCTTCATCCTTCGAGCAGCGCGACGACCTCGTCGAGCGTCGGCGCGTGCGCGCCCGTGTGCCGGCACGCGGCGGCGCCGGCCGCCACCGCGAACGCGAGATGCTCGCGCCAGCCGCGCTGCGGCGCGGCCATCAGGCTGAACAGCAGGCCGCCGATCGACGCGTCGCCCGCGCCGACGGTGTCGGCCACCTCCACGCGCGGCGGGCTGGCTTCGTGCACGTCGCCGTCGGCGTAGAGCGTGGCGGCTTGCGCGCCGCGCGTGACGAGCACGGCCGCCCGCGGGTTCAGCGCGCGCACGGCCGCGATCGCGTCGGGGCCGTCGTCGCCGAACAGGTGCCGCAGGTCTTCGTCGGACACCTTGATCAGGTCGGCGAGGGCGGCCATCTTCTCCAGCGTCGGCCGGTACGCGGCCGTCATCAGGTTCCGCACGTTCGGATCGAAGCTGATCTTCACGCCGCGCGCGTGCAGGTCGGCCGCGAGCGCGGCCAGCGTGCCCGCGAGCGGTTCGCGCACGAGGCTGATGCAGCCGAAGTGCGCCCATTGCACGTGCTCGGTCCAGCCGGCCGGCAGCCGCGCCGGGTTGAACGCGAGATCGGCGCTCGCTTCGCCGATGAAGAAGTACGCGGGCGGGCGCGTCTCGTGGACGATCGCGAGCAGCGGCGGCCGCGCGACCCGTTGCAGGAAGCGCAGGTCGAGGCCGGCCGCTTCGCTCGTGTGCCACAGCACGTCGGAGAAGCAGTCTTCGCCGATCGAGCCGGCGAGCGCGCTCGGCACGCCGAGCCGGGCGACCGCGCGCGCGACGTTCCAGCCGGCGCCGCCCGGCACCGACGTCCACTGCGCGTCGCCCGCGCGCACCATGTCGGTCAGGATGTCGCCCGCCGACACGAAAGCCGGAAACGTGCCGCCGCTCATTGCGTCGGCTCGCTGCGTTGCGTGCGCGCGAGGGTCGCGAGCACGTCGTAGCAGGCGCCCATCGTGTGATAGTCGGTCTTGCCGGCCGGGCTCTTCTCGTCGCTGTACTTGCGGTTGTCGCAGGTGAGGATCCGGTACCACGCGCCGTAGCGGTGATCGACGAAATGCGCCCAGCTGTAGCGCCAGATCTCGTCGTACCAGTCCCAGAAGCGTTCGCTGCCGGTGCGCGCGCCGAGCATCGCGGCCGCCGCGAAGGTTTCCGCCTGCACCCAGAAATACTTGTTGTGGTCGCAGATCGTGAAGTCGGGGCCGAAGCCGTAGCAGAGGCCGCCGTGATCGGCGTCCCACGCGTGCGTGAGCGCCGCGTCGAACAGCTCGGCCGCGCGCGGCGCGAGCCAGTCGAGCGGGCGGTGCCGCTCGAGGATCAGCAGCAGCTTCGCCCATTCGGTCTGGTGCCCGGGCTGGAAGCCCCACGGCCGGAAGATGTTCGAGCTGTCTTCCTTGTTGTAGTCCCAGTCGACCGACCAGTCCGCATGGTAGTGCTCCCACACGAGGCCGCCCGACAGCGCGGCCTGGCGCTGCGTGATGTGCGAGGCGAGCTTTTCCGCGCGATCGAGGTACGTGAGGTGGCCGGTCGCCTCGTAGGCGGCGAGCAGCGCTTCCGTCATGTGCATGTTCGCGTTCTGGCCGCGATACGACGACACGATCCAGTTCGGCGTCGCGTCGTCCGCATACAGGCCCGCGGCCGCATCCCAGAAGCGATGCTCGGCGAGCTCGTAGGTGGCCGCGATCAGCGGGCGCGCTTCGTCGATGCCGGCCATCGTCGCGTGCGCGGCCGCGAGCAGCACGAACGCGAGCCCGTAGCAGTGGCGCGTGCCGTCGAGCGTCGCGCGCTTGCCGCCGTCGCGCCAGTCGAGTTCCCAGTCGTAGCCCTGCAGCGCGTCGTCCCAGTGCGCGTCGCGCAGGAAGCGCAGCCCGTGGCGCGCGTAGTCGAGGTGGCGCGGATCGCCGAAATGGCGGTACGCCATCGCGTAGTTGAAGACGAACCGGCAGGTGCTGACGAGGTGGCGCGACGTGCGGTTGTAGATGCTGCCGTCATCGCGGAAGTAATGGTAGAAGCCGCCCGTCGGGTCGAATGCGTTGGTCGCGTAGAAGCGCAGCGTGTCTTCGATGTGCGACAGCAGGAACGACGGATCGCGGAAGCTCGCGACGAACGGTACGGCGGGCGTGTGGGCGGCCGGCGCGGCCGTGCAGGGTTGGACCGGGGGCATGTTCATGATTCGGTGGCCGTTACGGTATCGAGTGCCGGGGAGCCGGCGGGCTGGCTGCTGGCCCGCACGATCAGCTCGACGGGCAGTGAAATCTCGGTGCGCTCGGGCGCGTCGGCGAGCAGCAGCTCGACGCCGCGGCGGCCGAGCGCTTCCTTGTCGACCGCGAGCGTCGTGAGCGGCGGGTTCGCGTGCGCGGCGGCCGGGATGTCGTCGAAGCCGACGATCGCGATGTCGTCCGGAATCCGCAGGCCGCGCGCGATGCACACGCGCTGCGCGGCCAGCGCGGCCGCGTCGTTGTACGCGAACACGGCTTCGGGCCGCGGGCCGGGCGCGTCGAGCAGTTGCTCCATCGCACGCGCGGCGCCCGTGTCCGGGTCGAGCCCCGCGTCGATCGTCACTTCGTACGCGGGATCGAACAGCCGCCCGGCTTCGAAGAACGCGCGCCGGTAGCCGATCGCGCGCTGCGCGATGCTGTAGTGCGCGGCCGAGCCGCCGATGAAGGCGATCCGCGAGCGGCCGGTGGCGAGCAGGTGGCGCATCGCGAGCGCCGCGCCCGTCGCGTTGTCGATGTTGACCGAGCGCAGCCCGGGCGCCCACAGGTCGATCAGCACGAGCGGGCGGCCCGTGGCGGCGAGCGCCTCGATCGTCTCGGGCTCGATGAAGCCGGCGACCGCGATCGCGTCGGGCGCGTGCGGGCGCATCTGGCGCAGCACGTCGTCGTTCGGGCCGACCGTGAGCAGCGTCGGCACGATGCCGCGCTCGCGGCACGCGTCCTCGACGCCGTGCAGCACGTGCGAGAAGAACGGGCTCGCGGGAAAGCGGTTGTGCTGGCGGTGCAGCAGGAAGGTGAGCCGGCGGATGCGCGGCCGCAGCTGGGCGGGATCGTAGCCGAGCTGCTGGGCGATCCCGACGATGCGCGCACGCGTGGCTTCGGACAGGCCGGGCTGGTTTTTCAGCGCGCGGGAGACGGTGCCGATCGAGACCTCTGCTGCCCGCGCCACATCGCGAATGGTCGTACCCATCGTTCGGGGTCCGGTTTGTTTAGGTTGAAAGCGATTGTATAGTAAAACGGATGGCGGAATTCGGGCCGGATAACCGGGGAATACCCGCGAATAACGGGTTTTTAAGCGCTAATCTGCGAAAACGCCGTTACTAAAAATACTAAACAAAACGCGAAAAAGGCAAGGTGGGGGTGCGGGTGTCTGGCGGCGGATGGTGCCGCTGGAAAAGGGCAACAGCGCGGCTGCGGGGCAGGGGCGAGCATGAGGGCGCGGTGCCCTTGGCCTGCGCGCGTGACGACGACGTGCCGTTGCGCAACGGCCGAACCTTGCGCCGCCTCGCATCGGCCCCGTCGCACGATGCGCAGGTGCTTCCGTGTTCCGTGCATCCCCGGCGACTAGCGCGCCGTTCAGCCCGCCACCGCCACGGCCGGCGGTTCGCCGCGATCGCGCAGCGCGGCGCGGCCGGCATCGAGATCGACCACCGCGAGCCCGTCCGGCTGCTGCTTCGCCCGCCGCTTCGCGAGCGCCGCGACCGACGCGATCTCGTCGCTGCCGTAGCGTTTCGCGCCGTGCGCGCCGGCCGGCACGCCGACCGCGCCGATCGCCATCGTCACGAAGCCGAAGAACGCCGGATTGCCGTGGCGGTCCTCGCCGCGCAGCCCGCCCGCCTGCCGGTCGACCTGCGTGTAGAAGAGTTGCGCGCCGTCGTTGAAGCGCGCGATCGCGTCGGCGGCGCGCTCGCGCCAGTCGTCGCGCTGGAACAGCACGAGGAAATCGTCGCCGCCGACGTGGCCGAGAAAGTCGCGTTGCGGATCGCACACGCCGGCCAGCACCGTCGCGGCGAACTTCAGCACTTCGTCGCCCTGCCAGTAGCCGTACTGGTCGTTGAACGGCTTGAACTGGTTCAGGTCGACGTAGCACGCGTGAAAGCCGGCGTCGCGCTGGAGCAGGCGGTCGATGTGCGCGCTGATCGGGATGTTGCCGGGCAGGAAGGTCAGCGGATTCGCGTAGCGCGCGGCCTCGATGCGCATCTCGGTCACCGCGCGCACGAGGCTCTCGCCGGTGCCGAGCCCGACATAGCGGCCGTGCTCGGTGATCACGAAGCCGTCGGCGAGATAGCGCTGGTCGTGGCTCGCGAGCAGCATCGCGAGTTGCTCGAAGGTGGTCGCGTTGTCGATCATCAGCGGCGCGTCGTTCGCGAACTGCAGGCACGGCTTCTTGCCGAACACCTCGCGGTGATACGGCAGCGCGAAGCGGTCGATGAAGCCGCGCCGATTCACGAGCGCGACCGGCCGCCCGCGTTCCACGAGCGCGACCGCGTGCAGGTCGGGCATCCGGTTGAACAGCTCGAGCACGTCGTTGCTGGTCGCGTCGCGCGGCAGCGCCGGGGCGGGCACGAGCATCTTCCCGGCGATCGTGCCGGCCGGCCGCACCGTGCGCGTCACGCCGGGAAACACCGCGATGTGCGGCGCGCGGATCGCGTCGCGCGCGGCCGGCGCGACCACCCGCGACGGCTGCGCGTTCGGCCGGCCGAGCAGGAAGCCCTGCACGCAGCAGATGCCCATGTCGCGCACGACGATCAGGTCGCATTCATTCTCGATGCCTTCCGCGATCAGCTTCGCGCCGCTCGCCTGCGCGAAGTGCTGCATCGCCTTCACGGCTTCGAACTTGAGCGGATCGCGCGCGATGTCGTGGATGAAGAAGCGGTCGATCTTCACGACGTCCGGATGCAGGCGCAGCCACAGGTTCATGCTGGCGTTCGCGGTGCCGTAGTCGTCGAGCGCGAACTGGATGCCGGCGTCGCGCAGCGATGCAACCGCCGGCCCGATGTCCGCGAGATCGGGAATCGCGTTCTGCTCGGTGAGCTCGATCACGATGCGCTCGGCGCCGATCCGCGCGCGGCCGAGGAATTGACGTGCGCGCTCGCGTTCGGCGGCGAGCGTGAGGATGGTGCCCGCGCTGAAGTTGAGGAACAGCTTGCCGTCGCAGCCGAGCGCCGCGAACGCGTCGAGGCAGGTGAGCGCGGCGGCCCGTTCGAGCGCGATGGTTTCGCCGTCGCGCGCGGCCTGCGCGAACAGCGCGGCGGGCGGCTCGAGGTCGGTGCCGCGCGGGCCGCGGATCAGCCCTTCGTAACCGATGACCGTCCCCGACCCGAGGTCGACGATCGGCTGGAACACGGCGGCGAGCGCGCGCTCCGCGATCAGGCGCGTAGTGCGGGCGACAGCGGAATCGGAGGGGAGCGCGGGCATGGGCGAGGGCAGCCGAATCGACGGGACGCCCGGCTTAACGGCACCGCTCGCGGAGAGTTGAATGAAGATTTCGTGACACGAGGGGGCGTTGCCGGTGCATCGCGCCGGGCCCGCGCGGGCGCGTGGTGCGAAGGGGGCGGACGGGAAGCTGCGTGTGAAAGGCGGAGGGCCGGGTGAGGAAGGCGGAAGGCCGCCACCGGCGGCCCTCGCGCCCCCCGACGCGTCAGCGCTTGCCCGTGCTCAGCGCACCCGACGCGGCTGCCGCGTCGCTTTCGTCGTGCTCGCCGCTCGTGTCGCGTGCGCCCCAGCGCTGCGCGAGCGCCGCGCACGCCATCAGCTGGATCTGGTGGAACAGCATCAGCGGCAGCACGATCGCGCCGACCGCATTCGCCGAGAAGATCACCTTCGCCATCGGCACGCCGGCCGCGAGGCTTTTCTTCGAGCCGCAGAAGATGATCGTGATCTGGTCCGCGCGGTTGAAGCCGAGCCGCTTGCTGACGAACGCGGTCAGCAGCAGCGCGATCGCGAGCAGCACGAGGTTGACGACGAGCAGGCCGCCGAGCGCGCGCGGCGGAATCTGGTGCCACAGCCCTTCGTTGACGGCCTCGCTGAACGCGACGTAGACGACCAGCAGGATCGAGCCCTGGTCGACGAAGCGCAGCACGCCGCGATTGCGGTCGATCCAGCCGCCGATCACGGGTCGCAGCAGTTGGCCGGCGATGAACGGCACGAGCAGCTGCATCACGATGCTGCCGACGGTGCTCCACGGCGACGCCGCGGCGGCCGACTGCGACGTGATCATCAGCCCGACGAGCGCGGGCGTGACGAAGATCCCGAGCAGGCTCGACGCGGAGGCCGCGCACACGGCGGCCGGCACGTTGCCCTTGGCGATCGACGTGAACGCGATCGACGACTGGACCGTCGACGGCAGCGTGCACAGGAACAGCACGCCCGCATACAGCGTCGGCGTGACGAGCGGCTGCAGCACGGGTTTCAGCGCGAGGCCGAGCAGCGGAAACAGCGCGAACGTGCTGAGCAGCACGACCGCGTGCAGCCGCCAGTGCGTCGCGCCGGCAACGACGGCTTCGCGCGACAGTTTGGCGCCGTGCAGGAAGAACAGCAGGCCGACGGCGAGGTTGGTCGCCCAGTTGAACGCATGGGCGGCCGGGCCGCGGCAGGGCAGCAGGCTCGCGAGCACGACGGTGCCGACGAGCGCGAGCGTGAAGTTGTCGGGCAGAAAACGGGGACGGGCCATCGGGAACTCGATTCGGAAATGGCGAAGGCGCGCGTCGCGCGCGCGGATGGCGTTATTGTCCCGGTTGGCGATTCACTACACAAATTCATTGTGCGAATCGATTGATGAACCGATTGCATGAGGGGGCGGCTACCACAGTTGCCCGGCGGCGCTCCAAACGGCAGAAGAATGTTCTGTCGCGACCGCCCGCCGAAGCGAAAAAACCTAGCAGTAACATGGTGTTACACCGATGCCGGCGACATAACACTTTTTGGCTCGACACACTTTCCCCCCGCCCATAAATTACTGCTGAAAGCCTTGGGTCGGCCGAAAGGAACCGACGGCGGGCGTCGATGGGCACGGAACGATGACGGAACGGGTGAAACGGAAGATCGGACGATGGGTGGCAGGCGTGCTCGGCGCGCTGCTGATGCCGCTTGCGCTCGCCCAGCCGCCCCATGGCGGTCACGGGTTCGGCGGCCACGGCTTCGGCGGTGGCGACATGCGCGCGTACGGCCAGCCGGCCGGCGGCCCCGGCGCGGGTCCCAGCGCGGGTCCCATCTGGCGCCGCGCTGCGCCGCCCGCCGGCGTGCGTCCCGGCGGCGTGAGCGGCTCGGGTTCCCGCTGGGGGCTGCGCCCGACGCCGTCGTACGGCCATTACGCCGCGCAAAGCCCGTATCGGCCGATCAGCGCCGAAGTCCGCCAGATGCCGCGCCCGCCGGGCGGCGGCAACGTCCCGCTGCGGGCCGGTTCGATCCGCGCCGACGTCGCCCGCTACAACGAGGAGCGCGGCGGTCGCCCGATGCCGCCGCCCCGCTCGCAGGAAGAGCCTGCACACTCGCCTTCTTTCTCCCCGTTCTACCGAAACTGAGCGCCTCGGCGCTCGTCCCCTGGCCGGCTGATGCGAATTCGCCACAGTCGCGCGCAGATTTCCGCTGATTTTCCCCCCGCATTGCGCTATCTTTCGCGCCCGGCACGCGTATGCCACGCCGCCGCCCGCCCGCGCGACCGCGCTTGCGCCGGGCCGCTGCCGTGCATCCGGCCATGGATACATTCCGCGAAGTTAATGCCGGCGCTATACCCGCAATAAGTGTGCGCAATTTTGACCGGACGAATGATCCGTAAAGATGGCTGCGCCCCATACGACGCAAGCACTCGGCTCCAAACAACAACGCTCGCGCCACTTATCGACTATCCGACAAAACCTGGAGATCCCATGAAAGCATTCGCTCGCCGTGCGTCGCGCACGTCCGTCAAGCTGATCGCCGCGGCCGCCTGCGTGGCGGCCGCCGCACCCGTCCATGCGCAATCGAGCGTCTCGCTCTACGGGCAGGTTGACGAATGGGTCGGCGCCACCAAGTTCCCCGGCGGCGATCGTGCGTGGAACGTGTCGGGCGGCGGCATGTCGACGTCGTACTGGGGCCTGCACGGCGCAGAGGATCTCGGCGACGGCTACAAGGCGATCTTCACGCTGGAGAGCTTCTTCCGTGCGCAGAACGGCCAGTACGGCCGCTTCCAGGGCGACACGTTCTTCGCGCGCAACGCGTACGTCGGCATCAGCTCGCCGTACGGCACGGTGACGGCAGGCCGCCTGACGACGCACCTGTTCCTGTCGACGATCCTGTTCAACCCGTTCTACGACTCGTACACCTTCTCGCCGATGGTGTATCACGTGTTCCTCGGCCTCGGCACGTTCCCGACCTATCCGAGCGACCAGGGCGCGGTCGGCGATTCGGGCTGGAACAACGCGGTAGGTTATACGTCGCCTTCGTTCGGTGGCCTGAATTTCGGCGCGATGTACGCACTCGGCAACCAGGCCGGCGACAACCGTTCGAAGAAGTGGAGCGCGCAGTTCAACTACGCGAACGGCCCGTTCGCGGCGACCGCCGTGTATCAGTACGTGAACTTCAACAACGGCCCGCAGGATCTGAGCGCGCTCGTGACCGGCATGAAGAGCCAGGGCATCGCGCTGGTCGGCGCGACCTACGACCTGAAGCTCGTGAAGCTGTTCGGCCAGTACATGTATACGAAGAACGACCAGGTCGCGGGCAGCTGGCACGTCAACACCGCGCAGGGCGGCGTGTCGGTGCCGATCGGCGTGGGCAACGCGATGGCGTCGTATGCGTATTCGCGCGACGCGGGCGGCCTCGACCAGACGCGCCAGACCTGGGCCGTCGGCTACGACTATCCGCTGTCCAAGCGCACCGACGTCTACGCGGCCTACATGAACGACCACATCAGCGGCCTGTCGACCGGCAACACGTTCGGCGCAGGCATCCGCGCGAAGTTCTGACGCGCACGCGCGATCGGTGCGCCGGACGCGCGCGTCAATCGCGCGTTTTGGCTGCATGTTTTCCGCCCGTCATTGCTACCCAAAACGGCGCCGTCACCCGCGGCGCCGTTTTGCCTTTCTTGACCTTTCTGTTTCCTCGCCTTTGTTACCCTATCTCGTAATTGGTTGATTCCCCCGGGATTGCGAGCTAGTTCGATGGATACCCTCGTCAGCATGAATGTGTTTCGCTACGTCGTCGAAGTGGGCAGCTTCGTCGGCGCGGCGGAGCGCATGCAGATGTCGGCGGCGATGGCGAGCAAGCACGTGATGCACCTCGAGCAGCAGCTCGGCGCGCGGCTGCTGCATCGCACGACACGACGCGTCGCGCCGACCGAGGCGGGACGCGAATACTATGAGCGCCTCGTGCAGGCGCTGTCCGAACTCGACGAAGCCGGCCAGGCCGTCGGCGCCGCGAGCGTGGTGCCGCAGGGGCGGTTGCGCGTGACGTCGCTGTCCGCGTTCGGGCTGCGGCACGTGATGCAGGCCGTCACCGATTACGCGGGCCGGTTCCCGGACGTGACCGTCGACATGACGCTGTCCGATCGCGTGGTCGACCTGATCGAGGAAGGCTACGACGTCGCGGTGCGCGCGGCGCCGAACGGATTGAAATCGTCGTCGCTGGTCGCGCGCCAGATCGCGACCGCGCACATCCTGCTGGTCGCGTCGCCCGAGTATCTCGAGAAGCACGGCACGCCGCAGACGATCGCCGATCTCGCGAACCACAACTACCTGCGGCGCGATTCGAATTCGACGATGCTCGATTCGCTCGTGATCGACGCGGCCGCCGCGTCGCGCGTGAGCCTGAACGGCAACCTGATCGTGAACCATCTCGAAGGGCTGCGCGCGGCCGTGCTCGCCGGCGCGGGCATTGCGCTGCTCGGCACCGAAGTGGTCGGCGACGACATCGAATCGGGCCGGCTCGTGCCGTTGCTGCTCGATTCCGTGCCGCCGCACGAGGCGCCGATCTATGCGGTGTACGCGAGCCGCCGCCACGTGTCCGCGAAGGTGCGCTCGTTCGTCGATTTCCTGGCCGCGCGTTTCGAAGGGCAGTCGCTGTGCCCGTCGATCGAATCGCGGCTGCGCGTGCTGCCGATCACGCGGATGAAGCGCGCGGTCTGAGCCAAAGCGTCGGCCCGTCCGCTGCGGCGGGGTAATAAAAAAGCGCGAACCGCAACGGTTCGCGCTTAATAGGATGGTCAGCCCGATCCTCACTCAGTGGACTACGCTGAGTGAGGATTTTGTCCTTCTGGAGGACCATCATGGACACGGTATCGCTGATCGGAGTCGATCTCGGCAAGCACTGCTTCCACCTGCATGGGCAGGATGCGTCAGGCAGGATGGTGTTCCGTAAGAAGCTCACGCGTAGCCAGATGTTCACGCTGCTGGGCAATTTCCCGAGTTGTACGGTGGTCATGGAGGCCTGCGCCGGTGCGCACTGGATCGCCCGCCGACTTCAGGCGCTGGGCCACGAGGCCAAGCTGATTTCCCCTCAGTTCGTCAAACCGTTCCGGCAAGGCAACAAGAACGATTTCGCGGATGCCCAGGCGATCTGCGAAGCTGCTTCACGACCGAGCATGCGTTTCGTGAGCCCGCACAACGAAGCTCAGCAGATCGTTTCAGCCTTGCATCGCGTGCGCGGGGGGCTGGTGCGCGAGCGCACCGGCACGATCAACCAAATTCATGCGTTTCTGTTGGAATTCGGCATCAGCTTGCCGCGCGGCATGGCGGTGATCCGGCGACTGCCCGCCGTGCTGGAGGCAGAATCGTTGCCGCCGCGGCTGGTAAGCGTGATCGAACGTCTGCACGCGCACTGCAAGTATCTGGACGAGCAGATCCATCAGCTCGAACGTGAGTTGCTTACCCAGCTACACGAGGACGAACGCAGCGAGCGGCTGCTCGAGATTCCCGGCATTGGCCCGATGACCGCCAGCGTGTTGATGTCGGAGTTGGGCGATGCGCGCCAATATGGTTCGGCAAGGCAGTTTGCGGCGTCGGTCGGGCTGGTGCCGCGGCAGTACAGCACCGGCGGCAAACCAACGCTCCTCGGCATCAGCAAGCGCGGGGACAAGGAATTGCGGCGGCTGCTGGTGCAATGTGCGCGGACCATCATGCAGCGCATCGAGCACCGCACGGATGCATTGGGCGTCTGGATTCGCGGCCTGTTGGCGCGACGACATTCGAACGTAGTGGCTTGCGCGTTGGCCAATAAATTGGCGAGGATCGCGTGGGCCATCCTCGCCAAAGGGACACACTACCGAAGCACCGAGGCTGTTCCCGCGGTCTGACGCTTCGTGTCGCTTACGGCTTCAGTTGCAGCAGTCACACCTGGTTTTGCGACGCGAGATAAGTGAAGGCATAAACGACTCAACGGCCGGACAAGTAACCTGACAACAAAAACAGCATCTCAATGCTGTACGCTTTTTGAGGTTTGCCCGGCGCGGCTCCCATCATGGGGCTGGATCACTCCATCCACGACCCCGGATAGATTCGAGCAAGTCCACTTTAGGTCAACACTGCCTCGCTTGCAAAAATCGGGCTGACCATAGATTTTGTTTGGTTCGACGATCTCGCGTCGATGGCGACCGCGCCGGCCGCCGCCTCCGTCAGCGCGGGATGCCGAGCCGCGCCTTCGCGTCGTCGTATTCGCGCTTGAGCCGCTCGACGAGCGCACCCACGGTCGGCAGGTCGTCCATCAGGCCGACGCCCTGGCCGGCACCCCAGATGTCCTTCCACGCCTTGGTCTTGTCGCTGCCGAAATTCATCTTGGTCTTGTCGGATTCCGGCAGTGCGTCCGGATCGAGGCCGGCCTTCTCGATGCTCTCGCGGATGTAGTTGCCGTGCACGCCGGTGAAGAGGTTCGTGTAGATGATGTCCGACGATTTCGCGTTCAGGATCGCGTGCTTGTAGTCGTCGATCGCGTGCGCTTCCTGCGTCGCGATGAAACGCGTGCCCATGTACGCGAAGTCGGCGCCCATCGCCTGCGCGGCGAGGATCGAGCCGCCGTTCGCGATCGAGCCGGACAGCACGATCGGGCCGTCGAAGATCTTGCGGACTTCGCCGACCAGCGCGAACGGCGACGTCGTGCCCGCGTGGCCGCCGGCGCCGGCCGCGACGAGGATCAACCCGTCGACGCCCGCTTCGAGCGCCTTCTGCGCGTGCCGCAGGTTGATCACGTCGTGCAGTACGATGCCGCCGTAGCTGTGCACCGCGTCGACGATCTCTCGCGCCGGTGCGCGCAGGCTCGTGATGAAGATCGGCACTTTGTGCTCGACGCACACGCGCACGTCGTGTTCGAGCCGTGCATTCGACTGGTGGACGATCTGGTTGACCGCGATCGGGCCGATCACCGCGTCGGGATGTTTTGCCTTGTGGTCGGCAAGTTCCGACTGGATCTGCGTGAGCCACGCGTCGAGCAGTTCGGCCGGGCGCGCGTTGAGCGCGGGGAACGAACCGACGATGCCCGCCTTGCATTGCGCGAGCACGAGTTCGGGGTAGCTGACGATGAACATCGGCGACGCGATGACGGGGAGCGTCAGGTTCTGCAGGACGGTGGGCAATGCCATGTGATGTCTCCAGTCTCCGGGGGCGTTGCGATCGGACGGTGATTCGAGTGTATTGAGTGTAGCGGCGGAACGCGTTCGTTCATATTAATACGAACGGTCGTGCGATTCTACGCGAGCTTAACAAACTGCGCGGTGTGCCGGCAATCGAGTGAGTGTTCTCTTTCTACGGTTTCGGGTGCTTACCCCGCTGTGAAGACGCGTCGGCGCTCCTAAAATAGCCGCCATAACAAACCAACGAGAAACAAACCATGTCGTTTGAGGCGTTTGCACCGTTTCGCGTGACGGTGCAAGACACCGACATTTTCGGTGTCAAAGGAGGCACGGGTCCGCCGCTGCTGTTGCTGCACGGCCATCCGCAGACCCACATGATCTGGCATCGCGTTGCGGCGACGCTCGCGAATCACTTCACGGTGATCGCCACCGACCTGCGCGGCTACGGCGCATCGGGCCGGCCGCCGAGCGACGCGCGGCACACGCCGTATTCGAAACGGGCGATGGCGGCGGACCAGGTCGCCGTGATGCGGCATTTCGGCTTCGAGCAGTTCCACGTGTGCGCGCACGATCGCGGCGCGCGGGTCGCGCACCGGCTCGCGCTCGATCACGCGGAGGCCGTCGAGCGGATGATGCTGCTCGATATCGCGCCGACGCTCGCGATGTACGAGAAAACCGATCGCGCGTTCGCGACCGCGTATTTCCACTGGTTCTTCCTGATCCAGCCCGAGCCGCTGCCCGAGACGCTGGTGGGCGCGCAGACCGATGCGTACATCGAGCGCGTGATGGGCAACCGGTCGGCTGGGCTGGCGCCGTTCGCGCCCGAGGCGCTCGACGCGTACCGGGCGGCGCTCTCGCAGCCGGGCGCCGTGCATGCGATGTGCGAGGACTACCGGGCGTCCGCGACGATCGATCTCGAGCACGACCGTGCGGATCTCGAACGCGGCAACAAGGTCGCGTGCCCGCTGCGCGTGCTGTGGGGCGAGCACGGCGTCGTCGGCCGCTGCTTCGATCCGCTCGACGAATGGCGGCGCGTCGCGCGCGACGTCAGCGGCCGTGCGCTCGATTGCGGGCACTACATTCCGGAAGAGGCGCCCGCCGCGCTGATCGACGAACTGCTCGCGTTCTTCGAGGCGCGCGACGCGGCGGCATGACGGTGCGGGCGCGCGGGCGGCGCGTGCCGCCCGCGGCTCAGGAATGTACGCTTGCCGTCGCGGCTCAGCGGTGTGCGTGGTCGTCCTCGACGAGCGGCGGCAGGCGGCGCGGCACGGGCGTCGATTTCACGATCGCGGTGCTCGTCTCCGCGCGCTCCGTCACCTTCGACAGGATGTCGTCGAGATGCTCGATCGTGCGCAGGTAGAGCCGGCAGATGAAGCAGTCGTCGCCGGTGACCTTGTCGCATTCGACGAACTCGGGAATCCGCCGCAGCAACTCCTCGACCAGATGCAACTGGCCCGGCAGCGGCTTAACGCGGACGATCGCCTGCAGCGTGTAGCCGAGCGCGCGCGGATCGAGCTCGACGGTGAATGCGGCGATCACGCCTTGCGCTTCCAGCCGCCGCACGCGGTCGGCGGTCGCGGGCGCCGACAGTCCAATCTGCCGGGCGAGTTCGCTGGTCGCGAGGCGCGCGTCGTCGGCCAGCGCGGCGACGATCGCGCGGTCGGTCGCGTCGAGCGACGTGACGGCGGGCGGGGAAAGGCGTTTCGGCATGATCGCTTTGCTTTCGAAGGTGAATTGGCGGATTCACTTCAGTTTAGTCATGGTTGCGGCGAAAGCAAGTTTCTAGAATCGAACTCATCCCTGCTTTTCAACGGAGTTCATGATGGCCTCGAATGAAATTCGCCGCGGCGCCGCCGAGATGATCGTCGCGATGCTGATGTCCGGCACGATCGGCTGGCTCGTGATGTCGTCGCAGCAGCCGCTGACCAATGTCGTGTTCTTCCGCTGCATATTCGGCGCCGCGACGCTCGCGATCGTCTGCGCGGCGTTCGGCTTCCTGCGCCGCTCGCTGTTCTCGCCGCGGATGCTCGCGCTCGTGACGCTCGGCAGCCTCGCGATCGTCGCGAACTGGCTGCTGCTGTTCGCCGCCTATTCGCGCGCGTCGATCTCGATGGCGACCGCCGTCTACAACACCCAGCCGTTCATGCTCGTCGCGCTCGGGGCCATCGTGTTCCGCGAGCGGATCACCGCGTCGACGCTCGCGTGGCTCGCGCTCGCGTTCGCCGGGCTGGTGTTCGTGGTGCGCGTCGAGCCGGCCGTGCTCGCGGTGCCCGGCGAATATCTGGAAGGCGTCGCGCTGTCGCTCGGCGCGGCATTCCTGTATGCGATCTCGTCGATCATCACGAAGCACCTGAAGGGCACGCCGCCGCATCTGCTCGCACTGCTGCAGGTCGGCCTCGGCATCGTGCTGCTCGCACCGTTCGCGCACTTCGACACGTTGCCGGCGACGGCCGGGCAATGGCTCGACCTGATCGTGCTCGGCATCGTCAACACCGGGCTGATGTACGTGCTGCTGTACGGCGCGATCCAGAAGCTGCCGACCGCGATGACGGGCGCGCTGTCGTTCGTCTATCCGGTCGTCGCGATCGTCGTCGATCGCGTCGCGTTCGGGCAGACGCTCGCGTGGACGCAGGTGTTCGGCGCGCTGCTGATCCTGCTCGCGGCGGCCGGTGTGAACCTCGGCTGGCGCATCGTGCCGGCGCGTCGCGCGACGGTCGGCAACTGAAACGGTCAGACGATTCGGCGCGGCCGCGCGCTCACGTAGCGGCCCGTCGAATGCGCGTGTCGGGAATGAAGATTGCACGCCGAATGCCGCCCCGCCGACGTCGCGCGCAGCCGTGAAAAGCGCTGTAAGAAGTTGTAGGGAAACACCCGATGCGATGCGGTCGCGTCGCTCGTATGATGCGGGCTGTGACGTTGATCACGTTCACAGGATTCCGATCTCGATGCCGTTCGCCCGTGAGGTTGAACGGCTTTTTTTTATGTCTCGCTGCCCGCGATCAGGCGCCGCCGCGCGTCGAGCCGCGCGAGCAGCGCGCGCCTCGCGTCGTCGTCCGACTCACGCCATCCCTTGATCTCGCCGCGCGTGCGCAGGCAGCCCGCGCACCAGTCGGTGCGCGGATCGATCCGGCAGACGTCGGTGCACGGCGACGCGACCGTGGCGACCGGCATCGTCACGTCGCTCATGCGGACTCCCGCAACGCGACGTCCGCGACCGGCGCGCCCGTCAGCGACACGAGCTCGTGCGGCGACAGGTTGAACACCGCGTGCGGATGGCCGGCGGCGGCCCACAGGCTGTCGAGCGCGAGCAGGTCGGCGTCGATCAGCGTGACCGGTTCGACCAGATGGCCGATCGGACAGACGCCGCCGATCGCATAGCCGGTGTTGTCGCGCACGAATTTCGCGTCCGCGCGGCCGACCGGGCCGACCTGCGCGGCGACCTTCTTTTCGTCCACGCGGTTCACGCCGCTCGCGATCACCAGCACGGGTGCGCCGTCGGCCTGCCGGCGAAACAGGATCGACTTCGCGATCTGCGCGACCGAGCAGCCGAGCCCGGCCGCGGCCTCGGCCGACGTCTTGCCGGTTTCGGCGAGCATCACGATGCCTTTCGCATGGCCGCGCTCGCGCAGCAGCAGCGCGACGCGTCGCGCGGAATCGGGGAGGGAATCGAATGAAGCGGGTGTCGTCATGTCGGGGAATCCGTGGAACGAGGTGATCAGACGCAGTTCGCGGCGTCGGCCGCGCTCTGCGCCTTGGCAAGCAGTGCACGCCCGGCGCGCGACACGTTCGCGCGGCCGATCGCGTTCGAGATGAAGTCACCGGCGGCGACGACCTGCGCGAGATCGATGCCGGTCTCGATGCCGAGGCCCTGCATCAGGTACAGCACGTCCTCGGTCGCGACGTTGCCGGTCGCGCCCTTTGCGTACGGGCAGCCGCCGAGGCCCGCGACCGACGCGTGGAAGATCTCGATCCCTTCGAACAGCGCCGCGTAGATGTTCGCGAGCGCCTGGCCGTAGGTATCGTGGAAGTGGCCCGACAGGCGTTCGCGCGGGAACACGCGCGTGACGGCCGCGAGCACTTCGCGCGTGCGCTTCGGCGTGCCGACGCCGATCGTGTCGGCGATGTCGATCTCGTCGCAGCCGAGCGCGGCGAACCGTTCGACGACGTCGACGACCGACGCGACCGGCACCTCGCCCTGGTACGGGCAGCCGAGCGTGCACGACACGCTGCCGCGCAGCCGCAGGCCCGCGTCCTTCGCGGCCTTCGCGACCGGCTCGAAGCGCGCGATGCTCTCGGCGATGCTGCAGTTGATGTTCCGCTGCGAGAACGCTTCGCTCGCCGCGCCGAAGATCACGACTTCGTCGGCCCGTGCCGCGACCGCATTCTCGAAGCCCTTCAGGTTCGGCGTGAGCACCGAGTACACGGTGCCCGCGCGGCGCTCGATGCCGGCCATCACGTCGGCGCCGTCGGCCATCTGCGGCACCCATTTCGGCGAGACGAACGACGCGGCCTCGACGTTGCGGAAGCCGGCGCGCGACAGCCGGTCGACGAGCGCGATCTTCACGTCGGTCGGTACGAAGGTCTTCTCGTTCTGCAGCCCGTCGCGCGGGCCGACTTCGACGATCTTGACGGCGGTGGGGAACGTCATGGTTGTCTCCGGTTTCGTGTAGGCGGAATTCAGTAGCCGCGTGCGTAGTCGACGATGCCGCTGACGGGGGCGCCGCGCTCGAACGCGCGGATCTTGCCGGCGATCTGTTCGACGGCTTCCGCGCGCAGCGTCTCGGCCGAGCTGTGCGGCGTGATCGTGATGCGTGGCGCGCGCCAGAACGGATGGTCGTCCGGCAGCGGTTCGTGCTGGAACACGTCGAGTGTGGCCGCGGCGACCTGGCCGCTTGCAAGTGCGTCGAGCAGGTCGGCTTCGACGAGATGCGCACCGCGCGCGACGTTGACGACGTACGCGCCGGGCGCGAGCCGCGCGAACGCGCGCGCCGACAGGATGCCGTCGGTATCGCGCGTGCTCGGCAGCAGGTTGACGAGCACCTTCGCGCCGTCGATGCACGCGTCGAATGCGCCGTCGCCGGCGAAGGTCGCGACGCCGTCGAGCTGCTTCGCGCTGCGGCTGTAGCCGCGCACCGGCAGGCCGAGCGCGGCGAGCGCGCGGGCGACTGCCGCACCGAGCACGCCGAGGCCGAGGACCGCGACGGCGAAGCTCGCGCGCGCATGCGGTTCGAGCGGCTGCCAGCGGCGTTCGCGCTGTTGCAGGTCGTATTCGTCGAAACGGCGCAGGTAGCGCAGCACCGCGTGCGTCACGTATTCGACCATCTGCTGCGCCATGCCGGAATCTTCGAGCCGCACCAGCGGCACGTGCGCGGGCAGCGTGCCCGGATGCGCGTGCTCGAGCGCGAGCAGCGCATCGACGCCCGCGCCGAGGTTGAAGATCGCGCGCAGGCCGTCGCGCGGCGCGAACAACTCGCGCGGCGGGCGCCACACGAGCGCGTAGTCGGCGGCGGCCGTATCGCCCGGCTGCCACGCGCGCAGTTCGGCTTCCGGCAGCGCACGCGCGATCTCGTCGCGCCATGCGCCGGCGTCCTGATGCGGTGAATGGAACAGGATCTTCATTGCGTGACGGCGCGCGCGCCGGCGAGGTGCATCGCGGGAACGACGAGCAGAGCCGGGCGCGGCGCGCCGGCGGACGTAGCGGACATCGGGCGACTCCTGACGACCGGCCCGGCGCGTCGGCGCGTCGACCGGTCCGTGTGAAGCTGACGGGAAGCCCACATTCTACGGTTTCGCCGCGCATTGCGCCGTCGTGCGGGCCGGGCGTTCGACCCGGGCCGCGTTTCGCACGGTCGCCGGGCCGTCGGCCGAGCAAAAGCAAAGCACAAAATATTGGTTCGGTCGCCGCGTACCCGACGCCACAATCGAACCTCGTCTTCAAGCAAGCGAGGGCAATCATGCGCGCATGCAGCAAATCGGCGTGGCCGCCGCGGCTCGTCACCGTTCCGGGCCTGCACGGCAGCGAAGGCGCCCACTGGCAGACCTGGCTCGAGCGGCAGTTCCCGCGCTCGTTGCGCGTCGAGCAGCACGACTGGGACGCGCCCGATCTCGCGGGCTGGGCGCAATCGGTGCGCGCGCTGCTCGATCGCGAGCGCGGCCCGTTCGTGCTCGCCGCGCACAGCTTCGGCTGCCTCGCGGCCGCGCATGCGCTCGCGCAGTGGCCGCACGTGGGCGATGTCGCGGGCGTGCTGTTCGTCGCGCCGGCCAGCCCGAAGAAATTCACCTTTGCCGGGCCGTTCGACGCGCGCCGGCTCGCGGTGCCGTCGATCGTGATCGGCAGCGAGACCGATCCGTGGATGCCGCTCGCCGATGCGCGCGCGCTCGCGCAGCGCCTGGGCAGCGCATTCGTGAACCTCGGCGACGCCGGGCACATCAACACGGCGGCCGGCTTCGGGCCGTGGCCGCGCGCGAAATATTTCATCGACACGCTGGTGCATTGCGCGGCGCCGCTGCGCTTTCGCGACGCGGACGACGGCTTCGAGGCCGCGCTCGTCGATCGCGCGCTCGCGCACGCGGTCTGACGGGCGGGTTGCGCGGCGGTGGTCGCGGCATCGCGCACCGTCGCGCTTGTGACGCTTGTGGCGCGCGCATGGGCCTGACGACGGCCGGGTCCGAATCCGTTGGCCGGCCGGGCTCGGCATCGCCCGTGAGGCGGCGCGACACCGTGCCGTTCGCGCCGTCGCCGACCGTTACGTCATGCCAGCGCCGGCTCGACGTGAGCGCCCGCCGTTCTCCCTGAGCGGTACCGACTTCTATCAGGTGGCGACGGAATCAGCCCGGCGACGACGCGGCCGTGCTGGAGGCGGCTGCATTCGCGGCGGGCTTCGCATCGTCGTCGTCATCGGGCGGGTAGTGCACGACGGGCGGCGCGAGCGGCGCGGCATCGGACGCGGCCGTATTCGCGGTCGCGTCGCTGTTGAACGCGCTGGCGGCGCCGCTCGAGGCGCCGGCCTGCGGCGCGGCGTCGGTCGCGTTGGCGTCGTGCGGTGCGTCGTCGCTGCAGGCAGAGACGAACACGGCGGCACACAGAACGACGGCGACGGAAACGCGACGCATGACTTCTCTCCTGGCAGGCTGATCGGGAAACGTTTTCGAGTATGCCGCCGCGATGCGACGTTTCGGTGAATCGTCTGCGTTCGGGGCGTGATCGCGACAGGTTTTCGTCAGGCTGACCGAAGGCCGTCGCGGCGATCCGCCGGCACGCATGGCGGAATTTTCCAGCAGACGCGGATGCTGCGCACATTTACACGGCGCGCCACGCCGCGACCCGGCCGCGGCGACGCGCGAGCCATGCACGGCATGGCCAATGCGCCCGGCAACTTGCGACCGTTGGCCGGCCCGTCACGCCCAAAAATCGGGCGTTATTGCCGCTTCGTCAGCGAACGGCCAGCCGCGCGCCAGCGTGGCGTCATGAAGGCGCTATCACCACCAACGCGGCCCGCTGCCGCTGGGTATGCGCCACGCACAGGCGGCCGGCACTGCACCGGTACGCTGTCCCCACAATTTCGCGGCACCCGAATTGCTCTTTGCCGATGCGCGTGCCGACCGTGCTGCCATTCAGGCACGGGCGGCACATCCGCGTCCATCCACCATGGAGCGAGCAGAAGTCATGTCCAGCGATCGATCCGATTCTCCGTCTGCCGAACCGGCGCGCGATGCCGCCGCGTCGCCGCTCGGGACCAGCCATTCAGCGGGGGCGCCGCTGCTGTCGCACGATACGCCGTCCAGCGCCGCGCGGCGCCGCTTCCTGCAGTCCGCGGCGGCTGCCGCGACCGTCAGCGCAGCATCGCACGTTCATTCGCAGCCCCCGTACGCGGCGTCCACGCCGGCTGCGCCCCGCCGCGATACGGTGCCGGCGCAGCCTGTGCGTCTCGACATCAACGGGCGCGCGTACACGCTGCAGCTGGAACCGCGCGTCACGCTGCTCGACGCGCTGCGCGAATACGCGGGACTCACGGGCACGAAGAAGGGCTGCGATCGCGGGCAGTGCGGCGCGTGCACGGTGCTCGTCGACGGGCGGCGCATCAACGCCTGCCTGACGCTCGCGGTGATGCACGAAGGCGCGCGGATCACGACCGTCGAAGGGCTGGCGCGCGGCGGCGAGCTGAGCCCGGTGCAGCGCGCATTCGTCGAATGCGATGCGTTCCAGTGCGGCTACTGCACGTCCGGTCAGCTCTGCTCGGCGACCGCGCTGCTCGACGAGTTCGCGGCGGGCGCGGGGAGCGCGGCTACCGGCGACGTGCGGCGCCGTCCCGAGCACCTGTCGGACGACGAGATCCGCGAGCGCATGAGCGGCAACCTGTGCCGCTGCGGCGCGTATCCGAACATCGTCGCCGCCGTGCGCGCCGCGCATGCGGCGCACGGCTAGCCGACGGAGGGCACCGCAATGGAAGCGATCTCCTACGAACGCGCGACGGACGTCGCCGGCGCCGTGCGCGCGGCGCAGCGGCCCGGCGCGGCCTTCATCGGCGGCGGCACGAACCTGCTCGACCTGATGAAGGGCGGCGTCGCGCGGCCCGTCACGCTCATCGACATCACGCGCATCGCGGGTTTGGATTCGGTCGACGCGCTGCCTGGCGGCGGCGTGCGCATCGGTGCGCTCGTGCGCAACAGCGACGCAGCCGACCATCCGCGCCTGCGCGCCGACTATCCGCTGCTGTCGCAGGCGCTGCTCGCCGGCGCGTCCGCGCAATTGCGCAACATGGCGACCGTCGGCGGCAACCTGATGCAGCGCACGCGCTGCCCGTATTTCTACGATCCCGCGTTCGCGCAGTGCAACAAGCGCGAGCCGGGCAGCGGCTGCGCGGCGATCGGCGGCCACAACCGGATGCACGCGATCCTCGGCGCGAGCCCGCAGTGCGTGGCGGTGAACCCGTCGGACATGAGCGTCGCGCTCGCCGCACTCGACGCCGTCGTGCAGGTGAGCGGCCCGCGCGGCGCACGGCAGATTCCGATCGCGTCGTTTCACCGCTTGCCGGGCGACCGGCCCGATCTCGACACGACGCTCGAACCGGGCGAACTGATCACCGCGGTGGACTTGCCGCCGCCGCGCTTTGCCGACCATGCGCACTATCTGAAAGTGCGCGATCGCGCGAGCTACGCGTTCGCGCTGGTGTCGGTCGCGGCCGCGTTGCGGATGGACGGCCCACGCATCGCCGACGCGCGGATCGCACTCGGCGGCGTCGCGCACAAGCCGCTGCGCGCGACGGAGGCGGAAGCGCATCTCGCGGGCCGCACCCCGACCGACGCGACGCTGCGCGAGGCGGCCGCGCTGGCGTTGCGCGATGCGCGGCCGCTCGACGGCAATGGCTTCAAGGTCACGCTCGCGCAGCGGGCGATCGTCCGTGCGGTCGGAACGGCAGCCGCCACGACGGGAGGTGCCGCATGAACACGTTGACGGGACAACCGCTCGACCGGGTCGACGGTGTGCTGAAGGTGACGGGCGGCGCGCATTACGCGGCCGAATTCTCCGATACGCGGCTCGCGCACGCGGTGCTCGTGACGAGCACGATCGCGTCCGGCCGCATCGAATCGATCGATGCGGCGCGCGCCCGCGCGATGCCGGGCGTGCTGATCGTGATCACGCACGAGAACGCGATGCGGCTGCCCAACGGCGGCCGGCCGCCGCTGTCGCCGCCCGCCGGGCGCCGGCTCACGTTGCTGCAGGACGACACGGTGCGCTACAGCAACGAACCCGTCGCGGTCGTCGTCGCTGAAACCCTCGAGCAGGCGACCGACGCCGCGCATGCGGTGCAGGTGCGTTATCGCGCGAGCGAGGCGGTGGTGGATTTCGGGCAGGCGAAGCGCAGCGCGCGCGTGCCGCCGAAGCAGCAGGGCCGCGCGATGGACACGCAGCGCGGTGACGTCGAGGCCGGCCTGCGCGAAGGCGCGGTGCGCATCGACGCAACCTATACGACGCCGATGCAGCACCACAACCCGATCGAGCCGCACGCGACGATGGCGCGCTGGGACGGCCCGACGCTCACGCTGCACGACGCGACGCAGGGTGTGTCGGGCGCGAGCACGGCGGTGGCCGCCGTGTTCGGCATCGCGCCGGAGCACGTGCGCGTGATTTCGCCGTTCCTCGGCGGCGGCTTCGGCTGCAAGGGTTCGTCGTGGTCGCACGTGTCGTTGTGCGCGATGGCCGCGAAGCAGGTCGGGCGGCCGGTTCGTCTCGCGCTGACGCGGCCGCAGATGTTCGGCCCGGTCGGCGGGCGACCGTTCACCGAACAGCGCATCGTGCTGGCCGCACGCCAAGATGGAACGTTGACCGCGATGCGCCACGACACGATCGCCACCACGTCGACGTTCGAGGACTGGATGGAGATGTGCGGGATGCCGTCGCGCATCATGTACGCGGTGCCGAACCAGGCAACCACGCACCGGATCGTATCGCTGAACGTCGGCACGCCGACGTTCATGCGTGCGCCCGGCGAGGCGTCGGGCTCGTTCGCGCTGGAATCGGCGATGGACGAGCTCGCGTGGCGGCTCGGCATGGACCCGGTCGCGCTGCGGCTCGCGAATTACGCGGCGGTCGATCCGCAGGAGGGCAAGCCGTGGTCGAGCAACAAGCTGCGCGAGTGCTACGAGGCCGGCGCGCGGCGCTTCGGCTGGTCGCGCCGCACCGGCGCGCCGCGCACGATGCGCGACGGCGACACGCTGATCGGCCTCGGGATGGCGGCCGCCACGTATCCGGCGAACCGCAGCGAAGCGTCGGCGCGGGCGCGCATCCTGCCGGACGGCACGGCCGAAGTCGCGTCGGGCACGCAGGACATCGGCACCGGCACCTATACGGTGATGACGCAGGTCGCGGCCGATGCGCTCGGTTTCGCGCCGCAGAACGTGCGCTTTTCGCTCGGCGATTCCAGTCTGCCGCGCGCGCCGGTATCGGGCGGCTCGCAATCGGCGGCAAGCGTCGCGCCCGCCGTGCGCGAGGCCGCGCTGCAGGCGCGCGCGAAGCTGATCGCGCTGGCGATTGCCGACTCCGGATCGCCGCTGCACGGCGCCGCGGCCGACGACGTGACGGTCGACAGCGGCTGGGTCGTGCATCGCGGCGACCCGTCGCGGCGCGATCCGGCCGCGGCGGTGATCGCGCGTGCGGGCGGCCAGCCGATCGACGCGCAGGCGACGGCGAAGCCCGGCGACGAGAAGTCGCGCTATGCGTCCCATTCGTTCGGCGCGGTGTTCGCCGAAGTGCACGTTGACGCCGAGCTCGGCACGATTCGCGTGCCGCGCATCGTCGGCGTCTACAGCGTCGGCCGCCTGCTCAACGCGAAGACGGCGCGCAGCCAGTTGATCGGCGGGATGGTGTGGGGGCTCGGCACCGCGCTCGAGGAAGGCTCGCATCTCGACGTGCGGCACGGCCGCTTCACGAACGCGAATCTCGCCGAATATCACGTGCCCGTGAACGCGGACATCGGCGAACTCGACGTGAGTTTCGTCGACGAAAACGACACGCATTTCAATCCGCTCGGCATTCGCGGCATCGGCGAGATCGGCATCACCGGCGTGCCGGCCGCGATCGCCAATGCGGTCTATCACGCGACCGGCGTGCGGGTGCGCGATCTGCCGATCACGCTCGACAAGGTGGCGATGCCGATGCGCGCGTGAGCGTCGGCATCGGCATTGGCGTCAGCGCCGCGGCGTCCTGCGCCGCACTTCGCTGCGCAGCCAGTCGAGCCAGGTGCGGATCGCGGCTTCGTGCGGATGGCCGGGGCGCCACACGACGTAGTGCGCGTACACGTCGGTGATGCGTACCGTCGACACGCGCACGAGCGTGCCGTCGGCGAGTTCCGGCTCGATCAGCGAGCGGCGCGCGAGCGCGACGCCGCGGCCTTTCAGCGCCGCGTCGATCAGCGCGTTCGTGTCGGTGAAGCGCGGCGCGCGCGCGGATTCGGTGAGGTCGAGCCGCGCGGCCTGGCACCACGGTTCCCACGGCTGCGCGGGATGACGCAGCAACGTCGCGCGTACGAGGTCGGCCGGCGTGCGCGGCGCGACGCCGTCGCGATTGCGGTATGCAGGGCTCGCGACCGGGAAGATCGTCTCGTTCATCAGCTTCTCGGCGATGACGCCGGGCCACGTGCCGGGCCCGTAGCGCAACGCGACGTCGATGCGGTCGCGCTTGCGCAGCGGCGCGAGCGCCACCTCCGGATGCAGCACGATCGAGATGTGCGGATGCGCGGCGGAGAAGCGCGGCAGGCGCGGCGCGAGCCAGCGCTCGGCGACGCTCGGCAGCACGCTCACGTTCAGCGTCACGTCGCAGGTGCGCGGGCGGCGGCGCACCGCCAGCGTCGGCTCGAACGCGCGTTCGAGCACGCTCAGGCCCTGGCGAACCTGCAGTGCGAGGGCATGCGCGGCGTGCGTCGGCGTCGCGCCGTTGCGTTCGCGCGTGAACAGCGGATAGCCGAGCTGCGCCTCGAGCGCGCGAATGTGCTGGCTGACCGCGCCTTGCGTGAGCGCGAGCTCGTCGGCCGCGCGCGTGAAGCTCTGCAGCCGCACGGCGGCTTCGAACGCGCGCAGCGTCTGCAACGGAGGGAGGTGGATGCGTCGCATACGGGTATTAGTAACACTAATGTCCGAGCACGACAATTCATCGTTTGCCGCGCGGCGGCGTGCGTTCCTACACTCGGTTCCGTCTTCCACAGCCCGTCGGGCCACACCGCCATGAACGCCTATCGTCTCTATCTTTCGCCGGGCGCCTGCTCGCTCGCCGTCCACATCGCGCTGGAGGAAACCGGCGCGCCGTTCGACGTCGAGATCGTGTCCGTGCGCGAGCAGCAGAACCTCGAAGCGCGCTATCTCGCGATCAACCCGAAAGCGCGCGTGCCCGTGCTCGCGATTCCGGGCGAGCCGCGCGTGCTGACCGAAACGCCGGCGATCCTCACGTATCTCGCGCGCCGCTATCCGGATGCGCAATTGCTGCCGCTCGACGATCCGCTGCGCGAGGCGCGGTGCCACGAATGGCTCGCCTGGCTGGTCGGCTGGGTGCATGGCGTCGGCTACGGCGCGCTGTGGCGGCCGGGCCGCTTCATCGACGATCCGGCGCTGCACGGCGCGGTCAGCGCGCACGGGCGCGGCACGATCGACGCCGCGAACGCGTCGATCGAAGCGCTGCTGGCCGACGGCCGCACGTGGGCCGAGCCGGGCGCGCATTCGATCGTCGATCCGTTCCTGCTCGTGCTGTATCGCTGGGGCGTCGCGATCGGGCTCGACATGACGCGGCATCCCGCATGGACCGCCCATGCGCAGCGTGAGGCCGAACGGCCGGCCGCGCGGCGCGCGCTGGCGCGCGAGGCGGCCTGACCGGGGGGAGCGGTCGTCGCGGATCTTTGCTGCGACGCCCGCGTCGCCCGAGTGAAACGGGCGGGGCGGCTATTTCGCCGCGAACAGCGGGTAGGTCGCGCCCGCGACCAGCGCCGCCGCGAGCCACACCACGCTCCACGAACTCGCGGCGAGCAGCGGCGGAATCGCGAGCGGCGTCGCGAACAGCCCGAGGTAGACGACCGTGTTCGCCATCCCGAGCGCGGTGCCCGCGTGGTTCGCGCCGGCGAGCGTCGCGAGCTCCGTGTACGCGACGCCGTGCCACGCCGACACACAGATGCCGGCGAACACGAGAATCGCGACGATCGCGGCGAGCGGCACATGCGGGCTGCCGGCCGTCGCCGCCGCGAGCAGCGTGAACGACCCGGCCGCGACGAACACGGAGCCGCGCAGGTACGCGCGCCGGTTGCCGTGCCGGTCGGTGTGGCGGCCGCTCCAGACGCGCATCACCATCGCGCCGAGCTGCAGCGCGACCATCGCCGCGCTGATGCCGGCGAGGCCGAGCCGGCCGAAGTCGTGCAGGAACACCGTCGCGAACGTGAGTACCGCGAACTGCGGCGCGCACAACAGGCCGATGCCGAGCACGATCCGCCACACCGGGCGGCTCGCCAGCGGGTTGCGCGTGGGGCTGGCGGCCTGCGGCCGTTGGGCCGCGTGTGGCGCGGTGACGTGTGGGGCGAGGTGCGCCGCGGCCGGCTCGGCGGGCGGCTCGTGCAGCCAGCGCCACGTGAGCGCGGCCGATCCCGCGCACAGCAGCATCAGCGCACCGAACACCGCGGCGAAGCCGGCATGCGACGCGAGCGACGGCAGCAGCGCCGCGCCGAGGCCGCCGCCGAGCGGGACGGCCGTCTGGCGGATGCTCATCGCGAGCCCGCGTTCGCGCTCGCCGAACCAGCGCATCACCGCGCGCCCGCTCGAGCCGTTCACGCTGCCGCCGAGCAGGCCGACGCAGCACATCGCCGCGACGACGCGCATCAGCGGCGGCACCGCGTGCGCGCTCGGGACGATCGTGCACACCATCAGCGCGAGCATCGCGGCCGTCGCGACGAGCCCGGTCAGCAGTACGCGGCGGTCGCCGAAGCGGTCGGCGGCGATTCCCCACGGCAATTCGGACAGCGCGACGCCGAAGCCGAGCGCGCCGAGCACGAGGCCGAGCGCGTCGTTGTCGAGGTGATAGGCCGAGCGCATCCACACGGCCGTGGTCGGAATACCGGCCGCGGCGGCCGAAAAGCTCAGGTTCGCGGCGACGCCGGCCGCCAGCACGCGCCAGCGATGGGCGGGCCCGCGCACGTCGCGGGCAGGCGAGGAGGGAGAAACGATGCACGACGTATCCATGACGGTAGGCCCGGTTCGAAGTTGACGGCCACAGTCTGGCGGCCTACATTCATCCTGAAAATCGGAAAGTTTTTGATGAATCGTTCGATAAATCAGGATGATTGAGATGCCCGGACAAGACATTCCGCGCGAGGGCGGCGAGCCGCTCGCGGGGGCCGATGCCACGCTGGCGCGGCCCAACTTCGACGTCGCGGCGCTGCGCAGCCTCGTCGCGGGCGTGGATCTCGGCAGTTTCGCGAAGGCGGCCGACCGCGTCGCGCGCTCGTCGTCGGCGGTGAGCGCGCAGATTCGCAAGCTCGAGGAGCAGGCCGGTACGCCGCTGTTCGTGAAAGCCGGGCGCGGGCTCGCGCTGACCGACGCCGGCGACGCGATGGTGCGCTACGCGCGGCGGATGATCGAGCTGAACGACGAGGCGGCCGCGGCCGTGCGCGGCGTGAAGCTCGACGGCTGGGTTCGGGTCGGGCTGCAGGAGGATTTCGGCGAGGCGATCCTGCCGGACGTGCTCGGGCGCTTCGCGCGCGCCCATCCGAAGGTGAAGATCGAGGCGCGCGTCGCGCGCAACGCCGATCTGCTCGACCGGCTCGATGCGAACCAGCTCGATCTGGCGCTCGTGTGGGGCGATCCGGCGTCGGCGGCGCTCGTGTCGCGGTCGGGCGTCGACAGCGAGGCGATCGCGCAGGTGCCGATGCAATGGATCGGCGCGGTGGCGGGCGGGCGTGTCGGGATGATGGACGGCGGCGGGGATGTGGGTGGGGAGAGTGGTGTGCGCGGTGAGGGCGAGGGCAGTCGTGCCGTGCGTGCGACGGACGAGCCGTTGCCGCTCGTCGTGTTCGACCGGCCGTGCCGGTTCTTCGGCGCGGCGACCGATGCGCTCGACCGTGCGGGCGTGCCGTGGCGCGTCGCGTTCACGACGCCGAGCCTAGCCGGCTTATGGGCGGCCGCGGCGGCCGGTCTCGGGCTGACGGTGCGCTCGCATTACGGGCTGCCCGCGTCGGTGCGCGTGCTCGATGCGGCGTCGTGCGGGCTGCCGGCGCTGCCGAGCCTGCCGCTGATCCTGCTGCGGCGCACGTCGTCGGCGACGCCGACGGTCGATCGGCTCGCGCGGATCGTGACGCAGGCGGTGGGGGAGGCGACGGAGGGAGCGCTTGCGGCGTGATTCCGGACGCGACGACCAGCCAGTGTCCGAGCGGCTGGACGTTCGGCCTATTGGAGCAATGACGCGAATGTCGTAACAATGGTGGGTCACTCAATGGAGCTCATCATGCAAGTTGCCACTGTTCCCGAAGCCACGCTCGATCTGCAGCGGCTTCTCGATGCCGCGATTGCCGGCGAACGTGTCGTGATCACGCAGGCCGGCAAGCAGGCGGTCCGGCTCGTGCCGCTCAGGCCGATTCATCCGTACGGGGCCATGGAGGGCGAGATATGGATAGCCGACGACTTCGATGCACCGCTTCCCGACGATTTGTTGGACGCGTTCGAAGGCAAGTAATGCGACTGCTGTTCGATACGCATATCTTTCTCTGGATGGTTGCGAATAATCCGAAGCTGAGTGTTCGCGCGCGCAGGTTGATTGATTCCGCAGACGAAGTGTTCATCAGCAGCGCGAGTATCTGGGAAGTGGCCATCAAAGCCAGCAAGGGGAAGCTGGACGTCGATGTGGATCGGCTGGTCGACAAGCTCAAGATGAGTCAATACCGGGAACTGCCCGTTCGGGCCGCACACGGTGCGGCCGTTCGTCATCTTCCCCATCACCACGGCGACCCGTTCGACCGATTGCTGGTCGCGCAGGCCTCGTACGAGCCGATGGTGCTCATCACCGCCGACGGCCACCTTGCGCAGTATGGTGCGTCAAGAATCTTGACGGTCTGAAACAGTTTCGGGATCGAGTCCCTACGCTGTAGCAGCCGCCGACGCGGACGCTTCGAGCTCCGCACGGAGCTTGTCCAACCGCTCCCGCAACCCCTCGCTCGCCGGCACGAACGGCAGCCGCAACCCGTCCTCGCACCACCCCTGCGCGGCGAGCACGGCCTTCACCGGCGCCGGGTTGGGTTCTGCGAACAGCGCTGCGACGAGCGGCTGCAGCGCGACCGACAGGCGCCGCGCATCGGCGAGCCGCCCGTCGCGCAGTAGCGCATGGATGCGCACATGCCATTCGGGCAGCACGTGGGCGCTGCTCGCGATCGCGCCGTGCGCCCCCGCGCACATCGCCGCGAAATTCTGGTTGTCGTCGCCGGACAGGATCGCGAGCGGCGTGTCGTGCACGAGCCGGCTCATCCGGTCGAGCGTACCGCCGCATTCCTTGATGCCGGCGACGCGCGAGTCGCACGCGAGCGCCTGCAGCGTGTCCAGTTCGACGTTCACGCCGGTGCGGTACGGGATGTTATAGACGAGCACCGGCAGGTCGGCCGCGTCGACGATCGCTTCGACATGGCGGCGGATGCCGTCCTGCGTCGGCCGTACGTAGACGGGCGGCGTGACGAGCAGCCCGTCGGGGCGCAGCGCCGCGAGTTCGCGCGCGCGGGCGGCCGCGAAGTGCGTCGCGCTCGCGGTCAGCCCGACGACGATCGGCAGCGCGGGCGCCGCATCGCGCAGCGTCGCGAACACCGCGTCCTGTTCGCGCGCGTCGAGCAGCACGCCTTCACCGGTCGTCGCCCCCGCGACGAAGCCTGCGATGCCCGCGGCCACATAGTGGCGTGCGAGCCGCGCGAGCGCTGCATGGTCGACCTCGCCATGATGAAACGGCGTGATGATCGGCAGCCAGATACCTTCGAAACGTGTGTTCATGCAAAGCCTCATGGTGGAAACGGAGTGAGAAGGAACCGTTCCGCCGGCGGTGTGCCGGAGCGAGGCGTGCGTGCAAGGAGAAAGAAACGACCTGCGGGCATCCCGTCCGGCATTCGCCTGACGGGACGCGACGTCCCCGTCAGTCGAGGAGTCGTTTTTTCAGTTTCAGCCCGGCCGCGCGCGCACCTGCCGCGACGGCGGCGAGGATCGAGGGCGAGCGCAGGGTAGCGGACATGGATGAACCGTGAGTGGGCTGAGCGGCGATCTTAACACCGGGGCGGCGGCGCGCGCGAGCCCCCGGCCGCCGTTTAGCAGAATTCGAGATTTGCTTTCCACGACTGATTGGAAGGCGCGCCGCGGCCGGCCGCTAGAATGCCCGCTTACGTTTCGATGACAGCGCGTACGCGTGCGGTCACGCACATTCACCACCACTGGAAACGGGGCATATCACGATGGCAAGCATCAAGGGGATCGGCCGCTGGCTGCACACGGGTGCGGCGGCGGCGCTGGTCGTGGCGGCGACGGCCGCGCACGCGGACACGTCGATCCTGAACGTGTCGTACGACGTGACGCGCGAGCTGTACAAGGACATCAACACGAGCTTTGCCGCCGCCTACAAGCAAAAGACCGGCGAGACGGTCACGATCAAGCAGTCGCACGGTGCATCGAGCGCGCAGGCGCTGTCGGTGCTGCAGGGGTTGCAGGCCGACGTCGTGACGATGAACCAGCCGAACGACATCGACCTGCTCGCCGAGCGCGGGCAGCTTCTGCCCAAGGACTGGCGCGCGCGCTTCCCGGACAACAGCTCGCCGTACTCGACGACGATGGTGTTCCTCGTGCGCAAGGGCAACCCGAAGGCGATCAAGGACTGGAGCGATCTCGCGAAGCCGGGCGTCCAGGTGATCATCGCGAACCCGAAGACGTCGGGCAACGGCCGCTATGCGTATCTCGCCGCATGGGGCTTCCAGAAGCAGAAGGGCGCGACCGACCAGCAGGCCCTCGACTTCGAGAAGGCGATCTTCCGCAACGTGCCGGTGCTCGATTCGGGCGGCCGCGGCGCGACGACGACGTTCACGCAGCGCGGCATCGGCGACGTGCTCGTCACGTTCGAGAACGAAGTCGCGCTGATGGACACGGGCGCGTCGGGCGCGCAGTTCGACGCCGTGTATCCGTCGGCGAGCATCCTCGCGGAGCCGCCCGTCGCCGTCGTCGACAAGGTGGTCGACAAGAAGGGCACGCGCAAGGTCGCGCAGGCGTATCTCGACTACCTGTACACGCCGGAAGCGCAGGAGATCATCGCGCAGCACCATCTGCGCCCGCGCGATGCGGCCGTGCTGAAGAAGCATGCGGCCGAGTTCAAGGCGCTGAAGACGTTCAGCGTCGAGCAGGTCTTCGGCAGCTGGGCGAACGCGCAGAAGACCCATTTCGCCGACGGCGGTACGTTCGACCAGGTGATCGTCGACCGGAAGTGAGCGCGGCGCGCGCGACGCGCGGGTTCGCATGACGACGCAGCCGGCCGCTCGTGCGGCCGGCTTTTTTACGCCTGCGCGGCGCGTTGCCGTTCCAAACCGGCCCGCATTCCCGGCCGCCGCCGCGCGTGCTACGCTCATCGCCTCCCTGCAACCGGCGCCGCGCGATGAACGTCGATTCGTCCTCCCCAGCCTCCCGCGGCCATGGCCGCAAGATCTGGTCGGGCACCCGCCCGGTGATCGCGTACGGGATGCCGCCGCTCGGCTGGCGCGACTTCTACCATCGCGCGCTGACGGTCAGCTGGCCCGTGTTCTTCCTGTCGCTCGCGGTGCTGTTCCTGCTGCTCAACGGCGGCTTCGCGACGCTCTACCTGCTCGGCCATGCGCCGATCGCGAACCAGTCGCCGGCCGGCTTCGGCGGCGCGTTCTTCTTCAGCGTCGAGACGCTTGCGACCGTCGGCTACGGCGACATGCATCCGCAGACGGTCTATGCGCACCTCGTCGCGACGTTCGAGATCTTCGTCGGGATGTCGGGCATCGCATTGGCCACGGGGCTCGTGTTCGCGCGGTTTTCGCGGCCGCAGGCGAAAATCCTGTTCGCGCGCTACGCGATCGTGCGGCCGCTCAACGGCCGGATGACGCTGATGGTGCGCGCCGCGAATGCCCGCCAGAACGTGATTGCCGAGGCGCAGGCGAAACTGCGGCTGATGCGCGTCGAAGGCACGCACGAGGGCTACTCGCTGCGCAAGATTCACGACCTGCCGCTCGTGCGCAACGAGCATCCGATCTTCCTGCTCGGCTGGAACCTGATGCACGTGATCGACGAGTCGAGCGCGCTGTTCGGCGAGACGCCTGAGTCGCTCGCCGCGCGCGAAGCGTCGCTGCTGATCACGATCGAGGGCTCGGACGAGACCACCGCGCAGGTCATGCAGGCGCGTCATGAGTGGGCGCATGACGCGATCCGCTGGGGCCACCGCTATGTCGACCTGATGCACGACGAGGACGGCATCACGCACATCGATTACACGCATTTTCATGAAGTCGTGCCGATCGACGTCGATACCGACGAGCGCGGTTCGCCGGGCGTGGTGATCGACGCGGGTGCGTCGGCGCCGGGGCCGGCCGCGCAGGCGTGATCAAGGGCGGCGGGGCGCCGCCCCGTCGCGCGTCATGCGTGCAGCAGACGCGCCGCTTCGCGCTGTTCGATCGCGACCGCGCGGCGGAACGCGTCGCGGTCCTCGGCGCGTGCGACGTAGTCGCCGAGCACGCCTTCGTGCGGCAGCAGATGCGCATCGAACGCGATCTTCAGCGTGCTGGCGAGCAGCAGGTCGGCCGCGGTGAAGCGTTCGCCGACGAGCCAGCGGCTGTGGGCGAGCGCTTGCGCGAGGGCGCGCTGCACGCGTGTGATATTGCCCCAGCCGAACGCGACCGGGTTGCCCGACGCGCCGGTGAATTTCTCGGCCATCGCTGGTTCGAGGCAGGTCGGCGTGAAGAACATCCACTGAAGGAAGCGGCCGCGCAGCGGATCGTCGGGCGCGACGCCGAGCCCGGCGCCCGGGCAACGGTCGGCAAGATAGAGCAGCACGGCGCCCGATTCGGCGAACGGGGCGCTGCCGTCGTCGAGCGCGGGCAGCTTCGCCATCGGGTTGACCTGCACGAACGCGTCGCTGCCCTGTTCGTGCGAGCGCAGGTCGATCGGCACGAGTTCGTACACCCCGCCGATTTCCTCGAGCATCCACAGCGCCCGGAATGCCCGGGTCTTCGGCCAGTAGTAGAGCTTCATCGCGCCTCCGCGTTTGGGTGCTGCTGTCGATCCGGTCGATGCTCAAGCGTACCCGAGCGCGGGAGGTTGGGACAGGGGCGCCCGGCTAGGGGCGCCCGGCCAAGGGCGCTCCGCTAGGGGTACCAGGTTTGGTTGCACGCACCTGATTCGATGCGCTGGGGCAGCGGTGAATCGCGGGAGATGACCCGCAGAGCCTTGTGTGACTGAATTTCGTAATATAACTAGTTATAGAAAAACTAGTTATGAAAATTCAGAGAAATCCTTGGCGCGAACCAGCATTGCTACACTGCGCCCGGCTCATTGCCCAGTACCCACGCATACGGTAACGCAATCGCCCGGCCGCGCTCGCCGACGCATCACGCACCGTCGCACTCACCGGAGACAAGTCACGCATGGCAACCGACGATCGCACCACGATCATTCCGCGCAGAACGCCCGAATCGGCGGCCATGGTGGCCGAGGTCAAGCGGGCGATGGCGATCACCGCGCGGCTCAACCGCCTGACGTTCGACGATGCGGCGGACGTACGCGCATTGTTCGGTGAACTGATCGGCTCGCAGGTGGACGACGGCTTCATGCTGATCCCGCCATTCCATGCGACGGGCGGCGCCGGCATGAAGCTCGGGCGCAACGTGTTCGTCAACCAGAACTGCACGTTCTACGACCTGGGCGGACTCGAGATCGGCGACGACGTGATGATCGGCCCGAACGTCAGCCTGATCACGTCCGGTCATCCGGTCGAGCCTTCGCGGCGGCGCGACGGCGTGATCGCGAAGCCGATCGTGATCGAGCGGAACGTGTGGATCGGCGCGGGCGCGACGATCATCGGCGGCGTGACGATCGGCGAGAACGCGGTCGTCGCAGCCGCGGCCGTCGTCACCCGGGACGTCCCGCCGAATACGCTGGTCGGCGGCAATCCGGCGAAGATCATTCGGTCGATTGCCGAATAACGTCGCCCGGGTGTGCGCGCCGATGCGATGAGGCATCGGCGGAGGGATGTGGACAACCGCTCACCACGATCACTCGAAACGCTGTGCATTTGAACGGTGAGTGTGCCGCCGAGGCCGTCCCGACAAGCCTTTCCAGCTTTTCCCGATTGTCACGCGCCGAGTCGTCCGTCGAGCGGCAGAGGAAGATCCGGGCGTGCGCCGGTTGTGGATATCTGCGGCCCGAAACGACTCGGCGCGCTGTGGTTTTCACAGGTGAGGGTGACCGGACGCTGCGCGATACATGAAGCGGGTTGTGGACAACTCGCGGCAAATCGAAGCGAAATGCTGTGAAAGTCAACGGTGAGTGTCGCGACCGATCTGGCGGTGTGCCTGCATTGGCGCGGGTTTCCGGTCGTTGCCGAGGTTCGGAGCGCCGCGCATTCTAGCCGAATGGCGCAGCGTGCATGACCGCGATCTGCAGACCCGACACGTCGACATCCGGCTCCGGCCCCCAATCGAAGGGCTGTGCATTCTAACGGTGAGCGCCGGCGCGTGCTTCGCAATATGCAGATTTCGACGTGCCTGTCCGCGTTCTCCAGCGACTCGGCGCGCTGTGCAATTCAATGGTGAGCGTGAGCCGGCGATCGGCGCGAGGGCCGTCGGAATGCTGCCGTTCGACTGCCGATGCCGCACGAGCGCTGTTCCTGTCCGACCCGAGCGCAAGGTGGGAGCAACGACGACGCGCGTGCCCGTGTGGATATCCGTCGGCAGAAACGACCCGCGGCACTGTGTATTTCGACGGTGAGCATCCGTGCCCGACCGCATGACGAGCCGCTTCCGGTATGGATTGCCACTCGTCGGTAGCCTTCGAAGCGTGCTTCTCTTATCGATCGAGCGCGTTCGCTCATGTGGATATCCATCCGTCGAAACGACTCGCGGCACTGTGTATTTCGACGGTGAGCATCCGCACCCGATCGGTTGACGAGCCGCTTCCGGTATGGATTGCCACTCGTCGGTAGCCTTCGAAGCGTGCTTCTCTTATCGATCGAGCGCGTTCGCTCATGTGGATATCCGTCCGTCGAAACGACTCGAGGCACTGTGTATTTCGACGGTGAGCATCCGTGCCCGACCGCATGACGAGCCGCTTCCGGTATGGATTGCCCCTTGGCGGTACGCTTCGAAACGTGCGTCAGCTATCGATCGGAGAACGCACGTCCATGTGGATATCCGGCCTGCTCAAGCACTCGAAGCGCTGTGGTTTTCAACGGTGAGAGTGCGCGTATGGCCGGGAGGCAACGCAGTTCCGCACGTGGACAACTACCCCGCCAGCCAGTCGAAGCCCTGTGTATTTCAACGGTGAGAGCGAGCCGGCAATCGCTCGACCAGCGTGTTCAGGCGAGATGTCCAGCCGGCAAACTCACTCTCGCCCCTGTGTATTCGAACGGTGAGCGCAGACGGAGGACCGACGAAACGCGCGGTTTCCGATGTGGATATCCGCCGCCGAAATTCACTCGCCAATCTGTGAATTTCAACGGTGAGCGCCCCGCATGCCGATTCCTGATGTGGATATCCCGGCCCCGACGCCACTCGAAACGCTGTGCAATCGAACGGTGAGCGCGCGAGCCGATCGACGGAGGGGCGCGGCATTGTGGACATCCGACGTCGCCAGCCAATCCGAATGCTGTGCATTCCAACGGTGAGGGCGACGGCCCGATGCCCCGAAACCCTTGTCGCACGGGGCTCGATCGCCATCCACCCTGCTGACGGTGAGCCCCGCGGCACGCCCCGCCTTTTCCGCCAGACCATTCGACCGCCGCGACACACCCCCATCACACTCCGGCCGCCCCGCGCGAGAACTCTCTCAAATCCCGTCAAAAAGCTGCGCAGTTTTTCTCACGACAGGCCGGTTCGAGCAAGATGAGAAAAAACATTCTCGGCCGCGCGCGAAAAAATAGAGCCATTCGCTGCCGGCACCCTGCGTCATCCGACGCCCCGCCGCGCACGGCCCAGAACAGCACGACAGCACAATCCGGAGACATCCCCTCATGACCGCCCGCCAGCCCGTCGACGGCACGCCTGCCCTGTCCGACTACCGCCTGACCGACAACCTGACCGCGACGCGCGGCCGGATCTTCCTGACCGGCACGCAGGCGCTGATCCGCCTGCTGCTGATGCAGCGCGCGGTCGATACCGAACAGGGGCTCAACACGGCCGGCTTCGTCAGCGGCTATCGCGGTTCGCCGCTCGGCATGGTCGACCAGCAGCTGTGGAAGGCGAAGAAACTGCTCGACGCCAGCAGCGTGCGCTTCCTGCCCGCGATCAACGAGGAACTCGGCGGCACGGCCGTGCTCGGCACGCAGCGGGTCGAGGCCGACCCGGAGCGTACGGTCGAGGGCGTGTATGCGATGTGGTACGGCAAGGGCCCGGGCGTCGATCGCGCGGGCGATGCGCTGAAGCACGGCAACGCGTACGGGTCGTCGCCGCACGGCGGCGTGCTGGTCGTCGCGGGCGACGACCATGGCTGCGTGTCGTCGTCGATGCCGCACCAGAGCGATTTCGCGATGATGGCGTGGCACATGCCGGTCGTGAACCCGTCGAACATCGCCGACATGCTCGAATTCGGCCTGTACGGCTGGGCGCTGTCGCGCTACTCGGGCGCGTGGGTCGGCTTCAAGGCGATCTCGGAAACGGTCGAGTCGGGCTCGACCGTCGACCTCGATGCATTGCAGACGCGCTGGCCGGCGCCGGAAGGCTTCACGCCGCCGGCGGGCGGCCTGCACAACCGCTGGCCCGACCTGCCGAGCCTCACGATCGAGGCGCGTCTCGCGGCGAAACTCGACGCGGTGCGCCATTTCGCGCGCGCCAACAGCATCGACAAGTGGATCGCGCCGAGCGCGCAGGCGAACGTCGGCATCGTCACCTGCGGCAAGGCGCACCTCGACCTGATGGAAGCGCTGCGCCGCCTCGACCTGACGGTCGCCGACCTCGACGCGGCCGGCGTGCGGATCTACAAGGTCGGCCTGTCTTATCCGCTCGAAATGACGCGCATCGAAACCTTCGTCGACGGGCTCGCCGAAGTGCTGGTGATCGAGGAGAAGGGCCCGGTCATCGAGCAGCAGATCAAGGACTACCTGTACAACCGCACCGAAGGCGCCCGCCCGCGTGTGCTCGGCAAGCACGACGCGGCCGGTGCGTGCCTGCTGTCCGAGCTCGGCGAGCTGCGTCCGTCGCGGATCCTGCCGGTGTTCGCGGAATGGCTCGCGCGGCACAAGCCGGCGCTCGACCGGCGCGAGCGCGTGGTCGATCTCGTCGCGCCGCAGATCCTGTCGAACGAGGCCGACGCGGTGAAGCGCACGCCGTACTTCTGCTCGGGCTGCCCGCACAACACGTCGACGAAGGTGCCGGAAGGCTCGATCGCGCAGGCCGGCATCGGTTGCCATTTCATGGCGTCGTGGATGGAGCGCGACACGACGGGGTTGATCCAGATGGGCGGCGAGGGCGTCGACTGGGCCGCGCACGCGATGTTCACCAACACGAAGCACGTGTTCCAGAACCTCGGCGACGGCACCTACTTCCACTCGGGCATCCTCGCGATCCGCCAGGCGGTCGCCGCGAAAGCGAACATCACGTACAAGATCCTCTACAACGACGCGGTCGCGATGACGGGCGGCCAGCCGGTCGACGGCAGTATCTCGGTGCCGCAGATCGCGCGGCAGGTCGAGGCGGAAGGCGTGTCGCGCTTCGTCGTCGTGTCGGACGAACCGGAGAAGTACGACGGTCATCACGGGCAGTTCCCGACCGGCACGACGTTCCATCACCGCAGCGAACTCGACGCGGTGCAGCGTGAATTGCGCGAAACGCCGGGCGTCACCGTGCTGATCTACGACCAGACCTGCGCGGCCGAGAAGCGCCGCCGCCGCAAGAAAGGCGAATTCCCCGACCCGGACAAGCGCCTGTTCATCAACGACGCGGTGTGCGAAGGCTGCGGCGACTGCGGCGTGCAGTCGAACTGCCTGTCGGTCGAGCCGCTCGAGACGCCGCTCGGCCGCAAGCGCCGCATCGATCAATCGTCGTGCAACAAGGACTATTCGTGCGTGAACGGCTTCTGTCCGAGCTTCGTGACGGTCGAAGGCGCGGCGCTGAAGAAGGCGGCCGGCGCCGCATTCGACGAAGCGGCGCTCGCCGCGCGCGTCGACGCGCTGCCGGTGCCGGCGACGCACCTCGACGCGGCGCCGTTCGACATGCTCGTGACGGGCGTGGGCGGCACCGGCGTCGTGACGGTCGGCGCGCTGATCAGCATGGCCGCGCATCTCGAAGGCAAGAGCGCATCGGTGCTCGACTTCATGGGTTTCGCGCAGAAGGGCGGCTCGGTGCTGTCGTTCGTGCGGATCGCGTCGAGCGACCGCTGGCTGAACCAGGTGCGCATCGACACGCAGCAGGCCGACGTGCTGCTCGCGTGCGACATGGTCGTCGGCGCGAGCGCCGAGGCGCTGCAGACGGTGCGTCACGCGCGCACGCGGATCGTCGTCAACACGCACCGGATTCCGAACGCATCGTTCGTGCAGAACCCCGATGCGAACCTGCATGCGGACGCATTGCTTGAAAAAATGCACCACGCGGCCGGCGACGGCTACCTGTCGAGCTGCGACGCGCAGGCGCTCGCCGCGAAATTCCTCGGCGATTCGATCGGCGCGAACATCCTGATGCTCGGCTACGCATGGCAGCTCGGCCTCGTGCCGGTGTCGCTCGCCGCGATGATGCGCGCGATCGAGCTGAACAACGTCGCGGTGCCGATGAACAAGCTCGCGTTCTCGATCGGCCGGATGGCGGCCGGCGACGCGGCGGGCCTCGACGCGTTGTGGAACGCGCGTCATGCGGTGGCCGTCCACGCCGCGCCGGAGACGCTTGCCGAGCTGATCGCCGATCGCGAGGCGCGCCTCGATGCCTACGGCGGCGCGCGCCACGTCGAACGCTACCGTGCGCTGGTGAACGCGGCGCGCGCGAAGGGCGACGATGCGCTGACGCGCGCGGTCGCGACGACGTTCTACCGGCTGCTTGCGGTGAAGGACGAATACGAAGTCGCGCGGCTGTACACGGACGACGCGTTCCGCACGGCGCTCGAAGCGCAGTTCGAAGGCGTGCCGGGGCAGACGTACCGCGTGAAGTTCAACCTGGCGCCGCCGACGGTCGCGAAGGCCGGCAGCGACGGCAGCACGCCGAAGAAGCGCGTGTTCGGCCAGTGGATGTGGCCGGTGTTCGGCATGCTGGCGCGCGTGCGCAGCCTGCGCGGCACGTGGCTCGATCCGTTCGGCCGCACGGTCGAGCGCAAGATGGAGCGCGCGCTGGCCGACGACTACGAAACGACGCTCACGCGTGCGTTCGCCGCGATGACCCCCGGCAATACGGCGCAGGTCGTGCAACTGGCCGACCTGCATGCCCGCGTGCGCGGCTTCGGTCACGTGAAGGTGCGCAACCTGGCCGGCGTGAAGCGTGCGGAACGCGAGCTCGCGCTGCAGCTCGGCATCGACGCGGCGACGAGCGCGGCCGTGCAGCATGCGCTCGACGAGATGAAGGGCGCGGGGACGCTGAAGGGGATTCCGGTCGTCGTCGCGAAGTAACGCGAACGTGAGTGGATGCGAAAACGGCGATGCTCGTGCGAGCGTCGCCGTTTTTTATGGCCCTCGGTGGCTGCGCGCAGGCCGCAGCCGGCCCGTCAAACAATGCCTTTCTTGCGCGTCGACAGCGCGGTTTCAGACAGGTCGATCTCGCGGAGCAGCTTCGTCAGCGTCTCGTCGGAAATCTTGCTGTCGCTGCGCAGCCGGTACAGCGCCGAGCGTTCCGCGCGCACGGCCGCGATCCGCATCTGCAGCTCCATCGTTTCGGCCTGCTGCGCTTGCGCGCGCGGCGTGGGGCCGTCGTCCGCCAGCGCGGCGAGCCGGCGGCGATATTGATCCATCACGCGCGCGGAGATGTCCGCGCAGCGCGCCGCGCCCGATTCGTCGAGATCGGCCGAGATCGCGTCGTGCGACGAATCGATCGCGCGGATCGCGGCCTGCGCGGCGGCCGAGCGTGCGATGCGCTCCTCGTTGCCGAGCGGGTTGCGCGTCGAGCGCACGCCGCGCAGCAGCAGCGGCAGGCCGATCACCCCGACGATCAGCGAGCCGAGGATCACGGCCGACGCGATGAAGATCGCGGTGTCGCGACCCGGCAGCGGCGCGCCGTCGGACAGCGCGACCGGAATCGACAGCACGCCGGCGAGCGTGACCGCGCCGCGCACGCCGCCGACCGTCATCACCGCGATCGTGCGTACGCCGGCCATCGTGCCGGCGAGGCCATGGCGCGCGGCGCGGCGGCTCGCGAACCAGCGCAGCAGCCACACCCACAGGAAGCGGATCGCATACAGCGCGAGCATCATCGCGCACACGTTGAAGATCATGCGGCCGACCAGCGCGTCGCTCGTATGGTGCGCGTCGACGAGCGCGCGGCCGATGATGTGCGGCAACTGCAGCCCGAGCATGATGAACACCATGCCGTTGAACACGAATTCGATCATCGCCCACGTGCTTTCGGCACGCACGCGCGACGCGACGGTGCTTTTGCGCGAGAAGCTCGTGTAATTCATCATCATCCCGGCCGACACGGCCGCGAGCACGCCCGACAGGTCGAGGTGCTCGGCGAACAGGTAGGCCGCGAACGGCACCAGCAGCGTCATCACGATGCCCGGGGCCGGATCGCCTTCCTGCTCGGCATTCAGGAAGCGCGTCGACAGCGCGCTGAACACCCACGACACGATCGCGCCCGTCGCGAGCCCGCCGGCGGCGACGATCACGAACGTGACCGACGCGGCGCGCAGCGAGAACACGCCGGTGAGCGCGGCCGCGATCGCGAACTTCAGCGCGACGAGGCCCGACGCGTCGTTCATCAGCGCCTCGCCTTCGAGGATGTGCATCAGTTGCGGCGGAATGCGACCCTTGCCGGCGATGCCGGACAGCGCGACCGCGTCGGTCGGCGACAGCACCGCAGCGAGCGCGAACGCGATCGGCAGCGGCAACTCGGGAATCAGCCAGTGTGCGAAGTAGCCCACTGCGAGTACCGTCATGAACACGAGCCCGAACGCGAGCATCAGGATCGCGCGGCGCTGCAGGTAAAGCTCGCGTTTCGGAATCCGCCAGCCGTCCGCGAACAGCAGCGGCGGAATGAACAGCAGCATGAAGATCTCGGGATCGAACGTGACGTGCAGGTTCAGCTTCGGCCACGCGAGCATCGCGCCGAACGCGATCTGCATCAGCGGCAGCGGCAGTTGCAACGGCAGGAGGCGCGTGACGGCGCCGGACAGTGCGACGGTCAGCAGCAGAATGAGGACTGTGAAAACGATTTCCATCGATACGGCGAATGACGTGAAATGAAACGATCGTACGGAGTGTAGCGTGCCGACGTGACGGGCGCGTTCAAGCGGTCGGTGCGTGCGCACGGAAATGGTGCGCGAGTAGCGCGCCACGGTGGTGCGGTGGCCTCGTGCGGCCGCGCGGCGCATGGGTTCTGCGCGCCTTGCACGGAGCTTGCTTGAAGGTGGGCAGCCACCCGGCCCGCGCCGGGCAACCGAGGGCCCAACCATGACATTGCGCGCCGTCCCGTTCGTTGTCCGTTTCGGCGGACGTCGCGTTCGATTGCATCACCAGGAGGAAGCATGACGATCGTGCAACAGGAGCGTCCGGCCGCCGCGTCGCCGTACCGGTTCGAGCGGGAGATGAGCTCTGGCCTCGAACGGCTGGCGACGCAGCACCGCGACCTGACGCTCACGACCGTGTTCCAGCCGATATTCAGCCTGTCGCATCAGCGCGCGGTGGGCTACGAGGCGCTGCTGCGCGCGCACGATGCGCTCGACCGCGCCGTGTCGCCGCTCGACGTGTTCGGCGAAGCCGCGCGCCGCGACGAGCTGCTGCAGCTCGACCGGCTCGCGCAGGCGCTGCATCTGGAGAATTTCGCGCTGCTCGGCGCGGAGCGCGAGTGGCTGTTTCTCAACGTCCATCCCGGCGTGCTCACCGACCCGTTCCAGGCGGCCGCGCTGCTCGCGAACCTGAAGCGGCTCGGCATGCCGCCGCGGCGCATCGTGCTCGAGGTGCTCGAACAGCGCGCGGACGACGTCGAGCGGCTCGCGGAGGCCGTGCGCGAATTCCGCACGCACGGCTTCCTGATCGCGCTCGACGATTTCGGCGCGGGCCACTCGAACATCGAACGGATCTGGCAACTGAACCCGGACATCGTGAAGCTCGACCGCATCATGCTGTCGCACGCGGCGCACCGCACCGGGCTCACCGCGATCCTGCACGGGCTCGTGACGCTGTTGCACGAGGCCGGCAAGCTGGTGCTCGTCGAAGGGATCGAGACCGAGCACGAAGCGCAGATCGCGCTGTCGTGCGAGGCCGATTTCGTGCAGGGTTACTACTTCGGCCGCCCGGCGCCGGGGCTGCCCGACAGCGCGGCCGCGACCGGCTGCATCGGCGAGCTGACCGAGCGCTTTCGTCAGCAGACTGAAGCGCGCGAGCGGCGCGACACGCAGCGGCTCGCCCCGTACCTGCGCGCGTTCGAACGCGCGGCCGAGCGCCTCGAGGCCGGCGAGCCGCTCGACGAGGTGTGCTGGAATTTCCTCGCGCTCGACGCCGCCGCGCGCTGCTTCCTGCTCGATGCGCAGGGCCGGCAGTCGGGCCGCAACGTCGTGCTGCGCGCTGATCGCGCGCTGGCCGAGGCGCGTTTTTCGCCGCTGGCGGACGCGCAGGGCGCGAACTGGCTGCGCCGGCCGTATTTCCGCTCGGCGATCGCCGAGCCGGGGCGCGTGCAGGTCACGCGGCCGTACCTGTCGATCAACGAGGCGCAGCCGTGCGTGACGCTGTCGGTGGCCGTGCGCGTCGGCGATGCGCAGCGCGTGCTGTGCGGCGATATCGACTGGCTCGACGACGACGCGCAGGCCGCGTAGCGACGCACGGCTCGCATGCGGAGAGGGCGCGCGGGGCTGCGGGGGCGGCCGTTGCGTTCACCGTGCGCTTCCCCGACAATGGCGCGAGCGCGGCCGTCGTGACCGCGCGCGCCGTCCCGGGGGCCACCATGGCGGCGAATATAAAAAGGAAAACACCATGAAAAGACCAATTTCGCTGACCATCCTCGCGTGGATCATCATCGTGACCAACGCGATCACCTGCGTGTATACGCCGTTCTCGATCGGCATGCCGACCACCCAGGCGCTGCTGTCGCACTACCTGCTGCCAGTCTGGGCGACGCTCGGCATCAGCGTGATCATCGAAGCCGCGAACGTCGTGATCGGCGTCGCGATCCTCAAGGGGCGCGAGTGGTCGCGCAAGGCCTACCTCGCGACGTCGGTGTTCGGCTTCGCGTTTTCGTTCGTCAACATGCCGAAGTCGATGTTCATGGTGCTGATTCCCGGCTTCCTGCTGTTCGCGGTGTTCGTCTATCTGCTGTTCCGGCGCCCGGCGACCGCGTATTTCCGGCACGCCTTCGCGTGAGCGTCGTGCGCAACGCGCTGGCGATCGTGCTGTTCTCGATCGCCGGCTTTTGCGTGATGGCCGCGCAGATGGCCTCGTTCATGAAAGTCGGCTACGCGGGCGCGACGGCCGTATTCGTTGCCGTGCTGTTCGCGGTGTCGGCCGTGCTGCTGGCCGCGGGTGCGTTTGCCGGCGTATTCCGGCCGCGTGCGCGCGGCGCGGGCATCACGTTGCTCGTCGCGGCCGCGACCACGGCGCTCGGGATGCTCGGCTGGGGGATGCTCGTGCTCACACCGGCGATCGTCGACGTGATGCAGCAGCAGGGCGCGTACTTCGATGCGCGCATGTTCCGGTTCGTGTTCGGCACCGCGGTGACGGCGTTGTCCGCGCTCGTCGGCGTGTGGCTCGTGCGGCGCGGCTGACGTACTGGGCTGAAGTCCGCGGCGGCCGCGACGCTGGCGTCCGTCACGCGGCTCGGCTAGGATGCGCGAATTGTCCAGACGATTCGCGGGCCGCCCATGAACCGACACGCCGCTTCCTCCGTTCTTCTCGAAGTGATCGCCACGACTGTCGGCGATGCGAAGGCTGCCGCCCGCGCGGGCGCCGACCGCCTCGAACTCGTGACCGCGATCACCGAAGGCGGGCTGACGCCGAGCGTCGGCCTGATCGAGGCCGTCGTGGCCGCCGTGCCGATTCCCGTCAACGTGATCGTGCGTCCGCACAGCCGCTCGTTCGTCTATGACGCCGACGACCTGCGCGTGATCGAGCGCGACGTGCGCGCGGCGGTCGCTGCCGGCGCGAACGGGGTTGTGTTCGGCGCGCTCGACGCGCATGGCGACGTCGATCTCGGCGCGCTGGCCCGGATCGCGGCCGCCGCCGACGGGCGCGCGCTCACGTTTCACCGCGCATTCGACGTCGCGCGCGATCTGAACGCCGCGTTCGACGCGTTGCTGCGCGTGCCGGCCGTCACGTCCGTGCTGACGTCGGGCGGCCATCCGTCGGTGCTCGATGCGGTCGCGACGATCACGCGGCTCGTGCGGCAGGCGGCGGGCACGACCTGCACGGTGCTGGCCGGCTCGGGGCTCACGATCGACGCGGTCGGCGATTTCGTCCGCGCCACCGGCGTGCGCGCGGTGCATTTCGGCTCGGGCGTGCGGCCGCGCGGCGAGGTGCTGGCGCCCGTCGACGCGCAGCGCGTCGAGCGCGTGCGCGCGGCGCTCGACGGCGCGGCGTCGCACGTGTGACGTGCGCCGGCGAGGATGCGCTCGACGGGCTCGACGGCGTGCGCCGGCGCGTGGAGAAGACCGTGATCCGCGACGCGCAGGGCAGTCGGATGCAGACGATCGGGCGAGCCGCGGCGCGTCACGTGTTCCGCACGAACCAGGTCCGCTTCGCGGTGCCGAGCAGCGCGCGATAGACGAGCCACGACACGACGAAGGTGGCCGGCGCCGACAGCGACGCGGCGAACCCGGTCGCCTGGTTCAGCGCAAGCCCCGCGAACGCGCCCGCGAACCACGCGGTCAGGCCGCCCGGATTGAACACCGGCACGTGCGCGTCGCGGCATTCGACGTCGTCGCCGACGAGCTGCCCGTAGCGCGCCGACAGGATGTGCGCGAGCGCGACGCCGACCCACGCGACGACGAAGATGCCCTGGTACGCGAGCGCTTGCAGGATCCGCGAGAAGATGTCGGCCATCATCAGCGCATAGACGACCGCGCCGACCACGACCGCCCACACGAATTTCGGCGCGCGCAGCCCCGCGACCTTCTGGAAGAACGCCTGCATGTTGACGGTCGCGAGGTAGTAGTTCGCGGTATTGATGCGCGACTGCGTGACCCACACGAACAGCAGCCCCCACACGCCCATCAGCTTCAGCAGCGCGAGCACGACCGACACTTCCGACAGCGTGCCGAGCCCGGGAATCGTGCTGACGAGATAGATGCCGGCCGCGCCGTTGACGAGGAACGTGACGAGGTAGAACGGCATCCCGAAGTTGAAGCGGCCGTGATAGCGGGCGTCGGCCTTGCGGCCGAAGCGCGCGTAGTCGAACGTGAACATCATCAGCACCCATACGCCCATGTAGTAGACGAAGCACTGCCACCAGCCGCCGGCCGGGGCGCCGCCCGCCGGCCCGAAATCGAGCCACGCGGCGTGATAGCCGTACTCGGCCGTCGCGAGCCCGACCGCCGCGAGCAACCCGAACAGGTAGAACGGCAGCAGCACGCCGTTGAACTTGTCGAGCCAGTGCTGCACGCTGCCGAACACGAGCGGCACGCTGTAGCAGACGACGATCAGCGCGGCCCACTTGTAGTCGAGCGCCGGAAACTGGTGATGCGCGGCGACCGCGATCACCGAGCCCTCGAACACCGCGTAGTAGATCGCCGTCGCGAAGAAGATCAGCGTCGCGAGCGCCGCGCCCGCGCTGCCGAACAGCACGCGCGAGAACAGCGCGACCGACAGGCCGGTACGGATCGCGTAACGGCTGATGATCGAATTGACGATGCCGTACGAGACGACCGACAGCGCCATCCCGATCAGCGCGTTGCGCGCGCCGTAGGTGAGCGCGAGCGTCGCGCCGACGACGATGTAGAACACCGCGCTGCAGACGGCCCACCACGCCATCGTCAGCGCAAAGGGCGGCATGCGTGCGTGATCGGGAATGGCGAGCGTCGACAGGTCGAGATCCTCGTCGGTGCGGGCCTGAGCCAGGTTGGCCATGAGCGTGCTCCTCGATGAGCGAAACAGCGGACGACGTCTGGGCCGCGGCTCATGCGAGCCGCGGGGTTGCCCCGACGTCGGGGCGGGCAACCGGTCCGGCGAAAACGGCGCGCAGGCGTTCCCGCCGCGCCGCGCGCGGCCGCACGGATGGGAAACGGAAGCGAAGGATGAAAGCGGAGGGCGGCGCACGGCGCCCGGCGCGACGGCCGGGCGCGTGGCGCTTGTATGTTCAGTACTGACCAGTACGGTAAAGTCTGGTGGTAGCCAGACGAGACCGTGCAGTTTGCCCCGCGCTTGGGTGTTGGAGCCCGTGACTGAGTACAAAACGCACGGTTGCCGTGCTG
>Ga0209455_1000293_pt1 | contig 52534 bp, 49 predicted proteins | sample AraplaCol_mCL_r2_FD_184275 | JGI IMG/M metagenome (GOLD analysis project Ga0209455, IMG submission 184275) | Arabidopsis root microbial communities from North Carolina, USA - plate scrape CL_Col_mCL_r2 (SPAdes) (version 2) | ecosystem: Host-associated > Plants > Roots > Endosphere | place: USA... | reverse complement strand
CAGGTGACGCCGAGCTTGCCGAGGCCCTTGGCGATCGCCTCAGCGCGCGGCAGGTCGTCGGTGAAGGTATCGTCGTCGAAGAAGAATTCCTTCACCTGCGGGAAGTTCTTCTTCGCCCAGGCGATCTCTTCGATCACATGCTCGACGCTGCGGGTGCGGTAGCGATGGCCGCCGACCGTCTGCGGCCACAGGCAGAAGGTGCAGCGCGACTTGCAGCCGCGACCGGTATAGATCGAGATATAGGGATGCTTCAGATAGCCGATGAAGTAGTTCTCGATCTTCAGGTCGCGCTGATAGACCGGTGTCACGAAAGGCAGGCTGTCCATGTTCTCGAGGACCGGCCGCTCATCGTTATGGACGATGACGCCCTCGGCATTGCGATAGCTCATGCCCTTGATCGAGGACCAGGGTTGCTCCTCGGCGATTTCCTTGATGGTGAAATCGAATTCGTTGCGGGCGACGAAATCCACCGCCGGCGCTGCCTTCAGGCTGACTTCCGGCTCGACCGCGACCTTGGCGCCGACGAAGCCCGCCTTCAGCTTCGGGTTGACCGCCTTCATCGCCTCGACCGTCTTCACGTCCGAGCCGAAAGACGGCGTCGAGGTATGGACGATCACGAGGTCATAGTCGTTGGCGACCGCCGTCACATCCGCAAGCGACAGGTTATGCGCCGGGGCATCGATCAGCTTGCTGCCGGGCACCAGCGCCGCTGGCTGGGCCAGCCAGGTCGGGTACCAGAACGACTTGATCTCGCGCTTGGCCTGGTAGCGGGAACCGGCGCCGCCATCGAAACCTTCGAAAGACGGGGCCTGCAGAAAAAGGGTACGCAACATATCAAAGTTCCTCAACAGCAGCGAAAGTACCATCTGCGCCGACGACGAATTGCCGCCCACGCCAGGTCACCTTGCCGACAAAGAAAGTGGCACAAAAGACGATGAAAGACAGAGTATCCCGGATCGGCAGGAGCCACCAGCGGCTCGACCGGCCCTTCAATCCCACGGCCTGATCGACCACATTGCGCAGCCAGAGCCGCGCCAGGATCGTGGCGGCGAGAACGGCCAGGCTGACACCCGAGCCGTGATGCGCCAGGACCGCCGCCAAGGCAAAAGGCAGCGGATGGGTAATCACTGAGCCGGCAAAGCCGGCACCGGCAACCAGCCGGATGGTGCGCGACCAGCGGATTTCATGGGTGATGAGGTCGGTGAGCCGATTTTCCGCACAGGCATGCGTCACCACCATGGGCGGGATGGCGACTTTCAGGCCGATCTCCCGGACCGCTTCGCCGATGGCGTTGTCGTCCGCCAGCTGGTTGGCGAAGGCTTGGAAGCCGCCGATCCGCACCAGGGTCGATTGGCGCAAGGCCATGGTCGAGCCGAAGCACGGCTTGGCGAGGCCGACCTTCATGCCGAAAATGACACTGGGAAGAAAGTTATAGTCAATCGCCATGGAGGCGAGGCGCGGCCACAGGCCGGGATGGGGATGGCCGCGATAGAGGCAGGTCACCAAGCCGATCTCAGGCTTGGCCAGTTCACCGACAATGCGGGTGAGGTAATCACGGTCGATGCCGATATCGCTGTCGGACAGCACCAGAATATCATGGTTGGCCGACCGCATCATATTGATTACATTCGATATTTTTCGATTGCTGCCGTGCTCGGTTGAATCCACGACCAGGGCAATGCGGGCAGCCGGATAATCGCGCTGCAGCCGGTGCACCTGGGCGATGGCCGGGTCGGCGGCATCCTGGACACCGAACACGATCTCCAGCTCGCCGGGATAATCGAGCCGGCAGAGCATTTCCAGATTGCTCCGCAGGCCGGCCTCGTCGCCGTGCAATGGCTTCAGGATGCTGACCGGCGGGAACGACGTCGCGGCGCTGCCAGGCTTGCGGAAGAACTGCTTCACGCAAAGGGCGGCCGCCAGCGTGTAAATGAAACCGGCTGAAGCGAGTAATAAACACAGCCAGCCCGCATCCCGCAAAGCGCCGCTGTAGAAAAAGTCTTCAATCGTCATGATAGTGCGTGCAACTGCCCCGCGGCCGTAATCGAACTCGTCGTTCGCTTGGTTGTTAAATCTTATCCCTGCCAAATTCCTGACGGGAAGCCCCTACATCTCCATGCCGCTATTTCATTAAAATTACGCCAGCGCCCGTATGACAGCTGCGACGTCTTTAGAACTACCCGAACTCCGCCTTATCCTATATACCGGCACCCGTCATCCAGCGGAAATATTCCGGGATACAGCCCCTCGGCGTGTCAACCATCCTCCACCCGCGACAAATGGTTGCAATATCCGGCAGCGACAACTGCTCCCGACTATTGGCGGTCGTCTTTGTCAGGAAAATGACGGGGCTATGAAGATTACAATGTGTCCCGCAAAAGGCGCCCGGTACCATAGTACGGGCGCCTTTTGCGGGCAGGCAACGCTTAACAACATAAGCAGCTGAGCGGTATGGCGGCTGCTGGCGACTGAGGCGGCGGGGGTGACCGGCTGTGTTCAGCTTCGATTGAATTTGGTAGGTCAGTAACGTGCAGAAAATACCCCCACATGACGCCGAGCACATGGATGGCGGCACCGATCTCGTCATCGCCCGCATCATCGGCTGGTGCTGCCGTTATCGCCTGATCGTTATCGGCCTCGCCGTCCTGGCGGCCGTCTCTGCCTTCTACTACCTCGCCGGCCATATGGCGATGGACACCGACAGCTCGAAGCTGATTTCCGAGAACGTCCCGTGGCGCCAGCGCGACGCCGCCTTCGATGCCGCCTTCCCGCAGAACCAGGACCAGATCGTCATTGTCGTCGATGCGCCCACGGCAGAACTGGCGGAAACCGCTACCGCCGCCTTGACCGCACGCCTTGAGCCGCGCAAGGACCTCTTCAAATCAGTGCGCCGGCCGGATGGCGGTGCCTTCTTCGACCAGGAGGGCCTGCTTTTTCTGCCGAAGGACTCCGTCGCGACCACGGTGAACCAGATCATCGCCGGCCAGCCGTTCCTGGGATCGCTGGCCGCCGATCCCAGCCTGCGCGGCCTGATGAGTTCCTTTGGGCTGATGATGCTGGGTGTCGAACAGGGCGAGGCCAAGCTCGATGATTTCGCACGGCCGATGTCGGCCTTGTCGACGACCATCCAATCGGCCTTGCAGGGGAAGCCGAAGCCGCTGTCCTGGAGCCAGATGATCACCGGCGAGACGCCGCCGTCGCGTGCCTTGCGCCGCTTCATCCTGGTGCAGCCGGTGCTCGACTACAGCGCCCTGTCGCCCGGTGCGGCGGCCAGCGCGGCGATCCGGCAGACGGCAGCCGCGCTCAACCTGACGCCGGCGCATAACGTGCAGATACGCCTGACCGGACCGGTGCCGCTGGAGGACGAGGAATTCGCCACTCTGGCGGACGGCGCCATGCTGACCTCGCTGCTGACCGTCGCCGCCGTCATCATCCTGCTCTGGCTCGGCCTGCGCTCGCTGAAGATGATCGCAGCCATCGTGCTCACCCTGACGACCGGCCTGCTGTTGACGGCCGCCTTTGGCCTCGCCGTGATCGGTCCCTTCAACCTGATTTCCGTCGCCTTTGCCGTGCTCTTCATCGGCCTCGGCGTCGATTTCTGCATCCAGTACTGCATCCGCTATCGCGAGGAACGCGGCCGCCGCCCGGATCTCGCCCAGGCCCTGAGCGCTGCCGGCATCGGTGTCGGCCGGCCGCTGGCGCTCGCCGCGGCGGCCATCGCCATCGGCTTCTATGCTTTCCTGCCGACCGATTATCGCGGCGTCTCGGAACTGGGCCTGATCGCCGGTACCGGCATGATCATCGCCCTCGTCCTCAGCCTCACTTTGTTGCCGGCCTTGCTGATGATCCTGCGCCCGGCCTCGGAGCGCCAGGAAGTCGGCTATGCCTTTCTCGCCCCCGTGGATCATTTCCTGCTGCGTCGGCGCAACGCCATTCTGGCGGGCTTCGGTGTGCTCGCCATTGGCGCACTGGCGCTGATGCCGCGGCTCAGCTTCGATTTCAATCCGATCAATCTGAAGAGCCCGAAGGTGGAATCCGTCGCCACCCTGCTCGATCTGATGAAGGATCCCGACACCACGCCGAACACCATCGACGTGCTTGCATCCTCGCAGGCAGCGGCCGATGCACTGGCGGCCAAGCTCTCGGCCCTGCCGGAGGTCGCCCAGGCCATCACCTTGTCGAGCTTCGTGCCGGAAGATCAGACCGACAAATTGGCGGCGATCAATGACACGGCCGATCTGCTCGGCCTGACGCTGAGCCCGGCAGAGGTAAAGCCGGCGCCGACCGACCAGGAGACGATCGCCGCCATGACAACCATGGCGCAGGCCCTCCACCGCAATGCCGATGGCGCAACAGGCCCAGCCGCCGAAACCGGTCGCGCGCTCGCGTCAGCGCTCGACCAGCTGGTCGCGGCACCGGTCGCACAGCGCGACGCCGTCCGCGAGGCGCTCATTCCCGGGCTGCAGCAGATGCTGGCCCAATTGCGCGCGTCGCTGCAGGCCAAGGCGGTGCGCGTGACCGACCTGCCGGCCGATCTCAAAAGTGATTGGGTGACCGCGGATGGCCGGGCCCGTATCCAGGTCTTCCCCAAGGGCGACAGCAATGACAATGCGGTGCTGAAACGCTTCACGGCGGCAGTGCGCAAGGTGGCGCCGGAAGCGACGGGCACGCCGATTTCCATCCAGGAATCCGGCAATACCATCGTCGGCGCCTTCATCGAGGCGGCAAGCTGGGCCTTCCTCGCCCTCGCCGTCATGCTGCTGCTGGTGCTGCGGCGGCTCTCCGATGTATTGCGGACCCTGGCCCCGTTGGCACTCGCCAGCCTGCTGACACTCGCCACCTGCGTCGTCATCGGCCTGCCGATCAATTTCGCCAATATCATCGCCTTGCCGCTGCTCTTCGGCATCGGCGTCGCCTTCAACATCTATTTCGTGGCGGCCTGGCGCCAGGGCACGGTCGGCCTGCTGCAGACCAGCCTCACCCGCGCCATCCTGTTCAGCGCCCTCACCACCTCGACCGCCTTCGGCAGCCTGTGGCTGTCGCATCATCCCGGCACCGCCAGCATGGGCGAGTTGCTGGCCATTTCGCTGATCTGGACGCTGGTGACGACGCTGATCTTCCTGCCGGCATTGCTCGGCCGGCCGAAGATGATACGGCCGAACCTGACCCCGGCGGCGCAGCAGCAGCGGGCCCGGGTTCCCGCCTGATCGGCCGTCGGCGAGGCATTGTGCGCATCACGGCCAAAGCAAAAAGGCGAGACTTGGCAGCCGGTTAGGCCCCGCGCCGTGGCGGCCCCCGGGATAATGCCGCAGCTGCATGATTGGTGCGGCATTGATGATGCAGACGACTTGCGCGATATCAGTTATAGAAACGTCATGGAAAAGACGCGCAAATTCACCCGCGACCTGCCGGAAGTCCGGCGCCGGCAGCTGATCGAGGCCACCTTGCAGTGCCTCGCCGAATTCGGCCATGCCGGTACCTCGGTCCGGGCCGTTTGCGCCCGCGCCGGCGTCTCGCCCGGCCTCGTCACCCATCATTTCGAAGGGATCGACGACCTGATCGCCGCCGCCTATGCCCATGTCGGTGACCTGGTGGCGACGACCCTCGATACCGCGATGACAGATGCCGGGAGCGACCCGCTGGCGCGCTTGCGCGCCTTCATCGATGCCAGCTTCCGGCAGCCGGTGCTCGATAGCGACCTGCTCGCCGTCTGGCTGGCCTTCTGGGGACTGGTGCGGCGCGATCCGGAGATCCACAAGATCCATGCGGCGATTTACGGCGATTACCGCCGTACGCTGGAAGCGCTGGTGGCTGAGATCACCAAGGCGCGCGGCCTCGATCTCAATATCCGCCTCAGCGTGCTCGGCTTCACCGCCATGATGGACGGGCTGTGGCTGGAGCTCTGCCTCGACCCTACCTCCTTCTCGCCGGACGAGGCCCTGCGCATCGCCCATGGCTGGATCGACGCCCTGATCGACGGGCGGCTCAGCCACCTGAACCGCGCCGCCAACCAGGCACAATAAACGACCGCTCGATTCCCTGAGCGGTAATCTTATTCAGATATAAGGCCCGAGCAGAGACAGATCTGCCGCGCTGAAACGGTCCTTGGCGGTGTTCAACTGGTGCCAATAGGGATAGAGGACCGGCGGCGCACTGACCTCGTCGAGGCGTTTGCGCTGCTCCGCCGTCAGCTTCAGATCCGCGGCGGCAAGATTGTCCTTGAACTGCGCTTCGGTGCGGGCACCGATCACCAGCGAACTCACCGCCGGCCGCCCCAGCAGCCAGGCGAGCGCCACCTGCGCCGCCGAGACGTTGTGTTCCTTGCCGACCGCCACCAACGTGTCGACAATACGCCACAACCGCTCCTCGTCGCGGATCGGCGGCTCCGTCCAGCCGGCCAGCTGGCGCGTGCCGTCCGGGGTCTTGTTGCGCTGGTGCTTGCCCGACAGCAAACCGCCGGCGAGCGGGCTCCAGACCAGGATGCCGAGCCCCTGGTCGAGCGAGATCGGCACCAGCTCGTATTCCGCTTCGCGGGCTTCCAGCGTGTAATGGATCTGCTGGCTGATGAAGCGCTGCTGCAGCTTGCGATCGGAAATGCCGAGCGCCTTCATGATGTGCCAGCCCGAATAGTTCGAGCAGCCGATATAGCGCACCTTGCCCTGACGGACGAGGGTATCCAGCGCATCGATCGTCTCTCCCAGCGGCGTCAGCCCATCCCATTCGTGGCATTGATAAAGATCGATCACATCGGTCTTCAGGCGTCGCAGGGAAGCTTCGCATTCATTGATGATGTGATAGCGTGAGAGTCCACGATCATTGGGCCCGTCGGCCATCGGGAAACGCACCTTGGTCGCCAACAGAACACCGTTCTTACGCTTGCCGCCGAGGATTTCGCCGACCATCTCTTCCGAAGCGCCGGTTGAATAGATATTGGCCGTGTCGATGAGATTGATGCCGGCATCGATACAGAGATCCACCTGACGCTTGGCATCGGCAAGGCTGACATCGCCGACCTTGGCGAAGACGCCCTTGCCGCCCATGGTCATGGTGCCCATGGTGAGAACCGAAACTTTCAAGCCGGAATGGCCCAACTGACGATATTCCATCTCTGCCTCCGATGAATCGTTGGTGCGGGAACGCCTCGAGGGTGATGCGCCTGGGAATGTCTGTTGAAGGATCGGTGAAATCCGATCGAAGGAGGTTTCAGCTTAGCTTGTATGCGCTAACATGCCTAGGTGCCGGCTGATAAAACTTGCGACCAATCAGAACAATGGTTTCGGCAGAAGAAATTGCACACAGCCTTCGATGCGCCATCGCCGACGGGGACGACGCGCCGGCAATGCCGGGCGATGGATCGGATCAGCGGGACCGCGCGGAAATTTCCGACAGGGCCCGGATCAAATCGGCACGGGCAACGATGCCGACCAACCGGCCGTCGCGCAGGACGGGCACCCGCTTGATGTGATGCCGTTGCAGGATCTCGGCGATCTCCTCAACGCGCGTGCTCTCGGAAACCGTGACGACAGGTGTCCGCATGACGTCGCGCACCACCGGATCGTTGCTCTTCACATAGTCGAGAAATTCCGCAGCAAGGTCTTCGCCCTCGGCGAGCATTTCCAGCCACCACATGCGGTTCGGCGTGCGCCCTTGGATCTCGCGCCCGAGCAGATCCGCCTCGCTCACCATGCCGACGACTGTGCCATTCGGATCAACAACCGGGGCCGCGCTGATGCCTTTCTCGAGCAGCAATTTCGCGACCGTCCGCGTCGGCGTGTCCGGGTGCACGAACAGCACGTCCTTGGTCATGATGTCGCTGGCCGTCATTGGCGGCAACCATACGTTACTCATCTTGCGCTCCCGAAAAGGATTCGCGGCCGGGCGAGCTTCCGTTGCTCGGTGACAATTCTATCTGCCAGCAAGCTAACGCGCCTGCGGTTGAGCGCCTTGACCTAAATCAAGCGCTGCGGCCGCCATGCAAATGTCATCCGGCTGCCGTCAAGCGGCAAACCGCGCAGCCTGGATTGTCGGGAGAGTCGCCGCTAGTAGCGGATGGCGGTGAGATAGAGCCCATCCGGCGGCGCCGTCGGGCCGCCCTTGGCCCGGTCCTTGGCATCGAGCGCTGCCTTCAAACGATCGGCCGACCACTTGCCAATGCCGACCATCGACAGGCTGCCGACCATGTTGCGCACCTGATGATGCAGGAAGGAGCGCGCCTCGGCGATGATCTCGATATCCTCGCCGATGCGATGGACATCGAGCCGGTCGAGGGTCTTCATCGGCGATTTCGCTTGGCACTGGGAGGCGCGGAATGTCGTGAAATCGTGATGCCCGAGCAGCACTTGCGCGGCCTTGTTCATGGCAGGAACGTCCAGCGGCGATTTGACATGCCAGGCCCGGCCAAGATCGACCGTCAGCGGGCTGCGCCGGTTGACGATGCGATAGCAATAAGCGCGCCCCTTGGCACTGAAGCGCGCATGGAAATCGTCGGTGACCTGCTCGGCAGCGATGATCGCCACGGGGGTCGGCCGCAGATAGAAATTGAGCGCATCGCGCAGGCGGTCGGCCTCGATCTGATAATCGAGATCGGCATGCGCCACCTGGCCCAGGGCATGGACCCCGGCATCGGTGCGTCCAGCGGCATGGATCGTCACGGTTTCGCCGGCCGTCTTCAAGATCGCCTCTTCGATCGCCTGCTGCACCGAGGGACCATTATCCTGGCGCTGCCAGCCGACGAAGGGGCCGCCATCATATTCAACAGTCAGCTTGAAGCGGGTCATGCTGCCGGCGCCTGTTCCGGCGGCAAGGGCAACAGGCGGTCTTCCGGCAATTGGAAGCCGCGCAGCATCTCGGCCGTTGCCATCGGCTTCTTGCCCGGGCGCTGCACCAAGGTCGGTCGCAGGGCATCACGGCCGCAGGCGATGGTGAGATCCTCGGCAATGATGGCGCCGGGCACCGCTGCAGCCGTCTTGGTGCGCACCAGTTCGGCCGCCAGCAGCTTGATCTTCTCGCTGCCGAAATCGAGCACCACGCCGGGCGCGGGGGTGAAAGCGCGAACGGCGCGCAGCAGCTCTTCCGCCGGCCGACGCCAGTCGAGCTGGCTATCCGCCCGCGTCAGCTTGGCAGCATAAGTGACACCTTCCGCCGGCTGGGGCACCGGTACCAGCGGATGCTGTGCCGATGGATCGCCCGGCAGGCGCTGCAGGGCTTCGAGAATGAGACGCGCCCCGATCTCAGCCAGGGCGTCATGCAGATCGCGGGCGGTGGTTGTCTCGGTGATCGGCAAGGAGTCCGCGATCAGCATCGGCCCGGTATCGAGACCGGCTTCCATCTGCATAATGGTGACGCCAGTCTTCTTGTCGCCGGCCGCGATTGCCCGCTGGATCGGCGCCGCCCCGCGCCAGCGCGGCAGCAGCGAGGCATGGATGTTGAGGCAACCATAGCGCGGCAGATCGAGAACCGCCTGCGGCAGGATCAGGCCATAGGCGGCAACCACGGCGACATCGGCCTCGAGTGCGGCGAATTCGGCAATCGCTTCGGGCGTCTTCAGGCTGAGCGGCGTCAACACCTTGATGCGCTGGCTCTCCGCCAGTTGATGCACCGGGCTTTGCTGCAGCTGATGACCGCGTCCGGCCGGGCGGGGCGGCTGGGAATAGACCGCGACCACTTCATGGCCGAGCTCGTCACCCGCGGCGACCAAGGCCTGCAAGGCGACCGCGGCGAAATCCGGCGTGCCCATGAAGACGATGCGCTGGCGGCGGGGCGCTGCCTCGGCCGAAGGTGCCATCGGGGTCTCAGAAGCCGCCGGCGGAGGCGGCGGCACTGCCGCGCGGCTCGCTCTTCTTCGCCTTCAGGAGCTTACGCAGGATAACATTGCGCTTCAGCGCCGTCAGATGGTCGATGAAGAGAATGCCGTCGAGATGGTCGATCTCGTGCTGGATGCAGGTCGCCAGGAGGCCATCGGCCTCGAGCTCTTTGGCTTCGTTGTTTTCGTTGAGATAGCGCACCCGAATCGCCGCCGGACGAACCACATCGGCGTAGTGATCCGGTACCGACAGACAGCCTTCGTTATAGGCGGCGTCGTCATCGGAGACCCAGACCAGCTCCGGATTGGCCATGCGCAAGGGCTGCGGTTTCTCGTCCTCATGGGCGAGATCGAGCACGATGACCCGCTGCAGCACGCCGACCTGGGGTGCGGCGAGGCCGATGCCCGGCGCCCGGTACATGGTTTCCAGCATGTCGTCCATCAGCTGGCGCACCGTGGCATCCACGGCCGCAACCGGCTGGGCGATCTTTTTCAGCCGGGGATCCGGCGCAACGAGAATGGGCAACAGGGCCATGGCAAATATCCTTTCGGCTTTACCTATGGTTTTCCCCCTGTATCGTCAAGCGACAGCCGCGCGGTTTGGGCCCCGATTCGGGCTAAGCAGCCCTGCAAATAGCTAGGAACTTCATGGACTTGAACCCCACCACCCTGCTTCTGGCCGCGCTTTGCGCCGGCTTGCTAATTTTGCTGCTGGTGCTGATCCTGCGCCGGCCGGCGCCGGGCGCCGGCACCGGCCAGATTGCCGAAGCACAGCTCAGCCAGCTCGCCGGCCAGATCCAGCAGCTGGCTAGCCACCACGCTCAGAACCAGGCGGCCACCCAGACGGCGCTGGCCGAACGGCTGCAGGTCCAGGAACGGGTGCTGATGACTGCCCTCGACGAGCGGCTCGCCTCGCTGTCGCACCGGGTCAGCGACCGGCTGCAGGAAAGCACCACCCAGACCGGCCTGACGCTGGCCGATCTGCGCGAGCGCCTCGCCACCATCGATGCCGCGCAGAAGACCATCACCGACCTCTCCTCCCAGGTGGTCGACCTGCAGAATGTGCTTTCCAACAAGCAGGCGCGCGGCGCCTTCGGCGAGATCCAGCTGCAGGATATCGTGCAATCGGCCCTGCCGGCAGCGCATTACGAATTCCAGGCGCCGCTCGGCGACGGCAAGCGGGTCGACTGCCTGCTGAAGCTGCCCAACCCGCCGGGCTCGATCGCCGTCGACGCCAAGTTCCCGCTGGAAGCCTATCGCGCCTTGCGAGATGCCCGCGACGAGGCGATGACGACAATCGCCAAGCGCGACTTCACGCTCGCCATCCGCAATCACATGAAGGCGATCGCCGAGAAATATATCGTGCCTGGCGAGACGGCGGAATCGGCGTTGATGTTCCTGCCCTCGGAAGCGGTCTATGCCGAATTGCATGCCAATTTCCCGGGGCTCGTCGAGGAAGCGGCGCGGCTCCGCGTCTGGATCGTCTCGCCCACCACCTTGATGGCGACGCTGACCACCATCCGCGCAGTGTTGAAGGATGTCCGCATGCGCGAACAGGCGCATATCCTACAGGCCAAGATCGGCGACCTCGTCAAGGATGTAGACCGCCTCGATGATCGGGTCGGCCAGCTGCAGAAGCATTACGACCAGGGATCGGAAGATCTGCGCAAGATCCGCATCTCCACCGAGAAGATCGTCAAGCGCGGCGGCGAGATCGCCGAGCTGGAGCTGGAGGCGCCGGCGGACGGCGCGGCGATCGGCAATTCACCGAGCTTGCTGCCCGAAGGCTGAGCCAGGTGGCGATAGCCTCGCGGCTATGATCTGCCGCCGGCACGCCGCTCGGAGAGACGGAAAAGGATCATGCCGGCGATCATGGCCGCGATGAAAGACCAGGCTTGTGGCACCAACAGCAGTGCCGTCAAAGCCGGACCTGGGCAATAGCCGACCAGACCCCAGCCGATGCCGAACAGTACCGCGCCCAGGATCAGCTTGCCGTCCAGCTGCCTGCTGGTCGGCAGGTGAAACTGATGATCGAAAGCCGGCCGTGCGCGACGCCGTGCGAGGGCAAAGCCGGGTATCGTCACCAGCAACGCCCCCGCCATCACGAAAGCCAGGCTGGGATCCCATCCGCCTTGCGGGATAGCGCCGATATCGAGGAAACCCAGCACCTTTTCCGGCCGGCTCATGCCGGAGACGACGAGGCCGGCGCCGAACAGCAAGCCGGCGACAAGGGCGACAATGATCTGGCGCATCTCAGGCTCCGATCAGGTGACGGCGCAGGAACACGACCGCGGCGGCACTCGCCATGAAAATCACCGTCGCCACCATCGAGCGCTTGGAGAAACGAGCGAGGCCGCAGACCGCATGGCCGCTGGTACAACCGCTGCCGAGCCTGGTGCCATAGCCAACCAGCAGGCCGGCCGCGATCAACACCAGGACATTGCCCTCCAGCGGCCCTGCAACACGTCCCCAGCCCGCCGCCACGGCAACCGGCGCAGCGATCACCAGCCCGCTGAGAAAGGCGAGGCGCCAGAAACGTTCCGGGCCGGTGCCAGCGACATCCAGGGCGTTGCCAAGAACTCCTGAAATGCCGGCGATGCGGCCCAGCCCCAGAAGCACCAGCAATGCCGCGGCGCCGATCAGCAGCCCACCCGCGAAGGCCATGATGAAAGAAGTGCTGTCGACCAGCATCGGTCGTTATCCCTAGCTGCAGAATTTGCGATACAAGGCTTCGACGATCGGCACCACCGCGGCATCGCCGATGCTGTAATGGATGGTCGTCCCCTCGCGCCGCGCCGCGACCAGCCCCAGCGCCCGCATCTTTGCCAGATGCTGTGAGACATTGGGCTGGCTGAGCCTGAGCCGCTGTGCGAGGTCGCCTACCGCGGCTTCGCCTTCGATCAGGCTGCAGAGCAGGAGCAGCCGGTGCCGGTTGGCGAGCGCCTTGAGAAATGCCTCAGCGGCCGCCGCGCCGGCGGCGGTTTCGGCCTGGCCTTTCTTACGCGAGCGCCGCGCAGTCTGGCTGTTTTTCGAGGAGGTCATAATATTCATACATTCGCATATAACAATATATGAATATTTGTCAAGCTCGACTGATTGCGACGCGAAGGCATCGCAGCAACCCTGGCGATCAGGCAGAATTGCACGTTGATGGCTGTCCTGTGTCGATCGCGCAGGACGGGCAGAGATCCACCGTTAATCATTCTATCGCTTGCAAATTCGTTGAAACTGACCAAATGCTCTTAAGGGCGCGGCGAAAGCCGTTTTGGGGAGGGTAAAAGGCGATGTTCGAATTGGGAACCGCAAGCGTCTTTGCGCTGGTGCTGGTGGTACTGGCGGTGATCGTGGTGTCGATGTCGGTCAAATCGGTGCCGCAGGGACGCGAATGGACGGTGGAGCGGTTCGGCCGCTATACCCAGACCTTGAAGCCCGGCCTCGCCTTCATCGTCCCGTTCTTCGATCGCATCGGCGCCCGCGTCAACATGATGGAATCGGTGCTCGACGTGCCGACCCAGGAAATCATCACTAAGGACAATGCCATGGTGAGCGTCGACGGCGTCGTCTTCTACCAGGTGCTCGATGCCGCCAAGTCGGCCTATGAAGTGAACAACCTGGAAAACGCCATCCTCAACCTCACCATGACCAATATCCGCACGGTGATGGGCTCGCTCGATCTCGATGAGCTGCTCTCCCAGCGCGACCAGATCAATACGCGGTTGCTGCATGTGGTCGATGATGCGACCAGCAACTGGGGCGTCAAGGTGACGCGCATCGAGATCAAGGACATCGCCCCGCCGCGCGACCTGGTCGAATCCATGGCGCGCCAGATGAAGGCCGAGCGCGACAAGCGCGCCGCCATCCTGGAAGCCGAGGGCCTGCGGCAAGCAGCGATCCTCAAGGCCGAGGGCGAGAAGCAATCCGCCATCCTCTCCGCCGAGGGCAAGCGCGAAGCCGCCTACCGGGCGGCGGAAGCCCGGGAACGCTCGGCCGAAGCGGAAGCCAAGGCCACCGCCGTCGTCTCCGAGGCGATCGCCAAGGGTGATATCCAGGCGATCAATTACTTCCTTGGCACCCGCTACGTGGAAGCGCTGCAGCAGATCGCCTCGGCACCCAACCAGAAGCTCATCCTGATGCCGCTGGAAGCCGCCAATGTGATCGGCGCCATCGGCGGCATCGCCGAGCTGGCGAAGCAGTCGCTGGAGCAGCAAAGCCATGGTCGCGGCAGCAGCGTGCCACGCGTGCCGAACAGTTGAGCGCGATAACCGCATGAGAGGAAGTTGATGCCGCCGCTCTTCACTGAAGTCGCCTTCTGGCACTGGTGGATTCTCGCGGTCCTGCTGGGGATCGTCGAGATGGTCGCGCCGGGCTTCTTCTGCATCTGGCTGGCAGGTGCCGCCGCCCTAACCGGCCTCATCGTGCTGGCGATACCGAGCCTCGGCTGGGAAGCGCAAATCGTCATCTTCGCCGTGCTTGCCATGCTCAGCCTGGTTGCGTGGCATCGGCTCGGCCGCCGGCTGATCAAGACGGGCGGCGAGAGCACGCTCAACCGTCGTGGCGAGCAGCTGATCGGCCGCACCGTGGTGCTGACCGAGGCGATCGTCAATGGCCGCGGCACGGCGCGCGTCAATGACAGCATCTGGCGGGTCGAGGGCGGTGACCTGCCGGCTGGCAGCAACGTCACCATCACCGGCGTCGAAGGTACCATTCTGCGCGTTGAACCGGCGGCGCGCTAAGAAAACGCAGGCGGGCGGAGGAAAGCATGCAGCCACAGGAACAGCCGGTGATCAAGGCCGGCCAGCTGGAGATCCGCTATCTGATGGATGGCACTGTGACAGGTGCCGCTTCCGGCATGTTCGAGCTGACGGTGCCGCCAGATGCGCACGTGCCACCGGCGCACAGCCATCGTGACAATGAAGAGATCGTCTACGTCCTGGAAGGCAAATTGCGCTATGCCGTCGATGAGGAGACCCGCGACCTCATGCCCGGCGAGCGCATGTATACACCGCGCGGCTCGGTCCATGCCTTCAGCAATCCGCATGGCGAAACGGCACGCGCCTTGATCGTCCTCACCCCCGATATCGGCGCGCAATACTTCCGCGATGTCGCCGAAGTGGTGAATGCCGGCGGGCCGCCCGACCTCGCCAAGATGATCGCGGTGATGACCCGCTATGGCTTGCAGCTGGCGAAGCCGAAGTAAGCAACCATCGAGCTAGGGCTTTGGCATGGATTGCCGGGTCAAGCCCGGCAATGACAGAGGCCGTTGAAGTTGACGCATTGCGCCAACCACCTCCTCCGTTGTCACCCTCGGACTTGATCCGAGGGGCCATCGCAAACAACGCCGAGATACCGACCCGTCACGCACCGAACCAAACGGCAATGCGCAAAATCGATGAGCGGCGATGCAGTAGAAGGGCCGGCTAGTTGTTCAGCCCCGTGACGATCTGCTTGATCTGGCGGTTGAGCATGCGCTTGCTGTCGCCGGAGATTGGCGAGACATCCTGGGTGATGCGGCCGGTCTTCAGATTGACCAGCCAATGCATGAAATAGGTCAGGCTGAGGGCACCAAGGATCTCAGCGACGCTGCGGGTATCGGCCTCCTTGGCGATATGGCCATGCGTCTGCAGCGAGACCAGCAGGCGATGGAAGAGATCGACCCGCATGAGGTCGCCGCCTTCCCATTCCGCCGCCATCATCGAGCTGGGGCTGGTGAAGGCCGCCACCATCAATTCCTGCCAGGCATTGCCGTCGAGATAATCCGGCGTGGTATTGAGATCGGCTTCCATCAGCCGGATGATCGCCTTGGCGGGATCGGCCGGCGGCGCGCTGATCACCGCTTCGCTCGCCTGGCGCACCAGCTCGAGATCGGCCCGGTAGAGGGCCAACGTGATATCGCCCTTGGATTTGAAGTAGTTGTAGAGCGTCCCGACCGAGAGTTCGGCGGCAGCGGCGATCTCTTCCATGCTGGTCGCCGCATAGCCCTGCTGGCCAAAGAGCCGGGCGCTGACCGCCAGGATGGCATGCCGCCGCTTCTGCTTCTGTTGATCGCGTAGACCGGCCATACGGCTCTCTAAATCCTTATATTACAATAACTTGAGAGTAAACGATCGGAGCTTCCCGAGTCGCGGCCGGGCGGTGCCAGAAAGATCGGCGATCACCTCATCCGCAGCAACAGAAAATAAGATCGCGGCCGGCACGGCATAAGCCCTTGCCGAAAAATTTTGAAACGATTATAAAATTAAAATCATTATTGAAATAGGCGACATCCAGGAGGAGCCATCATGACCCCGCCCACAGCCGCCAACGTGGCAACATCAACAGCCCAGGTTTCCGCTGCGACCCATACCGGCTTTCAGCCGCTCAACCGCAACGACGCGCAGGAGATCTGGCGCAAGGATCGCGACCATTTCCTGCATCCCTGGACCCATTTCGACAGCTTCAAGAAGGACGGCTCGCTGATCATGGCCGGCGCCGAGGGCGCCTATGTCTATGACGCCAGCGGCAAGCGCTATCTAGACGGCATCGGCGGGCTGTGGTGCGTCAATATCGGCTACGGCCGGCGCGAGATCGTCGATGCGATCAGCCGCCAAGCGATGCAGCTCGCCTATTTCAATCCCTTCGTCGACACGACGAATATCCCCGCGGCGGAACTGGCGGCGAAGCTCGCCGAACTCGCCCCCGGCGATCTCAATCACGTCTTCTTCACCTGCGGCGGCTCGACCGCCAACGACACCGCCGTGCGCCTGATCCAGTATTATCAGAGCAAGCGTGGCATGCGGGAGAAGAAGCACATCATCTGCCGCCTCGATGGGTATCATGGCAGCACCTATCTGACGGGCTCGATGAGCGGCAAGCCGGCCGACCGGCATCCGAACCTGCATTTCGTCACCGATTTCGTGCATCACATCGCCTCGCCCAACGGCTATCGCCGCCCCGAGGGCATGAGCGAGGAACAGTTCTGCGACCACCTCGTGAAGAATCTCGAGGACAAGATACTGGAACTTGGCGCCAAGAATGTCGCCGCCTTCTTCGCCGAGCCGGTGCTAGGTGCCGGCGGCGTCATCGTCCCACCCAAGGGCTATCACCAGCGAACACTCGAAGTCTGCCGCAAGCATGACGTTCTCTACGTCTCCGATGAAGTGGTGACCGGCTTCGGCCGTCTCGGCCATTTCTTCGCCTCGGAAGACGTCTTCGGCATCGTCCCGGACATGATCGTCTGCGCCAAGGGCCTGACCTCCGGCTATCAGCCGCTCGGCGCTTGTATCTATTCGGACAAGATCCATGAGGTGATCAGCTCGGAAGATCCCGATGGCTGGTTCACCAATGGCTACACCTATTCCGGCCATCCGATCGCCTGCGCCGCCGCTTTGGCGAATATCGAGGTGATGGAGCGGGACAATCTCTGCGGCCATGTCCGCGAGGTCGGTCCGTATCTCCGCGAGCGGTTGGAAAGCCTCAAGGACCTGCCGATTGTCGGCGATGTCCGTGGCCATCAGTTCATGATGTGTGTCGAGAACGTCGCCAATCCGGCCACCAAGGAGTTGTTCCCGGACGAGGTCAATATCGGCAAGCGCATCGCCGATCACGCCGAGAAGTTCGGCCTGATCGTGCGGCCGATCGGCGCCCTCAACATCATCTCCCCGCCGCTCGTCCTCACCCGCGGCCAGGTCGATGAACTGGTCAGCATCCTGCGCCAGTCGATCGAAGCGACGATGAAGGATCTGAAGGCTGCCGGTTATATGAAGGCGTAAGCTCTGCTTGCGATCTCAAGGAACCGATAGGTTGAACGGCCACTCTTAGAGTGGCCGTTTCGCTTTGAGATGCGTCGGTCGCAATTCACCGCTTTCCAGGACAACGATCATCGCCTTCCAGACCTCGGTCTGGCGGCTTGTCTCTGAAGCACCTACGAGTTCCACCAGCCGCTCATGGAACTGGCCGTTGATTTGCTTGAGCTCATGGCGCGCCGTCGCCAGATACCAGGCGTTGCGGTCCCTGACCTCGACAGCCCGGAAGCCGGCCGCCCGCATCGCCGTCTCATATCGCTGCGGCGAGGCCATGGCGAAGGACAGCCCTTCCAGCCCGACATAGCGCTCCATCTCGGCACTGGATGGCTTGTCGTCACCACGCAGCCAATCGCTCGCAAGAAATAGCCCGCCCGGCTTCAGTACCCGGAAGACGTCGCGGAACAGCGCCTCCTTGTCGGGGATATGGATCATCGCGTCCTTGCTGAAGACCACATCGAAACTGGCATCGGCGAAGGGAAAGGGACCGGGCTCGACCAGCCGGTAGGTGACCCGGTCGGCCAGGCCCTTGGCCGCGGCCCGCTTGCTGGCGAGCGCGATATTCGGCGCCTCGACATCGATGCCGGTTACCTGGGCGGCGCCATAGGCTGTCGCCAGCAGCAGATCGATCCCGCCGATGCCGCAACCGACATCCATCACCGTCTTGCCGGCAATCGAGCTGCCCTTGAGGATTTCGGCGATCTCCACCGGCCCGCCCGGTGACAGGAACCCCTCGCCCCAGAGCAGTTCCAACGCCGCCACCATGGCCTCGTCATATTCCTCGCCAGGCCGCATGATTTTCTCCGCCCTGTTTTGCAGTAACTCTGACAGGCTTTCTGTTCCGGGAAAATCGCAAAGAAAAAGGCGGGGTTTGTGCCCCGCCTTTCGATGTATCCGCCGCTTGCGGCTCAATACGAGATCCGCACCTTATAGGTCAGCTTGGCACTGCCCTCGGCCGGTACCTGGACCTGCCACTGGGCGGTCCCGGCATTGAACTCGTCATGCTTGTTGTTTTCTTCCAGGATCTTCCACTGGCCAGGCATTGCCTCGCGCAGGGTGGTGGTGACCGCTTCTTTCTTGGCGTTTTTCAGCTCGATCTCATAGGCGCTTTCAAAGACATGATCGCTGAGCTTGTCGAAGCTCACCTGCTTCGCCCGCGCCGTCACGTCGAAGGCTTCACCGAGGATGAGGTCAACATGCTCGTTCTTCGGCGTATGGTCGATATGGTCCTCGCCAACGAAAATCGCATCGCCCGCCTGGTCGGCCTTATAGACGCGCATCGTGCCCTGGGGCAGCGGCATGCCCAGCTTGGACGCCTCGTCATTCTCGAACTTCAGGCGGACCGAGGCATTGACGCGCTGCGGATCGGCGGCACTGCGGTCGAGATAGCCGCCGTAATTACCGGCGAGATTGGTGAAGAGATATTGCTTCTCGACCGGGATCGAGGCCGCTGTCAGCAGCGAGACCTGCTTGGTCTGGTTCTGCTGGATGGTGGTCGGCCGATCGAGCGTGTAGAGGTGATATTCGAAGGCCGCCTCTTCTCGCATCTTAGGCGCCAAGGCGGCCGGGGCTGCGGCCCTCATCGACATCATATCCTGCATGACCGGCTGCACCTCATTGACCTTGCCGGCAACCAGCTGCAGCTTGGCATTGTTATAGGTGATGCCGCTCTGATTGGTCAGCGTCACCCAGCCATTGAGGTCGATGGTCTTTTCATCCGGCGACAGCTCGGCGACGTAATCGGCCGCCCAGGAGAGGCCGCGCGTCAGGTAAGAGAGCACCATTGGCGTCTCGCCGGCCCTCTCGCTGCTGAGTTTCACGACCAACGTCGGGCGGGCGCGGAGGTTGGCCGGCACGGTGCTGAAGACAAGGCGCCCGGGCACTGCCGTCTCGATGCGGTCACCGATCTTCAGCACGACGCTGCCCTCGGCGACGCTGAGCACCGTCGCATCTTCCGATGAATCCTGGCCGGTCTGCGGGTTGGTGCGGATCACGCGAATCTGCTGGCCGACCGATTTTTCAAGGATCTTCTGCGGCGTCAGCAGATCAAAGCCGAAATTCTGCTCGATGACGGAGATCGGGTCATTCTGCGCCGTGAGGAGCGCTGTCTCCGGGCGGATGCCGCCGGAGACTTCGACGAAAGCCAGATCATTCTCGCCTTGGCTCAAGGTCACCTTGCGGCTGTCGCGCACCAAGGCGAGGTCGCTGTTATAGATGGTGACGGCGACCGCCGATTGGCTCTCTGGCGTCACCTGCACCTCATCGGCCAAAGCCGGCATAGCTAAGCAGGAGAGCAGGGCGGTGGCGGCAAGCAGCGTCGAGCGCATGGCGATTCCTCTTCGGTCAATATCAGCGCCGCAAGATAACTTGCAGGCAGGCGCATCATGAACGCGGAATTGCGGAAAAACTATGACGAAACACCCGCAAAAAGATGGCTTCACGGACTAATGAATGCGCCCTTCAGACGCCGGGCGGCGGATCTTCGTCCGCCTTGGCTTCGCGCCATTTGCCGCGCGGCCACAGTCGCGGCCGTGTAATTAGAATAAGACGCTATACGGCGAAATTAGAGCTTGCTGCGGGCCTTGAGCGCCTGGATCAGCGTGCCGTCATCGAGATAATCGAGTTCGCCGCCGACCGGCACACCATGTGCCAGGCGCGAGACCGTGACACCGGATGTGCGCAGGCGGTCGCTGATGTAATGCGCCGTGGTCTGGCCATCGACGGTGGCGCCGAGCGCCAGGATCACTTCCTTGACGCCGCCCGCCTCAATGCGGCGATAGAGCGAGCCGAGATTGAGCTGCTCGGGACCGATCCCATCCAGGGCCGAGAGCACACCACCCAGCACATGATAACGCCCGCGATAGGCGGCTGTGCGTTCCAGCGCCCAGAGATCGGCGACATCGGCGATGACACAGATCGAGCCGCCGTCGCGCCGCGCATCCTGGCAGATGGCGCAGGGATCGCTGCTGTCGAGATTGCCACAGATTGTGCAGGGCTTGATCGAGCTCGCCACATCCTGCATCGCCTGGATGAGCGGCAGCAGCAGGCCCTCGCGCTTCTTGATCAGGAACAGTACGGCACGCCGCGCCGAACGCGGGCCAAGACCCGGCAGGCGTGCCAGAATCTGGATCAACCGATCGATATCGCTGACCGCCATGCGGGTGCCGAATACGCTGGAGTTCTTAGAACGGCAGCTTGAAGCCCGGCGGCAGCGGCAGGCCACCGGTCAGCTTCGACATTTCCGTGCTGATATGGGCATCGGCCTTGGTGCGCGCATCCTTCAAGGCGGCCATGATGAGATCTTCCAGCACCTCGACCTCGGCCGGATCGATCAGCTTCGGATCGATCTTCAGGCGGCGCGGATCGCCCTTGGCGGTCATGGTGATGCTGACCATGCCGCCGCCGGCCTGGCCGGTCACTTCGGCCTGTTCCAGCGCAGCCTGCATCTCCGCCATCTTGGACTGCATCTGCTGGGCCTGCTTCATCATCTGGCCGAGATTTTTCATGACTCGTCGTCTCCTAAACCATCCATGCCGGAGAAGCCCATCGCCGCATAATCGGGATCGACGTCCATTTCCGCCATGTCATTGTCGTCATCCGCAGCCGCCGCGCCGGGTGCCCCCGGCGCCGGGACGGGCGCGGCAATTCCTGGCCCCGCTTTATCGGGCGTGAGGCCACCGGTCAAGTCGCGCACCTCGTCGATCTGTGCGCCGGGAAAGGCCTGCAGGATTGCCTTCACCAGGGGATGGCGCGCCGCCTCTTCCTTGGCCGCGGCGACACGCACCGCCGCCTGCTCACGCAGGGTGGCAGCGCCCTGGTTGCCGGAGACCGTGATCATCCAGCGCTTGCCGGTCCAGTCCAGCAGCTTCGTGCCGATCCGGGCCGCGAGATCGCGCGGCGCTTGCTCGGAGGGCCGGAACTCGATCAACCCCGCTTCGAAGCGGACCAGATGCACATCCTTCTGCAGATGGGCGTGCAGGATGGCCTCCCGCCTTTCCGCAAACAAGGCGACCACGGCCTCGAAGCTCTGCGGCTGCGGCAGGTCCGGCTGCGCCAGCGCCTGCGGCTGCTGCGACGGGACCGGAGACGGATTGACCAGCACGCGAGCGGTCGCCATGGCGCCGCCGCCTGAACCCCCGCCACCCGAACCGGGCATCGCCGCACTGGCTGATGGGCCGGCCGAAGAGCCAGGTCGGCCACCGCCGCCGGCACCGTTCATCGGTGGCACGGCTTGGCCGCCGCCATTTTCCGTCAACTGGCGCACCAACTCGCCCGGCGTCGGCAGCTGCGCCGCATGGGTGAGGCGGATCAGCACCATTTCCGCTGCCGCCAGAGGCTGCGGCGCCTGCTGCACTTCGATGAGGCCCTTCAGCAGCATCTGCCAGGTGCGGCTCAGGATCGGCACCGAGAGCTGCGCGCTCAGGGCCTCGCCCAACCGCCGCTCGGCTTCCGGCGTGGTCGGTTGGTTGAGGACATCCGGCGTGATCTTGGCGCGGGTCAGCCAATGGGTGAGATCGAGCAGATCCTGGATCACCACCACCGGATCGGCACCGCCGTGATACATAGCGGCGAGCTGGGCCAAAGCAGCGGCGATATCGCCGCGCATGATCTTGTCATAGAGATCGAACAGCTGGGTGCGGTCGGCAAGACCCAGCATGTCGCGGATCTCGGTCTCGGTGATCTCGCCGTCGCTGAGGGCAATCGCCTGATCGAGCAGAGAGAGGCCGTCACGGGCCGAGCCGTCGGCAGCGCGGGCGATCAGCGCCAAGGCCTGCGGCGTGATCTTCGCCCCTTCCTTCGCCGAGATGCGGGCGAAATGGGCGGCCAGTTCATCGGCCTCGATGCGGCGGAGATCGAAACGCTGGCAGCGCGACAGGACCGTTACCGGCACCTTGCGGATCTCGGTGGTGGCGAAGATGAATTTCACATGGGCGGGCGGCTCTTCCAGGGTCTTCAACAGAGCGTTGAAGGCCTTTTCCGAGAGCATATGGACTTCGTCGACGATATAGACCTTGTAGCGGGCGCTGACCGGGCGATAGCGCACGCCCTCGATCAGTTCGCGGATATCGTCGATGCCGGTGCGGCTGGCGGCGTCCATCTCGATGACGTCGACATGGCGGTCCTCGGCGATCGCCCGGCAATTGTCGCAGACACCGCAAGGGGTGACCGTCGGGCCACCCGTGCCGTCGGGGCCGATACAGTTGAAGCAGCGGGCGAGAATGCGGGCCGTGGTGGTCTTGCCGACCCCGCGCACACCGGTCAGCATGAAGCCATGGGCGAGACGCCCCTGGGCAATGGCATTGGTCAGGGTGCGCACCAGCGCTTCCTGGCCGATCATGCTGCTGAAATCGGTCGGCCGGTATTTGCGCGCGAGAACGCGATAGCCACCATCGCCGGCGGCATTTTCAGGAAGCGGATTATCGGCTTGGGTTGTCGGCTCGGTCATGTGCAATCTGGTCTCGGCCGGTCCAACAAGGCTGGTCGCCGGGCGGTTCCTGCCGCGGCTAGAGGTGGGAGGCTGGATAGCGACCCGAGCGCGAAACTCGTTACGGCTGCTTCCTTCCGGACCTGACCGGGTTGGCGAGACGCCCGTCCACCACCAACCTCCCGGAGCCATTATACCAATAATTTACGATCAATGTGCAACTGTATCCTTCGGGCTTGGTCCTGGCGCGAAAAGCGTGAATTTAGAAGCACATAGGCAGTTCGTGGCGTATCCGGCCGACAAATTGACGGCGATCTCCGGCGCTTTGATCGACAGCAGCGAGTTTGATCTGCTGTGGCGCTTCTGCGACTCCGGCAAAGAGGCCATCGCCCTGTTCGACGAGAACGACCGGCTGCTGCGCTGGAATGATGCCTGCTTACGTCTTTTCCATAACATGGAAGAGGCGATCATGGTCGGCGCTCACCTGGACGATCTGGTCCGCGAATCCTTCAATGGCAACCCGCAATTCCGTTCCGCCGTGGCCCGCGATGAGTTGGTCCGCCAGTCGCTGCAGATGCTGCGCAAGGACGGCGCCGATTACACCCGTTTCGTGCCTGAGCGGGGCTGGATGCGGAGCCGCGTCTTCCATCTGTCAACCGGCGGCTGGCTGCGCATCTGGAGCGATGCCAACAGCGAGACCGAGGCCGAGCGCGGCCGTTTCGACCTGACCAAGATGCTGGGCAGTGTCGGCATCGGCTATGCCCTGTTCGATCACCAGCAGCGCTTCATCAGCTGCAACGAACTCTATCTGCATTTCTTTCCCAAGGTGGAGGCCTGCTGCCGCACCACCCATGGCTATCATGATCATGCCGCGGCGATCGCCGAGACCCTGGAACAGGATTCGACCGAGCGCTTCACCGCCGGCACGCAAGCGGCGGAGCCGGCTGATCTCGATCTGCGGCTGCGCCAGAGCAGCAATGGCTGGCTGGCTTTGGAACAGCGCGTGCTCGACGGCGGCGGCCTGATCTGCCTGTGGCGCGACGCCACCAGGCAGCATGAATACGAGCAGCATCTCACCCAGCTCGCTTATCACAACAGCGAAAGCGGCTTGCCCAACGAAGCCAGCCTGCGCCAGCACCTGAACACCTTGGCCGAGACGACCCAGGAGATCACCCTGATCTGCGTCCAGGTGGTGGATTTCAAGATCCTGCGCAGCACCTTCGGCATGGACATCGCCGAACAGATTCTCGTCCTCTTTGCGACGCGCCTCAGCAGTGAAAGCAATCTCTGGCTGGCACATCTCGGCACCTCGGATTTCATGCTGGTGCTGAAGAGCCGGGCGGCCCATCAGGTCACCGAAATGACCGAACGGATTCGCGCCGTTACTGAACAGCCGATCGCTTTCGGCCGCCGCCAGGTGACCTTGCGGACGCGCATCGGCGTCGCCGTGATGAACACGCCGGAACGCGATATCGGCGATCTCATCGAGGATGCCGAGATTGCCGCCGTCCAGGCCGACAGCACCGACCATAAGGGGCCGGTCTTCTTCGATCCCAGCATCCGCACCGCGCTGATGCTGCGCCACGAGATCGAGGCCGATCTCCGTCAGGCGCTACACAATGACGATGAGATCTGGCTCGCCTATCAGCCGATCGTGCAGATGCATAATGGCCGGCTGGCCGGTTTCGAGGCCCTGGCACGCTGGTCGCACCCGACCCGCGGCATGATCTCGCCGGCCGATTTCATCCCGATCGCCGAATGGTCTGGCCTGATCGTACCGCTTGGCCAGATGGTTTTCCGCCGCGCCTGTGAGCAGCTGGTTGCCTGGAAGGGGCTCGGCATCGCCGATGATTTCTTCATCTCGGTCAATCTCTCGGCGCTGCAGATGGCCCATCCGCAGCTGATCAGCGAGATCGGCTGGATTCTGGAACAGACCGGCGCCCAGGCGAAGCATATCAAGCTGGAACTGACCGAAAGCTCGGTCATGCACAATCCGGAGGCAGCGATCCAGGTGATCGACCGCCTGCGCCAGATGGGCTTCCGCATCTCGATCGACGATTTCGGCACCGGCTATTCGTCGCTGTCGCACCTGCATCGCCTGCCGATCGACAGCCTGAAGATCGACCAGTCCTTCATCCGGCCGCTGACCGATGCCGCGCGCAACCTGGAAATGGCGCGCCTCATCATCGAGCTCGGCCACCTGCTGCGCCTGGAAGTCGTTGCCGAAGGCATCGAGCGCAGCTCGCATATGGAGCTGCTGAAGGGCCTCGGTTGCGATCTCGGCCAGGGCTACCTGTTCAGCCGGCCGATCCCGGCCGGTGAAGCCCAGCAGATGATCTTCGACGACGATATCGCCCGCTCGACCTTCTGATTTCTAAGATTGGTTCGCGGCTCAGTTGCCAGAAGGTTTAGTTACCTGGTACGCGCATCAGTTCCTGACGCACCGTCGAGCCATCCTTGGCCGTCAATTCGCCGGCCACGAGGATGCCCTTCTCATCATACCAGAGCTCACGCGGCAGCTCGCCCGTCACTGAATAATGATGCGCCTTCACCGCGCCATAGGGCAGGTTCAGCGTCTCAGTCCCCTTATCGGCGATCGTCACCTTGCGCAGCTTGCCCCGCGAGGTATCGAGAATCTGGCTCTGCTTGACCGAATCCTCGTTCCAGAAACTATTGGGGAAGACACCCAGGGGCGCCGTGCGGGTCTTGCCGTTGAAATCGCCCGAGAGCTGGCCGCCCTGCAGCGTCATGTTCACTTTCTTCGGCGTGCCGTCGTCATCGGCAGTCGAGGAGACACCGATCATCTGGTTCTTGTTCCAGGTCTCCTCGGAATGCTGATCGAAACCATAAAGGCTGAGGCCGAGCAGCTTCACGTCGATTTTCGCATCGGTCGAGACAACGAGGTTTTCGCCCTGCCGCTCGAAGGTCAGGCGCTGTTCACCGATCACTTCACCCTGGCGCACGACCTGATAAACAAAGGCGCCGGTCGGTGCATTCTCGGCGGTGATTGCCATGGCCGGCCCGGCGACAGACGCCAGCACGAGAACAGCCGTACAGGCGAGTATATTACGGGAGCCACGCACGAGCAGATTGACGGCGAACGGGCTTTGGATCATCAACAACTCCAGATAACGATTCCTATCAGGATGGCGCGATTATCATGACGGGTGCTTCCGCTACCCCGGCCGACTTACGGGCGGCCGAACCTGACACGGTCAACTTCTATGCCACCGGCGATTTCGACCGCAGCGCCTATTTGCGGCAGGATTCAGCATGGTTAGCGGCCAGAATGCAAGACCCTCTCACGCGTCTGCACCTGACCTGGAGGGGACGTAACCTGATTTTGAACCCGGACGAGCCGCAGGCGCATTTTTTAGCCCTGGCGCAGTATCAGGAGGTGGTCACCCGAGCCGCCACGGTCATCTTCCTGGGCCGTACCGCCGAGACGGCTTATTTCGTCGCCGATATCTCCGATCTCGAAGAGAACGAGGCGACAGCTTTTGGACAGTTCCTCGAATTACGTGCCGTCGGTCAATTGGTGCCGCAGCGTGACGGTGCCCTGATGGGCTATGCCCGCGGCCTCATGCACTGGCATGAGCGGCACCGCTTCTGCGGCAAATGTGGCAATCCAACACGCAGCGAAGCGGCCGGGCACCAGCGCCGCTGCAGCAACCCGGATTGCGGGCTGGTGCATTTCCCGCGGCTCGATCCGGCGGTGATCATGCGCATCACCCACCGTCACCCGCAGCTGGGCGAACGCATCCTGATGGCGCGGCAGGCCGCCTGGGCCCCGGGCATGCATTCAGTGCTGGCGGGTTTTGTCGAGACGGGTGAAACGCTGGAAGCGGCGGTGGCACGCGAGACCCTGGAAGAGGCCGGCTTGCTGGTCAAGAATGTCCGCTATTTCGGCTCGCAACCTTGGCCCTTCCCGTCTTCGCTGATGCTGGGATTCACGGCCGAGGCACTGAGCGACGATATCCAGCTCGATAATGACGAATTGCAAAGTGCGCGCTGGCTGACGCGCGCTGAACTGCTTGCCTTGGGTGAGAGCGACGAATTTCGGATGCCGCGCGCGGATTCGATTTCACGCCAGCTGATCGCCACCTGGCTGCGCCAGGAGAACTAACCCGCGCGGATCGATCAGCCCGTTGCTGTTATCAGCGGCGGCGCGACCTGACGCGCACCGGTACCGGGACGAGTACGGCTTCCGGCCGCGGCACCAGCATACCGGCAAGACCCGCGACGAAACCGCGGATGAGACGACGGATGGCGCCACGACGCCGACCGCGTCCGAACCGACCGGTCGTTGCCCGGGTGAAGACCCTGGTACATTTGGCTACCGTGCATATAGACAGGGCCGCGAAAGCGCGACGGAACATGGCCCCACCTCCTATCTGGCAAATAACCCATTCATTAATGCAGATATGGGCAACAGATGCCAGCATCACCAGTAGGGAAACTGATATAAAAGTGTGTGGTCCCGGATTTTTGCAATCCAGGGACGCAGCGACGGCCTAAACACAACTCTTATAGAGTCTCAATCCTGCTGGCTGCGGAACGAACTGGCCGGATAGACGCCGAGGATACGCACTTCGCGCGAGAAGAAGCTCAGTTCCTCCAAGGCGAGGCGCACCCCGCGCTGGTCGGGATGGCCAAGAATATCCGCATAGAACTGCGCGACGGTGAAATGGCCGTCGATCATATAGCTTTCCAGCTTGGTGATATTGACGCCATTGGTAGCAAAGCCGCCGAGCGCCTTATAGAGCGCCGCCGGCACCGAGCGCACCCGGAAGACGAAACTGGTGATCACCGTGCCCTGCTTGGGATCGGGATCAACCGGCTCGCGGCTCAGGACGATCATGCGGGTGGTGTTATGTTCGGCATCCTCGATATCGGTCTTCAGGATATCGAGGCCGTGAATCTCCGCGGCGAGAGACGATGCGATGGCGGCCGCCGTGAGATCACCGGCCTGCGCCACCTCGACCGCTGAACCGGCCGTATCGGGACGGATGATCGGCGTCAGCCCCAGTTCGCGGATGACGTTGCGACATTGCGAGAGCGCCTGCACATGGCTGGAGACGGTCTTCAATCCGGCCAGCGTCGCGCCCTTCGGCGCCAGCAGCTGGTGATTCACCCGCTGGAAATGCTCACCGATGATATGCAGTCCGGATTCCGGCAGCAGGTGATGGATGTCGGCGACCCGGCCAGCGAGCGAGTTCTCGATCGGGATCATGGCAAGCCGTGCCGTGCCGGTGCGCACGGCGTTAAAGGCGTCTTCGAAGCTGTCGCAAGGCAGCGTCGTCATCGTCGGAAAGGCGGCGCGGCAGGCGAGATCGGAATAGGCTCCCGGCAGGCCCTGGAAGGCGATGATATTGTCTGTCGCGCTGGCCACGATGATGTCCCTGTTCTGCTCTTGGAATGATGGCGGCGCGTTTATCAGGCGCCGGGGCGCAGCAAATCTCGCGCCCGCTCAAGGTCGGCGGGAGTATCGACACCGAGCGGAAGCGTGTCAACGAGCGCCACGTCGATCCGCATGCCGGCCTCGAGGGCGCGCAACTGCTCCAGCTTTTCGCGACGTTCAAGGATGCCGGGCGGCAAGGCGACAAAGCGGGCCAAAGCCGCGCGGCGATAGGCGTAGAGGCCGATATGATGATAATGCGGCCCCTCATTGGCCGGCACCGTCGAACGGCTGAAATAGAGCGCACGGGCAATGTCGCGGCCGGCGGAGAAGGCGGCCACGGCCTTGACCACATTGGGGTCATGCCGCTCTTCCTCGCGGCTGATCACCACCGCCAGGGTGGCGATATCGACGGCCGGATCGGCCAAAGGCTCGACAGCGCGTCGGATCAGATGGGGATCGATGGTGGGCAGGTCTCCCTGGACATTGACCACGGTGTCGAAGCGGCCGACGGGATCGATCTGACCCAGCGCCTCGAAGATGCGGTCGGAGCCCGACGGATGGTCGGGATTGGTGAGCACCGCCTGGCCGCCCGCCGCCTCGACCGCCGCCACGATCTCCGGTTCCGCCGCAGCGACATAGACCGGCCCGATTCCGGCCTCCATGGCCCGGCGCCAGACCTGGACGATCATCGGCACCCCGTGGATGTCGGCCAGCGGCTTGTTGGGCAGGCGGGTGGAGCCAAGCCGCGCGGGGATGAGGATGACGGGGGAAACGGCATTCATGGTCATGTGGTCCTGATCAGCGACATCATCTTCAGGCGGCCGGCCGGCTGCCTGGTTCGCGCCGACGATAACAGCCCGGGCCCGGCTTCGGCAGCTAGATTCGCCCGGGAGCGTCTTCGTCGTTAGGGTTAACGAAGCGGCTGGCCTACCGCGACATTATGCCGCGAACCGGAGGACCCGCCGCCATCCCGCCGGAACGGGGCGAATTGGCGCCCCTGGACTCGCAAGTGGAGCGATGCGATGCCGGTTTAGCGCCCGGAAGCAAGGCTGCCGGCACCACCCGTCAGGCCGCATGATTCGGCCCGCGGCGACATCTTTCGCAGGTATTTCCGGACCGAGCCGCCATTGGACAGCGGCGGCCAAAGTCGTTACATTCCGACCCGACTTTTGGCGGTCTGACAGGGGATTGCGCCGCCACCTCACTGCTAGGGGTGCGCGATCGGGACCAGACCGTTCGTTTGGCCGAGGGAACACGAATGTCTTCTTCTTCATCTTTGGAAATGAACAAGATTGCCGCTGCCATTCTGGTCGGCGGCCTGCTCACGCTGGGTATCGGGATCGTCTCCAATGCGATCTACCATCCGGGTCACGGCGAGAATGCCGAAGGTGAAGGCGCTCCCGCCGCGGCGCCCCAGGCGCCGGCCGCCATCGAGCCGGTGAGCAAGCTGCTCGCCAGCGCCGATCCGGCCAAGGGTGCGGAAATCGCCAAGAAGTGCCAGACCTGCCACGATTTCACCAAGGGCGGCCCGAACAAGGTCGGCCCGAATCTCTGGGGCGTCCTCGGTCGCCAGGCCGGCAGCCATGAGGGCTTCGCCTATTCCGAAGGCGTGAAAGGCCTCGGCAAGCCCTGGACCTATGAGATGATCAACCACTTCATCGACAGCCCGAAGAATTACGTGGCTGGCACCAAGATGACCTTCGCCGGCCTGCCCAAGGTGGAAGACCGCGCCAATGTGATCGCCTGGCTGCGCACCCAGTCGGACAGCCCGGAAGCGCTGCCGAGCGACGCCGATATCCAGGCGGCGGAAGACCAGTATAAGAAGGATCAGGAAGCAGCCGCCAAGCCGGCCGCAGCCGCGGCGGCCCCGGCTGCGACAACCGAAGCTGCCGCCGGCGGTGCTGCCGGTGGTGACGAGTTCAAGCCCTCGGTCTCGCTGATCGCCGCGGCTGATCCGTCGAAGGGTGCCGAGATCGCCAACAAGTGCAAGACCTGCCACGATCTGACCAAGGGCGGCCCGAACAAGATCGGCCCGAATCTCTGGGGCGTCGTCGGCCGCCAGGCCGGCAGCCATGAGGGCTTCGCCTATTCCGATGCCATCAAGGGTCTCGGCAAGCCGTGGGATTTCGAATCGCTTGATCACTTCGTCTACAGCCCGAAGGATTATGCCAAGGGCACCAAGATGACCTTTGCCGGCCTGAAGAAGCCGGAAGACCGTGCGGCCCTGCTGCGCTGGCTGCGCGATCAGAGCGACAGCCCGGCCGAGCTGCCGAAGTAACCTAACCGATCTGGTCCTGACGCAATGACAAACAACACCTTGCGTCAGGATCAGACGCACTCCTTCATCGATCTCGGCAATCGCCTGGCTGATACCAGCCGGGCGATTTTGCGCGGCTATTACCGCCGCAAGCTCGCCATCCTCGACAAGGCGGATGAGAGCCCGGTCACCCAGGCCGACCGCGAATGCGAAGCAGCCTTGCGCAAGCTGATCGCCGAAACCTTTCCCGACCATGGCATCTTCGGCGAGGAATTCGGCACCGAGCGGGGCGATGCGGAGTTTCTCTGGGTGCTCGATCCGCTCGACGGCACCCGCGCCTTCATCACTGGCAGGCCGATGTTCGGCACCTTGATCGCGCTCCTTTACCAGGACAAGCCGATCATGGGCATCATCGACATGCCGATCCTCGGCGACCGCTGGATCGGCGCCCAAAGCCGGCCGACACTGCTCAATGGCGAGACCTGCACGGCCCGCTCCTGCGAGAGCCTCGCCGGCGCCTATCTTTCCACCGTGTCGCCGCAGGCCTTTCCCAATCCGGCCGCCTTCGGCAAGTTCGAAACGGTGCGCGGCAAGGTCAAGAACGTCAGCTATGGCGGCGATTGCTATCAATACGGCATGGTGGCGACCGGTTTCATCGATCTGGTCGTCGAGGCCAATCTCGGCATCTATGACTTCCTGTCGCTGGTGCCGGTGATCGAGGGTGCCGGCGGCATCATTACCGATTGGCAGGGCCAGGCGCTGACCCGCCATTCCGGCGACAAGGTGCTGGCTTGCGGCGACCGCCGCATCCATGCCGAGACCCTGCCGCTGTTGGCCGGCTGATCACGGAGACGCGACAGCGGCCGGTGCCGCAGCCGCTTTCCATCGCCGAATCGCTCCGATAGACTGCCGTTTTCAAACGCGAAAGGTGGATTGCGTTGATGCGGCAGCGTTGGGCGTGTTTCGGATACGGTGCGGCATTTATTCTGGCAGCCATCTTCGCCATACTCAGCCCGACGACCGCCAGTCTGGCAGATGACACCAGCATCCATGTGCATGCGACGACGCTGATGGATGCGCCCAAATACGGGCCCGACTTCAAGCATCTCGACTACGTCAATCCCGATGCGCCCAAGGGCGGTAGCGTCACCTATGCCGCGATCGGCAGCTTCGACAATTTCAATCCCTTCATCATCAAGGGCAATCCCGCCGGCCTGCCGGGTGTGTTCGAGACCCTGGGCGAAGCGACCGACGATGACATCAACACCGAATACGGCCTGATTGCCGAATCCATGGATATTGCCAAGGACAATACCTGGATGATCTTCAACTTGCGGCCCCAGGCCCGCTGGCATGACGGTCAGCCGATCACCGCCGATGACGTGGTGTTCTCCTTCAACATCCTGGTGCAGAAGGGCGACCCGCATTACCGCTACTACTATGCCGATGTGACCAAGGTCGAGGCGCTCGATCAGCACCGGGTGAAGTTCACCTTCAAGGACGGCAAGAATCGCGAGCTCAGCAACATCCTCGGCCAGTTGCCGGTGCTGCCGAAGCATTTCTGGCAGGGCCGCAACTTCGAGGAGCCGCTGACCGAGCCGCCGCTCGGTTCCGGCCCCTATAAGCTGACACGCGTCGATATGGGGCGGTCCTTCACGGTTGAGCGCGTGCCTGACTACTGGGGCAAGGACCTGCCGATCAATATCGGCCTCTATAATTACGATAGCATCCGCTACGACTATTACCGCGATCCCCAGGTTGCCTTTCAGGCCTTCAAGTCGGGGGCCGTCGATTTTCGCCGCGAGAACAGCTCGAAGAACTGGGCGACCAGCTACGACCTGCCGCAGATCAAGAATGGCCTGATGAAAAAGGAAGAGCTGCCGGATGCCAATCCCTTCGGCTTCCAGGGCTATGGCTTCAATCTGCGCCATCCGATTTTCAGCGACCGGCGCGTGCGCCAGGCGCTGACCCTGGCCTTCGATTTCGAATGGTCGAACCGCACGCTGTTCTACGGCCTCTATAGCCGCAACCGCAGCTACTTCGACAATTCCGAACTGGCGGCGACCGGCCTCCCCTCGCCGGACGAGCTGAAGCTGCTCGAACCGTTGCGCGGCAAGATACCGGATGAGGTCTTCACCACCGAATACCAGCCGCCCAAGACCGACGGCTCCGGCGATGCCCGCGCCAATCTCGATCAGGCGGCGAAGCTGCTCGATGACGCCGGCTGGAAGATCGTCGACGGCAAGCGGCAGCGCGACGGCAAGGAGCTGTCCTTCGAAATCCTGCTCGATAGCCCGACCTTCGAGCGCATCTCGCAGCCTTATGTGCAGAATCTGAAGCGCCTCGGCGTCACCGCCACCATCCGCACTGTCGACACCGCGCAATATGAAAACCGGGTACGCGCTTTCGATTACGACATGATCGTCGTGCGCATCGGCCAGTCACTGTCGCCGGGCAATGAGCAGCGCGATTTCTGGGGTTCGGCCAGTGCCGATGAACCGGGCGGGCAGAACCAGATGGGGATCAAGGATCCCGCCATCGATGCGATGATCGACAAGATCATCACCGCGCAGAACCGGCATGACCTAGTCACGGCGACCCATGCGCTCGACCGCCTGCTGCAATGGGGCTTCTATGCCGTGCCGCATTTCACCAATCGGACTTTTTGGATCGTCAGCTGGGACAAGTTCGGCCGGCCCGACAAGCACCCGGATCCCGAATATGGCATCGGCCAGGACGCCTGGTGGATCGATGCCGCCAAGGTGACCGCCGTCGAGCAGGGCAAGTCGGCCGCCAAGAGTGCCGCTGCCGATCCGCAGGCAACCTCTACGCAACCGGCTGGCAGCAGCGCGCAGCCGGCGACCGGCAATCAGGGCGCTGCGACGCCCGCCCCGGGCCGCGGCCAGACACCGATCTATGGCGCTGTGATCGGCGTCATCATCGGCTTTGCCTTGGGCCGCGTGGGGCGCCGCAAGTGATCGCCTATATCGTCCGACGCCTCCTGCTGATGATCCCGACCCTGTTCGGGATCATGGCGATCAATTTCATCGTCGTGCAATTCGCTCCCGGCGGGCCGGTCGAACAGACCATCGCCCGCCTGAAAGGCAACACCAATACTGCCACCCAGAACCTGACCGGTGGCGGCGCCGACACCGTGCAGACCGGCAACAGCAACAACCAGGGCCGCAACGACAGCCAGTATCGCGGCGCTCGCGGCCTCGACCCCAAATTCATCAAGGAGATCGAGCGCATGTACGGCTTCGACAAGCCGGCACCCGAACGCTTCTGGATGATGGTCAAGAACTACCTGCGCTTCGATTTCGGCCAGAGCTGGTTCAAGGGCGGCACGGTCATCGATCTCATCATCTCGAAGCTGCCGGTCTCGATCTCCCTCGGCCTCTGGACGACATTGCTGGTCTATCTGATCTCGATCCCGCTGGGCGTCAGCAAGGCGCTCAGGGACGGTTCATCCTTCGATATCTGGACCAGCACAGTCCTGATCATCGGCGTCGCCATTCCCAGCTTCCTGTTCGCCTTGTTCCTGGTCGTGATCTTTGCCGGCGGGAGCTACCTGCACTGGTTCCCGTTGCGAGGTCTCGTTTCCGATAACTGGGACCAGTTGAGCCCGGCACGCAAGATCATCGATTATTTCTGGCACATCGCCTTGCCGGTGAAGGCCATGGTGATCGGCAGCTTCGCCGGCCTCGCCATGCTGACCAAGAATTCCTTCATCGACCAGATCAACCAGCAATATGTGACGACGGCCCGGGCCAAGGGCGCCAGCGAACGACGTGTGCTCTATGGCCATGTGTTCCGCAATGCCATGCTGATCGTCATCGCCGGTTTTCCCGCCACCTTCATCGGGATTCTCTTCACCGGATCGGTGCTGATCGAGATCATCTTCTCATTGGACGGGCTTGGCCTGCTGGGCTACGAGGCGGTGCTCGACCGCGACTATCCGATCGTTTTCGGCACGCTCTATATCTTCTCCCTGATCGGCATGGTCACCCAGCTGATCAGCGACCTCATGTATATGGTGGTCGATCCCCGCATCGATTTCGAGGCGCGCGAGCTATGACCGACCTCGTCCAGCCGCGTTTCCTCGGTTTCAAGATCAGCCCGATGACGGCCCGTCGTCTGGCGGCGTTCCGGCGCAACGAGCGCGGCTTTGCCTCGCTGGTGATCTTCCTGTTCCTGTTCACCTGCAGCCTGTTCGCCGAGTTCATCGCCAATGACCGGCCGCTGCTGGTCCGCTATGACAGCGCCCTCTATTTCCCGGTCCTCAAGGATTATCCGGAAACTACTTTCGGCGGCAGCTTCCAGACCATGGCGGATTACCGCGACCCAACGCTGCAAAAGCACATTCAGGAAAAGGGCTGGATGGTCTGGCCGATGATCCCCTTCAGCTATGACACGGTGATCACCGACCTGCCTGGACCAGCCCCTTCCGCGCCCGATGGCATCAACTGGCTGGGGACCGATGATCAGGCCCGCGATGTTATGGCGCGATTGATCTACGGCTTTCGCGTTTCCGTCCTGTTCGGCCTGGCGCTGACGGCATTTGCCACCTTGATCGGCATCGTCGCCGGCGCGCTGCAGGGCTATTTCGGCGGCTGGCTCGACCTGCTGTTCCAGCGTTTCCTGGAGATCTGGGGCGGACTGCCGACCTTGTACATCCTGATGATCCTGTCCAGCGTCATCATCCCCGGCTTCTGGACCCTGCTCGGCATCATGCTGCTGATTTCCTGGACCTGGCCGGTGCCTTATGTCCGCGCCGAGTTCCTACGCGCCCGCAATCTGGAATATGTCCGCGCCGCCCGGGCGCTTGGCATGAGCGATCGGCGCATCATGTTCAAGCACATTCTGCCCAATGCCTTGGTCGCCACCCTGGCGTCGCTGCCCTTCTTCATGGGCGCCTCGGTAACTACCCTGACCGCGCTCGACTTCCTCGGCCTCGGCATGCCGGTCGGCTCGGCCTCGCTCGGTGACCTGCTCAGCCAAGGCAAGGAAAACCTGCAGGCCCCCTGGCTCGCCATCAGCGGCTTCATCGTCATCGGCGTCATGCTGAGCCTGATGATCTATATCGGCGAAGCCATCCGCGATGCCTTTGATCCGCGAAAGACCCAGTCATGAGCGGAGCAGCAATCACGACCGAACAGGATGTCTTGCTGCGAGTCGACAACCTTGCCGTCGCCTTCAGCGGCAAGCCTGTGGTGCATGGGGTCAGCTTTGAGATCCGCGCCGGCGAAACCCTGGCTCTGGTCGGCGAATCCGGCTCCGGCAAGTCGGTGACGGCACTCTCGATCCTGCGCCTGCTGCCGGCGCATCTCGCCAGTCATCCCAGCGGCAGCATCATGTGGCGCGGTCAGGATCTGCTGAAGGCCTCGCCAGCGCAATTGCGCGATCTGCGCGGCAGCCGCATCGGCATGATCTTCCAGGAACCGATGACCAGCCTCAATCCGCTGCATCGCATCGGCCGGCAGATCGTCGAGATGATCCATCTCCACCGCGCCATGCCGCAGGCGGCGGCCCGCGCCCGCGCGGTGGAACTGCTGAAACTGGTGGGTATTGCCGATGCCGAGCGGCGACTCACCGCCTTCCCGCATGAATTGTCCGGCGGCCAGCGGCAGCGCGTGATGATCGCCATGGCGCTGGCCAATGATCCGGAACTGCTGATCGCCGACGAGCCCACCACCGCCGTCGACGTGACCGTGCAGGCGCAGATCCTGGCCCTGCTCAAGGAATTGCAGGCGAAATTCGGCATGGCCCTGCTCTTGATCAGCCATGACCTTGGCATCGTGCGCAAGATGGCGGACCGGGTCTGCGTCATGCAGCATGGCCGCATCGTCGAGATGGCACCGGCGCGGCAACTCTTCGAGGCGCCACAAGATGCCTATACCAAGCACCTGCTGTCGGCCGAACCACGCGGCCGCAAGGAGCCCGTCGCCGCCGACGCGCCGCAATTGCTGGCGGCAAACCGCCTCAAGGTCTGGTTCCCGATCCGCAAGGGCCTGCTGCGCCGCGTCGTCGATCACATCCATGCGGTCGAAGAGGCGGATCTCACCCTGCGCGGCGGCGAGACGCTCGGCATCGTCGGCGAATCCGGTTCCGGCAAGACCACGCTCGGCCTCGCCTTGCTGCGCCTCGTCAACAGCGAGGGCGAGATCCGTTTCGAGCGCGAGCGCATCGATGCCCTGTCGCGCCGGCAATTGCGCAGCTATCGCCGGCGCATGCAGATCGTCTTCCAGGACCCCTATGGCTCATTGTCGCCACGCCTCTCAGTCGGCGACATCGTCGCCGAGGGATTGCTGGTGCATGCCCCCGGCGGCACACCGGCTGACCGCGAGGCGGCCGTCATCGCCGCCCTGCAGGAAGTCGGATTGGAGCCGGAGATGCGGCATCGCTTCCCGCATGAGTTCTCCGGTGGGCAGCGCCAGCGCATCTCCATTGCCCGCGCATTAATCCTGAAACCAAAGCTGCTGATGCTGGATGAGCCGACCTCGGCGCTCGATATGTCGGTGCAGGCGCAGATCGTCGACCTGCTGCGCGACCTGCAACAGCGCCACGACATGGCCTATCTGTTCATCAGCCATGACCTGCGGGTGATCCGGGCAATGAGCGACCGTGTCCTGGTCATGCGCCAGGGCCGCATCGTCGAGACCGGACCGGTCGAGCAGATCTTCGAGGCGCCGCAGCAGGATTACACCAAGGCGCTGCTGGCAGCCGCCTTGCAGCACAAGGTCATTCACCGTGAACTGGTGCAGCAATGACGGATGCGGCATCTCCGGCCCTGTTCTTTGCCGGCATCGGCTCCCGGGCGGCAGAATGGCGCCGAGTCTTTGCCGAAGTGGCGCCGGAGTTGCGGCTGGTCGATCACCTGCCGCCCGACGGGGAGCGGGGCGGTATCCGCTACGCGCTGGCCTGGAAGCCGCAGCCCGGTGAGCTGCAGTTGCTACCCAACCTGCAGGCGATCTTCGGCCTCGGCGCCGGGGTTGACGGCATCCTCGCCGACCCGACCCTGCCCATGAATGTACCGCTGGTGCGCATGGTCGATCCCGGCCTCACCCAGGGCATGGTGGAATATTGCCTGTGGCAGGTGCTCTATCATCACCGTCGGTTCTGGGAGACTGACGAGGCGCAACGCCGCCGCCACTGGCTGGAGCAATATTATCCCGCCCCCTGGGACCGCAGTGTCGGCATCATGGGACTGGGCGAGATCGGCCAGGCCGTCGCCGCCCATTTAACGACCTTCAAATTCAAGCTGCGCGGCTGGAGCCGCAGCGCGAAGAATGTCGATGGCGTCGATTGCTTTGCCGGGCTGGAGAACTTGCCGGCCTTCCTCGCCGGCTGCGAGATCGTGCTCTGCCTGCTGCCGCTGACGGCGGAGACGCGCGGCCTCATCAATGCCCATTTCTTTGCCCATCTGCCGATGGGTGCGGCCATCATCAATGCCGGCCGTGGCGCCCAGCTCAATGAAGCCGATCTGCTGGCGGCGATGAAATCGGGTCGCATCGGCTCGGCCACACTCGACGTCTTCCAGACCGAGCCATTGCCGCCCGATCATCCCTTCTGGCGGCAGGAACGGCTGTTCGTCACGCCGCATAATGCCAGCTTCACCGATGCCAAGGCGGCGGCGACTGCGATCCGCCAGCAGATCCTCGATCATGCGGCGGGCCTGCCGTTGCAGCATGTTGTCGACCGGGCGCGCGGCTATTAACCGGGTCAGGCAGCCGGCAGAACCAGGTTAAGTGACGCCCTCGGAAGACCGCTGGCCCTTAGGCCCCACAGATGAACCGTTCCACCCTTGCCCGCGGCCGGGCTGGCGACTAGCCTGGAGGCGATAAAGGGGAGAAACCAATCATGGATGTGAAGAGCCTGCTGGTATTTGCCGTTGCCCTGGCGATTGCCGCCGGCATTCCCGGGCCCGGTGTGCTGGCCGTCGTTTCCTGTGCCATCGGCCGCGGTTTGAAGGCCGCCCTGGTCATGACCTGCGGCCTGGTGATCGGCGATCTGGTGTATTTCACTGCCGCCATCCTCGGCATGGCCGCGTTGGCCCATAGCATGGGCGAGCTGTTCTTCATCGTGAAGCTGGCGGGTGCCGCCTATCTGATCTGGCTCGGCGTCAAATTGTGGCGCGCCAAGGTCGATCTCGCGCCGGCGGCAGCGCTTGAGCAGGCCGACACCGCTATTGTCCGCACGCAACGCAGCCATCTCGGCAATCTGCTGGCCGGGCTCGGCGTCACGCTTGGAAACCCCAAGACCATCGCCTTCTATGCCGGCCTGCTGCCGACCTTCATCGACCTGCAGCGCCTAACCTTTCCGACCGCGATCGCCATGGCCGGGATTGTCGTGCTGCTGGTCGGCGGCATCATCGCCAGCTATGCCCTGGTCGCCGCGCAAGCCCGCGGCTTCCTCGGCAATCGTCGCTACTTGAAGCTGGTCAACCGCACCGCCGGCACCATGATGATCGGCGCCGGTGTCACCGTGGCGACGCAGTAAGACGGGACCCCCGACAACAAAAAGCCCCGATCCATAGATCGGGGCTTTTTTCTTTGAGAATCCGACGTTGTCAGCGCCGGCGCAGGCGCGACACCTGCGGCTTGCGCGGCGCCGGGCGTGTCGCCGGTGCCTTGGCGATGATCTTGGCCGGGCTCTTCTGCTTCGGCTGCGACCAGTCGGCGACGAAGGCATAGAGCGCACGCAGGCCGAAGGCCTCGCCTCCTTCCGGCCGGCCGGGGCGTGACATCAGGTTCCAGCCCATGGTGTCGATATGCATCCAGTCGGTATCGGAATTGATGAATTCCTGGAGATAGAGTGCTGCCGTGATGGCGCCGGCATAACCGCTTTCCGAGCAGTTGTTGATATCGGCCACCTTGCTGTCGAGCATGCGGCGATAGGCCTTGTTGAGCGGCAGGCGCCAGAGCGGGTCTTCCTGGCCCTTGCCTTGCTGCAGCAGCGCCTCGGCGGTCGCATCCTTGGTGGCGAAGAGTGCCGGCATTTCCGTGCCGAGAGCGACACGGGCGGCACCGGTGAGGGTGGCCGCATCGATGATCAGATCCGGCTTGTCGCTTTCCGCTTCGGCCAGGGCATCGCAGAGGATGAGGCGGCCTTCCGCGTCGGTATCACCGATCTCGACGGTGAGGCCCTTGCGCGTCTTGACGACATCGAGCGGGCGCATGGCATTGCCGGAGACGCTGTTCTCCACCGCCGGGATGAGAAGACGCAGGCGCAGCTTCAGCTTGGCGTCCATGATCGCCTGGGCCAAGCCCAGCATCAGGGCGGCGCCACCCATATCCTTCTTCATCAGGCGCATATAGCTGCCGCCCTTGAGGTCCAGGCCGCCGGTATCGAAGCACACACCCTTGCCGACGAGGGTCAGCTTCGGTCCTTCCGTGCCCCAGCGCAGATCGAGCAGGCGTGGCGCCCGGCTGCTCGCCCGGCCGACCATGTGGATGGTCGGATAATTCTGCTTCAGGAGATCGTCGCCGACGATTTCCTTGACCTTGGCCTTATAGGCCTTGGCAACGGCCTTGACCGCGGCACCCAGTTCGGCCGGGCCCATGTCGCTGGCCGGGGTGGTGATGAGGTCGCGGGCAAGCCCCAGGGCCGCGGCGAGGCGGCGTACCAAAGCGCGGTCGGCTTCTTTCGGCCAGACCAGCTTGGCGAGCGGGCTGGCCGCCTCGCTGCGATAGCGACGGAAGCGATAGCCGCCCATCGCCCAACCGAAGGCAAATAACGTGGCATCGCAGGATGCATCGGGATCGAGCTCATAGCTGCCGGCAGGCAAGCTCGCCGGCAAGGCCGCCGAGGACCAGCGATCCGCCCCTTCCTCGATGCCGAGCAGCACCCGTTCCAGCTTGCCATCGGCGCCCGGGAGCAGGCAGGTGCTGCCCGGCCTGGCCTGGAAGTCCAGTGCCTTGACCCAGCGTTGCGCAGCGGCGGGCTGCAATTTCAGCCAGGCGGCAAGATCGGCGGCGCGGAGGGGGGTGACCGGCACGGCATTGGCCGCACGGTCGACGAGATGGTCGAGCAAGATGACAGCTCCTGATACGCTGTTGAACCCTGTGAGGACGGGGTAAGGCAACTGCCCGATAGTGGCATCACCGCCCCCGGCCTTGTGCGCTAGGCAGTGCCAGGATCTTAGCCAGCTTGGCAACCGGAATCTGCTGCGTTTTTCGCCCGGCTGCTGCCGCTCCGCTGCAGCCCGTTTTCGCCGCTCATTTTTGCAGCTAGGGAAACCCCTGGCCGGGATGTTAAAAGAGGGCACGCGTTAAGAAAGCGCGTGGGCAGATGGTGCGATGGCAATGACGACGGGCGCTGCATGACGAGTGAGACCGTGCAGACATCACCGGAACCGGGCAAGGCCCTGCCCTTGATCCTGCAGCGGGTCGGCGGCATCGCGCCCTATTGCCTGTGGCTGCTGCTGACGCTCGGCGCCTTCCGCTGGCGCCCGCCCACAGCACCGATAGAGTTGGAGACCCTGGCGGCCGCCTGGCATATGTGGACCGATGGCCTGTGGGTGCCGTTGCGCAACAACCTGCCGGCGCCGCAAATGCCGCCTTTGCCGTTCTGGCTCATCATCGGCGGCTGGAAGCTCTTTGATATTGTCACCTGGTGGCCGCGCCTGTTGTCGCCGCTGGCCGGGCTGGTCAATATCTGGCTGATCGGCCGGATCGCGCTCATTCTCTGGCCGCATCGCAACAGCACGGCGCATTTTTCGCGCATCCTGCTGATCGGCCTGGGCGGCTTTGCCATCATGCTGACGATGATCGCACCGGAGCCGCTCGGCCAACCTTTCATCGCCGGCGGCTTTGCCATCACGGTACGGCTCTGGCTGACGCCGCTGCCGCTGTTCCAGCGCCTGCTGTCGTTGCTCTGTATCGCGCTGACGCAGATCGCGATCATCCTGACCAATGGCTGGGCCTATACGCTGATCTTGCCGCTCAGCCTCCTGCTCCTCCCCGTGCTTGACCGCACCACGCAGGTGAACTGGCGGCAATGGGCCAGCCTGCTGATCATCACCTTACTGCCGCCGGCAGCCGCGATGCTGGCCTGGCTGAGCCAGGCCGATGCCCTCGACCAGGTCTTTCGCTTCGGCAATGGCTGGCTCGATCCGGCGACCGAGGCATCGCGCCGGGAATTCTGGAGCCTCATCTTCGTGCCGCTGATGCTGTATCCCTGGCTGTGGTGGCGCACCTTGTGGCGAGCGAGCCAGCGTTCCTGGCAGGGACCGATCGGCATCGGCTTGCGCGTCAGCACCGCCTATCTGATTGCCGCGATCATCGCCGGGCTGCTCAGCGGCTGGCAATTACAGGGCCTGCTAGCCGTGTCGACGCCGGCCTGCCTGATCGCCGCACGGCTGCTGGCGACCCAGCAGATCAAGTCACGAGATTTCCACGCCATCATCCCCAGTTTCATGGCGCTGATGACCGGCCTCATCTTCTTCCTGATGAACATCATCCCGATCGCCCATCTCGACGCCGTGTGGCGCTCGGTCTTCGGCTCGCCGCTGCCGATCTGGCTGGGTGGCATCGGCCTGACCTCGGGCTTGACCCTGCTGACCTTGGGTTATGTGCTGGCGCAGATCTCGCCCTATCATCAGCTGCTGCGGACCCTCCAAGTGGCGCTGCTCCCCAGCCTGCTGCTCACCTGCCTCAATATCGAATTTCCCGGCAGCCTGGCGCAGTTCTTCGATCTGAGCCCCGTAGCCACCCGCCTGCAGGCGCTGCAGGAGGCCGGCCAGCCTATCGCGATCTACGGCAATTATCGCGGCGAGTTCGATTACCAGGGCCGTCTCGATCATGCACCCGACGTCGTGCATACCCCGCAGCAGGCCTGGATCTGGGCCGACCGCCATCCCGGCGGCGTCATTCTCACCTATTTCGACGGCAGCCCCATCCACCTCCCGGCCCTGCCGATCTATCGCGGCGTCGCCCGCGATCATTGGGTCGCCATCTGGCCGGCCATCGCCGTGTCGCAGTCGGACGGCAAGATCCTCGACAGCAGTTTCTGACAAATCCACCGGGCTACTGGGCTGGCACCAATCCGGGGGACGTATCGGTTAATTTCTGCTAGGCTGCGCGATCAGATTTGAGTCGCGAGGCAGTACCCGATGTCATCTTATACGCTTGGTTATTCGCTGGCCCGTGGGCCGGAAAAGCGCAGGGACAAGCGGCTGCCTCTGCCAGTCTTCAGCGTGAAGATCGACGGCCAGACCTATTCGACCATCAACTGGTCGCTGGGCGGCCTGCTGGTCTCGGAGTATGACGGGACTGTTGCCGATGATCAGACAGTGCGGCTCGACGTCAAAGCCAAGGACGATCAGGCCGAATTCAAGCTGCGCATTTCCGCCCGCGTCATCCGCAACAATACCGAGCGGCGGGAACTCGCCCTGAAATTCGAAGAGATGAACCCGCAGGTCTATGATTTCTTCGAGCAGTGTTTCAGCCGCCGCTTCAAGCGCTGATCCCACGCACGGTCCGCTGCGATGACGATCGGCGAATTGAGCTGGATTGACGGAATCGCGGTTGCCTGCTTTCTCGCCATGCTGTTTGGCTGGGGGCGCATCGCGCTCGTGATTGATGGCGGCAAGAGCCTGAACGCTTCCATGCATCAGGTACGACGCGCCTGGATGCAACGGATGCTGGAGCGGCCGGATCGCATTGTCGATGCCGCCTTGACCGGCCATACCGTCAGTTCACTCTCCTTCTTCAGCTCGGCCAATATCATCATCATTGCCGGCCTGTTCGGACTGCTCGGCAAGGCCGATGATGCCCATTCCGTGATCGCTGCGTGGCCTTTCGTTCCGGTCGCCAGCACCGGCCTCATCCAGCTAAAGATCTTCGGCCTCATCTGTGTGCTGGCTTATGGCTTCTTCCGCTTCACCTGGGCGTTGCGGCAATACAATTACTGCTGTGCCTTGATCGGCGCGGCGCCGCTGCCCGGCACCATGCACCCGCATCGCATCGAACTGGCGGATCAGGTGGCGATCGTCTTTACCAGTGCCTTGCGCAGCTTCGGTGCCGGCATCCGCTGTTATTATTTCGCTATCGCCTGGGTCTGCTGGATTGCCGGGCCGATCGCCCTGCTGCTCGCCACCGGCGTCATCACCCTGATGCTATTCCGCCGCCAGACGATCTCCCACAGCGCCCGCGCCATCCGGCGCTATAACGAGCTCAATCCGCCGCGGGAAATATAGGTCTCGCTGCAGGCCTGACGCCGCATCAATGCGAGCAGTTCGGTTGCGCGTCGCACATATTGACGAGCGAATCGTGCACCGACTGCTTCCAGTCGAACTGGAAATCGGCACAGCCGCTGAGAACCAGCAGGCCGGACAGCATCGCGCTTGCAAGAATGAGAGAACGAATTTTCATCGGTCACCTCCTTGTCGGCGACCTGGAAAACCCGACGGATCAGGATGAGGTCCGATCCCTCACTTCTTCTTTATGGCGCACCTCTAACGCCGCGCGTAACAACGGCGCCTAACGGACGATAAACAGGGCGAAATAGGCGGATTGATGCGATGACAGAGGGATCTCAACTTCCCGCGAGCGCAGCTCACGGCAAGGTGATTCAGGCGTTGGCAGCGGCGAGACGGCGGGCACGGCTGCTGAGGAACCAGTAGCCGAGGCGGGTCAGGAAACGATTCAAGACGCCGGTTGGATTGAGGCCGGTCGCCTTCAAGACCATCGCCATGGCGCGCTCGACATGGCGCGGCTCATAATAGCGATAGGCACGACGGGCATAAGCACGGGTGAAGCGCTTGCGCTCGTAGGTTTCGTCCGGGTGATTGGCCGCGTAATAGGCATAGGCCAATTCATCGTCTTCGGATTCGGTGATGCGGCTGAGCGCGATCTTCACGCGCTTCACGGCACCGATCCGGTCGAGACGAAGATAGGTGTCGAGATGCTGATAGAACAGCTTGTAGTGACGCAATTCGTCGGCAGCGATGCGCTTGCAGATTGCCTTCAAGACCGGCTCATCAGTCGCTTCCATGAGCGCCGTATAATAGGACGAGGTGCCGGTTTCGACGATGCAGCGGGCGACCAATTCGCCGGCGCGCGAGCCGCGCAAAGAAGCGGTGGCAGCGGTCTCGACCTTGAAGCCATCGGTGAAGCGCTGGAAGCAGGCATCGAAATCGAAGCTGGAATCGGCGAGCTTGGCCCAGCGCGCGAGGGCCGCGCCATGCTGGACTTCTTCCACCGCCCACTCACGGATCACGGCCTGGAAAGTCGGGTCGTCCTGGAAGACGTTGCAGAGATAGGTCGCGTAATCGCCGCCGTTATATTCGACCATGGCGGCGGCCTTCACGACTTTGACAAGGTCCGGATCGACCTTGGCGGGGTCGAAGGACGACCAGGGAATCTGTTCGAGCGTCCAATGACTCATGATGCGCAAAAGCGGGCTTCTGGTTTCAACAAGATGGCCTGTCCTGCCTTCGGAGCTCCCCCTCCTATCGGCAATCGGCCGACTCGCAGAAGGATTCGGCCTGAACTGCCTGGGCAGAGGCGCAGACTAGGTCAGCATGGCTCAGTTGACAAGGCAGTCACCTCGTCACGAGAACGTTAATGCTGTAAAACCCGCCCATCGGGGTGCGGGTTCCGGGAATAGTTAATAAGCCGAGGCCTCGGTCGCGGCCGCCAGACGGGCCTCGGCGATGGTCAGGATCTTGGCAGCGTGCTCGCGGGCATGCTCGTCCTTGGCATCCTCGACATCTTCCCTGGCATCCTGGACCTGCTGGCCGGCCTGGCTGGCTTCGAGCTCGCCGACCGCGCGGGCATGCTCTGCCAGGATCGTGCAGGTCTCCGGCGTCACTTCGGCAAAGCCGCCTTCGACGAAGATCCGCTCCGCGACACGGCCGTCGCGGAACACATAGATGACGCCCGGGCGGATCGTCGAGATCAGCGGCATATGACCCGGCAGGACGCCGAAATCACCTTCGGTACCCGGCACCACGACCATTTCAACATCGGTCGCCAGTTCCAGACGCTCCGGCGAGACGAGCTCGAAATGCACCTGATCCGCCATGTTCCACCCTTTAGGTTCCGTCGCCCCGGCCGGATGCCGGACGACAGATCAATGCGATATTAAGAACCGGCGCCGCGGCGAAGCGCGGCGCCGGCATTACTCTTTGGCTTAGGCAGCCGCGGCCATCTTCTTGGCCTTGGCGACGGCTTCTTCGATCGTGCCGACCATGTAGAAGGCCGATTCCGGCAGGTCGTCGTAGTCACCGGCGACGATGCCCTTGAAGCCCTTGATGGTGTCTTCAAGCTTCACCAGCACGCCCGGCGTACCGGTGAACACTTCGGCGACGTGGAAGGGCTGCGAGAGGAAGCGCTGGATCTTACGGGCGCGAGCGACCGTCAGCTTGTCTTCTTCCGAGAGCTCGTCCATGCCGAGAATGGCGATGATGTCCTGCAGGGCCTTGTAGCTCTGCAGCACGCGCTGCACGTCACGGGCGACCTGGTAGTGCTCCTCACCGATGACGCGCGGATCGAGCATGCGCGAGGTCGAGTCGAGCGGGTCGACGGCCGGGAAAATGCCGAGCTCGGCGATCTGACGGCTGAGCACCGTGGTCGCGTCCAAGTGCGAGAACGAGGTCGCCGGGGCCGGGTCGGTCAAGTCGTCGGCGGGCACGTAAATGGCCTGCACCGAGGTGATCGAACCCTTCTTGGTCGAGGTGATGCGTTCCTGCAGCGCGCCCATGTCAGTCGCCAGCGTCGGCTGGTAACCCACGGCCGAGGGAATACGGCCGAGCAGCGCCGACACTTCCGAACCCGCCTGGGTGAAACGGAAGATGTTGTCGACGAAGAACAGCACGTCCTGGCCTTCCTGGTCACGGAAGTATTCAGCAACGGTCAGACCGGACAGGGCGACGCGAGCGCGGGCTCCCGGCGGCTCGTTCATCTGACCGTACACAAGGGCGCATTTGGACCCCGGACCATCCAGCTTGATAACGCCGGATTCGATCATCTCGTGATAGAGATCGTTGCCCTCGCGGGTCCGCTCGCCGACACCGGCGAACACCGAGTAACCGCCGTGGGCCTTCGCGACGTTGTTGATCAGTTCCATGATGGTGACGGTCTTGCCGACACCCGCACCGCCGAACAGGCCGATCTTGCCGCCCTTGGCGTAGGGTGCCAGGAGATCGATGACCTTGATGCCGGTGATCAGCACTTCGGCTTCGGTCGACTGCTCGGAGAAATCCGGGGCAGCGCGATGAATCGGCAGGCTCTTGGTGTTGCCGATCGGGCCACGCTCGTCGATCGGCTGGCCGATGACGTTGACGATACGGCCGAGGGTCTCGGGGCCGACCGGCATCGAGATCGGGGCGCCGGTATCGCTCACTTCGGTGCCACGCACCAGACCGTCGGTCGAGTCCATGGCGATCGCGCGCACGGTATTCTCACCGAGATGCTGCGCCACTTCGAGCACAAGCAAGTTGCCCTGGTTCTGCAAATGCAGCGCGTTCAGAATCGGCGGCAGATCGCCTTCGAACTGAACGTCGACGACGGCGCCCGTCACCTGCGTAATTTTGCCGACGATATTCTTCGACATCGAGTTAGCTCCTTTGACCGCTTTTGGCCTTTATCAAACCGCTTCCGCACCGGAGATGATTTCGATCAGCTCCTTGGTGATATTGGCCTGACGTGTCCGGTTATACGTAATGGTCAGCTTGTTGATCATGTCGCCCGCATTGCGGGTCGCATTGTCCATCGCCGTCATGCGCGCACCCTGTTCGCTGGCGGCATTCTCCAGCAGCGCACGGTAGATCTGCATGCCGATATTGCGCGGCAGCAGGTCGGCGAGGATGGCGCCCTCATCGGGCTCGTATTCGTATTGCGCCAGCTGGGTATCCGCATTCTCGTTGGCGGCACCGCCGACGGTGAAGGGAATCAGCTGCTGATAGGTGACGATCTGGCTGATCGCCGACTTGAACTTGTTGTAGATCACCGTGCAGACATCGAACTCGCCGTTCTCGAACATGTCGCGGACGCGCAAGGCAACTTTCTCGGCCTGATCGAAGGTGAGGCGCGGCTTGCCCACATCCTCGATATTGGCGACGATGTCATGGGCGAATTCACGGCGCAGCTGATCGGCACCCTTGCGGCCGATGCAGACGATCTTCACCTTCTTGCCGGCCAGCTTCAGGTCACGGATGAACTTGCGCGCGCCGCGCACGATCGAGCCGTTGAAGCCGCCGCACAGACCGCGATCCGAGGTCATCACGACCACCAGATGCACCTGGTCCTTGCCGGTACCCGCCAGCAATTCCGGTGCGCCGTCGATCCCCGCCATCGACGCGGCGAGCGAGCCCAAGACCCGCTCCATCCGCTCCGCATAGGGACGCGCCGCTTCCGCCTGTTCCTGCGCGCGACGCAGCTTGGCCGCCGCCACCATCTTCATGGCGGAGGTGATCTTCTGCGTCGACTTCACGCTGTTGATGCGGATCTTCAGATCCTTGAGGTTAGGCATCCCTCACCCTTCCAGATACCTTCGTTGTTACGCTCGCCTGCCTGCCGATCGCGGCAGATCAGGCGAAGGTCTTCACGAAGTTGGTCATGATCTCGGTCAGCTTGTCCTCGGTCGCCTTCGAGAGCTCGCGTTCCTTGCGGATGGTTTCCAGCAGGATGCCGTGCTTGGCACGGATCTCACTCATCAGCGCATGCTCGAAGCGATTGACGTCGCGGATTTCAACGGTGTCGAGGAAACCGCGGACACCGGCAAAAATCGCCACGACCTGCTCTTCGACCGGCATCGGCTGATACTGACCCTGCTTCAGGAGCTCGGTCAGGCGCGCACCGCGGGCCAGCAGCTTCTGCGTCGCCGCATCGAGATCCGAAGCGAACTGCGCGAAGGCAGCCATTTCGCGATACTGGGCGAGCTCCAGCTTGATCTTGCCGGCAACCTGCTTCATCGCCTTGATCTGGGCGGCGGAGCCGACGCGGCTCACCGACAGACCGACGTTGATGGCCGGGCGGATGCCCTTATAGAAGAGGCCGGTTTCCAGGAAGATCTGACCGTCGGTGATCGAAATCACGTTGGTCGGAATATAGGCGGAGACGTCGCCGGCTTGGGTCTCAATGACCGGCAGCGCCGTCAGCGAGCCGGCGCCATTGGCGTCGTTCAGCTTGCAGGCGCGCTCCAGCAGACGAGAGTGCAGATAGAAGACGTCGCCCGGATAGGCTTCGCGTCCCGGCGGACGGCGCAGCAGCAGCGACATCTGGCGATAAGCGACGGCCTGCTTGGAGAGATCGTCATAGATGATGACGGCATGCATGCCGTTGTCGCGGAAGAATTCACCCATGGTGCAGCCGGTATACGGCGCCAGGAACTGCAGCGGGGCCGGTTCCGAAGCCGTGGCGGCGACGACGATGGAATATTCCAGGGCGCCGTTGTCTTCCAGGGTCTTCACGAACTGGGCGACGGTCGAACGCTTCTGACCGACGGCGACATAGACGCAATAGAGCTTCTTCGACTCGTCGCTGCCCGCATTCACCGTCTTCTGATTGAGGATGGTGTCGAGGGCGACGGCGGTCTTGCCGGTCTGGCGATCGCCGATGATCAGCTCGCGCTGGCCGCGTCCGATCGGCACCAGGCTGTCGATGGCCTTGAGGCCGGTCTGCATCGGCTCATGCACCGACTTGCGCGGGATGATGCCGGGGGCCTTCACTTCGACGCGCTTGCGCTCGACATTGACCAGCGGGCCCTTGCCGTCGATCGGATTGCCGAGACCGTCAACCACGCGGCCGAGCAGGCCACGGCCGACCGGAACGTCGACGATGGTGCCGGTACGCTTGACGGTGTCGCCTTCCTTGATGGCGCGGTCGTCGCCGAAAATCACGATACCGACATTGTCGGTCTCGAGGTTCAGCGCCATACCACGGATGCCACCGGGGAATTCGACCATCTCACCGGCCTGGACATTGTCCAGACCATGGACGCGGGCAACGCCGTCGCCAACCGACAGCACCTGGCCGACCTCGGTAACATCGGCTTCATTGCCGAAATTCTCGATCTGCTGCTTCAGAATGGCGGAGATTTCGGCGGCGCGGATTTCCATTATCCAACCCCTTTCATGGAGAGCTGCAGCTTCTGCAGCTTGGTTTTCAGCGAATTGTCAATCATGCGGCTGCCGACCCGAACGATCAGGCCACCGAGCAAAGAAGGATCAACCTTGACGTCGACCGCGACAGTGCCGCCACCGACGACGCGCTTGATGGCGTCGCTGACGGCAGCCTGCTGCGCCGGCGTCAAAGCGCGGGCAGCGGTCACTTCAGCGGTCAACTCGCCGCGCTTGTCCGCCAGCATCTTGCGATAGGCGGCGATCATCGCCGGGATGGCGAAGAGGCGGCGGTTCTGGGCGATGAGCCCGACGAATTTCTGGGTGAGGTCGCCGAAACCGGCGGCCTTGATCACGGCGGCCATGGCCTTGCCCTGTTCGGCACGGCTGAGCACCGGACTATTGATCAGACGTTTCAGATCGCTGCTCTCGGCGATCATCTTCGCCAGCGAGCCAAGATCGGCGGCAACCGCATCCAACTGGTTGCGGCTCTCGGCCAATTCGAACAGCGCCGCGGCGTAACGCGTCGCCAGCCCGCCTTGCTCAGATTTCTGGGCTGCCAATGATGCCCCCGTTCCCTGGTTGTGGTATTAGCGTAACGATCTGAAATCGCTCACTTATTCCCCCGACAACGCCCCCTCAGACGTTGCTCAGGCAAGCCCAGCGCGATCACCTGTCGGGCGCGCAAGGCGAGCGGTGTGTAACACAACCTGCCGGGGTCTGCAACAACACCGCATCGCGCAAAGTAACGGCTTGAAATATAACCGTAATCGAGGAATTTTCCCGAGTCCGCCGAGGCCTTTTGCCGCAGCTGCGACGAGCCGTCCCAGGGAGTCTGCTCCCGCGCAGGTAACCTTCCGCTAACCATGCGGGAAGGGTGGCTCAGGAACGCGACTTCAGGGCCGGCGAGAGTTCGCGGTCGGCGGCGGCGATCTGGGCTGCAGCCTTGGCGAAAGCCGGCCGGGCCAACAGCCGCTGATACCAGGCGCTGAGCCGGGGAAAGTCCCCAAGACCGGGGCCGGCCAGCCGTTGAACCCAGAATGTCGTCATGAAGAGGCCGATATCGGCAGCGCTCAGGTCACCGCAGAAGAAAGCCTGGTCGCCCAGCCGCTGCCCGAGCGCGCCGAATTGCTGGCGGATGCGGCCCTCGGACTGAAGAGCGACCTCCTCCCGCCGGGCTTGGATGGCCGGGTCGGCATACGGCGGCTCGGTGCGATAGAGAAGATCCCGCACCGGGGCAAAAAGAATCTCGTCGGCGGTCAGCTCCAGCAGCCGGCAGCGCGCCCGGGCCTTCGCCCCGTTAGGATAGAGCGGCACCGCCGGATAGGCTTCCTCGAGATATTCGAGGATCACGGTCGAATCGAAGAGGATGAGATCGTCGTCGATGAGGACCGGCACCTGTCTTTTCGGGCTGTTCGCCAGCACCGCCGGATGGGTCGGCTGATAGCCGCGTTCCTGGGTGAAGGGGACCAGCTCCTCGGCGAAGCTCAGCCCCTTCTCGTCGAGCGCGATACTGATCTTGCGCGAGAACAAGCTGAGCGGTCCGGCATAGAGCGTGATCATGACGTGCCCTCCCCTGGCGGTCGGTATCTGAGGCCATGAGCATGGCGAATTGATCAGGGATCGTCACGACGGGGCGGCCAAGTCTCCTGACAAGACATGTCAGGAGACTGCGATCAGAGCGCGGCGACGTAAGCGTGGAACTCCAGCGAGGGATCGGTGGCGTAGTCCTTCGAGAAGCGGAGATTCATCGCCTGCCAGGCACGGAAGACGGCGATGGCGGCGTCTCTCTCCGCTACCGGAATCAGCGTCTCGCCGGCAGCGATGCGGGCGATGATGGCGCTGTAGCCGGCATCGATGCCGCTGATGAAGTCGTCGCTATGCGAGGCCGATTGCGGCCGGATGCGGAGCCAATAGACCGCCTCCGCCGCATAGGGTGCCGTGCCGCCTGCGACTGCCAGACTTTCAACATCGAAGAGCACGTCCTCGGCGAGGATGTCCTGCCAGCGGCGGCGCGGGTCACGCCGCACCACGCCGTGCAGCGAGCCGAAGGCATCGGCGAAATGCGCATAACCGATGCGCTGGCCGGCAGGCCGGCGGGGAATTGGCCGGCGCTCGGTACCGTCCCAATCGGCGATCGCCGTGCGCCCGTAAGCAACACCTTGCGCCTGCGCCAAGGGCAGCAACTGCTGCAGATAATTCGGCGACCAGTAATCGTCAGCGTCCAGCAGGGCGATGAAGGATCCGCGCGCCTTCTCCAAGGCCCGGTTGCGCGCCGCCGCGGGGCCGGTCGGTTTCCGATCAGTCTCTAATGGATCCAGCACGACAACACGCGAATCGAGGTCACGCAAGAAGCGATAATCATGGCTGTCATCCGGCGCGACGATGACCTCCAGCGATCCACCTTGCTGGGCCAGCGCCGATTGCACCGCCGTGGCGATGAAATCCGTTGCCTGATGGGCGGCAATGATGACGGAGACATCGATCGGTCTGTCAGGCATTTCACTCTCAGTCCGGTTGCATCGCGATGCAGGATCGCGCGGCGGGTATCGCTTTACAAGAAACTATAGGGATCGATGTCGACCTGGATGGAGGGGTCGCCCTTGCGGCCACGCCCCTGCAACCAGCGCCGCAGCACTGCCTGTGGGGCAATGTCGCGACGGCATTTGACCAGGAAACGACGGCGATGCCGACCACGCAGAACGGCGAGCGGCGCCGGTGCCGGTCCCAGGATCGTCACACCGTCTTGGTGCGGCATGGCGCGGGCGAGTTCGCGGGCAAGATCATCGACCTCCCCTTCCTTGCTGC
>Ga0209455_1000292_pt1 | contig 52680 bp, 51 predicted proteins | sample AraplaCol_mCL_r2_FD_184275 | JGI IMG/M metagenome (GOLD analysis project Ga0209455, IMG submission 184275) | Arabidopsis root microbial communities from North Carolina, USA - plate scrape CL_Col_mCL_r2 (SPAdes) (version 2) | ecosystem: Host-associated > Plants > Roots > Endosphere | place: USA... | reverse complement strand
ATTTCGTTCACTGTCGGCAGGATAGCTGCACCGAAGGATCGGGAAGCCTGTCGATCGAGGATATGTCATGTGCGGCCGCTACACCCGATATCTGACATGGTCGGAGATCCACCGTCTCTACCGCCTGACGGCGCCGGCGGAAATCGGGCGAAATGATGAGCCTCGCTACAACTTCGCGCCGACGCAGGATGTTCCTTTCGTCACCGCCGGCGAGAACGGGAACCACCGCCTGCGGGAGGGGCGATGGTGGCTCGTACCGTTCTGGGCAAAGGAAATGCCCAAGGCGGCCATGTTCAACGCCAGGATTGAAGGCATCGATACGGCGCCGGCGTTCAGGGACGCCTTCAAGTCGAAACGATGCTTGATCCCAGCTGACGGCTTCTTTGAGTGGACGATCTCGCCGGCCGACGGCTTGGCACATCTACCTTCCCGGCCACGCTCCTTTTTCGTTTGCCGGGCTTTGGGCCCACAACTCAAATCTCGACATCACGAGTTGCACCATCATCACCGAGCCGGCCGGCGAGCTGATGAAAAACCTGCACGACCGGCAGCCGGTCATTCTCGACCAGGCCTATTACGACGCCTGGCTCGACCCGGCGACGCCGAAGGAATACCTGAAAGACATCCTCAGCCACGACATCGATGACAAGTTGCAGTTCAACCCTGTCGGACGCGACGTCAATTCGACCGTCGTCAACAAGCAACCGAATGACCACCCTGCCCTAGTCGGGCCGATCAATCCGCTATGAGCGACGAACCCATCAAGCTTGCCGAAGGCATGACGGCGGCGCCGCGGCAAGGTGGACGGATCGAAAATCACATCTGTGAGTTTGAACGATGCGGGAAGCGCGCGCCGTTCGGATTTGCAAAACCGAGACAGCCATCGCACTGGCTCTGTTTCGAACATCGCGAACACGGCGACAGCTATTTGGCGGGGGTGAGATGATCAGTCGACCAAGAGAAGCGAACGATTATCCGGACCGTGTCATCGACTGCCAGGAGGCGATGGAGCCCGGGTTTCAAGCTTCGTCGATTGCATGCTGGAAGCCGGCTGGTCGCGCGGTGAAACTCCGCGATCACTTAGGCGGCTGATCGCGGCGGACAACATGACCCAGAAGGAGAACGCCAGGACGGAAACGCAGCTTGCCATCGCTCGGGCCATGATGCGCGCCGGGAAGCCTTTATAGCTGAGGGATTGTAGGCACAGCACCAGCCGCAGTTACTCGAAGGCGGACCTGGGGCCCGCCTTCGACGTCCGGCCTAGGTTCAGCCGCCCATCTTCTTTGCCATGGCGCAGAAATCTGCGTGCGACTTGTTGAGCGTGGTATCGCCGCAATCTTGCAACACCGCTTTCTGTTCATCCGGTTTCAGAGTCGTCCATGCTCTAAGACCGCCGCTGGGGTGATCGCCTTCAGCCGCTGCGGCGATCCGGCCAGTGGCGAATATGAGGACGCCCGGGTGTTCTGTTCTACGGGTCGTTGCCCGTATTGGAGGTCGAGACCGCAATCGCCTGCTAGGCAAATGCGATCGAAACCACCACGCGAGCTTGTTGTGTTCAGGCCGACTCGGAAAAATACGACCCCCACCGCTGGAACCAATATCCACACGGGCTGTTGAGCTGTGCTGGTACAAATGTTCCGCGGTACATTTCCACCCGATTGGCGTGCTCGACACACGAAGTCAAAGCAAGAAGCCGCCTGTGGGAAACAATATGAAATTCGTTAAGGTTGCAGCGCCGTTGGCATTGTTTTGCGCGCTTGGTGTCAGCCCGGCGTTCGCTGTATGCAATATCTCCGATGCGAAACTCGAGGAGGCCGTGCTCAAGAGCCCTGAGTTGCGCAAGCCAGAAAACCGATACCTGGTCCATGACCTGCGCACCTTGAGGGATGCGGCGTTCGTTCTATGGACATACGGTTTGCACGACGATTGCGAGCGCGTGCTCGCCAATATCCGCCAACTGATCGCCGCGCCGTCAATGGCCAAGCTCGCGGGTAATGATGAGGATCTTGCCGATGAGCAATTGGCAGCAGGCGAACCTAAGCAGCATGAAGGTGGGGGTATCCAGGGCAATCGTGACGCCCCAGACGCCCGCCCGCTCATCAATCTCGACGACCTTGGACCTGGCCTTCGCGTCGACGAGATCGTCGGCTCCGAGGTCCGCAGCTCGGATGACAAGATCGTTGGCGAAGTTCGAAATGTCGTGATTGGCACGAAGGACCGATGGGACTACGCAGTCGTTGCCTCCGGTGGGTTCTTTATCGCCGGGAAGGACAGCATCGTCGTCCCGCTACGTTATCTTCAAGTGAACGAGGAACGGACAAGCTTCTACCTCCGCATCTCCAGCGCGGATGTCAAAGCCGTGCCGTTGATGCCCGACCAGAAATATCTGTGGCTTGCGGATGAAGCGTGGCGAGCGAAGAACGATGCGATCTTCCAGAAGTTGATCCCGGACCCGGTTCGCTCTGGAACCCCGTCGGTCCCACAAGCCAATACCGACTCCAAGTGAAAGATCGAGCCAAGCCAGCTCGTTCCCTGGCGGTCGAGACCGCGATCACGTGTTAGGCGAACGCACGAGCCTTCACGCGCACTTCTTGCGTTCAGCTACCTCGACACCAAGCCGGAACGCCTGGCCGTCCGCGTAGGAGCGCGCGTAACTTTCGGCCTCGAAAGGGAAGGTCAGCGTGTTGCCGTAGGCTGTCACGCGGACGGTCCATTTCTTGTCGCGAATGATTTCGACTGCGTGCTCGGGCGATCCCATGTGTCCTCCCACGATCACCAAGTGAGGGCACGGAGATAGCGTCGCAAAAGTCGTTTGAATGCAAACAATTCGACACGTCGATGTCGTAATGGCGTTGGTCCGGTCAAATGGCCTGTTGCCCAGCCTCCGGATGGTGCGTCTACTATCGAGATTCAGACGACCAGGGGAAATTGAGATATTGATCGCGGCTGTCGTAGCAGATGTTGCCATACATCCGTAGATAGCCATCTCTTCGCGCCGGATCGGCATAGACCGCGCCTGGATTGGCAAGATCCTTTTGATAGTCGCCAAGGTTTTGCGCCGTGATGACGTGCGGCAGGATATCCATCGCTTGCGGGATCGGCTTTCCCTCGAGCCAGTCGGCCGCATGCTGGCCCATCGCATATCCGAAGACAGGCGAATTCAGGCTTACCGTCATCTTGTAGGGACCTCCCTTTGTGATTTCGGCTATTGCCTCGGGCTCGCCGTCGATCCCTCCGATGAACTGATCCGGCCTGTCCTTGCCAGCCTCCCGCAGCGCCTGCAGGGCGCCAAGGACGACACCATCGGCGCCCAGCACCACGTCCACATGCGGATGCGCCTGGATGACCATCCGCATCGTGGCCAATCCTCCTTCCTTGCTGACGGGATTGGGGGAGATATCGGCTACGATGCGCACGTCTGGCAGCGTGTCGAGCGCATCGCGGATGGCGACGAAACGCGGCGTGAGAAATTGCAGGCTGTCCTGGGTCAGCAGCACCACGTCGGCTCGGCCGTGGAACTTGTCCTTGATATACGCGACCGCCGCGTCTCCCAGTTCCTTCCCGGTGAGATATTGCGGCGCGTTGAGCAGCGACGTTGCCGGCGGTGCGACGACCGTGCTGACATAGGTTCCAGACCACATGGCCTTTTGCAGGCTGGGGGCCAGCGCCGCCGGGTCTACGGGAGACACAACGATCCCGCCCACCCGCTCGGCGCGCAGCGCCTCGACGTCCGAGATCATCTTGGCGCTGTCATTGGCGGCGAGGGCGACACGATATTCCAGATGGTTGTCTTCGGCCGCCTGAGCCAGGCCATGATCGACACCCTCGATGAACTCACGCTTGTTGTCCTTGGCGAATGCCAGGATCGGCTTGAGGTCGGTTGGCTTCGAGCAGCTCGGCGCCGTTGGAACGAATGGCTGTAGAACCGTCGGAACGGTAATGCCGGGTGACCCCTCGGCCATCGAGGCGACATTGGTTGCGAGCAGCAGAGCAGCGATCGGCAGCACCTGCTGCATGGCGAATCTACCGGTCTGCCAAAACATCGAACTCTCCACCTGAAGAAAACGCCGGGCGCATCCTTGCATGACCCATGGCGGAGGCAAAGCCTGCCAGCGCGCATAGCCCGTCACTGCGGCAGGGCAAAGCTCAGCACCACCGCTGTCCCGGGATCGCGTGCCTGATAGGCAACATCGGCGTCGATGCTTCTTGCCATTGCCTTGATGATGCGCGTTCCCAAGCCGGTGCCCTTGATGACGTTGCCGGCGTTGCCGACGCCGTCGTCCTCGACGGTCAGCAAAGCGCGACCCGGCCCGTCCTCGCGCAGCAATACGCGTACATCGCCGGATTTGTCGGGATAGGCATACTTGAAGGCATTGGTGACCAATTCGGTCACGATCACCCCGAGATTGATCGTGGCGTCGATGCCGAGTGTCAGCGGCGCCAGATCGCTGATCAGGTTGGCGCCGTGCCCCTGGCCACGCATCGAGCCGCCAAGGTTTTCCAGGAGGCCGCCGAGATAGCCGTCGAGTTCGACGATGCCGACCGAGCCGGAGGTGTAGAGGCGCTTGTGCACCGAGGCTATGGCGAAGATGCGCGCTTGGGTTTCGGCAAGCGCATCCTTGGCACCCTTGTCCGTCAACACATTGGCCTGCAGGTTGACCAGCGATGAGACCATTGCAAGGCTGTTGGCGACCCGGTGGTTGACCTCGGCCAGCAGGAGTTCGGCGCGGTCGCGCGCCGCACGCACCTGCGCCTCGGCGGCTTCCTTCTCGGCGACGAGGCGTGCCTTGGCGACAGCCTGATCGAGAGCGGAGGCCAGAAGGGCTATGAAGTCGTCACCGATCGTCTTCGGCACGAAGTCGCTAGCCCCGGCCTTCAGGGCGGCCACCGCGACGCTCATTTCGGAAGAGCCTGTTACATAGACGGCGGGGGGAGCAGCGCCGCGTGTTGCAAGCCTTGCCAGGAATTCAAGCCCGGTCCCGGCTCCCAGATAGTGGTCGAGCGCCAGGACGTCGAAGCCGCCTTCCTCAAGTCTGGTCAGAGCCTGTTCCGGGCTGGAAGCATGCTCGACGACGAAACCGAGGCGGCCGAGCTTCTTCTGTACGAGGCGCGCGAGCGCGTCGTCGTCATCGATGTAGAGGACCTTGGTTTCAGGCATCGCTTTTCAGGCCGTTTCCGGGACCTGAATGACGGTGAACAGGAGGCCGAGCTGCCTGATGGCGTTGGCGAAGCCTTCGTAGTTCACGGGCTTGGTGATGTAGACGTTGGCGCCGAGATCGTAGCAGCGCTGGATCTCGCGACTGTCGTCGGTCGTTGTCAGCACCACGACAGGAATCCGCTTGAGATGCTGATTGGCCTTGATTTGTTGCAGAATATCGAGGCCGGTCATGTCAGGCAGATTGAGATCGAGAAGGACAAGAAGATGACGGCCGACGCTCGCATCGCCAGAGCCATCCGGCCCGAGCAGATAGGCGAGCGCGCTGGAACCGTTGGTGAAAGCCACGACATCGTTGTTGACGCCGGCGCGGCGAATGTTCTTCTCGATGAGACGCGCATGGCCCTCATCGTCCTCGATCATGACGATCGTTACAGGTTTGCCGGCTTGGCTCATGCAAACGCTCTTTCGTTTGATGCCGCGATCAGCGGCAGCTCTATCCTGAAAGTTGTCCCAACGTCGAGCTTTGATTTGACCGTGATATCGCCGCCTAGCCTGCGCAGGATGGCTCGTACATGCGCAAGTCCGATACCGTCGCCAGGCAGGTCCTGTAGACCCGATCGCCGAAACAGCTCGAAAATGCGTTCCACGTCCTGCTCGGCGACGCCGCGGCCATTGTCCTCGAAATCGATGGCGATGCGGCCACCGGGGATAATCCTTGCTCCGACCCTGATGCGGAGTGGCCGCGCGGGCGAGCGGTATTTGGTCGCATTGTCGAAAAGGTTGGCAAAGACCTGCTCGAGCGACAGGCGATCGGCCTCGATCTCAACGCCTGCGAGATCGACGTCGATCTTCCCGCCCGCTTCCTTGACCTGATGCTGGAAGCTGGAGACGGTGCTTTCGATCAAAGACGCAAGTTGAATGGTTTCGGGCCGCAACGGCCTGCGTCCCTCGCGCGAAAGCTGGAGGATGGCGTTGATGAGCCCATCCATTTTGCGCGTCGACGAGCGGATGAAACCGATGGCTTCCGGCAGGTCCTCCGCCGCCGCCACTCGTGCGTTGGCAACGAGGGGGTCGGACGCGTTGGCGCCGATGCCGGACTTTTCGATGAGCGTCTGCAGGCTGGCGACGCCTGCTTCCAGCTCGCTGGTGAAACCCATGATGTTGACGAGAGGCGCGCGCAGGTCATGGGTCACGATGTATGCGAAGCGCTGAACCTCTTCATTGGCCCGCACCAGGTCGGCGGTGCGCTCGCGCACCCTGGTTTCCAGCCCGCTGTTGAGAGCCTCGAGGTTTCGCCGCGCGGCGCTGAGTTCGCGCGTGTGGCGCAAGAGCGACGCCCAGGCAAAGCCGACCACGATAACGATCGCTATGCCGCCGGCTATGGTGATCATGCGCAGCCAGGCGAAGTAGGACCTCTGTTCCGCCACCCGCGCGGTCAGCCGGTCGTCGGCCGCAAGGATGATGCCGTTGAAGTAGACGTTGGCCTGATCCATCAGCGTCTTGCCACGGTTGGAAGCGACGATCGCCGCCACGGCATCGTCCTTGCGCTGTCGCTTCAGGGCGACGGTCTTGTCCATCTCGGCAAGTTTTTCGCCGATGATTGCCGTGAGCTGGTCGATCGATGCCGCAGTCTCGGGTTCGCCGGCAACGAGGAGCTGCAACTTTTCGAACCGGCGAAGAGCCGAAGACTTTGCCGTATCGTAAGGCGAGAGATAGATCTCGTTGCCGTTTAAGAGGAAACCCCGCTGACTGGATTCAGCCGAGAGCAGCGAATTGCGGACATCGACGGCGGCGGTGCGCGTGTCGCGCGCCGCGATCACATCGTCGAAGCTGATGCGCGACTTCTCGGCGAGCAGGTATGTGGCGGTGACGATGCCCATCAGAACCAGCAGGCCCATCGCCAGCAGAGCGCTGGAGCCACGCAGCATGACCTTGTCGGTTGGATTTTCAGACAAATTCGTCTCACTGGTGCGCATTGGTGGCGTTATCTCTAGCGAGCGTTATACTTTCCCACAACCGACGCGCCGGCCAAACAAGCCTATGTTCGCGTTGCAGCAAGGGAGGGGACAAGTGACTTCGACATTTACCGTCCATGATGCCAGCGGCTATGAGAAGCTCATGGGCCGATGGAGCCAGAAGCTTGCGCCGCTGTTCATAGATTTCGCGGGCATCTCGGCTGGCGAGAAGATCCTCGATGTCGGCTGCGGCACTGGCAGTCTGGCATTTGCCCTGCTGGAGGCGGCTGACCTAAAGGAGATCACCGCCATCGACTATTCGCCGGTTTTCGTGGCTGAAACGATCAGGCGCAGAACAGATCCGCGGATAAAGGTTGAGCAGGGCGACGCCTGCGCGCTCGCCTTTGACGATGGAGCCTTCGATCGCGCGCTGGCGCTTCTGGTGCTGCATTTTGTTACCGACGCCGGCAAGGCTGTGGCCGAAATGCGCCGCGTCGTTCGGCCTGGTGGCGTCGTGGCCGCTTCTGTCTGGGATCATCTGGGAGGCATGCCGGGCATGCGCATGATGGCCGATACGGTGGCGGCGCTCGGCGAAGCCGGCCGCCAGTTTCGTGCGCGCTATTGCTTCCAACCCATGATGATGCCGGGAGAGATGAGGGCGACCTTCATTGAGCAAGGGCTTCTGCAGGTTAGCGAGACGCAGCTGATGATCCGGATGGATTACAGCAATTTTGACGACTATTGGTCGCCGATGGCCGCAGGCGAGGGCCCGTTCGGCAAGTTCTTGTCGTCCCTCGATGCGCCGGATCGCGCGAGAGCCGAGGCGGCGGTGCGCGAAGCATATCAGGCCGGCCAGCCGGACGGCCCGCGTTCCTTTGCAAATGTCGCCTGGGCTTGCCGAGGGATCGCGCCCTGAGAGCCCCAAGAAGCCGGTCTCATTCTGGCCGGAAGGGGTGACAGCCTTTGGCCGAGGAAGGCGCTAGGAAGACTGGCGCGAAATTTCCTGGTCGGCATCCCGCGAGGCGCGTACTTCCGAGCCCTTTGGCGTTTCTGGCTCGGGCCGCTGCGGGTGCGCACCGGCCTCCAGCCCATGCGAATAAATCTGCGTCACAGGGAAGCGGCCGCACTTGCGCGATAGGACGTGCATCCGACCAGTTCACGTCCGCCGAGGCTGGCAGGTCTGTCGGCGACGCGGTCCCATACGGTCCACTGCAGGTTGGCCTCTTTCTGGCAAAAGAAGCGAGAATTGGGATTATCCGTTTTACTGATAAGGGGGTCCGGGATTTCTTCACCACTAAGTCACCCAAGAAAATGGTGCTGAGCTTGGGATGAAATAGTGTGTGCGAAATCATCGCCTTGACCGGGATCAAAAGATTCTGGCGTCCAATTTAGAACCAACACACTCAAGGCGACACAAAGGAAGCGCCAACACGCCTCACGTTGCGAAATCAGGCCGCCTGTTGCCACCGGTTTACAGCGCCGATCGAGGGTCTGAGATACGAGTGACCGCAGCGCTTGAGTTTTCTGGATTGTTGGCGGGGGCCATCCCGGGAAGCCGCGTAGTACGAGGAAAAAAGCCCGTCGGCTTCGGTCGGCGGGTTTTTCTTTGCTGCTTTGTCCGAATGGGGGGGAAACGGCCAGTCCGCTATCGGGGCGAGCACGGCGGATAGCTGCCATTCGGCAGACGGGGCGTTCATCAATAAAAGTGCGGCGAGGAACCCATGACGGAGGCTCCAGATATCCGGGCCGCCAGTTGTAGGGACGCGCTTATAGCGGCGATATTGCCGACGAGCGGACGCATTTCTACGGCTGCCCTTCCGTAATTCACCCTCCAGAACGGCGATGTCGAGTTGACAGAGGGGGCGATAACACGATGTCTTCCTGCTACTGGAGCAGGCTCCCCTTTTCGGCCAGTCGCTTGCGCCTTTGTTCGCGGAAAACTGTCATGCCATAGCGGGTGATGCCATAGAACAACAGGCCAAAAATCAGCCCGAGTGGCACCGCACCGCACAGCATGGGCTTTAAGACCGGTGCCCACAGTTGCGAAATTGAAAGGGTCTGCAACATCTCACTCAGATGGGCTGGCCGTTCGTGACTTTGCATGTGGCCGTGCAACATGATCTTGCCGGTCTCCCAAGTCGCTCCCACAACAAACGGGAGGGTCAGCGGATTGCCAAAGACAAATGTTCCTAGCCCTGCCGCCACCATGTTTCCTGAAATCAGCCAGCACACGATGGCGGCAATGGCGAAATGGGACCCTAGTGGAAAGAAAGACGCGAAAACCCCAGCCGCCACCCCCGCCGCGACGGCCGTTGGAGTGGCGTTCAGACGGAGGATACGCTTTGAAACATACTGAAACGATCGCGAGAAGGAGCGGCGCGGCCACATATAAATGCGCAATCGCTCGAATAGACCATCAGGATTTCGGCGTCTAAAGAGCACTCTCTTGCCCACTTGAAACGCGGTCGGTTGAACGGATGGACCTCGTCTTTGAAAACGTAGCCTGTGCTGCTTTGTTCCGAATTTGCTGATCAACCGGGTGTCCGAAAGCGCAGCGGATAGTCGGGCAACAGTTGGAAAAACCCAGGCTGAGAACGCGCGGCATAGTTTTGTACCGCGTTGAATGGGTAGAGCGTCTGGTTATCGGCATTTTGCCAATCCGCCCCTACGTCGGGCGCCCCTCTTTTCGGCTCCCGCGCAATGCGCCACGGGCCGCCGGGCTTCTGGCACTTTTCACCTCAACATCGCCCAGGACCAGTACGCACCAATTACCATTTGCACTGTGAACGCAGTGAACCTGAGACTGACCGCGACCTGGCTCGTGGAGACGAGGTGAATTATCGACTGAACTATTCGCGCGGCTAATAGTGTAGAAGCCAGCGGATCCGTCACATCGGTCTTTGAAATAAGGATCGCGACTCCGAGCAGACCTCCGAAGATTGGAAGCCCTTCTATGCAGTTGGCGTGGGCGCGGGCCAACCTTTGCATAAAGGGAGAAAGAGCCGCGTTATCTGGCGTAAAGCCGTTTGCTGCGACCTTCCCAGAGATCACCAGATATGTACGGATCACTTCCATCACGATCAGCAGTCCCAGTGCCCACGAGATGAATACAGTCAATGCAAACGCAGTCGCCGACATATGCCGTCCCCGTCGCTAGCAGTCTCGGTCGTCGTAACCAATCACCTAGTCTACCGCTAAGTTTCCAGGAACTCGACCGGAAAAGCAGCCTTTGCTGGAGGCTAATGCTTCAAAATCTGGCTGAGGAACAGCTTGGTTCGGTCGTGACGCGGGCGGCTGAAAAACGCGTCGGGCGTGCCCTCCTCGACGATCTGACCGGCGTCCATGAAGATAACGCGGTCGGCTACCGCCCGTGCGAACCCCATTTCGTGCGTCACGCACACCATGGTCATGCCGTCGCGGGCTAACCCGGTCATCGTCTCCAGCACCTCCGAAACCATTTCCGGGTCGAGCGCGGATGTAGGTTCGTCGAACAGCATGACAGCCGGCTCCATGCACAGGCTGCGGGCAATCGCCACACGCTGCTGCTGGCCTCCGGACAACTGGATGGGGAACTTGTTGGCCTGCTCGGGAATGCGGACCCGCTCGAGGAACTTAAGCGCGGTCTTGCGCGCCTCCCTTTCCGGCACGCCCTTCACCCACATCGGGCCGGCCATGCAGTTCATCAGCACCGTCATGTGCGGAAACAGGTTGAAGTGCTGGAACACCATGCCGACGTTGGAGCGCACGTCGGCGACATTGCCCATCTTCCCATGCAGAGCGACGCCGTTGACGGTGATCTCGCCCTCCTGATGCGCCTCCAGGCGATTGAAACAGCGGATGAGCGTCGATTTGCCGGAACCCGAAGGGCCGCAGATAACGATCCGCTCGCCCTTATGAACCGTCAGGTTGATTTCCTTCAGGACGTGAAAGGTGCCGTACCACTTCGACACGTTGCGCGCTTCGATGATGGCGGGAGCGCTCATCGGACCTTGCTCCTGTGGTAATGTCGCTCGATCCGCGCCTGGATCAGTTCGAGGCAGATCGACAGCATCCAGTAGATCATGGCTGCGGAAATCAGCATCTCCATGTGCTGGAAGGTCTTCTGGCCGAGGGTGCGCGCCAGGAACATCAGTTCCCACACGCCGATGACAGAGACCAGCGAGGAGTCCTTCAGCATTGAGATGAATTGGTTGCCCGTCGGCGGAATGATGACCGGCAGCGCCTGCGGCAGGATGATGCGGCGCATGGTCAATGCGAAGCCGAAGCCCATGGAGCGCGACGCCTCCCATTGGCCGCGATCGATGCTCTGGATGCCGGAGCGGAAGATCTCGGTCATGTAGGCGCCGTAGCAGAGCGAAAGCGCAAGGATGCCGGCGGGCACCGCATTGATGACGAAGCCGAGTTGCGGCAGGCCGAGATAGATCAGGTAGACCTGCATGAGTAGCGGAAGGCCGCGGAAGAAGGAGGTGTAGAAACTGGCGATGGCGTAGGCGAAGCCATTGCTGGAAAGCTTGGCGACCGCGCCGGCCACCGCAATGACTGAAGCGATGACGATGGAAATCGCCGAGACATAGAGCGTGGTGACAACGCCCTGACTGATCAGAAACGGCAGCTTCCCCCTGATGAAGGGCAGGCTGAGGTGGAACGTCTCGAAGAAGGCAATGAACAGCAGCAGCAGTTCGAGCCAGACGATGCCGATCTGGACCTTGAGCGGCGCGAAACCAATCAGCACGACGTTGAGCGTGAAGATCACCGCTATGGCGAAGCCGATAGCAAAGCGCCCGTAGAGGCCGCTCGTCGACGGCTCTCCGATCACCGGACGCATGAGTTCGGCGAAGCTGGTGCTCGACATGTTGAAAGCCATGAAGAGAAGCAGGACGGCGCCGAACATCGTCGCCACGAACCAGGGTTTATGGACGAGGATTTCGGCTTCGACGGTATCGGGATAGAGCATATTTGAGCACCGGCTGTTCGGCGGCCTGCCCCGGGGCAGGCCGCCTTTGAAGGGAGCTAGTTGGTCTTGGAATAATCCTGGCCGTACCATTTTTCGGAAAGCTTGCTCAGCGTGCCGTCAGCTTTCATCGCCTTCACGGCGTCGGCGATCTTGGCCGACAGTTCCGGGTCGCCGCGCTCGATGGCGATTGCCAGCGGCTCGTAGAACACCGGATCGCCGACCTGCTTGATCGGGTAGCCGGCCTTCTCGGCGTCGAGGATCGACGGCAACGAAGAGACCACCGCGTCCAGGCGCACGCCGTCGCCGAGGCGAAGGTCGTCGAAGGCGGTCGTCGAATTCTCGTAGGAGTGGACCTCCTTCGGATTGAGCTTGTACTCGAAGGGCGGCGCGCCGGCGGCGTCGAGCGTCAGATCCTTCTTGGCATAGGCCTCGAAGGTGGAGGTGCTGGTGGCGCCGACCACCTTGCCGTCGAGGTCGGCCAAAGTCTTCGCCTTGCTGTCCTTGTGCACGGCAACGGCCGCCGGTGTGTAGTAGTAGACCGCCGGAAAATCGAAGATCTCGGCGCGCTTCTTGGTCGGCGTCATCGAGCCGGCATGCATGTCCCAGCGCCCCGCCCAATTGCCGGCGGTGATGATGTCCCAGCCGGGCGTGACGAACTCGACCTTGACGCCGAGGTGCTTGCCGATTGCCTTGGCGACGTCGACGTCGAAACCGTCTAGCTCGTTGCTGGCATTCACGAAGGACTGCGGCGCCCAGTTGGCGTCGGTTGCCACTTTGAGCGTGCCGGCTGCCATCACACGGTCTAGCACCGCGCCTGCATGGGCAGGATATGCGCCAAGCGCAAGCGCCACCGCGGCTATCGTCAGCTGTCGTCTGGTCCAGATTGTCATATGCGTATTCCCCTTGTTGTTGTTCATTCACTTGCCCTCATGGCCGTTCAGCCGGTCATGATCTCGCAATCCCTTGCCGACGAGGTCGGCATCCTCCGGACGGCTCGCGGATTTAGCGATGCCCGAGCCGGTCCGGTCTTCCGCTGCCGTGGAGGATGTTTGCAGCCGTCATTCCCTCGCTCACGGGGAAAGCTTTGGCCTGTTGCCGGCGAGATGCCCTCACCTGCTCCGCGGAGACCGCTATCCATGCGCGACCGCCCCTCTCGCGCGACCAGCGCCCAGCAGGAAGTCGGCCATCGTGTCCGCGACGAGAGCCGGCGCCTCGATCAGGATGGAATGGCGGAGCCCAGGCAGGATGGCGAGCTCGGAGCCCTGCACCTGTTCGTGCATCAGACGTGCCATGCGCGGGCTGGAACCCTGGTCGTCCTCGCCGGTCACGATCAGTGTCGGGCAAGTGATGCGGTCGAGGATGCCGCCGAAATCGGTTTCGGCGAGAACTCTGTAGGCGGCGGCGTAGCAATCGCGGTCATTCTCGGCGTCACGCCGGCGCAGCTCCGCGACAATCTCCGGGTTGTTGTCCTGAAACTCCTCGGTCAGCCAACGCGACAGCGACGCGGCGTGATGCGCCGGGGCATCGCTGGCCATCAGCGCCGCCAGCCGACCGCGCACCGCGTTGCGTTCCTCGGGCGTGCGGCCGGCAACCGTCGACAGCAGCACCAGTTTTTGCAGGCGCTCGGCATGCGTCAGCGCAAGACGCTGTGCGATCAAACCGCCCAGCGAAAACCCTGCCAGATGGAAGGTGGCAAGCCCGATATGATCGGCCAGCGCCAGCGTCTCCTTGACGAAATCGTCGATCTCGTAGCGGCCTTTGACCCGGCTGGAGCGGCCATGGCCACGCAGGTCGAAGGTGAGGACCGCGAAACGATCCTTCAGCCGCCCGGCCACGCCACTCCAGGCTTCGAGATAGGAGCCGACGCCATGAATGCAGACCAGCGGCACGTCGCCCTTGCCCTCGAGGCGCCAGTTGATCAGCACGCCTTCGACATCGAGATGGCCGGAGCACGCCATGGTCACGCCCTCGCCGCCTGGCGCGCCTTGTCACGCTCGCGCGCGGCGAAGACCGGCATCACCTCGTCGACCCACAGCTTGATCGTCTTCTTCTGCAGCTCGAACGGCAGGTTGAAGGTAAGGCCGAGGCAGTACTGGTCGACGCCCGCCGCTTCATAGTCGAGCAGCTTCTCGATCACTTCGTCCGGCGTGCCGAACATCAGGTTGCGGCGGATGTTTTCCGGATCGTAGTTGTCCTTGCCCTTGACGCTCTCGTAGGGGACGGCTTCGGGAAAGCCGTTCTGCACGGTGCCGATGTTCTGGAACAAGTTCTCGAAGGCGCGGCCATAGTCGATGGCATGACCGACGGCGATCTCCCAGTCCTGCGCCCGTTCGTAGACGCAGGTGCGCCGCTGCATCATCAGGCGCGGGCGCGGGACCTCGGGATGATCGGCGACGGCCTTGCGGAACTTCTCGCCAAGCACAGCGATCTCGGCCGCCGGCGCCGACAAGGGCGTCGACAGGATCGACGCGCCGATGCTCACTGCCCAGTCGAAAGTGCCCGGGTCTCGCGCGGCCACCCAGATCGGCGGATGCGGCCTCTGCAGCGGCTTCGGCACGCCGGCTGCCAAAGGGAACTTCCAGTAATGGCCGTCGTGGGCATAGTCTTCCGCCCAGAGCTTCTTAACCGCCGGAACCAGCTCCTTCAGATAGGCGACGCCCTCCTGCTGGGGCATGCCGCCGGCCATGCGGTCGAACTCGTATTGGTACGAGCCCCGCGCGATGCCGAACTCCAGACGTCCGCCGGTCAGGTGATCGCAAAGCGCTGCCTCGCCGGCCAACCGGATCGGGCTCCAATAGGGCGCGACCAGTGTCGAGGTGCCGAGCCTTATTTGCTCGGTATGCTGGGCAAGCCAAGTCAGCGTCATCAATGGATTTGGCGAGATCGTGCATTCGATCGTGTGGTGTTCGGCCGTCCACAACGTCTCGAAGCCGCCCTCGTCGGCCATGCGTGCCAGTTCGAGCAGATTGCTCTTCACCTTCGACATCGGGATGTCGGGCGAGAAGCGCTCCATGGTCAGCGAAACGGCGAATTTCATGTCGGTCTCCCCAGTGCGTCGGGTTGGTCAGCGAAGGCGGATAATGAAGGGGTCCTGCATGGCGCCGGAGTAGTCGATGACGACGTTCTTCAGGCGCGAGAACTCCTCCATGGCGTCGAAGCCGCCGCGCCGGCCGTAGCCGCTCTCCTTGAAACCGCCATTGGCGGACATGAAGGAGGAAGCGCGATAGGTGTTGATCCAGACCGTGCCTGCCTCGACATTCCTGGCAAAGCGCAGCGCGCGGTTGATGTCGCGCGTCCAGATGCCGGAGGCGAGCCCATAGCGCGTGTCGTTGGCGAGCCGGATCATCTCGTCTTCCGACGAGAACGGCATGACGCCGACGACCGGACCGAACAGCTCTTCCTGCATGAAGTCCATGCTGTTGTCGGTATCGGTCATCACGGTCGGCTCGAAATACCAGCCGCCGGCAAGCTCGGCCGCTTGCGGCCGCCTGCCGCCGGCCGCGATGCTGGCGCCCTGGCGCACACCCGAGGCGACATATCCTTCCACCTTGGCAAGCTGCGCCGACAGCGCCAGCGGACCGATGTCGGTTTCTTCCAGCGTCGGCAGCCCGACCCGCACGCGCCTCGTGCGCTCGACCAGCGCCTCGACGAAGCGATCGTGGACGCTGGCCTCGACGAAACAGCGCGAACCGGCGACGCAGGTCTGTCCCGCCGCCGCAAAGACACCGGATACGACGCCGTTGACGGCATGGTCGATGTCGACATCACCGAAGACGACATGCGGCGACTTGCCGCCGAGTTCCATCGAGCAGGGAACGAGATTCTGCGCCGCGTTGGTGGCAATCCGCCGGCCGGTCACGGTCGACCCGGTGAAGACCAATTTGGCGATGCCCGGATGCCGGGTCAGCGGGTCGCCGGCCACAGCACCCGTGCCGGTGACGACATTGACGACGCCGGCCGGGAAGCCGGCTTCCATGATCAGCTCGGCCAGAGCGAGTGTGGAAGCACTGGCATGCTCGGACGGCTTGACGACCACCGTGTTGCCGAGCGCCAGGCATGGCGCCAGCGTGCCGGCGAGCAGCATCAGCGGCGAGTTCCACGGCGTGATCATGCCGACGACGCCGATCGGCTCGCGCAGGTTGAAGTTCAGCATGTCGAGCTTGTTGACTGGAATGGTGTCGCCAAGCAGCTTGTCGGCCATGCCGGCGAAATAGGTGTAGCTGTCGGGCATGGCGCGCATCTGCGCCCGCATTTCCTTGAGCAGCTTGCCATTGTCGCGTGTCTCGATCAGCGCCAGCTCATCGGCGTGCTCCATCACCAGTTCCGCCAGCCGACGCACGAGCTTGCCGCGATCGGTCTGGGTCATGCGCCGCCAGGCTGGAGCGGCGAAAGCGGCGCGCGCGGCCTCGACAGCCGCGCCGACATCCTCGGCGCCGGCCTCGGCAAACTGGTACCAGGGCTTGCCGGTGGTCGGGTCGAAGCTGTCGATATACTGCCCGCCGTTCGGCGCCACGAACGCGCCGTTGATGAACAGGTTCTGGCGCGAGCCTTCGAGCGATGCAATCGTCGTTTTCATGCTGTCTGTCCTGGGAGATTCATTATTCGGACGCGGCCTGCGTCCACGATTGCGACTGGCCGTCGATCATGGCGACGCGACCGCCGTCACCGGTGTCGATGTAGATGCCGAAGCGCTTGTCCTGCCGCTCGCGCGCATAGCGGCGCAGCATGGCGCGTAATTCATGCGTGGCGATCCGCTCATAGGGCAGCGCGTCGACGGAAAAGAAGGCATGGCCGTCCGGAAGCGCGGCTTCGGCACTCTCGCGGCTCAGTTCGGCGCGGTAGATCAGATAGCCGGGGTCGCTGTCGGCGACGTCGAACACCGAATAGAGGAAGGTATTTTCAGGAACGAGGCTCAGCGCCTCGCCGCCGTCCAGCACAAGCTGGCTGTCGGCCTTGCGGCGCCGCGCCGTCGGCAGCACCCAGCTGCCCTTGCCGTCGGCGCACAGGAGGATGCGGTCCCCCGCTTCGACGAGATAGCCGATGATCATATCCTGCGAGGCGAGCCAGCCGGCCGGCAGCGGATCCTTCACGCTGGCGTAGCGGCCGCGGCAAAATCCGAGCGGCGCCGACGGGCTCGTCCCAAAGGCCTGGACCTGACCGATCAGGATGATGTGGTCGCCGGCCTCGATGCGGTTGTGAACGGTGCAGTCGAACCATGTCAGGCTGTCGGTGAGGACCGGCGCGCCGGTGTGGGCGCTGTCATGATTGACCGACTGGAATTTGTTCGCCGCCTTGGAGGCGAAGACCGATGAAACATCGACCTGCCCCTCATGCAGGAAATTAACCGCGAAAGCGCTCGTTTCATTGAATGCCGGAAAGCTTGCCGCCGACTTGCCGACACAGACCAGAAGCAACGGCGGGTCGAGCGAGACGGAGGTGAAGGAGTTGGCGGTCATGCCGCGCGGCTTGCCGTCGCTGTCGCGCGTCGTGATGACTGTGACCCCCGTGACGAAAGTTCCGAAGGCACGACGCAAGGCGATCGGGTCGATCGTCCTTTGTGCTACAGCGTCCGCCATTGCCTTCCTCCACATTTCTGGGACGGAGGCTAGGCAGGGGCCGGCAGCGGTTCTTCCTCAGATCTATAGGAAGGAGTTGGCAACCGGCTGCTGCCATCCCGAGCAAGCAGAAGCACGGCAGGTCCGCGCCTGGCGGGACCGCCCCAGCGACGGCAATGACGCGATGAAATGGCTCTAGCGGGTTTCAGGCAACCGGCTGTCGATGATGCCGCTGAGGCGGATCGCCAGTTCGGCCGCGAAGCGTTGTTCGGGCGTGTCGAGCTTGATCCCGAACAGCTCTTCCATGCGCGACAGGCGATAGCGCAAGGTGGTGACATGCAGCCCCATCGCATCGGCGCAAGCCTGGCTGCGGCAACCTTCGCGCAGATAGGCAAACAACGTGTCCAGATAGGGGGTGTGGTGCTCGCGATCATGCGCAATCAAGGCGCCGACGCTCTTGTCAACGAAGTTGCGCACATCAGGCACATCGGCGGCAGCGACCAGCATCGGCAGCGGGCCAAAATCCTGGCCGGCGAAAACGCCGGTGCGTCCGAAAGATCGGCCGATGCGGATCATGCGGCGGCAACGCTCCCAGGCGGTGGGATAATCGGCCAGCAAGGCGCAGATTTCGGAAACCAGCACCGCCGGCTCACGTCCGAAATGGCGGCCAAACTCCGCAGCGATTGTGTTGGGCAATTTCGTCAGGCGAATGCTCTCCCGGTTATCGCCCGCCACGAGACAGACAAGACCGCCTTCTACGGCGATGACGGTGCCCGCCACGCCTGCCTGGTCCAACAGCCGGACAAGGGTATGATGGGGGTCGGCCAGACCACCGCCGCCGTGGTTGGCCGCGTCGGCGTAGTCGACGACAATCAGCCTTTGCGGTACGGTCAGGTCAAGCCCCAGCCGCCGTGCCCGGTTGACGATATCCGCCTCGTCACGCCAGCGTCGTTCTACGACCTCCAGGAAAAGCTCGGTCAGCGATCTGGTCTCGAAGCGGAAGCGGACGAAGCTGCGCATCATCTGCACGCTGAGCGCGAATTTGGCGCTGTCGAGCAGCATCTGGTCGAGTTGGCCCGATTGCTGCGGCGTCGGAAAAATCATGAGCGCGCCAACCACTTCGTCATCGATTGTGAGCGGCTCTACGCGCACCGAAAGCTTGAGGCGATGCTTGCCGTCATCAACGAACAAAGTCTCCTCCTGGCGCGCTTCCGACGCGCCGCGCGCGACCTTGACGATCTGCCGCTTGAGCGCGCCGCCAACGGCCTGGCGCCAGGCCGCGGCATCAAAATGCGCTTCGCTCGGCGAGCGGCCAGCCACGACCAGGTTGGCGTGGAAATCAATGACCACGACCGCATTGGGTAACAGCTCGCCGACCTTGTCGGCGAGTGAGACCACCGATCCTTCCGACAGAGCCTGCTGCAGAAGCGAGGTGTGCGCCAACAAGGCGCGCTGCAGACGCTCGCCTGCTTGCTTTTCCTGGCGCAGGCGATGCTGCTTCTCCACCGCTATCTCGCCCAAATGCACGATCATGCCAATGAACGCGATATCCTCGGCACTCACTTCGGTGATTTCGCGCGAGACCACGGTCAGCACCATTGGCCGGCCGTCGTCGTCGACGCAGTTCATCGGCATGACGAGCACGCTGCGATAGTCGCGCTCGAACGCCTCCCGGCGATAGCCAGGAAACTCCTCGGACACACGCGCATCCCTGATATAGACCGGCTCGTTCCGGTTGAGCGCGACAATCGACGGACTGGTCGCCAATTCCCAGCGGTCAGGCAAACTGCGTTGAATGAGCGTGGGGTCATGGCGCACGATGACATAGGCGTGGCCATGCGGCGCATCGATGCTCATGATCGAGCCCAGCGTCCATTTGGCATGGCGGCAGGCTGCCAGCACGAGGTCTCGCAACACGGACTGGAGATCGCCACCCGAGTTGATGAGGCTGGCGGCGTCCCGCAAAGAGAGAATTTGAGACTCGTGGTCCACGCCCGGTCTTCCGCCTCGCGAAGGGCCAATTTAAGCCGTCGCGGATATATGAACGCTACACCGCTTCCAAGCGGGGTGCACGTCGATTTTTCCTACGAACCGGAGGAATACCCGTCCGCTAGATCCGATTAGGCTGAGCTTCCACCAACAGGGCCCAAAATTATGGAATTGCGAAAAGTCTGCACCTTCATCGAAGAAGTGCACATCGAAGGCGGCAAGGCCGGCGCCAGGCCGGTAAGATCGATCGTCGTCGCCGCTGTCCTGCGCAATCCATGGGCGGGGCGCGGTTTCGTCGAGAACCTGCGGCCGGAGATTGTCGCTATCGCACCCCGTTTGGGACATGAGCTCACGCAACGCGTGCTCGAACTCATGCCTGCCGAGCGCATCGAGAGCTACGGCAAGGCCGCCGCCGTTGGGGTCGCTGGCGAGATCGAACACGCTTCCGCCATGATCCACACGCTGCGCTTCGGCAATGTGTTTCGCGATGCCGTCGGCGGCACGACCTATCTCGAATTCTGCAACACGCGCAACGCGCCGGGCGCGCTTCTGTCATTGCCGATGATGCACAAGAGCGAGAACGGCCGCCGCTCGCATTTCATCACAGCCAACTTCCAGATCGCCGATGGACCGGCCGCCGACGAAATCGTCGTAGCCATAGGCGCGGCGGATGGCGGCCGCCTCCATCCGCGGATCGCGGATCGTTTTCAGGACATGAAGGAGATGGAGCAGGAAGCAGCGATGTGATGGTTGCGCGGCATTCCTGCTCGGTCGTTGATGATGTCAAGTTCGCGATTGGCGCGGCTGTTAAACGGCGGACATTAGGCGCAAACAGCCATTCGCTTCATGATTGACAGTAACCGTCGGCTTGAAAACAGCGTAAGAAATTGGGCAGCGCGGCCGGCGGGACTTGTCAGTGATGGCGCCTTCGCGCGTGCAGCAATTGGCGAGAGCCGCGCTCGACCATCTTCAGCCCGTCGCGCACGAGGCTGCGTCTAGTAAAACGCCGGGTCGTGCAAGTCGGCGGCGTTGACCAGCCGACGGCCGAACAAGGCGGTTGCGACTTCAAAATGGGATGCCTGTTCCTCGCGACCGTCCAAGCATCGCAGCATGTGACCAAGGCGCCGACGCTGGACAGCGGTCAACCTGGCATCGGGAAGGTTGGGCGTGTGGATCGAGCGGATGAACCGTTCGATTGCCTGGAGCCGGTCAAGCGCCATTTCGTCGCGTGGGATCGCAGCAGCCATCGGTTCGCCTGGCTGCGCGTCGCCGAGAAACGCCAGTCGCGTGACGAGCTCTACGCACGGGCGCAACGTCGAAAGATCGCTGGCCGGTCAAAGATGACGAAGCAGCAACTGGAGAATGCCTTGGGCATCTCGTGAAATCCTCAAACCAGAGGCGTCGCGTCCGCGTTGATCAATCAAAGGGCCGACGTCTCTGACGCTCGAGCAATCATTCTGATCTGCTTGAACCGGCCTTTCTCGACCACGTGCAAGGCCGTCATCGCGGCGCCATTGTCCTGCCTGGCATCCCATTTGACGACGTCTGGGTATGCAATACCGCGATATTGGCTTTGCCGGAGCGCCGATATCACGCCCTCTCGGCTAAGCCGGTTTCCGCGCTGGGCCAGCCTTATGGCTTCGATCAACTGTGCCGTAGCATCGTAGCAGTTGACGGCATAGTTCCTCAGCGGACCGAAGCGATCCGCGTAGCGTTGAGCGAAATCCCGCGACCCTTGAACGACACCGATTTCCGGACAGGCTGAAAGGACGAGGACGCCCTCATCCTGCTCGGCCGCGTCCCCGGCGGGTTCGAGGAAATTCCAGCCATCCCAGCAACCGTCCCCGGTCGCGAGCAAATGCCGTAGCTTCGCCGCCCGCATTGCCTTCAGCAACGGCGCGCCCTCGAATGTGCCGCCGTAGAACACCAGATCGATGTTCTTGGGAAAGCTTCCGACCAAGCCGCCAAACTCGGTGGTCCCTTCCTCAACAGCGATGTCCTGCACGACAGTCCCTCCGCGGCGCCGATAGGCATGGACAAATTCGTCGGTCATGCTGTGTCCGTAAACGGTGTTGGTTCTGACCACGACAGCGCGCCGTTTCCCCATCTCGGCGGTCAGATGGTCTGATATGGCGGACGCGGTGACGTCGTCTCGGTTTGTAAAGCGGAACACGTTGTCCCAAACCGAATCCGTCAACTTCGGATTGGAAACGATGGGTGAAATCAGCGCCAATGACGCATCGCAATAGCGCTGCGCCACGGCGAGCGTGACGTTGCTGTTATAGTGTCCGACTATGCCCAGCACCCTCTCATCGGCGATCAAGCTTGACGCGACCTTGGCGCCCTCGGCCTCGTCGCCTTTGTCGTCGCGCCGGATCGCCTCAAACAAGATATCGTCGGCTACACCGTTGGCATCCTCGACCGCCAGTTGAACTGCCTGTGCCATCTCGATCCCGAGATCGGCAGGCCGTCCCGTGAGCGGGGCGACGACCCCGATCCTTAACCTTTTGCGATCGCCGTTGCCGTTTTTCGTGGCGTCGACCATGAGGCGGCCTCCTTGTGAGTGGGATTTCGGTTGGCAACGAGCAGGCAAGCCACGGAAGCCACAACTAGAAAGGCTCCGATCACCGTGGTTGCGGTGACCTCTTCGCCAAGAAATGCCCAGCCGAGGAACATCGCAATCACGGGATTGACGAATGTGTATGTCGCGACAAGAGCGGGCGAGATTTTCTTGAGCAGCCAGGTATACGAACCGAACGCCACCACCGTGCCGGCGAGCGTGAGGTAGCTCCAGCCAAGGAAGGATGACAGGGAAATCCCCACCAGCGCGCCAATCTGTTCGCCGCGCAACGCGCTCAACAGCATCAGTGCCACGCCGCCGGCGATCAATTCCCGGCCGGCTAGTGCTATCGACGAACCCTTGTTGTTGTGGCCTTCAGCGATGAGTGTACCAAGCGCCCAAGAGGCGGACGCCATCAGCAGGAGCAGGATGTCGGACAGCTGGAGCGCGGCGGGACCGGCAACGCTGCGCCATGCGACAAGGGCGACTCCGAGCAAGCCGGGGAGCAGCAGCAAAATGGTCCTGACAAGAGACTGGTCCGATCTGCCGAGGATGCTTCTGCCGACGATGATCCAGAATGGGATCGTCGCCAGGAGAAGTGCCGCAAGGCCGGACGGCATGCGTTGCTCGGCATAGGCCAAAACACCGTGACAGCCGACGAAAAACAACACGCCACAAAGGCTTGCGCGGATCCAGCACCGGATGGAACCGCCGTCGTCGGCCTTGGCCTTCGAATACGCCAGCAGGATTGCTCCGCCGACAATCGAGCGCGTGCCCATCAGCGCAAATGGCGGGATGGTTTGGACGGCGACCGCGAGTGCCAGATATGTCGAGCCCCATATGACATATATGGCGCCAAATCCGCACACGATCGCAAGCTTGTCTCTTGAAGAACCGGTCATCGGATTTTATAACCATCTAGCAGGTTAGATAAGGTTAAGCGTCATGAGCCCGATTGGTTCCACCACCTCTCCAAAATCAACTGGCGCGCGCGCCGCGGAGCACCACCTGGCGAACGAGGATCTGGCGATACGTTTCGTGAACACGGCGGCCTGGAGATTGCGTTCGGACGTTGAAGAGCGGCTCCCCAACCCGGAAGCTCTGCTGGACTGGTTTCATGCCAACGACCTGATTTCCCGCGGCGAAAGAACGGCGCTGCAGCGGGCCTGGAAATCCGACGTCGAGGCTGCAAACTCCTTCTATGAGAGCGCGGTCGCTTTGCGCGAACTGATCTACAATCTGTTGATTGCGCGGATCGGTGGCCAGACGCCGCGCACCAAAGACCTTGAGGCCTTCAATGATTTCCTGGCTGCTGGTGGAGCGGGAGCAAGCCTCGTTTGGCGCGCAGGCGACTACGGTTGGCGCGCGACAAAGGGCCTGGCGAGCGTTCTAACTCCGATCACCCTGTCGGCTGTTGAGCTGCTGACCGGGACCCGCTCAGGCAAAGTCAGGCAGTGTCAGGATGATAGAGGGTGCGGCTGGCTTTTTGTCGACGAGAGCAGAGCCCAGAACCGCCGATGGTGCTCGATGGGAGATTGTGGAAATCGAGCGAAGGCGCATCGCCACTATCACCGAGCAAAGGGGCACGCCCTAAAGGCAAATTAGCCGACCTGCTCGACCGAAAGCGTCCCTGCCGGTAAAGGCTTGATCAGAGATTTGGCGGAGACCGATGGATCGAGCCAGGCAGCCCAGTCTTTCCTATCGAGGATGACGATCTGCCGGTCGTGATACGGGGCAATGTCGGGACCGGGTTCCATCGTGAGCATGGTGAACGCCTCTCCGACATCACTGGTCTCGCGCCAGATCCCGGCGATGCAGAAGATCGGCTCGTCGCGCTTGGTGAAGAGCCATTTGTCCTTGCGCTTTTTGCCTTTCTGCGCCGGGTCGGTGAACTCGTAAAAGCCATCGGCAGGGATCAGGCAACGGTTCGAGGTTAACTCGCGGCCGTCCGAGCGGAAGTTGTAGACCGGCCGCTTGTTTTGTCCGGGCCAACTCCACCGGCGCTGAACCAGATCGGCCTCGCTGTTCGCACCATTGACCCCGCGGATGATCGGCCCCGGATCCGTTATCTTGATATCCTCGCGCGCCTCAATGTTCGGCGCGCCTTCGCTGAAGCATATCTTGATCTTGAGATCGGCGAAGTCCCCGACGATCGAGGCGACGTCCACCATCAGCCGATAGTCATTGCACATGTTTCACCCGTTTCTCGGCGTTGCGCGGCAATAGGGTTCCTGTTATGTTCTTTTGGCTATGAGTGCAAGAGTTTTCGATTCCGACGCACCGCTCGACGAACGCCGCATCATCATAAGACGCTATGGCGGCGATGTTGAGATGCTTGAATTGCCATGGGGTCTCCAACCCAGGGAACCCGGCGGGCGACCTTTCACGGTCGTACGCGCAGAGGACCGATCGTTCCCGAGCCATCGCTGCCTGGTGCCGGCGTCCGAATTCCGGCATCGCAGCCAGGGAAAGAACTACAGCTTTCGCCTCGCAAACGGTGATTGGTTCTATTTCGCCGGCATCTGGCGGCCAGCGACCCGCGATTGGCCGGAAGCCTACGCAATCCTGACGATCCAGGCCAACGACGATATTGCGCCCTACCATGAGCGCCAGATGGTAGTGCTGCGCCGGGACGAACGCGCGGCTTGGCTCGACATGACGCAGCCCGAACACGAGGTCCTTCGTCCCCTTCCAGGTGCAAGCTTTGCGATTTCGCGTCTCCGCCGGGGTCGCAGACAGGCTGAATTTGCGATCTGAAGATTGTAGGATCCGGAAGCACGAACCTTACACCCTGGCGAAATGACATTGCAGGCAAATGGCCCCTGAACGCGGCGCTGGCCCGCGCAAGATCATCCATGTCGACATGGATGCGTTTTACGCTTCGGTCGAACAGCGCGACAATCCGGAACTGCGCGGCAAGCCGCTTGCCGTCGGTGGGGCCGCGGCCCGCGGCGTGGTCGCGGCCGCAAGCTATGAGGCCCGCGCGTTCGGCGTTCGCTCCGCCATGCCTTCGGTCACGGCAAAGCGCAAATGCCCCGAACTGATCTTTGTACCGCCCCGCTTCGAGGTATACCGGGCGGTTTCGGCCCAGATCCGCGACGTGTTCGCCGAACACACCGATCTCATCGAGCCGCTTTCGCTCGACGAAGCCTACCTCGACGTCACGGAGAACCGGTTCAATATTCCTGCGGCCTCAACGATCGCAGAGCTGATCCGGGCAAAGATCCTGGAGGTAACCGGGCTGACTGCTTCCGCCGGCATCTCCTACAATAAATTCCTCGCCAAGATGGCCTCCGACCAGAACAAGCCTAATGGCCAGTTCGTCATCACGCCACGTCACGGTCCCGCCTTCGTAGAGACCTTGCCCGTCAAGAAATTTCACGGTGTCGGCCCCGCGACAGCCGCGAAGATGGAAGCGCTCGGTATCGAGACCGGCGCCGATCTCAAGGAGAGGTCGCTCCCCTTCCTGCAGCAGCATTTCGGAAAGTCAGGGCTCTGGTACTATCAGATCGCGCGCGGCATCGACAAACGCGCCGTCGAACCGGATCGGCCGCGCAAATCAATCGGCGCGGAGGACACTTTCGCAGCCGATATCGTCGAGCTCGATGCATCGCTCGCCGAACTTAAGCCGTTGATCGCCAAAGTCTGGGGATACTGCGAAGGCAAAGGCATCCGCGGCCGAACCGTCACGCTGAAGGTCAAATTCGCCGACTTCCAGCAGATCACGCGCAGCCGCACGGTGGCGATGCCGATCGAGCTTCGTGATTTCGAGGAGCTCGCGGCCGATCTCCTGAGGTCGGTATTCCCCGTGCGGAAAGGCATCCGCCTGTTGGGCATAACACTGTCGTCGCTAGGCGATGTGTCGCCGTCGGATCAACGACAACTTCGGTTCGAGGTGTAGCGCTGCCTCTCAGGCCGGACGCAGAGAATCACCGGCCGCAACTTGTCCGGATCATCGCTCGTGCGGATCGATCTCGCGGACGATCTGGGAGACCTCTCCTTCATATTCGTCGGCCCGCACGACCGTGAGTGTTCCGTCGCCGGCGCGGAAGATGACGATGCTGACCATCAGGCTGGTGGCGAGGCTGAAGGCGAAGGCGTTGGCTTCTACGAGGGACATTTTTCCGGCTCCTGTTCTGGAAGCGGGGAGCGATCCCCGCGTGACAGGCGCCCGATGTGTCCGGCCGAGGGCCGCGATCACCGTGAAGGCAAGGCCGAAACGGCGGCACGCTTTGCGTAGTCCGACCCTTCATGGGTTGATGGCATCAGGCCCTTGGACCGGACCAAGGAATTGCGCCGACAAACGCGGCGATCGGTTCCCTGTCCTCCATTCCAAGACCAGGTGCGATGTGAACCTCGTGGTCCACCGCCTCGCCTTCATCGACGCCACATCGGCAGGAGCGGTCGTCCGATCAACGCGCCAAGAGTGACGGGAATCAGAGCGAATGACTTGAGGCGGGTCGACTGGTGGCCCCTTCACGTTGCACCAAACTTCATCACCGGAATGCCGAGCCTGCGGGCCTTGTCGGCGAGGTTGTCCTGAATGCCAGAGCCGGGGAAATGAATGACGCCAATCGGCAAGGTGTCGAGCATGGCGTCGTTGCGCTTGAAGGGCGCGGCCTTGGCATGCCTGGTCCAGTCCGGCCTGAAGGCAATCTGCGGCACCTTGCGGCTGTGAGCCCATTTGGCCGCGATCAGCTCGGCACCTTTTGGTGATCCGCCGTGGAGCAGGACCATGTCCGGATATTTGCCATGGACCTGGTCGAGCTTGGCCCAGATCAGCCGATGATCGTTGAAATCGAGTCCTCCGGTGAAGGCGACTTTCGGTCCAGGTGGCAACAGCACCTGGCCGTCTGCGTGCTTCCTCGCGGCAACGAAGTCCCGGCTGTCGATCAGTGCCGCGGTCAGGTTGCGGTGGTTGACGACAGAGCCCGAACGCGGGCGCCAGATCGAGTGGGTGTGACGCTCGTAGTGCTCGGCGGCCTGGTCGCGCATCAATTCGAAGCCGCTGCGGCGTTCGAGCAGGGTCTGACCTTGGGCGATGAGGCGCTCGAGTTCGACCGAGTTGACCTCGGATCCATCCTGTTCGCGCTGCAGCCGTTGCTGGCCAACTTCGTTTTCATCGAGCTCGCGTTCGATCCGCTTGGTCGCGCGATGGAACAGATTGACCGTGCCCCACAGCAGCTCCTCGAGGTCGGGCTCAAGGCGTGTGTCGGCCATCGCCACCACGAGAGCGTCGAAGATGTCGGCGATGCTGGCTGCCACGACCCGGCCTTCGGGAAGCGGGCGCGGATCGGGTTCGTCGTCGAAGGGACGGTAGCCGTAGAGCTGAAGCTCCTGAAGGACGTGGTCCATGGGTGATGATGCGGTCTGTGACTGATATTCGGTATCGTGCTCGGTGCTCATGGCGGCTTGCCTTCGTCGGACCGGCCGCGCCCATCGCGGCCTTCATGGCGACGAAGGCGATGGACGATCCGGACTTGCACCCGCAGCGTCAGCGCAGGGCCGGAACGGGAGTGGAGGATGGCGAAGCCCGGCTATTTTGCCTCGCGATGGAAAGGCCCGAAGACGGGGCCCCGCGCGGCCCGCCGCGTGGGGTGGCAAGGGCCGCCGGAAAATAGCCGGGCGCAGCCATTGCCTGTCCGGACCGGCCGGCGCCCGATCGCCCTCTTGAAGGCCGTGGGCCGGCCCTCGCCGAGCGAAGATCCACCCGCGCACGCGAGCCACGCATCGCTGGCACGGCCCCTTCTCCCCTTTCCGGTCAGGCCGCCAGCGTCATGAAGCGTTCGACATCCTGTGGCGCGATCTGAACCCGCAGGATCCCCCTCAGCGCATCGGCGCCGAGCAGACGCAGATCCTCGTTGAAGTCGCCAAGTTTCGGCGTCAGAACCATCGCCTCGATACCGGCCGCGCTGGTGCGTTCGATGAGGGTTGCCACTGCTGCGTCGCCTGCCGGATCATCGTCGCGGGCAATGTAGAGCCGACGCAATGTGTCAGGGAACAGGATTGCGGACAGGTGCGCCGCCGACAGCGCCGCGAGTGCCGGCATAGCGGGCAGGACAATGCGTTGCGACAGCATGGTTTCGATGCCTTCGCCGGCGGCCATGACATCGCGGCAGCAGCCGAAGCGGACGGCGTGACCGAGCAGTTCGCCCATGGCCCGTCTTGGCGTGTCGATCGGAGCGCGGCCGAGATGAGCCTCGCTGAATCCGCCCGGATCGAGCCAGGTGCGGTGGGCGCCGGTGAGCTTGCCTTTGAGGTCGGTGACCGTCGCGATCATTGCCGGCCATGTTTCGGTCGGGCCGCTCTCTGGACGGTAATAGCAGCGCGGATGAAACCGAAGGCTCCCGGTCTCATGCAAGATTGTAATCGCGCGTCCGCGCAGATACGTCTCCACAAGCGTTCCTGGTATCGGCTGCGACATGGAGACCAGCCGCCGCGCCGCTTCGGTAGAGCCGCCCGCAGCGGGACCGGCTTGCTCCCGCCGGTCCTTTGGTTCGTTCGTCGTTAGGGGCATGGACAGAAAGCTCCGCGCCTCGTCGAAAACTTCCTTGAAATCGACAAGGCCAAGCGATTCCCGAATGACGTCGAGCAGATCGCCATGCTCGCCGGTGGCGGCGTCAGTCCATTTGCCTGCGGCGCCCTTGCCGGAAGCCGATCCCTTGAGACGGACGAACATCGAGCGCCCCGGTGCATTGCGGGCGTCGCCAACCAGCCAGTAGCGGCCCTGGCGGCGACCATTGGAAAGGTAGCGGCGGCAAACCGCCTCCGCCCGCTGGGCGAGACGGCTTGCGAGTTCGGATGCATCGCGAGGCGGCATCAGCTGGCCTCCCTCTCGCTGATGCGCTGTATCGGATGACGCTCGATCACCTTGGCAAGCACCGCAGGTCCACTCGCGTCCGCAGGCACGAACATGCGCAGTTTCCAGGATATGATCTCATGGAAAAGTCCGTAGGCCGTGAGCCGCTCGCGCATAGTATCGGTGAAGCCCGACAGCTCGATGCGATTGGCGCCCATGACGCGGACGCGGCGCAGATGAAGTCCCTCATCGAGGTCGAGCATCGTCCGCCCATCCGCAAGGGCGTTGAAGGCATCTTGTGCCGTCAGCGTGCTGACGCCTGTTGCGAGCGCATCGGCGGCCCATGCGGCCGAAACCCTGCGTCCGATGATGCGCTCCCCCTCGTCGGTCTGGAGCCGGTAGACCCGGCTCGATTCGTTTGGAAGTCGCTTCCAGATCGGCAGCAGCAACCCCGCGACGATGTGGATGGTCGAGTCCGAGAAAGTCGGGACGCTCGCGACCTCGGCACTCCAGGCGGCGGCGAAGGTCGCGCGATCAGCCTGCTGCCAATGACTGTCCTCTATCATACGCAGCGAGGCATGGTGTTGTTCCATCGGCCGGATCAGCCTGACCCGCCGCTCGATTTCGCCATCATCTAGCATGAACGATGGCGCGGGGACTTGGACGGCAGCACGCCCTGAGCGTTCGTTGACCAACAGGATGGCGCGCTGGTCGACGAGATGGGCGACAGCTTCCTCGACGGGCACGGGTCGATTGCGCTGGCGCTGATCGATGGTGAGGAGCTGCGTTTGGGCGCCGGTGCCCGGATGGGTGTAGATCGCCCGCCGATCCGTGACGACGAAGCTCTCCGCCCGCAGCGTTTCGAGCCCAACATCATAAACCCCAGCCGCGATGGCGCCTTCCACCTTGGCTGTGAGCAACTGCTCGAAGGCCGCGAACAGGATGTCCTGCAGTTCGATGGTAAGCGCCAGCAGCCGGTTGAGGAAAGTGGTGATCGGCGGCAACTCGTCGTTGATGCCGTTCTCGTCCGTCAGCGTCAGCCCCGTGGTCTGCTCGAACAGCGTGAGTGAGCAGCCCTCCACCTTGCCGCGGACGATCACCAGGTAGAGCTGGCGCAGTGCATCGCGCGCATAATGCGATTCCAGATTGTCCTCCGGGCGAAACAAGCCCTGCCCGCCGGTCTGGCGCTGGCCTCGCGTGATCGCGCCCAGCGTATCGAGACGCCGGGCAATCGTGGAGAGGAAGCGTTTCTCGGCCTTCACGTTGGTGGCGATCGGTCGAAAAAGCGGCGGTTGCGCCTGGTTGGTCCGATGCGTTCGGCCAAGGCCCTGGATGGCGGTATCGGCTTTCCAGCCAGGCTCGAGAAGATAGTGGATGCGCAGGCGCGTGTTCCGCGCCGAAAGCTCCGCATGGTAGCTTCGGCCCGTCCCGCCGGCATCGCTGAACACCAGGATGCGCTTGACGTCATCCATGAAGGCCTGCGTCTCGGCGAGATTGGCCGAGGCCGCGCGGCCCTCGACCATTAGGCGTTCGCCCTTCCTGACGATGCGTCGCGACCGGCCCGTCACCTCCGCGACCATCTCGGTGCCGAAGCGCTGGACGATCTGGTCGAGCGCGCCAGGGACCGGTGGCAAGCTCGCCAGCTTCTCAATCAGGGCCGTGCGGCGCGCGAGCGCCTCGCGGCTTTCAACGGGCTGGCCGTCGCGAAACACCGGCCTCCACGACAGGTTGCCTTCCGAATCCGTGAAGGGTTCGTAGAGTTGAACCGGAAAGGAATGCTTGAGGTAATCGAGCACATATTCGCGCGGCGTAATGTCGACACGGACATCGTTCCATTCTTGCGTCGGCACCTGCGCCAGCCTGCGTTCCATCAGCGCCTCGCCGGTGGAGACGATCTGAATCACGGTCGAATGCCCGGACTGGAGATCCTGCTCGATCGAGCGGATCAGCGTCGGCGTCTTCATCGACGTCAGCAGGTGACCGAAGAAGCGCTGCTTGGCGCTCTCGAAGGCCGAACGCGCGGCGGACTTGGCCTGGCGGTTCAACGTGCCGCCGTCGCCGGTGATGTTCGCGGCCCGCATGGCCGCGTCGAGATGGTTGTGAATGACGGCGAAGGCGCCCGCATAGGCATCGTAGATGCGCCGCTGCTCAGGCGTCAGTTCATGCTCGACCAGTTCGTACTCGACGCCGTCGAAGGAGAGCGAGCGTGCCGTGTAGAGGCCCAGCGCACGAAGGTCCCGGGCGAGCACCTCCATTGCCGCCACGCCACCCGCCTCTATCGCCTCGACGAACTCCGCTCGGGTCGAGAACGGGAAGTCCTCGCTACCCCAGAGGCCAAGCCTTTGGGCGTAGGCCAGATTGGCGACGGTGGTCGCGCCGGTGGCGGAGACATAGACGACACGGGCGCCAGGCAACGCATGTTGCAGGCGCAAGCCGGCGCGACCCTGCTGTGAGGGCGCGACATCGCCACGTTCTCCCTTGCCGCCGCCGGCATTCTGCATGGCGTGCGCCTCGTCGAATATAAGCACTCCGTCGAAATCCGAGCCCAACCATTCGACGATCTGCCTGACGCGCGAAACCTTCTCGCCACGGTCGTCGGACCGCAGCGTGGCATAGGTTGTAAACAGGATGCCTTCTGGAAGCGTGATGGTGCGCCCTTGCGCGAAGCGCGACAGCGGCGTGACCAGCAGACGCTCCATGCCGAGCGCCGCCCAGTCGCGCTGCGCGTCCTCAAGCAGCTTGTCTGATTTCGAGATCCACACGGCCTTGCGCCGGCCTTGCAGCCAGTTGTCGAGCACAATGCTCGCAGACCGCCGGCCCTTACCGACGCCGGTCCCGTCGCCGATGAAGAAGCCTCGCCGGAAGCGCACGGCTGTTGGCGCGTTCTCGGCCGCTGCTTTGACAACATCGAGCGTGTGGTCGACCGACCACGATCCGGCGAGAAACCCGTGATGAGCCTCGCCGGCCAGGATCACCGTTTCGAGCTGGGCGCCGGAGAGCGACGTCAGGATATCGCCAGGCAGGGTTGGACGATAAGTGGGCTTGGGCGGCGCGACCGATGCCATCGCCGCGGACTGGACCAGCCTGGTCGGGTGTGCGTGGGCACCCGGAATACGGATCGTCTGCAATCCATAGTCCTCGTAGAGCGCGTCGGTCAGCCGTGCTGCCTCCCGCGGCGTCCAATCGACCGTCTCGTATGTCAGTTCAACGCCGACCGGCTCGGACAGCTGCCGGTGAACCGGGCCTGCGACAGGGTGGGCGAGATAACCACGGACCGTCCGGGGCGGGGCAATGGCGGGAACGATCTTCGCCGCTTCGGCGACCGGCAGTCGTGCCGGGACGTGCGTCTCGATCCAGCTGAGCAGCGTGGCGACATCCGGCGCAAAGCCGGGCGAGGCCGGAATGACGGACGTATCACCAGTGGGTGCCTTGTCGATGACCGTCAGTCGGGTCTCGATCGTCGTGCCATGCTTGGCATAGACGGCGCCGCTGATCGTGGCGGTAAAAACGACACGGCCATGCTCCTGGAGGCGCATGAATGCATCGCGCCACACCGGCATCTCCGGCCCGAAACTCGCACCGGTGATTGTGACCAGCCGGCCCCCGTCGGCAAGCCGGGCGAGGGCTGAGGCGACGTGGCGATAGGCCGCATCCGCGACGCGACCACGCACATTGGCGAGCACCGAGAACGGCGGATTCATCAGCACGACGGTGGGCAAGCTGGCGGGATCAAGATGATCGTCGATCTGGGCCGCGTCGAACCGCGTGACCGTAAGGGCCGGGAAGAGATTGGACAGGAGACCCGCACGAACCTCCGCAAGCTCGTTCAGGACAAGCGAGCCGCCCGCGATCTCGGCGAGGATCGCAAGCAGCCCGGTTCCGGCGGAAGGTTCAAGCACCCGGTCGGACGCCGTTATGGCGGCCGCGCAGACGGCTGCGAGGCCCAGCGGGATAGGCGTCGAAAATTGCTGCAGCGCCTGAGTTTCCTGCGAGCGGCGGCTATGCGTGGGCAGAAGGTCGGCAATCCGGCCGAAAAGCGGTAAGGCGAAAGCTGCGGAGCCGGCCTTGCGCAGAAGCGACCTGCCGTATTTGCGAAGGAACAGGACGGTCGCGGCCTCGCAAGTGTCATAGGCCGTCTTCCAGTCCCAGGCGCCGCTTGTGTCGGCTGCCCCGAATGAGGCTTCCATCGCAGCGTGCAGGACAACGGCATCGACGCGGCGGCCGGATTCGAGGTGGAGAACCAGACGCAGGGCTGCCGCATAGGCTGCCGCGGCCGGATCGACAGGCGCAGCGGCGGAAACGGCCGCATTTGCGGTCACTGTTGGAGACAAGAAGTTCATTGGAGATCCTCCGGAGAGCGAAACCGGGAAAAGCCCATCGGCGCTCTCTCTGACCGCACGGACTCAACCTGTCCCGGCCGGACACTCACTCTGACCGCAATCCGCAAAAACGCCCGGCACTCTTGCGAGAGCCGGGCGATAGCGGCAGAAGGAAATCGGCCTATTCGGCGGCGTCTAGCTGTTTTTGTTACTGGTCGACCAAAGCGACATCATTGTCTCCTGCCAGGAACTCAGGCAGAGTTTCATCTTCGTCGCCAGTGTTGGTCTCGACTGCTTCGACATCGCCGTCGGCAAACCGCAGAGGCTCGGGCAGCCAGCCACTATCGGCGAGCAGGCGTTCGGCTTCCTTGGCCATGTCGCCCTTCTTGAGGTGATCGATGAGCTGGCAGGCGCGCTCGCCAGCTCCCTCGCGAACGGCTTGGAGGATACGTGACTTGGTGACGCGGCCGAGATAGTTGCCGACAGTGGGGCGCCATCCGGCGTCGATCATGTCGAGCCGAACTGCCCGCGCCAGGCGATCGGCATCCGCAAGGCGCTGCTCGACGCCGTGCGTCGAGATGGCGCCATTACCGTAGCGATCAGCCCTTTCGTAGAGCGCGTTGACGCCGAAGGATGCGCAATGCGCGAACAGCTCAGTTTGCTGGGTGCCCGTCAGTGCAGAGAGCGCGTTCCAAAGGTCGGCGACGTCAGCTGGAAGACGCTTTTCCCAGGCATCGTGGCGGGCCTTGATCGAGCGCGCATAAATCGTATCCCGAAGCCCTTCGGACTGGACCGGAAAGACCGTGCCGCGGACAAAGACTTCCATCGCCACGCCTTGAGCGCTGTAGCGAGAGAAGGTGTCACGGACGAATTTGTGAAGCACGGCCAGAAAAGCGGTTGCCGGGTCGTTCGCGAGCTTGTCTCGCAGAGCCAGCGTGCGATCCGCGGTCAGTTCCATGATGAGCCGATCCGGCAATGGCTTGATGCCATCCTCCTCCTCATCATCCGGGTCGACCGGCCGGCCACCGATGGTGATGACGGCCCGCTGATTAGAGCCTGTGGCCGAATTGCCGGATTCGTCGATGCCGGGATCGTTGTCGCCCTCGGGTGTCACGGGCGCCTCATCCTCCGGCTTCACGTAGCCGCGCTCCACGAGAGGCGCGCCGTCCGTATCGATGCTGACGAGGACACCCGCACGTGCGATTTCCGCGGGATCGAAGCGAACGGGGCGCGCCTCGAGCGATTTGATCGCGGCTTCGATCTCGCCAAACCGCTGGTCGACCTCATCCGGCAACTCGTCGGCCTCCTCGTACTGCGCCTGAAGCTTGTCGAACTCATCACGCAGCGCATCGAGCGTGGCCTGCTCGTCGCTGGCGAGGTCGATCGGCGTGCCCTTGAGTTCACGCAAGCCATTTGCCGCGCCATAGGGAAAACTCACGGCGATTTCGATCCACTTCCAGCCTTCGCTGGCGATTTCGTCGGCCATCATCTGCAGCTTCTCGGTGACCAGCCGTTCAAGCAGCGGGACGTCCTGCAACCACCCGCCATCGTCCGACTGGAAAAGATCGCGCAGCACTTCGCCGCCCGCCGCCTCATAGCGCTCCAGACCGACGAACAGGGCCCGCTTGTCGGAGGCACGCACGGTGTCCTCGGTCAGCATGCGACGGATCTGGTATGGCTCCTTCGACCAGCTGTTCTTGATCGCCTCCCAGACCTGGTCCTGTCTGGCGTGGTCGTTGCTGACGGCGAATGCTTCAAGTTGGGCGATCGTCATTCCATCGTCGGCGTATATCTCAAGAAGCGCCGGCGACACTTCAGCGAGCTTGAGGCGCTGTTTTACCACGCTTGTCGAGATGAAGAACGCGGCTGCGATCTCCTCCTCCGACATGCCCTTGTCGCGCATGTCCTTGAACGCGCGATATTGGTCGAGAGGGTGAAGCGGGGCGTGTTCAATGTTCTCGGCAAGGGAGATCTCCTCGGCCGCGATCGGCCCGGACGAATTGCCGACGACACAGGGAATGGACGCGGTCTTCGCGAGGCGCTTCTGGTTCACAAGCATCTCAAGCGCGCGATAACGGCGCCCCCCGGCGGGAACTTCGAACATTCCGGTCTCCTTGCCGCCGGCATCGAGCACGGGACGAACATGAATGCTCTGGATGAGACCGCGGCGGGCGATCGAGGCCGCGAGTTCCTCTATCGAGACGCCGGCCTTGATACGTCTGACATTGGTCTGGGCAAGCACCAGCTTGTTGAAAGGAATGTCGCGCGAAGGCGACAGGCTTATCTTCTGAACGGCGTTGGCCATCGGGTTTTCTCCGCGACGGGCGCCGAGAGCCTCTCTCTCGACCTTGAACCCGTCACGAAATCCCTCCAACACTCTCCCTCTCCTGCCAGCACGATCCGGCACGCCGTTGATCGCCAGCCGAGCCGGCACAGCGCGCACAGCCGTGAACGCAGTTTCTGCATGAGCCGACAATGAGAGGGATCGATCAAGCGCGGCTGGCGCTTGATACCCAGGACGGTCGGCGGGGCCGCTGCGTGCAATCCCGACGCGGAACCCTGTGAACCCGGTGATTGACGGAACGCGCTTGCGCTGGTCCGGTCAACGATGGCTATGCAGCCCTTCAATCGTTGCCTGCGCCCAACTCGATGGATGCTCCGACCTCATCCGGCAGGTGGCCAAGGAGCCACTCCGCCGCCTTGCTGGCCTGGCTGGCGGCACGAACGATGGCACGATTGTCCTCTTTCAGAACCTTTAGCCATGAGCCGATATAATCCGCATGCCGAACAGTAGGCACGATGCCCAAGGCCGCGCAGCAGAAGGCCGCGTTGATCTCTGCCACGAGTTCCTCGAACGCATATTTTCTGGAGGCGGTAGAGGCGGAGAATTTGCGATCCAGGCGTGAGCTGTGACCGGTTGCATGACCGAGCTCATGCAAGGCTGTCCGATGCCAGTTGATCGGCTCGAAGTAAGCTTGGGGCGGAGGCACCTGGATATAATCGTGGGCAGGCACATAGAACGCCCTGTCGCCGCCAATACGGAAGTCGATACCGGTGGCCTTGATCAGCGCCTCGACCCGCGGTTCGATCGGGCTTGCCACCGACAGCGGGGCCGAAGCTGCGACTTCGTCAGGTAACCCTTCACATTGCTCGATGTTGAAAACGGTGAAGCGCTTGAGGAACGGTACGGCTTGAGCATCCTCGCCCGTCTCGCGAGCGCGCTTCTTCTCGTGATCCGGGACAAAACGATCGGCATAGACGACCGTTGTCCCGTGCTCGCCTCTGCGGACGTTCCCGCCGAGCGCGAAAGCCTGTCGATAGGTTATCCAACTCTGTGTTGAGAAACCGCGTTCGACGACGGCGCCCCAGAGGATGAGCACGTTGATCCCGCTGTACGCGCGATACGTGCTGGCATTCTGCGGCAGGGAAAGCGCGGCTTTTGCCACGGACGTCCCCCAGGGCTGAACCCAAGGAAAACGACCCGCTTCCAGCTCGGCAATTATCTTGCCGGTGATTTCGTCGTAGAGGTTCGACCGCTCGGCGACGGCATGGGTTCGATTGGTCCGGACAGACATCGTGGTTCTCCGCGACGGGCGCCGAAGGCCTCTCCTCCCGCTTACAACCCGTCGCGGAAAACCCGGCCCCTCCTCGGACTCTCCGTCGGGAGAGCCCTGCTCTCCCGACCAACGTGAAAAAGGGCGTACAAGGCGGAAGCACCGAAATGTCCGTAAGCGGGAATAAGTCAGTTCGGTGCTGGAGCACGTTCGTGGCCCTGAGACCGGTTCAACAGGGCGGCCGAAGGAGCATCAGCATAGCGCCACCGTGAGGCGGGATGCGGGACCGACCGCCCCCGGCGAAGGGCGCCATATGAGACTATGCAGAGCAGGAAGCGATCCGCCCCGCATGACGCATGGTCGATCCAGGCCCAGCTCACCCTCACCGCCAATATGTACCTGGCATGGCCCCGTGCCTGCTCGACTCATGCGTCGGAGCACTCCGCCCGGTAAATGATCGCCCTGCATGAGTTTCCGGCTTTCGGGATGTCCTTCCCTGAAGAACTCAGCTTCAATCGGCTGCTTTAGCGATGGAGGAATGGCTCCATGACTGGCCCCCGGGAAAGGTGGAACAAAGCGGACGATCCGCCGCAAGGGGCTGCGCGCGTCCCCCAATAATGACCGTCCGCAGGGGCGGATCTTGCCGCGCTGCTGATCTTAGAAATGGACACTTCCAATCGCGCATTTGATCGCCGCTAAGATGTTGGAGAAGTACTCAACTGGCGGGACCTCCTGAATAAGCCGCCAAATCGCCGTCGCGGCGTTTGTGTTCCGGGGCTCCAGCAAGAGCTGACAACCGGCAGAACAATCACAGGTCGACTTTGGCGTTGTCGCCGACGTCAGGCTTCGAGCCCGTGACGGCCGCGAACATCATTTTTGCCGTGGCAACGAACAATCCGGGGCTGTCCCACAACTCGCCTTCGTCGGGTTTGACTGTAATCAGTCGAATCTCGGGGTCGTCAGCGTTGTCCCACCAAGCCGCGTCGGTTTTCTCCCAGAGGTCGGCAATCTTCTTCCTGTCATTGGTCACCGCAGCGGAACCGGAGATGGTGGCGTACTTGTAGTGCCTGCTGTCACTCCAGGCCAATGTCACTTTTGGATAGGTCGAAAGCTGCTTATTCTTCGCGCTGTGATCATTGACGAGGAAATAGATGGCGTTTTCTTCTCGGGAGACGCGTGCGGAGAGCGGACGGGCACGATTGTATTGGCCGTCCCAGGTGACAAACATACAGATGTCGATTTCCTCGGCGAGTTTCCAGATGCGGTCCACCGCCTCGGCGGGTGTCAGTTCTGCCTGTTGCTCTCGACGCGTGACCATAGCATGTCCTCCAAGGTGAATGTACGGCCTTAGAACTTGCGTAGCGCCGCGACGTTCCATGCTCGCTTTCAGGGCGGTCAGTTTTCCCTCGGACTGATTAGGAATAGGATCGCGCCGGGAGGCCTGATCGATGCAGAGGTTCACCGTCGAGTTGGTACGCGACGGCAAAGCGGTGAAACGCGTCGCAATACTGGCTGAGAACGTTGTTGAGGCTGCGAAGATATGGGGACCAGTGACAATCCCGCCCGGCGATGAGCCTGACACGGGCGAATGGATCAGAGTAACGCATCCCGATGACAGCACGACAGCCTGGTTTGAGCTGGATCGTCAAGACGGCGCGATAGATCGGTGGAGGACCACCTGTCTTCGCAAAAATCTCTGCCGTCTGGCGATCGACACAGCAACGCCCGCAACCATTCATCTCGCGGCCTCTTTTCCGGCGTCTGCACGTCGCCAGGGGTCGGGCGTGTGCAAGCCCAGGGCGCGGTCGGCGTCCCCGTGGTGTGCGGCAAGTCCAGGGGAACAGAAGCTCAAATCCGAACGTTCTAATGCGGTAAAGGAGCATAGAAATGGTACGCCAAATCGCAATTATGGTAGCGCTGGTCATTCAGTTTTCAGGTTCGGCATTTGGAGACACCGCTCAATATTGGGTCGCCAAGGATGCCGTTTCGAAGCAGTGCGAGGTCGTCACAAAGAAGCCAGACGGAACCTTGGTCATAGCCCTTAGCAAGGCCACGTATAAGACCGAGGCGGAAGCGAAGGATGCCTTGAAGAAGCTTCCAGATTGCAAGTGACCCACTGCGGGCCGGCCCGCCTCAATTGTTGGACTTCGCCAACCAGCGTCGGTGCCGACAAGCCGCGACAAGGGTTGCTACACAGCGCGCAGGGTATCGGTTCCATGTCCGCCTGTGGGGCTTGGGGCGCGCGCTTTGAGTGAGCTGAGGTGAGGCTCGGCAATGGGAACAAGCAATCGCCAATAGTGAGCTTCACCACGAATTCCTTAGTTTTTCACCCGTCCCCTATCCGTGACAGCGATGAAGTCATTTTCGAGCCGCTGAAATGTCGTGGCCTGAGAACCTTGGCTTCAGCGGATCGGGCTCCAGAGCCGCCAGCGCCAGGAGCGGATGTTTCCACAACTGCATTCCGCCTTCACCAGCATATCTTCCCGCTCCTAGTCGCGGCGAAACTCTGCGTTCCCTGAAACGGCTGATCGCCGCCGACAATGACCGGGACAGAGACTGCAAGGATGGAAGCTCAGCTAGCAATCGCTCGGGCATGATGCACGCCGGAAAATCCCTTGAGGAACAAACGATTTGTTCTATGCAGGGTGCGCGATCAACCATAGCAGCAGGATGAGAGCCGCTCCGAACGCAAACAGCATGTAGCCTGTCAGGAGCAGAAGGACGGGGAAAAAGTCGCTGCGATAGGCAGCAACGATAACGCGGGTTAGAGGATTGGGAATTTCATTGCCGGATAAGCCGTGTTGGTCGTCGACAACCTTTGGCATTCCATCTTGCGTTGTGGCCTCCGCCCACTCTGACTTCGCGGCCGCCTCCGCCTTCTCGGCCTCTAGAATCCTACTTGCGCTATGGATTGCCGCCACGCGATCATCGGATGGATGGTCCCGTGCGACCGATTTGGCGAAGAGTTCGGCTCCGCTTGTGCCCATAAACAAATAAGCATCTTGCGGCACTTGACGTTCCCTCATGGGACCTTGGTCCAATCAATGTGCGACTGAAGTCTGCGACCAGGAACCATGCCGCTGTCTGAAAGTTCCGCCGGGGGGCAAACGGTCGAGTCATCAGTGCCGGAGAGCGGTGTGCAAATTGGAGAGATTATCGCTAATACCTTCGCGACTATTCTTCTAATAGGTCTTCTGGCAATAATGTTCTTAATTTCCGGAAAACAATTCGGGTCTCAACCGATGGCGCGAATGGTGATTATCTTGCCGGTGGATCCGCTGAAAACAGCCGCGTTCCAGAAGAAATACTTAGATTTGCCAGTTAATTTTGACGTAGGCCTCATCCAGCCTCGACCCACTGGTCGCTGACGTTCAATGCTTGTTAGACGTGAAAGCAGAAAGACGAAGCTCGAACGCCTGGCGGCGTCGATACCAAAGCACGAGTTTGAATTTCTGATGAAGCTTGGCCAAATGACGCGAGCGGAAACGTTGGCCCTGATCGAAAAGCATGACGGACACCGCACCGCAATTTATGCCGATCTCGCCAGTATCGCCGCGCGCCGATGAATGGTCGGGCCTCTCCGTGGCCTGGTGCCGGTCTTCCGCCAACAAACACCAAGTTTCCTTTCACGGTCGCGCCTCATGAGCGGCGCTTGGATGCGCTGTCGAACGTTGAGTTTCGACAGCGCCCCGGTCATGTGGCGTTAAAGTGATAGAAGCCTGCGGAGAGAGGGTCGTCCGCATGGTCGATGAGGAACTAACCCGATAGCGTGCGGCCTTCATGGAGGCTCGACCTCACCCGGTCGGTTGAGTTCAGCCAGCAAAATCTCAGTCGCTTTTTTGAGCCGCTGTTCCCTTAACCGGGCGGTCTTTGCCTCCCTGGCTTGCCGCTCTGCATCAAGTACGAGCCTGCTTTCTCGATTTGCTCTCTCTATCCTTTCGCGATCAACCTTCCGACGTTTCATCCGCAACCTCCTTCGACCTGACGGGCCAAAAAAGGCTGACTTTTTAATTTGTTCCCGACGAAATTTTCCGCTTCTTACATCATTTGTTATTGAGCGCTGCCGCGCCGAGCGTTGAGCCCTGAAGGACTGTTTCGGTGCTGACTCACTGATTGCCAGATCCTCGGATCCGGCGTCCATCTCGCCCGCAACAGGCTGACATGGTCGGAAATGGTCCTACCGGCTGACGGCGCCTGCAGAGATCGGACCCAATGATGCGCCGCGCTACACAATCGAATCTACTGATGAAGGCCCTTTCTTCAAGGTTGGGGACGATGGCAATCACAAGCAGCGCAAGGTTGATGGTGGCTGGTTCCGTTCTGGGCGAAGGAAATGCCCAAGGCGGCTATGTTCAACGGCAGGATTGAAGGATCGACACGGCGCCGGCCTTTCGGGACGCCTTGAAGTCGAAGTGCTGCCTGATCCCGATGGCTTCTAAGAATGGGCGATTTCGCCGGCCGACGGCAAGAAGGATCCTTGGCAAATCTATCTGCCTGAGCACGCGCCCTTTTTCGTTTGCCGGACTCTGGGCGTAGAACTCCAATCTTGACGTCGCCGGCTGCACCATCCTCACCGCGTCCGCCGGCGAGCCGATGAAGAACCAGCACGATCGACAACCGGTCATCCTCGACCGGGCCTGTTATGAAAGCCTGGCTCGACCGGCGACGCGGGGGGAATACTTCAATTCGACCGTCATCACACAAGCAGCCGAATGACCACCTGCCTTGGTCGGGCCGATCGATCCGCGGTGAGCGACGAACCGATCAAGCTTGCCGAAGGCATGACGGCGGCGCCGCGGCAAAGTAGACGGATCGAAAATCACGTTGGCTCTTTTTCGAGCATTGAACACGGCGACAGGCATTTGGTGGCGGCGAGATGATTGGTCGACCATGAGAAGAGGACGAATATCCCGACCGCGTCATCGACTGCCAGGAGGCGTGGAGCCCGGCTTCCAAGTCATCGTCGACTGTATGCTGGAAGCCGGCTGGTCGCGCGGCGAAAGCGGCTGATCGCGGCCGACAACATGACCCAAAAAGAGAGCGCCAGGACGCAAACACAGCTTGCCATCGCCCGGGCCATGATACGCGCAGGGGCAGCGGTTTTAGGGCGATGGCTGGGACGACAAGCCGGGCATTACAGATTGGTAAAAATCGAACATTCTATTGAAAGGAGACAACGGGAGACTAGGATTTACTCGTCGCCCGCCTTCCTCAAACGGGCGGCGATGGCCCGGCTAGTTCCCCTGCGCCAACTTGAAGGCTAGCCGGGCCATTGTAAAACGGATGTTCCCATTGCTTTCTAAGGAGCTTGCGATGGATAGCGTGACGCCTGAAGGCAAGGTCAATCCTTGCGTTGAAGTGATGGAAGCCTGCGGAGAGTGGTTCGTCCGTGTGGTTGATGGCGACGAAGAACTAACCCGATCATTTGAATTGGAGTCGTTTGCCCTAGCCTTCGCAGAGGGCCAGCGAATACGTCTCGGGCTTGCTGATTTCGATCGGCTGTAGCCAACCTTTTAGGGAATGGCCGGTGCGGGTGGGCTGCGGGGGTTTCGGGCACCCGCACCGTTTGCGGTGGGGGCTCGAGTCCTCCCCGCCTAATTGTTTTATCCCTCTATAAGCTAGCTTGCAATTAAGCCTGTTGGCCTACGCCCGCTTGACGATGTAAGTTGTCCTGCTTCTCCGGCCTGCTCTTAAGGGAAAATCAAAGCGGCGCTTCTCGGCCAGAGGCGCGGCCGATCAAGGCCGTTCACCCTATCCACGGCAGCGGGAACGCGCCCGCCCGCACCGATAAAACTTTTAGAGACGCGGCTAATGTTCCTGGAGCGATGATGATGATCTAACATTGTCGGCCGGGCGGTGGGCTTTTAAAGATTTGTGTGAAATCAAAGCCGACGGAGGCGACAGAGCGCAGCGTTTTGCAATGTGGCAGACCATACTCAATGCCCCCTTCTTTCACAGCCTGGAACTGGCCGTTCTGGACGAGGACGGCATGCACGCCTTGGTATTCCCGTGCAGGCGCGCCGTCGACGGGTGGAAAGACGCAACAACTGGCTACTTAGTGGATGTGGAGCCTACCCACTGGCGACTTTGGGGTGAACAGGATGAGGACGCCTAGTGCGATCCTTGCGACGCACCGTTGCCCACCATCGCCTGCCATATTTCAAGAGCCGGCTCATTCGCGGATCCGGCCACGGCTCCACTTCGTTAATGCGCACCATAGTTCCGCTTCATCTGTGACGCCCGCCTGAAAGAGGTAGATGAGATCTTGAGCGAGTACTGTTCTCTGTTCTCTGTCTTTTCGGGCTAGCCGAAGTTCGGCGCACAAACGGTCAAACACCCGCTGGAGCACGTCCAGATGCTCGGGCTCGAACACTCCGCCACAGCCAGCGAGAGGCATGAACGTAGCCTCGATAATCCACGCAACTAATTTACTCTCGGCACAGGTTCAGAAAAAGTCCAATCGGTAAATTTGTGTGGAACCGTACCATAGCCGGCACTCTCTGACGGGGAGAGCGCGGGCCGATCGGAGACCGATCTTCGACACCCGCCCTTCCGCGTGCGTCAAATCCGCGGGGATCCAAAGCCGTTTTGGCCTCAGTCGACTTCAATAACTTTCCGCGCCGGCTTTTTGGTGGGCGGCCGGCGCCTTTTTACCGGACCTGACCTCTCCGTGGGCTGGGCCGAAAGACGTAGCGCCCGTAATCGCGCCGTCTTTGCATTTCGTGCCAGCGTTTCCGCCTCAATCAACAACTTCGCCTCTCGATCGGCGCGCTCGATGCGCTCTTTGTCGATCCGTCGTTGGGTCAAGATAGCCCTCCCTTGGCTAACTGACCTATGAAATTATCGCTTGCTAAAATTGTTCCTTCGTTGGGTTCCAGCGGACAGTTTGTGACCGCCCCGGCGATATTGTAGCCCCACGAAATCGTTTGGCCCTCGGCGCTTCATTTGGCACCAGCTTTAAGGGTTTTGAAACCTGACAAGTAGGATGTTTTTTGTTCGTGTCGCCGTCCAATTCGGAGCTACCGCCATGACGCAGCCGATGGAAGAGTACATACGATTTCAAACTGCGAATGAGGCCTTGCGGCAGGCGCGAGCGCTAGGAGCTACCGGTGACCTAGCCGCCGCCTTCGAAATGCTTTGCACCGCATTAGAGCGCATGATCAAGGACGCTGACGAGGACATTGAGGACCTCGTCCAGGTTTATTACGACCTGGACAGCAGGGTAGGCTAGTGCTGGCTTACCTCACGCCTCGTCCGCGATACGCTCCTCTATGGCAAACGCCTGTAAAGCCTTGGCTTTCGACGGATCCTCATCTGCCCGAGCGATGATGGAATAGAAGGCCGCCCGAGCGATGTCTTTCTTCGAGGCTCCAGGGTGCTGCCTCCTTACCGCTTTTATCAGATCCTTGGGCTTCATCCCTGGTGTGGCGAGACGCATCAATGTGTCGGCAACCGCCTCCATTTCCTTCGCATCCATGTCCGATTTCCCCAATACGTTGGCTAGCTAACCTTCCGGTTGTACGGCAATGCCAATGGCATATTGTCGTTCCGATCAACGCCAAGGTAAACCATGAAACGTCCTGCCAGAGCAGCGCCATTCGTGCCCACCGAGATTCATGTGGGCACCACCCAAGATGAGAGCGGCGTTGTGGGCATACTTACGATCCAGACGACAGAAGGGCTTCTTGACATTGCGCTGGATCACCAAGCCGCTGAAGCAGTGGCAGATGCCGTTGCCACTATCCTTGCAAGGTTTGAGATCGGTCTCGAAAAAAGAAGGCCCGGCAAGCCGGGCTAGGAGGTCCTTGGGATGGTGCCGAGGGATCAGCTTAGAGTTTGCGCGGTCTTCATGACAGCTTGATGATGGTTTGCCCAGCCATATCTGCTATTCCCAGAAGTCCCTCAGCCCGCCTTCGACGTCCGGCCTAGATTCAGCCGCCCATCTTCTTCGCCATGGCGCAGAAATCTGCGTGCGACTTGTTGAGCGTGGTATCGCCGCAATCTTTCAACACCGCTTTCTGTTCATCGGGTTTCATAGCCGTCCATGCGGCCTTGAAATCCTTTTCCGTCTTCAAAGTTTTCATGCCGGCATCGGTGAAGAACGGCGACATCTTTGCCGGATCGTCGAGTGCAGATGTGTTGCCAGCGGCAAGAGCCGAACCGGTCATCATCGCAAGCGCCATCGCGCCCATTGTGAGCATCTTGATGTTCATTGTTTCCTCCGTCGTTGGGTCATTCAGCATGACCTTCGGAAAAAACGTGGATTACGGAACTCGGTTCCCAGCGCTCCACTAGCGCAATCCCTGCATCATGAATTTGTAGATCGTGCCAATTTCTTCATCGATCTCTTCGCCAGGAATGCCTTGGGCCTCAGCCGCCCGTTTCGCATCCACAGCCATTTCAATGATCAGCAGCACGGGGTCAGAGATGGGGTCGTCGGGTAAATGGTCCGATATCCAATGGTAGAGAAAATCGCCACCTCGCTTGCTCATTCCTCACGAAAATCCTGTAACGAAGCGTGCCGCAAATCTTCCTCTCCACGTAAGTGCTTCACGCGGCCGATGATGCCGGGCTTGACCCATTGGGTCGCCGGCCGCTTCATGCCCTTGGGCGCCGGCCCGGCATGCTCCTGGACGCGCTTCCATAGTCGCTCCCGAATGGCCCGGCTGGGATTGATGAAGGCCGAACCGACATAGCGACCGGTCGCCCGATCGGCCATGAGGGCAAATGCCGGCTTGCCGGCTTCACGCTCGACGCCAATCAGTTCGTACTCGTCGACCGAGTAGCATTTCACCTTCAGCCAGTTGGTCGACGGGCCGCTGCGGTATTTGCTGTCGCGGCGCTTCGATACCATTCCTTCAAGGCCGGCCTTGTCGAGCAGATGGAAAATCGCCTTGGCCTCGCCCGGCAGCGGCTCGCTGAACTGGATCCGGCCGCCAGGCTCTATCATGCTGGACAGGATCTCGCGGCGCTCCTCTAGCGCCATGTCGCGCAAGTCATGGCCATTGAGGTGTAGCAGGTCGAAGGCGACGAAATAGAGGTCATGCTGCCGCCTGGTGATCGCCTTCCGCAGTTCGCCGAAGTCGGAAAGGCCGGCGTCGTTCGGAACGATGATCTCGCCGTCGACGATGGCACTTTCCGCCCCGAGGCTCTTCGCCTCCTGCACCAGGTCGCGATATTTAGCCGTCCAGTCATGGCCGTTGCGGGTGTAGATGCGTGCCCCGTCTTCGTCGATGATCAGCTGCGAACGGTAGCCGTCGAACTTCACTTCGTGAATCCAACCATCGCCTTGCGGAGGCTGCTCGACAAGGGTCGGCATCAAGGGCGAGACGAACTTCAAACGCATCTATGGAACTCTTACCAGCCGAGATTCAATTAGCTACAGCTAAAATAGTTCCGCGCCTGGAAATGCCCAGCGAAACAAATTGACCTGACGCGCGTTGCGGTCGAATCGCAGCTTGGGAGAACCATCATGCCTGACGACAAGAACAAGCTTGGCTATCACGATCGAAGCCGCGTGAGCGGCGACGAGGAATACGAGGTCGGCTATTTCGCGAGCAAATTCGGCCTGTCTATCCCGCAGGTTCGGCAGTTGATCGCAAAGCACGGCAACGACCGCGACACGCTGGAACGGGAAGCCGAGGCCCTCAAGGGTCGGTAAGAAGATACCTCGTCCCAGGGACAACATGCCGACGAAGTTCCACGTCCGACCTTCATCGTATGGTGGGTCGGATGCTGGGTTCACGCGATCGGAAGCCTCGGATGCGATGCCTGCAAAGCTTTGGTGCGCACACGTTCGATTCCTGCGACCTGAAAAGGCGCCGCGCCATCAAAGGCCATGAGGCGGATCGACCAGTTCCGCGGTGCCTCTGTATATAGCAACGAAGCTGGTGGCACGGCGGTTGAAGATTTGGGCTACTCGGTCGGCAGCCGGGCCTAGGCGGCGGTTTGTTGAGGTATAACGCTTGCCGGCGGCTAGGGCCAAAAACGCGCCCAGCCCACTGGGCTGGCATCATTCGAACGGAAAGGCTAGCTGGGCGACGAACTATCGAAGCAGCGAGCGACCCACCGGCCCATGGTCGCGCCCCGGCGCGACTGTTGGGGATCTTTAGTCAATGCCTGGCTCTACAGTCGGCCCAGAACGCGGGATCCGGGTTTCTTCGGCTATAACGAGAAGCGCCTCCAACGTGACGGCGATACCAGACATCAGTGCGGAAATATCAGTGTTCCTGCCGGGCAACGCGAGTTCGTCCGCCCGGCTTTGCATGCTCGTGCTCAGTTCCTTGAGCTTCCGGCGCAGGTCGTCGTCCATAGTCGCTCTCCGTTTTGAGGCCCGCACAGGAACGCGCCCGTAGACAACCAGTTCCGCCTTGCCGGCTATCAAACCCGCGTATTTGCAACGGTGACGCTTGAGCCGGAAAAAGGTCAACGCCGACGGCAGAGGATGCCCAAACGCATAGTCCGAAGGCTGTCGCGAAGGAGATCAGAAGGGCGGTCGCGATAGGCAGACGATGCATGGCGGGGCTTGTCCTCCTTGTTGCAGACCCGCCCACAACCTTCTGCAACCTGATATGTTCTCCACAAAGTGTTTACCCTGATGGGATGGTTAAAGAACTGTTTCGACCCGTTCGTGCTGGTGCCCGGGCGCCCCCTACGCGTGGATTTCGGCTTCACGGCCACTGACGCGGCACTCTTCGCAGCCTCGCTCGCGGCCGTGACGGACGGGAGTTCGGTTCGAATCGCTTGTGTATCGCGACTGATCCCCGACCTGGGGCTCAGCGTTTGACTGACGCGTCGGATTGAATCATTGCAAGCTCCTGCTTCGCGCAGCAAACGATTGGCCGTGGCAGGTCGAAAGTGTCTACTTTGTCCACGACCGATGAAAGAGCAGTGCCGGTTTAGCCAGGTGGATCCTTGGCCTTTGTTTTTCGGGGTTTGGGATTTCCTAGCAGCGGCGCCTGAGAGCCTGGAACAGGTCAATCGGATGACCAGAGGTTGCTCATACACAAGCCCGCGGGCAGCAACGTGCTTGTCAGATGGCGGTCGCGATTGATAGGCGATGCATGGCGGGGCGAGCGCTCTTTGTTGCAGCTCCGTCAACCACCCGCAATCTGACCGTTCTCCAATGCTAGCTTGCCCACTCCGTTCGCCATTTCAGGTCGACGCCCTGGGTAACGACCTCGGCGTCGTAGCCGCATGAGGCGGCGGCTTTCGCAGCCTTGACGGCGGCCAATACGGCATCGCTGTTGGAATCGTATGGGTATTCCTTCCCGTCGTAACGGATCTTCCAGCGGTCCCCCTCTTTGAAAACGTAATACTTCGCACCCGCCATAGCTACTCCCCGCAATGAAGCTTGAACACTTCCATGCAGCAAACCATGGCAGTAACCTCTCTACAAGTTGGCATCCGTCCAGAACGAAGAAGACCATCCAGGCGCCTCCCCCAAAGGAAATCGGTTTTGGAAAGCGCATCAGCTATCACGGCCGCAGCCCGATATTCATCAATGCGGACTGGGATGCTGGACTCGAATATTTCCCACGAGTCGACGCCGATGCCCACCCCGCAATTCCGGGCTTTGCACCTTTCTCTGCATTGGGCGGATGGGCCGTGTATATCAGCCGCGAAGATTTTTCAGCACATCACCAGCCAGTTCGAGGAATTGTCCGACGAAGGAATTCAATGGCGCCGAATCTGGGTAAACGCCAACATCATCGCGCGAGAAGCCAGGCTTGCGCAGACGTGCTTGCCGGCTGCGGTCGCCCACTGCCATTCAAGACAGTGTCCTCCTGGTCCGAGACCTTAGCGCTTCCAACTCGTCATCAGGGAACCCTTGCTTCCATATAAGGGGTCGTTGCGAGGACGGACAACGGTTGGGATGGTCGCGACCGCATCATCGTGCTCGTCCTTGGTGGTGCATTCGTCGTAAGTGCCGAACCGAGGATATGCGCCTACAACCAAAAAATCATCGGATGAAGACAGACATTGGTGCCCGGTCCCGGCTGGGAGAATCGCCACGTCGCCGGCCTTCACCTTCAACGTCCGCCCCTTCTTGCCGCCAAACCGGACCTTGGCCGTCCCGCGCGCCACCCCTAGGACCTCGTGTATTCGCGAATGGTAGTGGACATAGTCATAGATGCCATTTCGCCAGCTATCGCCCCAACCGTTTGTTTGGAAAATCACCTCCATGACGGCCGCCGGATCAAGCCTCTCCGGCAGCTTCACCGCACCGCGATAAAAAACAAGCGGCCATGATGGATGATTGGGCACCAGCCCGTCGTCATCAAACCGGAACTCATTCGGTTTTCGCTGCCTCACGAAGGCGGCGACTTCCTCCTCGCCCGGAGTTGCGAAACCGGTGATGGTCTCGATCGCTTTTCTGGTGGTTTGTAGAATGCTCATCGATGCGGTCTCCGCCGGATAGATGCAAACACGTTTCGGTTTTAACATGCCTACAGGTCCGCCGGTTCCTCCCGCTTTGGCAGGCCGAGCTCCGGTTGCCATCCAACGGAAGGGCTGAATCTGGTGGATTTCCCGAGAAAGAATGATGACGTTAAGACCTTTTCGCAGCCGGCATGTCCAGCTCAGACGTCTCGCACCGCTTAACGCCCGATGACCTGACCAATAATCTCGTCGCTGGCCTCGGTCCGCCAAATCTCTCTATCGGACTTCCGCGCATTGTACGTTTTTAACCAACGAGTTGCCTGCCGTTCGGGGTGTTGTAGATTTGGCAGGCGGCAACCCCTCAAGAAGCCGTGGTGGCCGACGTGGGACTGGCAGGCTTCACCGGCATTTCCCTCCCCGCGTCGGTCATTCGGGGCCAATTGGGCTAAATTCACCGTCAGTCCAATCTGAGCTGCCGGTCTTCGGATTGCGGCGGCAACTCCGCGGTGGCCGTGCTTTACGCGCTGGACGACAAGCCTCGCTGAAAACCTTTGCCTTGGATGTAGAAGAGCGTCACGGCGATGGTTGCATCGAGGTTCACCCCCCTGCCCCGCCCAGTATAGAGGCAACGAAACACACCGTCGCTCGTTGACGTCGTGCTGGGTTGATCCCTAGCCACTCCAGACCCTGCCCGCTGCCGATCGGTGGCGGGCCTTTTTGAAGAGCGTGACGGAACCCGATTTTTCACAACCAGTTACATATGGCGGCAGCGTCCCCTCGCGCTGCTGGCCATGGGCGTGAAGCCTTGGCCAGGCCCGCATCGCCTTGCCAGTGGTGCGGGCCAACAAAGGCTGGAAGGGCAGCCCATCGGTAGCGCGGATGGCTGAAGATTTCCCGCCACACTTAGGAGGCATTTGCGGGCGATCCAGTTCGTTGGCGGAGGTCGCCAGATTTCGGCATGACAAACGCGGCCCCCGTGATTTGGATAGCGCGGTTTCTCGCCAGGGCATCGAGCGGCTGCCACCCATAATAGGCGTCGCCCATGGCGCCGTAATGGGGCCGTGCCGGCCATCGACGGCTATTACCCCCCCGGTGATCGTGACTACAAAGGCGCCTTTACATGCCAATCTTCGCTTGGGGCCGCTCAGCCTCCCGCTGGCGCTCAATTTCCTCTGGTTCCTTCTTGTCGATCTGTGTCAGTTCGTCTCTGGCCGCGCTGTTGGCGCGCAACAGTTCGTCCAATTTTGACTGTATGGCCTGGGTGTCCCGATGTTCTGCTCTTTGTATGAAAAGGGTCATCGCCCAAGTGGCCAATGTCGCGGCGCCGTGCCAATCAAAGCTGCTGCGTTCGAAAATAATCCACAGCACGGCGTAGACCACCAGGATCAGAAATGCCCATGGCCTCGCGGTCAGTGTACCGGCTTGCGTGATGATGCTGGAGGCATTCATTTCCCGATTCCAATCTTGTTTTTTCAACCAGTTTGGGGAAAGTTTGTTCCGTCGTCGTCCTCGGCGAACTTCCCCATGCGTTGAGATAGAAGTGGGTCCGTACTGCCTGCCAGGGCTTGGTCTGGCCGAATCAGGGCGGTCAAACGCAACGAGCGTTTGACCGTGCGCGGGTTGCTGGATCGATCCGGCAACGCGTCGACGCGAGGTTCGGTTATTTGTCGCCGCATAGTCCGTTGAAAAGATCCGTGGGATGATCCTTTCGACTCTCTTTCTGCTATCAGGCGGCTGCTGCGATGGCCGACGCGAAGTCGCGATATGGGCGAAGTGGACGGCCCAGAAGCGCAGTCAGGCGCTCGACGTCGCCGGCCTCAGGCAGCATCCCTTCGGAGAAGAAGCGCTCGCCCATCAGGCGCATGTCGTAGGCCATCCAGGCGGGCAGGAACTGCTTGAGATTTTGCTCAAAGCCTTCTGCATTGTCGCCACCATAATTGATCGGGCGGGCGAGCACGTCGGACCAGATGGCGGCGATATCCGTCCCAGTCAGTGTCTGCGGACCGACGAGGTTGATCCGGTCGAGCGCAAGCGGCTCTACGGACTGTTCGCGGCGCAGCAGCTCAAGGGCAGCGATCTCGGCTATATCACGGACATCAATCATGGCGAGACCCTTGGCGCCGATCGGCATTGGGTAGGTGCCGTAGCCAGTGATGGCGTCTTCGATCATCAGATCGTTCTGGATGAAGTAGGCGGGGCGCAGGATCGTGGCCTTGAAGTCCATCTGCTCGATCATTCGCTCGACGCCGAACTTGCCCGCGAAATGCGGCACGTTCACATAGACGTCAGCGTGGATCACCGACAGATAGACGATGCGCTCGATGCCGGCCGATCGGGCGACGTTGAGCGCAATCAACGCTTGGGTGAATTCGTCCGGCACCACGGCGTTCAAGAGAAACAGGGTGGAAATGCCTGACATGGCCTTGCGCAGCGAATCGACATCGAGAAAGTCGCCTTGCGCGACGGATACGCCTTCCGGGAAGCTGGCTTTCGATGGATCGCGCACGAAAGCACGGACATCAGCGCCGCGCTTGACGAGGTGTTCGACGACTTGGCGGCCAATATTGCCTGTGGCGCCGGTAACGAGAATGGTCATGAAATTTCTCCTGTTGGTTGCTTGACACCTCCAATATGTGTGGCTCACTGAGAGCGTAATAGACGGAAATTTTAGACGCACTGTCCCACTCGTGGAACACTCATGGATCTTCTTGCCCTCGCCGATTTCAATCTCGTTGCCCGCCATGGTGGCTTCGGCAAAGCGGCAAGAGCCACCGGCCGGCCCAAGGCAACGCTGTCCCGGCGTGTTGGAGAATTGGAAAGCAGCCTTGATCTACGCCTGTTTGAGCGGGGTGCGCGTAACCTGAAGCTGACCGAAGAAGGACGGGCGCTCTTCGAGCGGACGGGGGCGTTGCTCACCGAACTGGACGAGACGGCTTCGTCGATTGCCTCGGGCGGTCAAAGTCCCAAGGGCAGGTTGCGGATCAGCGCACCTTTACATTTTTCGCAGACCGCAATGGGGAAGATCGGCGCGGCGTTTGCCCTCAAGTACCCGGAGGTGACGCTTGAAGTCACGACTGAGGATCGGCCTGTCGACATGATCGAGGAAGGCTACGATCTGGTAATCCGGGTCAATCCAGATCCCGACGAAAGCCTGGTCGGACGGGCGTTTCTCCGCGACCGTCTGGTTGTTGTGGCGAGCCCCGACCTTCCTCGCACGACCCGTGAGCGTGCCGCTCCTGGCGTTGCGCGCGGGGCGGGCGAACTGCAAACATGGCACGTAAAGACACAAGGTGGCCGGTCAACAATTACAATCGAGCCGGTTCTCGTTTTGTCAACGCTCATCATGGTTCGGGATGCCGTGCGAGCCGGCGTCGGTGCAGGACGGCTTCCCATTTCGTTGGTTGCCCACGACCTCGCTGACGGCACGCTGGTGAATTGGGGGGATATTGATGGCTC
>Ga0209455_1000291_pt1 | contig 53500 bp, 44 predicted proteins | sample AraplaCol_mCL_r2_FD_184275 | JGI IMG/M metagenome (GOLD analysis project Ga0209455, IMG submission 184275) | Arabidopsis root microbial communities from North Carolina, USA - plate scrape CL_Col_mCL_r2 (SPAdes) (version 2) | ecosystem: Host-associated > Plants > Roots > Endosphere | place: USA... | reverse complement strand
GCGACTTCACGCTCGCCGGCGGCAAGCAGGTGATGGAAGCGTTCGCGAAGACCTACGGCAAGCAGATCAACGTCGTCTACGCGCACAACGACGACATGGCGCTCGGCGCGATCCAGGCGATGGAAGAGGCCGGCATCAAGCCCGGCAAGGACGTGAGCGTCGTGTCGTTCGATGCGACCAAGGGCGGCTTCCAGGCGATGGTCGCCGGCAAGATCAACGTCGACGTCGAATGCAGCCCGCTGCTCGGGCCGCAGCTGATGACCGCGGTGAAGGACGTGGTCGCCGGCAAGCAGCTGCCGAAGCGCATCGTCACGAACGAGACGGTGTTCCCGATGAGCGTCGCGGCGCAGGTGCTGCCGACCCGCAAGTACTGAGTCCCGGCGGACGCGGGCGGCGGCGCGGCTGCCGCCGTCAGCCTTCCGCCTCGAATCGAGGGCGATCCATGACGAATCCGCCGGTGGTCGAGATGATCGGCATCGACAAGGCGTTCCCGGGCGTGAACGCGCTGCAGCGCGTGAACTTCCGGTTGTTTCCGGGCGAAATTCATGCGCTGATGGGCCAGAACGGCGCGGGCAAGTCGACGCTGATCAACGTGCTGACCGGCGTGCACGCGCACGACGCGGGCGAGATTCGCGTCGGTGATGCACCGGTGCGGTTCGCCGCGCCGCGCGAAGCAGAGGCGGCCGGAATCCAGACGCTATACCAGGAAGTGAACCTGTGCGCGAACCTGTCGGTCGCCGAGAACATCTTCGCGGGCCGGCAGCCGATGCGGCGCGGCGCGATCGACTGGAAGACGATCCATGCACGCTCGCGCGATGCGCTCGCCGAGCTCGACCTGTCACTCGACGTCACGCGCTCGCTCGACGCGTATCCGATCGCGGTGCAGCAGATGGTCGCGATCGCGCGGGCCGTGTCGGTCGATGCGCGCGTGCTGATTCTCGACGAACCGACGTCGAGTCTCGACGACGGCGAGGTCGCTCGGCTCTTCGACGTGCTGCGCCGACTGAAGGCGTCGGGGATGGCGATCCTGTTCGTCACGCACTTTCTCGAACAGACCTATGCGGTGTCCGACCGGATCACCGTGATGCGAAACGGCGAGCGCGAAGGCGAGTACCTCGCGCGCGACCTGCCGGTCGATATGCTCGTCGCGAAAATGACCGGCCGCGAACCGATGTCCGGCAAGCTGCAGGCAGGCGCGGCGGCCGTGCAGCGGGATGCCGATGCGGCCGCGCCATTCCTGTCGATGCAACAGGCAGGCCGGCGCGGGATGATGAGCCCGCTCGATCTCGACGTGCGGCCCGGCGAGATCGTCGGGCTGGCCGGGCTGCTCGGCTCGGGGCGCACGGAAACCGCGCGGCTCGCGTTCGCGGCCGAGCGCACCGACACCGGCGCGATCGAGATCGACGGCGCGCGCAAGCGGCTCGCGTCGCCGCACGATGCCGTGCGCAACGGGATCGCGTATTGCCCTGAGGATCGCAAGAAGGAGGGGATCGTCGCGGCGTTGTCGATCCGCGAGAACATCGTCCTCGCGCTGCAAGCTCGGCGCGGCTGGTGGCGGCTGATCGGCCGCGCGCGCCAGCGCGAACTCGCCGAGGCGTACATTGCGAAGCTCGGCATCAGGGCGCGCGACGCGGAGCAACCGATCGGGCTGCTGTCCGGCGGCAACCAGCAGAAGGTGCTGCTCGCGCGTTGGCTCGCGACGGAGCCGAAGCTGCTGATCCTCGACGAGCCGACGCGCGGCATCGACGTCGCCGCGAAATTCGACATCATGGAGCGCGTGCTCGCGCTGTGCGCGCAGGGGCTCGCGATCCTGTTCATCTCATCGGAGATCAGCGAAGTGGTGCGCGTGAGCCACCGCATCGCGGTGCTGCGCGATCGCCGCAAGGTCGCCGAACTGACCGGTGCCGAGGCGTCGGAAGAACACGTGTATCAACTGATCGCGGGAGGCCGGTCATGATCCGGTTACGCACGTTGCTTCGCCATCCGCTCGTATGGCCGGTGCTGACGCTCGCGCTGCTGTTCGCGCTCGACGTCGCGCATCGGCCGGGCTTCCTGTCGATCGCGGTGCTCGACGGCCACTTGTTCGGCGCACCGATCGACATCCTGAATCGCGCGGCACCGCTCGTGATCGTGTCCCTCGGCATGACGCTCGTGATCGCGACGCGCGGGATCGACATCTCGGTCGGCGCGATCGTCGCGATCGCCGGCGCGGCCGCGGCGATCGTGCTCGACGGCGATCCGACGCGGGTCGGCACGGCGCTGGCGGCTGCGCTATGCGTGGGGTTGCTCGCAGGGGCATGGAACGGTGTGCTCGTCGCGTTCGTCGGGATGCAGCCGATCATCGCGACGCTGATCCTGATGGTCGCCGGACGCGGTATCGCGCAGTTGCTGACCGGCGGACAGATCATCCCGATCGGCGCGCCGGGCTACCTCGAACTCGGCGGCGGCTATCTCGCGGCCGTGCCGTGTTCGGTCTGGATCGCGATCGCGACGATCGCGGCGACCGCGCTGCTGGTGAACCGAACGGCGCTCGGCCTGTTCATCCGCGCGATCGGCGTGAACCCGGTCGCGACGCGGCTCGTGGGTTTGCGCGCGGGGGCGGTCGTGTTCGGCGTCTATCTGTTCTCCGGCGTGATGTCGGCGCTCGCCGGCATCCTCGCCAGCTCGAACGTGCGCAGCGCCGACGGCAACAACGCGGGGCTGCTGCTCGAACTCGACGCGATCCTCGCGGTGACGCTCGGCGGCACGTCGCTGCTCGGCGGCCGCTTCAGCCTCGCGGGTTCCGTGCTTGGCGCGCTGATCATCCAGACGCTCACCTACACGACTTATTCGATCGGCGTGCCACCGGAGGCGACGCTCGTCGTGAAGGCGCTCGTCGTGATCGTCGTGACGCTGATCCAGTCGGACGCGGCGCGCGCGCTGGTGATCCAGCGTGCGTCGCGGCTGCTGTCTTCCACCCGTTCGCGCGCCACCACCGGAGCCACGCCGCGATGAAACGATTCTTCGCATCGCTTACCGACCCGCGCACGTTGCCGATCGTCGTGACGATCGTGCTGTTCGCCGCACTGTTCGGCTTCGGATCCGTGATGTACACGGGCTTCTTCTCGATGCAGGTGCTGACCGGGCTGCTCGTCGACAACGCGTTCCTGCTGATCGTCGCGATCGGGATGACGTTCGTGATCGTGTCGGGCGGTATCGACCTGTCGGTCGGCTCGGTCGTTGCGCTGACAACGATCTTCTGCGCGGTCGGCGCCGAGCGATTGCACTGGCCCGTCTGGGCGATCGTGCCGCTCGTGCTCGTGTTCGGCGCGCTGTACGGCGCGGCGATGGGCGCGCTGATTCATTACTTCAGGTTGCAGCCGTTCATCGTCACGCTCGCCGGGATGTTTCTCGCGCGCGGCGCATGCTTCCTCATCACGACCCAGTCGATCACGATCAACGAGCCGACCTTCCATGCGCTCGCGGGCATCAGCGTGCCGGTCGGCGGCGGGACGCTGAGCGCCGGTGCGCTGATTGCGCTCGCGACGCTGGCCGCCGCGATCTACGTTGCACATTTCATGCGCTTCGGCCGTAACGTGTATGCGGTCGGTGGCAACGAGCGATCGGCACTGCTGATGGGGCTGCCGGTCGCGCGCACGAAGGTCGGCGTGTATGCGCTGAGCGGCTTCTGTTCGGCGCTCGGTGGCGTGGTGTTCACGCTGTACGTGCTGTCCGGCTACGGGCTGCAGGCGCAGGGGATGGAGCTCGACGCGATCGCTGCGACCGTGATCGGCGGCACGCTGCTCACGGGCGGGGTGGGGTACGTGATCGGGTCGGTGTTCGGCGTCGGTATCCTCGGCACGATCCAGGTGCTCATCACGTTCGACGGCACGCTGAGTTCGTGGTGGACGCGGATCGTGATCGGCGCGCTGCTGTGCGTGTTCTGTCTGCTGCAGCGGGTCATCGAGCGGCACGCCGCACGGCGGCGTACCGGTGGGACCGGGCTCGATCCGAAACGGCGGAAGCGGGAAGTCGCGCAGGCCGGGTCAGCTGCGCCGGGTGACGATGCGGCGCTGGTGTCGACGATGCGACGGTTGTGGCGGTTCACCCCGTCGGTGGCACGCCGGTGACGAATACGCCGGTCCGGCCATATCCCTATCCGGTTCGGCGTTGAACGACGCATCGGCGATGCCGACAGGTTTTGGCGACTCGGCCGGCCGCTCGATCGCGTGCAGGTCCAGCGCATCGAGCGGATCCCGTGCCGCCGCGGGGCCGAGGTGGCTGATCACGCGGGCGTAGTTCCGCGAATCTGCCTCATCGCATGCCGCCACTGGCGATGATGTGTTCGCCAGTCAACCACTTTGCGTCGTCGGAGGCGAGGAAAACCGCGATCGACGCCACGTCGTCCGGTCTGCCCACACGCCCGAGCGGCGTCTGGCTGACCGCCGAACTCTCGAACTCCGATCCGATCACCCCGGCGGTCTGTGCACCTTCGGTCACGATCACGCCCGGATTGATCGTGTTCACGCGAATCTTCCGCGGCCCGAGTTCGCGGGCGAGAGCGCCGGTGATGGAATCGACCGCGCCTTTCGTGCCGCTATATACGGCGGTCGTGGCCGGCGTGAGTGTCGAAACGACCGAACTGACATTGATGATGCTGGCACCCTCGCCAAGGTGCTGGACCGCGGCCTGTGTGGTGAGCAGAACACCGAGCACGTTGACGTCGAACTGCCTGCGGTATTGCGCTTCCGTAAATGCGTCGATCGGCGCGAACTCGTAGACGCCGGAGTTGTTCACGAGGATGTCGAGGCGGCCGTATGTTTCGATCGCCGCGTCGACGATGCTCTTCGCGTCGGCGGCATTCGACACGTCGCCGCCCACGGAAGTCGCCGTGCCTCCGGCCGTTGTGATGGCTGACACAACGGCGTCCGCGCCGGTCTTGCTGCTCGCATAGTTCACGACAACCGATGCGCCCTCTGCCGCAAGCGCCTTCGCGATGGCCGCGCCGATCCCTTTCGACGCACCGGTGACGACCGCCACTTTCCCTGCAAGCTTGCTCATGATTTTTACCTCGGTGTGAATGAAGCCGCTGATAGAAACCGACGTCGCGTCGCGCACGATGCAATCGGCAATGTTTTCTGCCACCTCGGACTGATGCGCCGTCGCGAAATCGGGGCGCCGATCGCGCGATGCTGGACGAATCGACGCGTAGTCCTGCAGGACTTCTGCTTTAGCCCGGCCACGGCGAGTTACGGATCACAGAACAAAAAATTCCGCGATGGAAATGCGGCTCCTTGTCGGCGATCACGTCCGCTTTCACGTTGCCGAATGTGGTCTCCGGCTTGTGATTGATGCCAGCCTCAAGAGCCGGAATTTTCCAGCTAAGACTGGGACGGAAATTGGGCCAGCCTCAATTGCTAATGCGAAATTAAAAAGGCGGGCTGTCTCTAAAAAATAACGGAGGGTGATGCGTTCCGGATTCTTCATGTCGATCGAATTGACGGTAATTTTTATCGAAGTGAAGTGTGTGGAGAGATCGGATGGCGAATTATTGATGGATGAATAAAAGTGAAGCGGCTCAATATTGTCGCGATGCGTCAATGGTTTGATTTAATCGGACTTCGTCGAATTTTTGGGAATGATTTCCGATTTTATTATTGGCGAGTCAGGGGCGAGTCGGCGCGGAGTCGGCACTCCCGTTTGTCGTGCGGCCTCATCGTCGGGGGTATGTGCCGACTCGTCGGGGAACCGTGCCGTGGCGTATCGAAAGATCCTGAGCGCGACGTGTGCGGAGTTGGGCCTGTAAGGAAACTGCACCGAGTGATGGTGGTGCTGACACGCTCATTTCCCAGGCTGGCGTGCAATGCATGCCGCATGCTATGGCCTATAGGCGCTGCGATATTGATTTCATAGTTCGCTTCGCGAACGACGTCGTCCGGAAAAGACGACGTTCTTCAAACTTCGTGTCACATTGAAAAATTCCGGTTATCGGCGTTGCAGACGCTGGAATCAATGGGTGGAAGATTCGAAAACGATGGCGAATCGATAATCGCTGAGCGATGCGTGAGATCGACGTGTGGGTCGACCGTCCGATTGAATGGCGTGCGCAAGCCTGTTCGATGACGCTTCGCAGTGAGCGCAATCATCGCGGTTGAAGTCATGCCGGCAGGAATTCGATTTCCGAGTGTGATCGATTGAGGAGGGCGCCGCCAAGCGTCGGATATCGACGCGCACGTCGTACGATCACACCCATGGCAATTCGTTTTCCTTACTGATTGGCAAGACGATATCTTCGAGTCACCTGTCGCCGCATGCGCCATCGGATGCCGCTCGGGCACTGCGACGCGCATCGTTCACCGCCTGACGAGTGCACGCGGCCCGTAGGCGAACAGTGTATGCGTCGCACCGGCACCGCCGCGCGAGGAACGAAGTCCCGTTTCAGTGGCGGAATGCGCTTCGTACGATTGACGTCCGGCAAATATCACGATCGGCTAGCGGCAGATCCGCATATTTCGGAAACCGACGGCCTTGGTGATGTGGCGCGCAGGCCGTGGCGCACTTCGGGCTCAATGTTACGAAATATTCGAGAATTCCCATCCGTGTGTATTTATCTGATGAAATGCGGCTACCATCGATAAATATAGTTTTGAATGTATATGAAAGAATTTTATTAATATAGCAAACGTTAAAACGCTTGCCATTTATGATTTTTTCGTATCGCGCTTGCATGACCACGTTTGCAAGGTAATATCCCCCTCCCGCAGAAGGTTGCATTGCGCTTATTTCGCCTCATCCACTTCGACTGTCGAGGCGGTGGACGAAGCGAGCGAGGCCATTCCTTGTGATCAATAGCGTCATGTTTTGCACGGAATTGAACGCATGTTCTATTTCCAGCATGAAACATGCACTGTTCCTTGTGTTGCAAAAATGTTACGTCAATGATCTAGAGCAAACCTTCGTTACTTTGTGCCGCCACACCAACCCCTAATCATGATTATCAACAAATAATTGGTTCCATATCGTCGCCTTGATTGATTCCGTCAACAATGAGGCGGGATCGGACACCGACGGAACGGCCGACGATTTAGCCGCATATGATGCGCTGCAGAAAATGCAAAAAATTGTTAAGAGGCCGAGATGATGCAAATAGTGCCGAACGAAACGACTACGGGGTTCAGAGTGAGTGGTGACCGGGGAAGAAGCGTCGGTCGTCGGCGGGACAGCGTCATCATCCTGCTGCTCGACGGCTTTTCAATTATGCAAATGGGCAGGCTGGCCGCAGTATTCGAGCTTGCAAATCAGCTCGAAGGCGTGAATGTCGCGTTTGCCGATCGCTATGAATTGCGGCTTTATTCCAGTCACGGTGGCGCTGTTCGTTCGTCGTCGGGTGTACAGATCTGGACGGAAGCGGCTCGTCCGCTCGATGCGAGCAGTGTGAAGGCCATGTTCGTGCTCGGTGGACAGGGGCGCGCAGGCGGCCTCGACGACGCGTTCATCAACTGGTTGCAGCATGCTCATCAGCGCGCCCGCGTGGTCAAGGGCGATAATGCCGGCGCCGAAATGCTGACGGCGATTCGCCTGAACCAGAAAGTTCCGGAAGTCATACCGCAAGCGACGCTTGCCGCTTGCGGTACGGGCGAATCGGGGCCATCCGACGACGACGGTGAAGGCATGTTTGCGGCCGCGTTGTCGATCGTCGTGCGTGACGCTGGCTACGAAGTCGCGCAAGAGATCGTCTCATACATGATGCCGGGGGCGAACAGGAAATTTGCGAGCGTTCTGTTCGGGGCGCAGGAGGCGCGAGCCAGTGAATTGATTCGCGCGGCCGCTCATCACCTTCGGGCCAACAGTGCGAATCGCATCTCGATCGCCAATGCAGCGCAGGCCGCTGCGATGAGCGAGCGGAATTTCCTGCGGCGCTTCAAGAACGAAATCGGCGTGACGCCAACCGAATTCGTGCTGCGGGTGCGGCTCGAAAAGGCGTGCTCCATGCTGGTCGAGACGGATCTGCCCGCCGACAAGGTGGCGCGGCGGGTCGGTCTCGGCAGTGGAGACCGGCTGGCCAAACTTTTCCGCCAGCATCTGTCGATGTCGCCGACGGAGTATCGTGCGGCCGCTCGGGACAGAATGTTCTCATCGGTCGGCGGTTCGGACATGCGCAACGGTACATCGTCGCTTTGACGCCCGCGCCGGGATAACGACCGGCGTTGGGTCGCCGATTTGTCCGCGGGAGTAGCGCCAGCCCGATTTCAGGCGGACGTGTCGAAGTAGGTGCGCGTATTCGAATGGACCGTTTGATCGGCGACGATCTCGTCGGCGGTCGCCCATCGGTAGGCAGTGTGCTGCGCGTTCGGCAGCGACACGAGGTCGAACTTGCCCCGCAGCTTGTATCCCATCACGACATAGTGCGTCGAGATGCCTGGTTCGCCGCCAAAGTTGTCTTCGTAGAGATGATCGTAGATGCCGATCAGTTCTGCATCGGCGCGTTCCAGACCGCTGCATCCGAGTTCGTCGCGCGCGATACGATTGAATGCATCGTCGAGACGTTCATTCTTGCGAATCCGGCCGCCCGGCACGAACCAGAAACCTTGTGCGGGACGATTGACACGGTGACCGAGTAGATACGCGCCATCGCCGTTCGATATGATCAGGTCGATCGCAACGAGCGGGGTTGCGTCCACGACGCGCAAGAAAGTGTCCAGCGGAAGCATGGCGGATGGGCTCCTGGAAGTCTGTCGAAGTGCACCGGCATCGTTGCGCGTTCGAGGCGACTCGGTCACGGCAACGACATGCCGGCTTCGCCGATGAGCGAACGGTGGATGTCCGTCTGCACGCATCTCATCATGGCTAGTCGAGATTGCGCTCGTCGGCCAAAACACCGATGCAATCCGCCAATTGCAGGAAGCGAATCGGGCGTGACGGCGCAATGCCCGTCGAGAAACGTGTGCGCGTGCATCAATACATTTTCATTCGGCCATGATCGTGGTCGAAGCCGCCATCTCGTTTTGAAACGGTCGATTCGACGTTACGCTTTTGTCTGGCCTTTCGAGGAGACGCGTTCACCCCGGAACTCTCCTCGGAATTTTGCCTGCGTGCCGTGTGGCACGCAGGCCTTTTTATTCATCACGGGTCGAGCTGCACGTGCGGTGAATGTCAGTGGCCGTCGTTCGAATCGTGGATCCGCAAGACGATACGTGTCGCCTGGCTTCGAATATTACGAAGGAGTGCGAATATTGTTGCACCAGCGTCGCGCTTCTCGTCGCGCGTCGCCTGGAGGAAACGTACGGTAACTGGTTGGCGGAATCGTCGGATCAATTGTCATGTCCGGCATGCTGCATTGCAATGTACGCTGTCGGCATCGAACCGCGCGCCATCTGATGCGCGGTATCTTGCCGAAAACGGAGCATCGCCGCCATGAACGTCGCGCTTCTGATCTTCTCGAAGATCTGTTTCTTCTGGATTCTCGTCTACCTCGTCTTCAGCACCGCGTCGGGTCTTTGGGCCGGCGCACGACATGGTCAGGGGCTGCTGTTGCTCGAATTTCAGTCGCGCCGGGCTCGCGGCTCGCGTGAGGTGGTGCGAGCTCGAATCTTGAAAAGGATGGCGCTGTCGGCGCTGTTTGCGCTACCCGTGGCGATTGCGTCGCTCGTTGCGAGCGCGGTGATGTCGTAGACGCCCGACTCGCGTGTGCGTCGTCATGCGGCTGGAGCGAGTGCCAGCCGGCCCGAACTCGAAAAATACAAAGATCTGACGGCGGCGAGTTGCTGCGTAGCTTTGTTAGAGCGTTTCGCTAGGCGCCAGGATGGCGGATCCCGGCTAATCGGCTTTGTGCGGCATCCGTGGCCGAATACGACGCATCGATGCAGGCTGATCGTCAACGACGCCGATCTCGATGTGCCGCCATACTGTCGAATTCCGGGGCCGAAGCGACTACTCCACGGCAGTGCCCGCCTATGCATGATCATGGCGCACCACATTGCTTGCTGTCGTGATTCATGCACGACGGCGCCCCGCACCTTGCCGAACGCCTGACCTCCCGTGGGGCGCATTACGACGCTTCGATTACCGAACGACTGCCATCGAATATCACTCGCTCGTCATGCGAGCGCCGCTTTTTCTGCAAGCTCTTCGTCATCCGTTTCGCTGCGTCGAGGTAGTCAGAAACCGCCAACATTTGGCCGATCAGGGAAATCCCGCAGACTAATCCGACGACTGTTTGTTCGAATCGGCCAGTGTTTAAACGCCATTCGGCGCCCTCGGTATGATGCGTCGCAACGGAGAAAAAAACGTCGATCCAGAACGACCGAAGTTGATTGGACTGAATGTCCGAGAGCACGCCATGACGCACACGAGTGTCGATCATTCGGGAGATGAAGCGGCAGCAGATGTTGGGGGGAAGAGGTCACGCAGGAATCGAGATATCGGCGTTGTCGTCTTCGAGGGGTTCTCGTTGTTTGCGGCGGGCGCGGTATTCGAGGTGTTCGAAGTAGCCAATGAAATCTATGCGCCGCGCGCGACAGGGCTTCCGCTGTACGACATTCGCTTCTATTCGTCGAAAGGTGGAAACATCGTCTGGTCGTCGGCCATCAGCGTGCGGACATTCGCATGCGATGCGGGCTCGGCGCACGCATTCGATGCGCTATTCGTCGCGGGTGGAGAAGGTGCGCGTCGCGCGTCGCGCGACGCCCGGGTGATCGACTGGTTGCGGATCGTGTTGCCGAAGGCGGGCATGGTCGAGACGATCGGTGAAGGCAGGATGTTGATCGATGCGGCGCTGAATGGTTCGCACGTGATCGATGCCGTGGATGCGGTGCGCGTGGGTCGCGGCGGCTACGAGCCTGTAACAGCAGCATTGGCGCTCATCGAACGCGACCTGGGTGGCGACGCGGTGCGAGGCATTGCGGCGCGGCTCGCGCTGAGCGACGCATTCGAGCCGGCCGAGCAGGAGGGTGAAGTGCGCAATGGCACGCCTGCCGACCGGGTCCGCGCGACGGCGAGCTGGTTGCGCAGGAACTGTGGAAGAGCCATATCCGTCAGCGATGCGGTGCGGGTTGCTGCAATGAGCGAACGGAACTTCCTGCGGCATTTCAAGCAGGAAATCGGCGTGACTCCGTCCGAATTTCTGCTGCAGGTTCGCCTGGAGCGCACGGTGCAGATGTTGATGGAAACCGATTTGCCGATCGGCACGATCGCGCGGCAATGCGGGTGGGGGAACGGTGATCGCCTGGCCAAAATTTTTCGGCGGCACCTCGACGTAACACCCTCGGAATACCGGTTCCAGGCACGCTCGAGCCAGACGGAACTGGAGTTGTAGAGAAGGCTGGATAAGCTTCGGCGAAGGGACGGAGCTCATTCCCGGATTTTCAGATCGAATCATTGCCTGAGAGAATAGGAGTGCAGATTATGTCGGCATCCATCCAAACAGAGAGCGGCGAAACAGGACCGATCGGCTCAGGTCGCGGCGACGCAGTCGACGTGAAGGTGAGCGTCGCGCCCGTCGTTCTCGCGGGCGGATCGGGGTCACGCTTGTGGCCCATGTCGCGCGAACAGTATCCGAAGCAGTTGATCGGCGTACTGGGTGCGGATTCTCTGCTGCAGGCAACCGTCCAGCGAATGACGGGTTTTTCGATCGAAGAAGGCGATGTATTGGCGCCCATCGTGGTTTGCGGCGACGAGCATCGTTTCGTCACGGCGGAACAGCTTCGGGCCAGCGGGCTCGATGCCCGTGTCATCGTCGAGCCGGCCCGACGCGATACGGCTCCCGCGCTGACGCTGGCGGTGGCTGCCGCCAGCGCGGACGGGAAAGACGCGATCGTCGTCGCGATGCCGGCCGATCACGCCATTGCCGATACCGCCGCGTTTCACCGTGCGATTGCACTCGCGGTGGAGCATGCGCGGCGCGGCGCGATCGCAACACTTGGCGTGCCACCAACCCGGCCCGATTCGGGGTTCGGCTACATCAAGATCGGCGAGGCCCTTGGTGACGGTGCGCACCGCATCGAGCGATTCGTCGAGAAGCCGGCCGCCGAACTCGCGGCGCAGTACGTCGAGTCCGGTTCGTACTGGTGGAACAGTGGCATTTTCGTCGTGCGCGCGAGCGTCTGGCTCGACACGCTGCGCACGCTCCAGCCCGATATGCACGCCGCATGCCTCACGGCGCACGTGCATGGCAAGCACGATGGCACATTCTTCCGGCCGCATGAGGATGCCTTTCTTCAGTCACCTTCGGATTCGATCGACTACGCGGTGATGGAACGCCTCGTGTCCGACTCGAGCCTGGTGGAGGGCGTGGTCGTGCCGCTCGATGCGGGCTGGTCGGATCTCGGCTCGTGGGACGCGGTTTGGGAGGCACTCGACAAGGATGCGGACGGCAACGTCGGGCGCGGCAAGGTCGTGTTCGAAGGTGCGACGTCGAGCTTCGTGCATTCGGAAGGGCGGCTCGTCGCATGTGTCGGCATGACCAATGCCGTCGTCGTGGAAACCGCCGATGCGGTGCTGGTGGCGGACCGCTCGCGCGTCCAGGACGTGAAGGGCCTCGTGAACCGGATCCGTGCGCAGCAGGCGCCGGAGGCCGACACGCACCGGAAGGTGCGTCGCCCGTGGGGCTACTACGACTCGATCGATCACGGCGCCCGATTCCAGGTCAAGCGCATTGTCGTGCATCCAGGCGGACGGTTGTCGCTCCAGCTGCACCACCACCGTGCCGAGCACTGGATCGTCGTGAGCGGAACTGCACTCGTTACGCGCGGGGACGAGCAATTCATGCTCGGCGAAAACGAGTCCACCTTCATTCCGCTTGGTGTGACGCATCGGCTCGAGAACCCGGGAAAGTTGCCGCTCGAGCTCATCGAAGTGCAATCGGGATCGTATCTCGGCGAGGACGACATCGTGCGGTTCGACGATACGTACGGGCGCGCGTAATGCCCCGATTCGACTGTGATCGTTGGCGTCAGACGGGAGATTGAAATGTTCGGTCTACAAGGCTTGATGGCTCGACTCGTGGATATCGCGTTGATCGTCGCCGGCTCGTTGCTTGCGTCGCAATTCCGCTATCAGACGGTTTCCGAGGGGCACTTCGACAGCGCACTCGTCACGTTTGCGATTGCGTTCACGCTGGTGCTGTTTCCGGTATTCGGCGTGTACGAATCGTGGCGGGGACGGTCGATGCTGAGGTTGAGCGGGAAGATCTCGCTCGCGTGGCTCGTCGTACAGGCGTGCGGGATCGTGTTGATGTTCTCGCTCCATCGCTCGGACGTGATCTCCAGGCTGTGGTTCGTGTACTGGACCGCGATGACCGGGAGTGCGCTGATCGCATCGCGAATCGTCACGCATCTGTTTCTGCGAAGTGTTCGTTATGCGGGCATCAACCTGCGCAGTGTCGCCGTGGTCGGACACGCTCAGCATTGCCAACAGGTGGTTAGAAACATCGAGGAGTCGCCGGCGAGCGGATTCCGGCCGGCAGCTGTATTCGACCTGCGCCCGGTTACCGCGAATCCCTCGCAGCGCGTGCCGGTATTCACGGAGCTCGATTCGTTCGCGCAGTTCGTTCGCGAGAACGGTGTTCAGGAAATCTGGCTTGCGCTGCCTTTGTCGGAGGAGGCGACCGTTCTCCGGTTCGTCAATACGTTCGGTGACGATCTCGTGAACATCCGCTTCATTCCCGATGTGCGCAGCGTCGCGCTGTTCGACGGCGCGATGATCGACCTCATCGGTGCGCCGGCGATCAATCTCGTGGCGTCGCCGCTACCGCGCCATGCGATGTGGCAGAAGGAGGTGTTCGATCGCCTGTTTGCTGCAGTCGCGCTGGTGGCGTTGATGCCGCTGATGGTGCTGATCGCCATCGCGGTGAAGTTGTCGTCGCGCGGGCCGGTGTTCTTCAAGCAATACCGCAAGGGTGCGGACGGGCGAAAGTTCCAGATCCTGAAGTTCCGCACGATGCGCGTGCATGCCGAACAGGCTGGCGTGGTCACGCAGGCGACGAAGAGCGACTCGCGCATCACCCGTGTCGGACGCTTTCTCAGACGAACCAGTCTGGACGAGCTGCCGCAGTTTCTTAACGTGCTGCGCGGGGAGATGTCGGTGGTCGGACCGAGGCCGCATGCGATCGAGCACGATCGGCTTTATCAGAAAGTCGTCGACGGGTACATCCATCGCTATCGGATCAAGCCGGGGATTACCGGGTGGGCCCAGGTGAACGGGTATCGCGGGGAAACCGATCGTATCGAGAAGATGCAGAAGCGCGTCGAGTATGACCTTTATTACCTGCGGAACTGGTCGTTTGCGCTGGATATGCGGATCGTGTTGGCGACGGTGGCGAAGGGGTTGGTGAATGCGAATGCTTATTGAGCGGTGATGGAAGTCGATGCAGGTACATGCAGTTCAACAAGAACCGGGGAAGATCTGATGGGATGTTTCTGGCGAGGGCCCGACGAGTCGACGAAGCGGATTCGTCGAAACACTGCCCGAATCATGGCTGCTGCGGCAGCTAGCACGATGTTGGCGGCGTGCGGCATCGCGCCGGGGATGCGCATGGCTTCGCCGGCGACGCTGCTTGTAGCGAGCGGCGATGCGCAGACGCCGCAAAAAGATGTCGACGTACCCATTACCGATATCAGCCTTAATCTGATTCGGCAATTGCGGGATGCGGACGCCAATGCCAGCGACAGTCGGATTCTCAGCCTGATCGGCAAGCCACAGCCATATACGCTCGGCGTTGGCGACGTGCTGCAGATCACGGTTTGGGACCATCCGGAATTGTCCGGCGCAGTGGCGACACAGACGCAGAGCGCGGTTCGTCCGGCAGATCCGGCGTCGGGCTTCGTGATCGGCGAGGACGGTAACCTGACATATCCATATGCCGGAACGGTGCATGTGCTCGGACTTCGTGTCGACCAGGTTCAGGCGAAGCTCTATGAGCGACTCGCGTCGGTCTTCAATCGGCCGCAGCTGACAGTTCGCATTGCGTCGTTTCGATCGCAGCAGATTTATGTTGACGGTGAAGTGCATACGCCTGGGCCGCAGGCGATCAGCGACATTCCGACGACTCTGTACGACGCCGTCAGTCGCGCGGGCGGCTTTTCTCAGACAGCGGACCAGAGCCGAATGGTACTAGTCCGGAATGGAACAACTTATCCGATCAATTTTCCGCAGCTGCTCGCACAAGGGAAAAACCCGGCAAGCATCACGTTGAAGAGTGGCGACCTGCTGCGCGTCGTGTCTCGTGACGACAACGGCGTCTATGTGATGGGCGAAGTGTCGAAGCCCGCAACCGCTATTCCGATGCGTAACGGGAAGCTGTCGCTGAGCGATGCGATTTCCCAGGTCGGCAGTCTCAACAGTGCGACGGCCGACGCCGCGCAACTGTATGTCATTCGTGGATCCAGTGATACGACCCCGCAGGTCTTCCATCTGGACGCGCGCTCTCCGGTCGCGATGATTCTGGCGAATCAGTTCGAGTTGCGGCCGAAGGACGTCGTTTACATCGACGGCAACGGGCTTGTGCGAATCAGCCGCGTGTTGAACCTGCTGTTGCCGGCAATCAATGCAGGTTTGTATGGTGCGGTCGCGACGAAATGAAAGCCACGATTCTAGTTGTCTGCGAAGGGAACATCTGTCGAAGCCCGATGGCGCAAGGCCTGTTGGCTTCAAAGCTGTCGACCATGCGCGTCGTATCGGCGGGCCTGAGTGCATTGTCCGGCAGGCCCGCAGATTCGACAGCGGTCGAGTTGATGGCCGAGCGCGGTATCGACATCAGCAGCCATATCGCGTCACCCGTGAACCTGCAATACGTGCGCGACGCCGGGTTGGTGCTCGCGATGACGATGGAACAGAAAAGGAGACTTGAAGAGGGTTATGCCTTTGCCAAGGGCAAGGTGTTTCGTCTGGGGGAAAGCAACGGCGAAGACGTAATCGATCCGTATCGACAGGATCGCGCCGCATTTGAAGCGTCGATCGCGCAGATCGAGCATTACGTGTCGAACTGGGTCGACACAATTATTCGAATATTTCATTGATCGTATGGCCACGATACCCGAAAACCAATTCAACGACGCAGCTGCGGGCGACGCCGTCCGTTTGGCAGACTATCTCGTCGTCCTTGCCGAGAACTGGCGACTGATCGCCGTCGTCACCGCAATGGGGCTGTTCGTCGGCGTGTTGTATGCGTTTCTATCGCATCCGATCTATCGTGCCGACGCAATGATTCAGGTCGAGGACAACTCGGGATCGGCCAAGGACGCGCTCGGCGAATTGGCGTCCATCTTCGATACAAAGGCGACCGCCGCCGCGGAAATCGAATTGATTCGCTCGCGGATGGTCGTGGGCGAGGCGGTACGACAGTTGCATCTCGATATTGAAGTTCGGCCACGGTATTTCCCAATCGTCGGTGCATGGTTTGCGAGGCGGACGGGCGGTGATGGTGTTGCCGCACCCATGCTGGGTCTGAAGCGGTTCGCATGGGGCGGGGAGCGCATCGTCGTGTCTAAATTCGACGTACCCGATGTGTGGAACCGCAAGGCATTTGTGCTGAAGGCGACGAAAAATCAGTCATACGATCTGTACGACGAGGACGCAAATTTGGTGTTGCAAGGAAAGGTCGGCGTCGAGGCAAACGGTGCGCTAAAGGACAAGGGCATGGCGCACATTGTTGTCGAGCAACTTGTCGCGCGCCCGGAGACTGAATTCCAATTGATGCGTACTTCCACGCTCGCGACCATCGACGCGATCCAGAAGTCGTTGACGATCGACGAGAAGACGAAGGATTCCGGGATCATTGGCCTGAAGTTGGACGGTTCTGACAACGCACGGACAACTGAGACCGTCAATGCGATCGCGCGCAACTACGTAAAGCAGAACATCGACCGCAAGTCGGCCGAGGCGGAACATACGCTGTCCTTCCTCGATCAACAGCTGCCGCAGTTGCGCAAGGAGCTCGACAAGGCAGAGGACCGGTACAACGCTTTCCGCAACAAGAACGGTACGGTTGACTTGTCCGAGGAAAGCCGATTGCTGCTGCAGCAGATCGTCGACAACAAGACCAAGCTCCTCGACCTGCAACAACAGCGACTCGGGTTGGCCGAGCGCTTCGCGTCGACGCATCCGTCGATCGCTGCTCTGGATGCACAGATCAAGGCGATGCAGGCGGCGCAGGACGCATTGACGCGCCGTATATCGATGCTACCCGACACTGAACAGACGGCGCTCCGGCTGCTGCGCGACGTCCGGGTCAACACCGAGCTGTACTCGAACTTACTAAATAGCGCACAACAACTCAAGATCGTGAAAGCCGGCCAGGTCGGTAACGTTCGCGTGGTCGACTATGCGGAACTCGCGGAGCGGCCTTTCCGGCCCAATCGACCGGTCGTCGTGGTGCTTGCCACTCTACTTGGTCTGTTCGCAGGCGTGATCGCCGCATTTGTGCGCAAGGCATTGTACGGCGGCGTCGAGCACTCGGAGGAAATCGAGTCGATTGGCCTGCCGGTCTACGGCGTGGTGCCGCACAGCGAGAAACAACGGCAGATCCATCGCGGTTTGCAAGTCAGTAATGCAGAGGCACGCGTGCTTGCAGTAGAGGCGCCAACCGATGTCGCAATTGAAGGCGTGCGCAGCCTGCGCACGGCGCTGCAGTTTGCACTTATCAATGCAGAAAACAACATCGTGATGGTGACCGGGTCTCGCCCGGAGGTCGGCAAGACGTTCATCTCATCGAACCTGTCGGCGGTATTGGCCGCGACTGGAAAGCGTGTCCTGCTCATCGACGCTGACATGCGGCGCGGCGACGTGCACACGTACTTCGGATTGAAGAGGCGCTCGGGCCTGTCCGATGTAATCGGTGGTGCCGCGCTCGACAGTGTGATAGTCCGCGACATCGTGCCGGGACTCGATTTGCTGCTCAACGGGATGTCGCCACCGAACCCGTCCGAACTCCTGATGAGCGAACAGTTCCGCGCGTTGCTTGATTACGGTTCTCGTCACTACGACATCGTGATTGTCGATACGCCGCCGGTGCTTGCGGTCACGGATTGCGTGCTGATCGGCAAGCATGCGGCGACGACGCTGCTGGTCGTGCGTCACGGCTTCCATCCGTTGTCCGAGATCCGGGAGAGCGTCAAACGACTCCGGAACGGCGGCGTGGTCGTGAAGGGAGCGCTGTTTACCGACGTACCACAGCGACGGGTTGGATACGGAACGTACTACGCCGGCTACTACGGTTACGAGAGCAAAGCCAGCTGAAGCTTTCTGAAGGCAATTGAAACCATGACGGAATTGGGTGAGGAAAACAACATGAACCGCAAAGTTGCATTGATCACAGGTGTGACCGGCCAGGACGGCTCGTATCTTGCCGAGCTGTTGCTGAACAAAGGCTATCAGGTGCACGGCATCAAGCGCCGCTCGTCGCTGTTCAACACGGATCGCATCGATCACCTGTACCAAGATCCTCACGTATCTGACGCACAATTCTTTCTGCATCACGGAGACCTGTCGGACTCGACCAGCCTCGTCAGAATCATTCAGCGCGTGCAGCCCGACGAGATCTATAACCTTGCCGCGCAAAGCCATGTTGCCGTGTCGTTCGAGGAGCCCGAATACACGGCAAACACCGATGGCATTGGCGCACTGCGAATTCTCGAGGCGATTCGTATCCTCGGGCTCCAGAAGAAGACGCGGTTCTATCAGGCGTCGACGTCGGAACTTTATGGGCTCGTCCAGGAGATTCCGCAGAAGGAAACTACGCCGTTCTATCCGCGCAGCCCTTACGCGGTGGCGAAGCTGTACGCGTATTGGATTACGGTCAATTACCGAGAGGCATACGGCATCTACGCGTGCAACGGCATTCTGTTTAATCACGAGTCGCCCGTGCGGGGGGAGACGTTCGTGACGCGGAAAATCACGCGCGCAATTGCTCGTATTGCGGTCGGTCTGCAGGATTGCCTGTACCTCGGAAATCTATCCGCGCTGCGTGACTGGGGGCACGCACGTGACTATGTCGAGATGCAATGGCTCATGTTGCAGCAGCAGCAGCCGGAAGACTTCGTGATCGCTACGGGCGTGCAGTACAGCGTGCGTGATTTTGTTCAGACCGCGGCGGCCGAGGTTGGCATCACAGTTCGGTTTGAGGGGCAGGGTGTTGATGAGATCGGCGTCGTCGAAGCGGTCGACGACAAAGAAAGCAAAATCGCTGTCGGCGATGTGATCGTCCGCGTTGATCCGCGCTATTTTCGTCCAACGGAAGTCGAAACCCTCCTCGGGGACCCGTCGAAGGCTCATGAGAAGCTGGGTTGGAGGCCCGCGACACCGTTTTCGCAGCTCGTCCGTGAGATGGTTCAGTCCGACCATCAGGCCGCAAAGCGCGATGCACTGATCAAGCTGGCGGGTTTCAAGGCGTTCGAATACAACGAGTGAGCGCGATGAATACCACCAAACGAATCTTCGTCGCCGGTCATCGTGGCATGGTCGGTTCAGCGATTGTCCGGCAGCTTGAAATGCAGGGGAACGTGGACGTCGTGACGCGATCGCGAAACGAACTGGACCTTATCAACCAGCATGCGGTAGAAACGTTCTTCCGCGAGTACAAAATCGACGAGGTGTATCTCGCTGCCGCGAAGGTCGGCGGGATCCTTGCAAATAGCTACTATCCGGCCGACTTCATCTACGAGAACGTGATGATGCAGTCTAACGTCATCCACCACGCGTACAAGGCAGGGGTGAAGCGCTTGCTGTTTCTCGGGTCATCCTGTATCTATCCGAAATTCGCAGAGCAGCCGATACGCGAAGACTACCTGATGACTGGAAAGCTTGAACCGACGAACGAGCCGTACGCGATCGCGAAAATTTCCGGCATCAAGATGTGCGAAAGTTACAGTCGGCAATACGGCGTTGACTATCGCAGCGTCATGCCGACCAATTTGTATGGCCCGGGCGATAACTACCATCCGGATAACAGTCACGTGATTCCGGCGTTGTTGCGGCGCTTTCACGAGGCGAAAGTCGATCAGTTGCCGGTCGTGCGCGTCTGGGGATCAGGTAAGCCGCTTCGCGAGTTCCTGTATGTGGACGATCTGGCCGCGGCATCGGTGCTCGTGATGGAGTTGCCTTCCGACCAATACCGAAACATCACCGATCCGATGGAATCCCACATCAACGTCGGAACTGGCATGGATACCACGATTGCGGATCTGGCCACCCTGATCGCGGATGTCGTTGGTTATTCGGGTGCGCTCGAATTCGACACGTCGAAGCCTGATGGTACGCCGCGCAAGCTTTTGGACGTTTCGAAGCTTAGGTCGATCGGCTTTGTACCGCAAATGGCGTTGGCCGACGGCTTACGGCGTGCCTATGACGACTTCCTGCATTCGGCGTACCGGAAGTGACATGCTTGCTACTCTCAGGAATCAGATCAGGAAAAGCAAGCTGCGGTCTTCATCGGTGCTGTCCGGGGTCGTCGCAAACATCTTCAACCAGGGCATCACAGTCATCATTCAGCTCGCTTCGCTGCCGATATTCCTGCATTTCTGGGGAGCAACCCGCTATGGCCAGTGGATCGTCATCTCCGCGGTACCCGCGTATTTCGCAATGTCCGACATTGGTATCGTGTCGGTCGCGATCAACAAGATCGGTATGTTTCATGCGCGGGGCGAGGTCGAGCAGGCAAATATCACGCTGCAAAGCGCGTTCGTGGGCGTAACAGGGCTAGTAGTGCTCGGAACGCTGACGGGCGCTGCGTTTGTGTTCCTGTTCGGTTCGGACACGCACGGCGAACCCTGGGCTCTGCTGCTGTTAGTGACGACAGCGTTGCTAAATTTGTATTCAGGTCTGTTCGATGCTTCCTTTCGCGTGATTGACCGTTACGCGGCCGGAGTGTTCCTGCTTTCATTTGCTCGCCTCGGTGAATGGCTGGCCACCGTCGTGTGCGTTGCCTCGGGGGGCGGGATCATCGCCGCAGCCGCGGCAGCGTGCGGCGCACGCGCCGTAATCCAGCTCGCGATCCTGCTCGGCCTAATGCGCTCGGACAGTAATCTGAAGTGGGGTTGGTCGAAGAGCTCGTTTGCTGAACTGCGGTCGCTGCTTCCACAGGGCGCAGCGTTTCTCGGGTTCCCGCTCGGCAATGCGTTGAGTATCCAGGGAATGACTCTGGTGGTCGGCCATTTTATCGGCATGCGCGAAGTCGTTGTCTTCAATGCGTATCGCACGCTGTCGAGATCGATCACGCAACTCATCACTACAGTCAGTCGCGCCGTATGGCCGCGTTTCTCGAACCTTTACGCGCGAGGACAGCATCGTGAAGCGACGGCACTGCGCAGAAAAGCCGAGGCCAGTGTCGCGATCGCCGCCGCAGTGACCTTCGTGTTGTTGGTCGCCTTCAGCCGCCCGCTGATCGAGTTCTGGGGACGTGGCAAGTTGCCATACCAGCCGATCGTTCTTGTCTGCCTGCTTTCGGTCGCTGTGGTTACGTCGCTGTATCAGGTGAAGTTGGTTGCCTTGATGGCGACGAACCGTCATACCGGCGTTTCGGTTCAGTTCTGCGTGATTTCCGCCATAGCGGTAGGCGCCGGCTGGGTGTTGTCTGCCTTTGTCGGAATGACGGGCCCGATCACGGCGGTCGTCATCGCGGAGATCGCGATTTTCATGTTAGTCACGCGGGCGTTTCGCGTCATGACGGCGGGAGGGTTCTAACGCGATGAAATACTTGTGGATTCATCGAGAGCGTCCTCGTCTTGGGTCGCATCGCTGGTTGGTGGTTTGGGCAAAGCGCGCACTGATGTTGCGCCGCCTGGTTCGGCTTGCACTGATCCAGGCACGGCTGCGCGTGAAGGGCGTGAAAATCGGGGAGCTATCGGTGCTATATCGATTCAGGATCCAGGGATCGCCAGCTCGGATAAGCATCGGTTCACACTGTTTCGTCTCCGAGAACGTGATGATGGCGGCGCATGACAAGATCACCATCGGATCCCGCGTTGTGATCAACGACGGGGTCAATATCTTGACGGCGTCGCATGCACTCGACGATCCGCACTGGCGCATGTACTCGCGCGAAGTCCGGATCGACGATTACGCATGGATTGCAACAAATGCGACCATTCTTCCCGGCGTCCATGTCGGAACAGGCGCGGTGATCGGGGCCGGTGCGGTTGTGCGCTCCGACGTCGCGCCTTACACAATTGTGGTCGGCAACCCTGCGGCTCCTGTTGCCAGACAGCGAGTTCAGAGACTGACCTACGACCCAGCGCTGTTCAGTGCGCCCTTCGAGGCTTGGGTGGGGACTAACAATCAGACGAAGCTGGAAGGCGAGTATGGGAAATGATGTTCTCGTTGCTCATCCGTACAAGCACCATGCGTTCGAATTGGGCGCGGCGATCGCGGAGGCCGGACGGAATGTACAGTTCGTGACGCCGTTTTACAGCAAGGGGTTGACCGCATGGCTATCCCGACTTCCAATGAACGCCGGTCGCCGCGCGAGCGGCTATGCGCATCCGGGGCTGCCGGCGTCGAACGTGCGTTGCCCGCTTGCGGCAACGCTATTGCGTGCTGCGCTGGGTACAACGCGGCCCGCCGCCTTTCGCGATGCGTTTGACCGGATGACCGCGCGTTACGTTTTGGAGTCCGCGGGTCGATTCGAGTGGCTTGTCACGTTGCAGGACTACATGCCGCGAACGGTCGATGCCGCAGTGCAGGTCGACGTTCGAATCTGGTCCGACCAGATCCTGAACCAGACGGATGGTGCGATGGCTCGTATCGCAGCCCACCATCGTGTTCTCGGACTGCCGATCCCGGACCATGACGAATCGAAGAACGACGCGATCCTGCAGAAAGCGCAAGTGATCACGGTACCGTCAACGTACTATGAGAGTTCGTTGTTGAGCGGCGGTATTCCGCCAGGCGACATCTACAAGATTCCGTACGGCGCTTTTTTTGAGCCGCAACACGCGGTCCCACACACCGCCACTCGCGAGCGGCAAGAATTCCGTGTCGTCGCGCGCGCGAATACGATCCGCAAGGGCGGACATCTCCTGTTGTCCGCAATCGAGTCCTGGGGCGAGCGCTGGGTGGCGGCACTCGGCGGCGGCACCATGCTGGTCAGAGTGCTGGGCGAACTGGCGCCTTCCCTCGTCGGGAGATTAAGCGCGCTCACCATCCCACGGAACGTGCGGATCACCCACGGTACGATTCCGCATAATCTAGTCGGAGAACTATATGGAAATGCGGATCTTTTCGTTATGCCGTCGCTGTCCGAGTCGCTGTCGCTCGCGTGCCTCGAGGCGTTGAGTTTTGGCCTGCCGCTGGTCGTGACGCCCTATACGGGAATCGAAGACGTTGGCGGCGTGTGCGGATTCGTGGTTGAGGACAGCGTGGATAGTCTCGGCGAAGGCATACTCGAGGCGATCGCCTCACGCCAGCAGTTTCCCGGCATGAGTATACGCGGGCGGGCGCTCGTACGGGACGTCTACAACTGGCAGCGATACCGGCGACTGATGAAAGACATGATCGAAGCGAGGATGTGATGCGGCGGTCCCATTACTTTGCGTATGTCGTCGCCTTGCTGTTCGTGGTCGGGATGGCGCAGTACGCGCCGCTGGCAATCGATTCGATCATTCGCGGAAATGTCCAGTTATGGACGGTCGATTCCGGCGCACTGGATGGCGCGGGCCCGACTCGCTACCTCAAGGATCTTTTCGTATTCGGGTTTGGCGTCTATTGGCCTATCGTCATACTGCGAAGAAGACAGACCGTCGAAATCTCGAAGATCTGCTCGTTCTACTTCGCCTGGATCGCAACGCTCGTATCCATTGGTCTGATCGCCTTCGTGGCCGAGCTTAGTCCGGCGTTTTTCCTGCCAGCTGGTATCCGCTGGGTGATGCTTCTCCACTGTTCGTTTGGCTTGTTTCTCTTCTCGCGGGATTTCCCGCGGACGCCGGCGGTTCAGCGCACGCTGATCGTGCTGCTATTAGTGCTCGGCATGCTCAATGTCTATGTCGCAAATAAGCAGGCGTCGCTGGGCGCGTCGCTATCGCACGTCGTATTGGTGCAAGGTCGTGTGACGGGATTGTTCAGCAATGCCGGAATCGCCGGGATGTTCGGTCTTGCACTCGCAATCTTCTCGTTGCTACTCGATCGCGCCCATGCGTGGCAGCGTGTCGCATTGATCGCTTCGGCATTCCTGACCGCTCTGCTGTCGGGTACACGATTTGCAGTCTTATCGATCGCGTTGCTAGCTGCTGTGCTTTGCTGGGAACTGATCGCTGAAGGCGCCGAGAGGAGCAAGAAGATGTTGCTCACAGTCTTCATCGTGCCCTTTGCACTCGGTGCCGCTGCAGCCGGCTACGTGTCGCTAATGGCTGCGGCTGGCCGTGGTGACATTGTCGGCTCGCAGCTAGAGAAAGGCGGTCGGATTTCCAACGCGGTGACGACCTTGTCGGATCTTGAGAATGCAGATCTCGACGAGCTGTTTGTCGGACGTGGCCTGGGTATAGGAACCAATACTGCGGTTGGATATCTGCAAGCGAGCGGCATTGATCCGAAACAATTCCGCTTCAACTGGTTGATCGACAACGCGTTCATCACGCTGATTTTCCAGACTGGCATCGCGGGTCTTTTAGTGTTTGCGAGTGGCATGTTTGCCTTTCTATGCAAGGTAAAGCCGAAATGGAATCGCTCCCTCAAGGCCCGATACTGGGCGTTGCTGATCATCACGATGGTGACATTCAACGGCGGAAATGTCCTTGAACACTATTTTCTGCTGACATCGTTTTTCGTAGGCTTCGGAACACTCTTTTGGGGAGACCGTCTGGAGGCGCGCACGGCGGCGGCAGTGTCGGCCTATCGAACTCCTCGCGCGCTTCTCGCGGGCGAGGTGGGGCCGCGATGATCGTGTCGCTCAATCGACGGAAACGAAAATTATGATCGTATTCATCGCGGCCTACAGTCCGCCCGACCGAATCGCCCATACCAGCCTGGGCGCGGTTAGAAAGATCGAGTTTTTCCTAGGACTGCTGGGACGCTTGTCGCGCGATGTACTGCTGGTCAATACAGCGCATAACGAAAACGCTTGGCAGGAGCGCCATGTGCGCGAGTGGACTCTGGCCGGCTCCCGCATCCGGGAGATATCGCTGCGGACGTATCCGGTTCGGCCGGTCGGAAAGATGCTTAATCTGCTTGAAGTGAATGCCATCGTCCGAGAGATTGGGCGACATGGAAAACCATCGTTGATATGGATATACAACCCATACGCACTTGAATCGATGCTTGCAAGAGCGTTGCATCGCCGATACGGAAAGGGTGTTGTCCTGGAGTTCGAGGACTGGATGCTGGCGAGACGGACGATGCATCCGAAATCGACGCTCGACTGGATGGCATGGCGTTATGTGTTACCGAAGCCGTTGCTGTGCCTCGCCGTCAACAAGGCGCTGCAGAGTCGAGAAGCCGAGCGAAGTGGCTGTCGAACGATGCTATGCCCCGGCGTGGTTTCGCGGAAACTGACGATTGCATGCGCGCAGCGCGCGCCGTTTTCGGACCCGACGCGGGGAAAGATCGTTGTCGGCTATTTCGGGAGTCTCAACGCTGAGAAGGGAGCGGGGAAGGTGCTGGCGCTGGCGGAATATGCCGATCCCACGCTCGAGATTCATGTATGCGGAACGGGTCCGCTGTCCGGCGCGTTCGAGGCTGCAGCGCGGCGTTCCAGCACATTAAGCTTCCACGGAGTTCTCCCCGACGACCAGTTATTCGAACGGATCGCCGCATGCGACGTGTTGCTCAATCTCCATAGTCCGATCGAGAAGATGAGCGGTGGCGTATTTCCGTTCAAGGTCATTGAGTATGTCGCGTCAGGGCGGCTAGTGCTGTCGACATCTCTGCCGGACATAGGAATCAGTGAGATTACCGACGCGCTGCACGTCGTCGGAGATGATCTTTCTACACTCGTCGAGCTACTGCGAAACGCGGCTGAGTTGTACGAGGTAAGCCAAAATGTCATCAAACGAGCGCAATCGCGTGCCGAAACGATGTTCGGCGAGCGCGGAATGGAAGATGCAGTCCGGCGCTTGCTGAATGCATAGCGGAATATTGTGTAAATTGATATGCGATGATTAATCGAGGTGGGCGATTGAGGCTTCTTCATGTTATTTCGTCGATCGATGCAACCGGAGGCGGCCCGATCGAAGGTGTTACGCGTCTGGCGGCACAAGTCAAACTGCTGGGGCACAGCATCGATATAGCGTGTCTGGACGACGATGAGCGGGATGCGCCGAGCAGCGGTCCGTTTGGTCGAGTGATTCGCCTGGGAAAGGGCAAGGGAAAATACGGCTTCAATCCAAAATTGACCCGATGGCTAGAGGAGCACGCGTCAGGGTACGACGCGGTTGTGGTGAACGGCCTCTGGCAGTTTCACGGCGCTGCGGTACGGGCGGCATTAAGTCGCTGCACGATCCCGTACTTTGTTTACTCGCACGGCATGCTGGATCCATGGTTCAACAAGGTTTATCCGATCAAGTACCTGAAGAAGTTGCTGTACTGGCTCGTAATCGAGCGAAGGGTGGTGAATCACGCGAAATCGATCGTTTTTACGAGTGAGACAGAGCGTGTGCTCGCGCGCACGTCGTTTCCGCTGTACCGTGCGAACGAAGCCGTGACGGTCTACGGCACCGCGCCACCGCCGATTGCCGAGCCTGGCCGGCATTTGCCCGACACAGGGAAGTCGGCGGACTCGAGGAAGATCATCCTGTTTCTCGGACGTATTCACGAAAAGAAGGGATGCGATCTGCTGGTGAGCGCGTTCGCGGCACTAGGAGCGTTGCGGAGCGAGTATCGATTGATAATTGCGGGGCCCGACGAAAGCGGTTTAGTAGAACGGCTTTGCGCTGAAGCTGTCCGCCTTGGAATTGATCAGGACATCACATGGGCTGGCATGGTGACGGGGCGCGACAAGTGGAATCTGATGTACTCTGCCGACGTGTTTTGCCTGCCGTCGCACCAGGAGAACTTCGGTATTGCCGTGGCGGAGGCATTAGGTTGTGGCGTACCGGTGCTGATTACGGACAAGGTAAATATCTGGCGCGAGATCATTGAATATGGAGCCGGGTACGCGGCAAGCGACACGGTAGAAGGCGTGACCGAGGTGCTCCGGAACTGGGTGAATACGACGGATGCGACCAAGCAACTGATGCGGGAGAGAGCGCTCGCGTGCTTCAATGAGAAGTTCCATATCGAACAGGTCGCGTTAAGCTATTTGCGGATTGTCGGCGGGCAGTAAGAGACGGGATGATTGCGATCTGTATGCAAACGAACATTACTCGAGTATCGCTGTGCATGGCGTTGGCACTTTCGAGCGTGGCAGTTGAGGCCCAAACAGGAAAGGCGCTTCGCATCGATTCGGCGAAGCATGTCGGTGAATCGACAAGCATTGCTGCGAACGGGCCGCGCACGCCTGTAGCGACCGGCGGCACGGTACCGGATTCGTTACTTGGCGGTCCGCCAGGCTATGACGACGCCAAACTGGCGAGCTTCGGGGCGCCTGAAGAAATGCCTGCGCCTCATGCATACGAAAAATTCACCGATATTCCGCCGACGCCAACCGAACGGCTGGCACTCGCATCTGTTCGAGCAAGTGTTGATCGTAGCGCTGGTGTGAGGTTCAAAGTGCGCAGGGATGCACGTGCGGCAAGAGCGGCCGACGAGATGCCGGCGATCTATCCGGCCGACGTATATTCGCAGGGCAGCGTAAGTAAGCTGTCGGTCTACTCACTTCCCTGGTAACAGGGAACGTTGGCCCGCGTATCGCGCCCCCTGCGGGCAGTGCAGCGGGGCGTCGCGACTTGCGCTACGTTGCTACTTCTATTGTCCGCGTCGCAGCGATTCGGAGCCGCCGATCGGAAATCGCGCGGACAGCAGCAGTGCCTTGAAATATTTCGGGCGCTCGACGAACTTCGCGAGCGCCCGTGCAAACATGATAGCGATCGCGAAGGCAACGATGCCACACACGGCCGACCTATACAGAGACGTACCGATCCAGCCGAGCGAGAAGGCAAACACAAGCGCTAGAACCGGAAAATGTACGACATACAGCGTGTAGGAAAAATCGCCGGTCCGAACCAGCCAGCGGGGATAGGCGCGATCGAGCGCGCGCCAGCCGAATAGTAGGTAGCCGTATAGGCAGGCAAAAGCAGCACCGGCGGTCAACTCGATCGAGCGCACCGGGAATGCCGCGCCAATCATCCGCGGGTTGGTTGCCGCAAGCTTGGCGATCAGGGCCACGCCGACGATACTGGCTATTGCCAGCACCGCATTGCGATATCGGCAGCGATAATGCGTCATCAGGCAAGCTGCTGCGCCGTATGACCAGGTCGCAAAGAAGAAGGCGAAACTCTCCTTTCCAATCGAAGCAGCGATGGCCGCTGTCACGGCGATTGTGAGTGCCACCGCACGGAGGCCGCGACGGCGAGCGAAGCAGCCTAGTGCGAAGAAGAACGCGATCACATAGCTCCAGACTTCAAGATACAGCGACCAGAGCGGCGGATTTGCTCGGGTCATGCCCTTGATCATCACAAGGGACTCTACGAATTCGCGCGATGACAGGGCCATGGCGGGAACAGCATAGGCGTCGGTTGGCAAACCGAACCGTGTACTCGCACCGGGAAGATGCAATGTGTGCAACGTGAACCAACAGAGCACTATCACAACGAGGCTGGCAACGAACGGCGGATAGATACGCGCGATGCGCGCGGCGAAGAATTCCCTAATTCCAAAGCCGCCGGCCGATTCGTTGTTCTTCACGATGCTGAGCGTAATGAGATAGCCGCTCAGCAAAAAGAATACGATTACCGCGTGCAATCCCAATGTCCGCGACAGAATCCATGCCGGATGCTCCTGGCCGATCAGTCTGACAAAGTAGATCTGGCAGATGTGTGATAAACCGACGATCAGCGCTGAGGCGCCACGGAAAGCATCGAATTTCTCGTGATTGTGCATTGCTACTCCGGTCGACTTGCTCGGCTTGTTCTGAGGCACACCTGTAGGGTGCGCAACTTGCTGGACAGTGTAGAGGCCATCGGTGTTCGCAATCCGACAATATCTGGGTGATTGCAGCTACACAGGCATGGTGGCGTGCGGTCTACGGCATCAGCGGGAGAAATGAATCTCACCCCACAGTTTCGGGGTGAGCTCGGCCTCGCTTGGCACGTCGCTTACGAGCCCCGTCGCCTTGTTTGACCAATACGAGCGCTGAAGTGTCTCGATTCCGTTTCCTCGCAGCACGCCAATATCGCCCTTCAGGCTCGTACCAGCAGGCGCGACGAGTCGTAAGGTCTTCAGTGGAATTGAGATCCTATAGATGAACCGTTTGGTCCCACTGCTGGGGCTCCGTTCGACGTCTTGCGTCAATTCCAACTGGTCGCTGACGTCGGTGACCTGATCGAACCGGATCGTTCGAAGCGGTGAGCTGAAGGTCGCCGAATTGACGGTGCTTCCCGGTTCGACGGGGCGATACAACACTGCGGTTTTTTTGCCTTCAACACGTGCGACAAGCAGGCGCTCGTCACCTTTGACTGCGAGCGTTCGATCTCGCGACGCACTGGCGTCGGTACCCAGCATCAGGTCGATTCCCCCACCGGTCTTGAATAAGTTCTGTAGTGCGTCACCGCTATTCACCAGCAGCGCAGGATCGTCGGTTCGCACCGCGATCAGCAGGCGGTCAGGCGAGATCGCGAGCGCTGCGTCCGTATCGACCTGGCGGCGTGCCCAACTACCAACGAGAATATTGCGCACATCGATGGTGACCCAGCGGGTTGTGTCATCTGGCCAGCGCGGGCCGGTGGCGAGTGACGCGGCGCTGTCGTCGGATACACGTTCAACTTCGAGAACACTGGGTTGCGTTGTCCTGGACGCGGAACCGGCGATTTCGTCGAGCATGACTTGACGCTGTGCATCTGCCAGTTGCCGCGCCGTGACGGTGATTGCAGCATCACGCAAACGTTGTATTCCGTCGAGACCGTAGAGCCTAAACAGTGAACCGGTATGTCCGGCTTGGAGATAGACCTTGCCGTCGTCAGTCGCTGTCAGGATCGAATGAAAACTCTCAGCGAGAAGGCTCGTCGATGCGAAATCCGTGCCTCGTATGCCGCGCAATGGTAGCGGGTCGAATTGACTTCTAGCATCCCGGAATAGCGTAGCGACGAACAGGCCATCTATCGTGAACAGGTAAACTTGTCCCTCGTTGCCGTTAATGGCCCATAACTGCCCGGCATCCGACGGCGCTGGTGCGTCGATCGGATTGCCTAGCACGCGGGTCGTACCGATCAGCTCGCCAGGAGACTCGGGAAGGGGGGCGATGTGCGATGCGTGGAGGCCGGGCCATGGGCTCGGGTACGACCACACTGCCGTACCGTTGCGCGAGCCGCCAACGCCTTGCGGCCCCAACGGGGCAGGGGGCGTGGTCAGCACGACCCAGCCGCCTTTGCCGACTAGGACTTGTCCGCCCCCAGAGCTGGCTGGAGGTTGTACGTTGCGTGCGAGAACGTCGCCGCTCTGAATGGTGTACTGGGGAACGCCTTGTGCCGAGATCCGGGACGGCGCGAAGCGTAGCGCAACGTCACCGACGTTCGCGATTGTAAAAGACAGGTCGTTGCCGATACCCACGCCGCCGACGAGCGTTCCGTTTTTTCCGGTTGGCAACGGCGACAGGAACTGGACTTCGTCGGCATCGAGGTGCCCGTTACCGTTGTCGTCGGACCAGATGAACAGAAGCGACTGCCTGTCCGGCGCAACACCCGTCGGCATGCGTTGTCGCATGGCGGGCGACGAGAATGCGGGCAGCAACTTTCCTGCGCCGTCCCGTGTACTGCCCGCCGCCGCGACCGGATGTGCGATTCCTTTGTCGACGCGCCAGAGTATCGCGCTCGGCGGCCCACTGACTTCTGACGCGTGCGCATTGGTCAAGTAGAGCGAGCCGTTTCGATGGATCGGGTATTCGGGCATCGTACCGGTTCCTTTGCCGGTCAATCCAATGTCGCCATTTTCCGTCCTGAAGTAGATAGTTTGCGGAATGCTTGTTCCGCCGTTCGGGGCGATCCGGAATTCCATCCCGCCGCCTTCATCGGCGTAGAACATGCGTGTTGGGTCGATTGGATCAACGGCACCGCCGCCGCCGTAACGGCTCGGGCCATAGAACGCGTTGACGAAGCGACCGTCAGCGGCATTCCAGACGCTAACCCGTTTGGGTGTCTTATCGTTTTCGGCAACCCAAAGGTGTCCGCGTTCATCGAGCGTGACGCCTGCGGGATGGTTCATATGAAGTGGGTCATAAGGTCCGAAGGACGGCTTACCAGGATGTCCTATCGTGCGTAGCAACTTGCCACCTGCACTGAAAACCTTGACCTGATGGCTTTGCCCCCAATCGCTGATGTACAGAGTCCCTGTGTCGTCCACGCACAAATACTGCGGATCGTCGAGGCTAGCCTTGACCAATACGTCCGGTACGGCCAGCTTTGCCGGCGCGGTCTCTGATATGCGGAAACGCAAGACGCCGTGCGTGGTTAAAACGAGCAGGCGCCCGGACGTATCGAACGACAATCCGCGCGGGTCGGGAACGTTGCTGGTACCGAGTACGGTCTTTCGCGCGGCATCGATAAAAGCCAATTGATTAAGTTGGCCAAATGCAACGACCACCACGCCATCATGTGCGGCGAGCCCCGTGAGATCGAATCTCTGCGTATAACCAGTCACATCCGACGCGTTTGCATCCGCCGGCGGTGGTATACGGTACGGCTGGTCGAGCACCGGCACATCTTCGCCCGTACCCAAACGGCCATCCTTTGGTTTCGATCGAGGATGCGAAAGCAGCGCGTTCAAGCGTAGTTCGCGAACATTGCCATTGTATTTGTCGCCATGCCACGACGTCGCAGCGTAAGCATAGACGTCCTTCAACGGGTGTACACCTGTATCCCGCACCAATTGGGTGGCACCTGTCCAGTTGCCGCCGATCCACATTTGCCCCCAACGCTTACGTCCGTCGAGGTCGAGCCACGCAAGACTGCTTCCGCCTTCGGTGAAGTAGCTGCCGACAATCACCTGACCGATGTTAGCGGACCGCACCCCTGCAGGATCCGAAATCGTTCCTGCCGGAATGAAGAGTACTGAACTCGGCGCCGAATGATTCGCAAGCCATTCACTGCTGCGATCCTTCGTTTGCCACGGAGGGACACCATTGCTGTATGGCGTGAGTTCATAAGCGATCCTGATAGAAGGTCGAACCAAGCCGCGCACGATATACCGACCCGGAGCGACGGTTTTCCCAGGGATGTGATACTGACCATGCGCCGCAGCATCGGTGTCGCGGCCTCGATCGTCAAGGCCGTCCCACCACGCGATATGGTTTCCAGCAGGAAACCGGGTTTCGCTGATGAGGTTCCTGACACGCTTGCCGTTTTGATCGTCGATAACCAGCGTCACAAATCCGGCTTGCATGATCGAAAAGCGGATTGGAATCGAAATCGGAATGGATGACGATGTCGCGGCGGCGAGTTGCGGCGGCGAAGTCGATTCCGCGATACTCGGGGCACTTGTTAGCATCCCGGCAATCGTGAAAACGAAGCTGCACAATCGTGATGCAACTTTTCCTTGCATGCGGATCACCTTGAACAGGGCGGCAGCGCGCCCGCGCCGGAGCATTGTTCGCATGACGGACGACTGATGCGTTGACGTCGGCAACAGCGAGGCGCAACGGTTTCGCAAGAATAGTAGAGATTTCCTAAGTGCGCATGCGACGGATAGAGTCGATTTCCGCCAATACGTCGTCGAAGTGGCGCGCTTGTCGTTCCTGATCCGGCAGCAAATCCCCGCACGGTCCGTGTTGTCAATGGCGAAAGCCGACAGGAATATGGCCGGCCTAAAAATGGTCCGATGGTATTGTTCGCCATCAGATCGATTCGCCCGATTCATCACGTGGTTTCAACGTACTCCGATACAAGGATCGCCCACGCTCGTTTCGGACGAGGCGAGCTTTGCGCAAGCGTTCTTGCTCGACAGGACCATGCCGCGGCGACCTCGCGAGACGCGAATGTGGCGCTTCGATAGTTCGGCAATGCGTGGTCGAGAACCGGCACCTTCAAACGACGATGATCATCCAGGGCAACGATCCGACTGTCTCCCCATCGTTCACGCTGCGCAATCGCGTGATGCGCCAAATATGGAATTGGGCGTGGCTGCTGCTGTTCCGTCCGAGTCCCAGACCATGTCATGCATGGCGTGCCGCGTTGCTTAAGATTTTCGGTGCGCGCATCGGCGAGCATGTGCATGTCTATCCGGCCGTGCGTGTCTGGGCGCCGTGGAATCTTCACATCGGTGATCGCGTGGGCGTCGCCGACGGTGTGACGATCTACAACATGGATGTGGTCACCATCGGCGACTATTGCGTTATCTCGCAGGGAGCCCATCTCTGCGGCGGTTCTCACGATTATCAGTCGGCAAATTTCCAGCTGATTGCCGCGCCAATCGTGTTGCAATCTCATACGTGGGTGTGTGCGGAAGCATTTATTGCGCCGGGCGTGACCGTTCCCGCCGGCGCCGTGATTGCAGCCCGCTCGGTCGTGACTCGCAGCCCACTGGAAGCGTGGGCGGTTTATGCCGGGATCCCGGCAAGAAAAATTGGAAAACGGACGAAGCATGACACCTAGCCCATCCGGTATCTCAGTCATCATTCTCACGAAGAACGAGGCACGCGATCTGCCACGTTGCCTCGAGAGCGTCGCATGGTGCGACGACATTCACGTTTACGATTCGATGAGTACCGACGCGACAGTCGAGATCGCGAAAGCCTTCGGTGCGACGGTCACTCAACGTCCGTTTGATAACTGGGCTAGTCATCAAAATTGGGGACTTGCCAATATACGGTTCAAGCATCCGTGGGTGTTCTACATCGACGCAGACGAACGGATGACGGATAAACTGGTTCGTAGCGCAAAACAGGCAGTGGCGTCAGCTGGCGATGTCGTGGCGTTCAGTATCCAGCGCAGGGATTTCTTCATGGGAACCTGGCTAAAACATGTCCAGACGTCACCGTACTATCTGCGGTTGTTTCGCCCCGAGAGAATGCGATATGAACGCCTCGTGAATCCGATCTCGATTCCGGACGGGCCGAGTGCACGCATCGCGGGTTACCTCGATCATTTTCCGTTCAGCAAGGGGCTTGATCACTGGGTTGCCCGGCACAACAGCTATAGCACACTGGAAGCCATGCAGATTGTCGAGAATCGACGAGGCCAAGCATCATTCAGTCTAATCAAGGCACTGACGAGTCGTGATTTTCATGAGCGACGATTCCATCAAAAGGAAATTTTCTATCGTATTCCGATGCGGCCGCTTGCGAAATTCCTGTTGCTCTACGTGGGAAAACGGGGATTTCTGGACGGAAAGGCTGGGCTCACGTATGCGGCACTCCAGTCGATCTACGAATATTTGATCATTGTGAAAACGGACCAGATCAACAGGCAGGACGCCGCCGGCGCCGTCTCCGATCGATGATGACCATTGGGTGAGTTACCCATATGGCAGGGCGGTATGAACAACTCATCACGCAGCAACCGGCGAATCGTGCGGTAAGTAACAGTGATTCAGGGCACACCGAACATCAACGCGAACAGAATTCCGATATCCGTGAAATCGTGGAAGCCGGTGTGCGTGCAAGGCCGAACCTGGCGAACGTGAAGACGCCGACCGGAAAGGTCGGCCTCTCCAACCGACGTTGAACGGGAGACCTTCCCGGCGGTAGTGCCGCATGACGAGCAATGCAGTGGCAAGTCACCAGAGGCCGGCGCCTCAAAGCAGCAATGTACCGAATACACCGAAGTTGCTCGCCACTGTCGCCCCACCTTCCAGGCTGGTTTGTGCGAATACCTTCGTGCAGCTTCGCCGAGGGTAATGAGACCGATCGCACCCGTTCCGGTCGGACCGAGGGCAGCCAGCTCGTGACGCCGAATTTACGGTGGTGATGCTTATCGATGATCAGGTGGACCACGGTGATCACCAAGATCGAGAACGCAAGCGGTACAGACAAGACCCAAAGCATGTAGCCCACGCCGACGACCTGTTGCGCGATTGCCGCCGACCGCGACAATCAACGACAGAGCCATGTTGACGATCCGGAGGCTCAGCGCAACAAGATGCGGTGATACGAGATGTCGCTGCGTCGGATGCCTGCAATTGCGCGCACAACCCTCAAATACGGAACGCAACACTGAGATCCGCTTTTGCGTCTGCGAATTGGGCTTGTCGATATGTCCGCTTCATTAGAGGTAGTTCATCACCGAGGCGACCTTGGTGAGTTTTTCAGAAATGAGAGGCGTGGCTAGGGGATCCTGCTGCCGTTTGCATTGGATCCAGGCGACGCGATTCGTGCGGACGTGTTTTTCCTGGGCATCAAATTTGCCGTCGCCCGACCTGGATGGCATTCCGAGGTTCGAAGACTCGAAAAGGTCCGGAACACGGTGTGCGGCCGTGAAGTTAGGGGTTCTTTTCGGTTCGCTCTCGCGTCTTCCCGATCCTCTCCCGCATTACCTCGATAAACGCACGCACCCGTGCCAAAGGCAGTCGCGACGCGACCGCGACCATGAACTCCCGGGCGGAATTTTTACCCTTTTGCGACTCTCAATGTCCTCGCCGCTTCACGCGTCCCCCCCCCAACACCCGCCCGCCCAATACTGTAATACTCGACCCCCAACTCCCGCATCGTCTCCGGCTCATAAAGATTCCGCCCATCGAAGATTACGGGCTCGCTCAGCAATTCGACCAGCGCCGCAAAATTCGGGCTCTTGAACACCTTCCACTCCGTGACGATCACGAGCGCATCGGCCCCTGCAGCAGCCTCTTCCGACGTCGTCACGAACTCGAGCCGCGAATGTGCGGCCGGCTCATCGCTCAGATCGAGCGAGAGCACACGCCGTGCCTCATCCGTCGCAACAGGATCGTAAGCACGCACGTTCGCACCACGCTTCAGGAGCCCAACCACGAGCTCACGGCTCGGCGCTTCGCGCATGTCGTCGGTATTCGGCTTGAACGCGAGTCCCCACACCCCGAACGTGAGTCCCGACAGATCGTCCCCGAAGCGCTCCGAGATCTTCTCGAGCAGCACCTTCTTCTGCGCATCGTTGACCGCCTCGACGGCTTCCAGAATGTGCAGCGCCTGCCCGTACTCGGCGGCGGTTTGCACCAGCGCTCGCACATCCTTCGGAAAACACGAGCCACCGTAACCCACACCGGCATAAAGGAAGTCATACCCGATCCGCGGATCCGAACCAATTCCCCGGCGCACGGCTTCGATATCCGCGCCGACGCGATCTGCAAGATTCGCGAGCTCGTTCATGAACGAGATCCGCGTCGCCAGCATCGCATTCGCCGCATACTTGGTGAATTCCGCCGAGCGCACGTCCATGTAGCGCGTACGCTCGTGATTGCGGTTGAACGGCGCATACAGTCGCTTCATCTGTTCGCGTGCATGCTCGCCGGCCTCGTCGGCGTCGGTGCCGATCACGATACGATCGGGCCGCATGAAATCATCGACGGCCGCGCCTTCCTTCAGGAACTCCGGATTCGACACGACCGAGAATTCGTGGCGCAGGCCGCGGCGGGTCAGCTCGGTTGCGATCGCATCGCGCACGTGCAGCGCGGTGCCGACCGGGACGGTCGACTTGTCGACTACCACCTTCGGCCCACTCATATACCGTCCAATATTGCGCGCGGCGGCGAGCACATACTGCAGATCGGCGGAGCCATCCTCGTCGGGCGGCGTGCCGACCGCGATGAACTGGATGTCGCCGTGCGCGACGCTGGCCTCGATGTCGGTCGAGAACTGCAACCGGCGGCTCGCACGATTGCGATCGATCAACTCTTTCAAGCCGGGTTCGTGAATCGGTACGCCGCCGTCGTTCAGGATATCGATCTTGCGTTGATCGACGTCGACGCAAAACACGTCGTTGCCGATTTCGGCAAGGCATGCGCCCGTCACGAGGCCTACGTAACCGGTACCGATAATGGTGATTTTCATGTTGCCGTATGGAGAGGAATCGATTGCGGGTTCAAAAATCCGGATGCCGTGTGCCTGACACGTCGGTATTGGACGGCTCGGGACGTAATGCGCGCAACCTGGTGTCGAATTCGCTCAACACCGCGTCGCGCGACAGAACAGCCTCGGCGAATTTACGCCCGGCCTGTCCCAGGCGAGCGCGCACGGCGGCATTGGCGGCGAGCGCGTCGATACTCGATGCAAGCGTTTCGGAATCGCCCGGCGGTACGACGATCCCGCGCGGCGCGACCACGTCATGCAGCTCCGTTCCTGGGCTCGCCATCGCGATCACGGGCCGCCCGCTCGCGAACATCCCGGTCAGCTTCGACGGCATGACGAGGTCGGCGGCGTCGGCGCGTTGCGGGAGGACGTGAATGTCGGCCAGATTCAGTAGCTCGTTGAGCCGGCCGATAGGCTGCAACTCGATGAAGCGGCAGTTCCTGAGGCCGCCGCAGCGCATGAGGAGCTCGGCGCGTGCGGGCCCGTTGCCGCAGAAGACGAACACCAGATTGTCGCGCGATACGAGTCGTTGAGCCGCGTCGGCGAGAATATCCAGCCCTTGCTTCGCACCCATGTTGCCGGAATAGAGCACGACCGTCGCGGCGGGAGAGATGTACAACGCCGTTCGCAGCTCGCTCGGCCGTTTGAGCGGGTAGATCGAGTGGGTGTCGGCCCAGTTCGGGAAATGCACGAGATTGCTCGAATGAATCCCCTTGCGCAGCGCGTGCTCGATCATCTTCCCGGAAATCGTTGAAACGGTATCGAAGCGCTTCAGCAGCGTACGCTCGATGGCGAGTACGGCGCGCTTCAGCAGAGATCCCTTGAGCATCCCGAGGCTGAACGCCGCATCGACCTCGTAATCCTGGATATGGATCCACGCGTGGGCACCGGTCAACCGTGCGACGAGCCAGCCGGCTGGCGCGTTCAGCAGGCTCGGTGCGATGCACACGACGACGTCGGGCCGCCAGAACGCATGCCGCAGCATGACGGGGAAGCTCGAAAGCGCGAAGCTCGCGAGATGCGCGATGCGGCGCGCACCGCTCGGTCGCGACGGAACCCACAACGGTGCGCGCCAAAGCGCGACGCCGCTGCGGCGTTCGGTCGAGTAGCTAAGCGCCGAGTAGCCGCCGGCGACCCGCCATTCGGGGTAGTACGGAGGTGCACACACGACGCGCACGGTGTGGCCTTTTTCGACGAGCGTTTCCGCCATTTCGGCGGTGTACTTGCCGATGCCGGTCAGCTCGGGCGCGTAGTTGATGCCGTAGACGAGGATCTTCATCGGCTCCCAGCGAAAGATAAAAATGGTGCGGTGCGTTATAAGCGCATTGTCGGTAATGCTTATCGTGCGAGTCCGACAGAATGTTGATCGGTGCCGCCAATTGTCGGCGGCAGCCGTGTGAATCGTGGGCGAGATTGCACGCTGCGGGCAGCGTTACCCGATGCGGCAGACAGTTGTCAGAAAAGACGCGTGCAAACCAGCGGCGAATACATCTCGATCGCCGCCTGAATCGGTGCGTGATATCCGTAGGCGAGGGCGGACACGGCAAGCGTTGAAGCCACGGCGAGCGGACGCATGGCCGGCGGCAGGATCGGTGCGTCCGTCCATCGTTTCAGCAACACGACGGTAACGAGCGCGCCGAGCATCCACCCCGCGATCACCTCGGACGCGCTATGCGCATCGTCGCGTACGCGTGCAACGCCGATCGTCGCGGCGAGGACGAGCCCCGGCAACAGCGCCGGGCCGGGGCGAACGTTCCACCCGTCGTGCAGCATCAGCAGGCACGCCATCGGCCAGACAGTCGCGGCAAGCATCGTGTGCCCGCTGATCATGCGGAAGTTCATCGACCGGATCTGCAATCCGCATCCGGCGTAGAGAACTTTCGTCAGTCCGACGGCGAGCATCGCGACGGCAAGCAGCACGATCCACGACAACGCAATGCGCCAGCCATACATCGAGCGAGTGAGCCACGCGAAACAGATGGCGGCAAGCGGCAGCGTCAGCGCCGCGTCACCGAGGTTGCCGATAGCGAGCCACATGTCTGGTCCTCGCTGGACGAAACGGAGTTATCGATCGCTCGTGGGATGAAAAGCCGGCAACGCGACGCGCCGCGCGTCACCGCGGCGCACGATCGGCATCAGACGACCAGCTGTTCCGACATCCGCGCAAGCAGATACCGCTCGAAGTCCGCCGCGACCTCCGGATGCCGCAGCGCGAACTCGATCGTCGCCTTCAGGTACCCGAGCTTGCTGCCGCAATCGAAGCGTGTGCCGTCGTAGCGGTATGCGAGCACCTGTTCATCGGTGAGCAGCGACTGGATCGCGTCGGTCAGTTGCAATTCGCCGCCCGCGCCGGGTTTGAGCCCGCGGAGATGCTCGAAGATCTTCGGTTTCAACACATAGCGGCCAACGACACCGAAGTTCGACGGCGCATTCGACGGTTCGGGCTTCTCGACGATGCCGGACAGCTTGAAGAGATCGTCTTCCCAACGCTTGCCGTCGATCACGCCATAGGATTTTGAATCTTCAGGCGCGATCTCCTCGACGCCGATGACCGACGCATGATAGTGATCGAAGACGTCGATCATCTGGCGTAACACCGGCTTCGGGCCATCGAGCAGGTCGTCGGCGAGGATCACCGCGAACGGATTGTCGCCGACGAGTTTCTCCGCGCACAGCACGGCATGACCCAGCCCGAGTGCTTCGGCCTGTCGCACGTAAAAGCAGTCGACATGGCTCGGCTTGATGCTGCGCACCAGGGAAAGCAGCTTGTCCTTGCCACGCGCCTCGAGCTCGGCCTCGATCTCATACGACTTGTCGAAATGATCCTCGATCGCGCGCTTGCTGCGTCCGGTCACGAAAATCATTTCCGTGATGCCCGCTTCGATCGCTTCCTCGACCGCATACTGGATCAATGGTTTGTCCACGACCGGCAGCATTTCCTTGGGACTGGCCTTGGTGGCTGGCAGGAACCGCGTGCCCAGGCCGGCGACCGGAAAGACGGCTTTCGTCACTTTCAACATAGTGGTAATTCCATGGGTTCGGAATGAAGAGCAGACAACGTCGATGTGCGATGTCGGTGTCCGGGCGCAACAAAAGATTCGAAGTCGCACAGGACGCAATTGCATGGTCGCGCACGTGCGATTCCGGCAATCCTAGTGTGTTCCGAAATAAAGCGGCGACTGAATCTTGGGTGAATCCGACAGAGTGATTGCGAAGCCATACATTTGCACAAGAATTATTTTGAAATAGTGTGCAAGCGGCCGGCTCGGCGTTATATAGCGGATTACGGCTGTCGTTTGTCGGCGGGCTTCGCTCGGTTGGGATACGGTTTGAAGCGGAAAATCCGGAACCCGGACGGATTTTGCAGATGCGAGTGTGCGCCGTGCATCGCGTTCACGAGCGTGTCATTGGGAGAGCGTGATGGCGGAAGATGATGATATTTGCCGTGCATTGGGAGCACTCGATCCAGCCCATCTCGAACTGATGCAGCAGATGTTGAAGATCGATTGCGAAGTGGCGGCGCGCGAGTTGGGCATATCGAATCAGATCGCGTCACGGATCATCGCGCTGACACCAACGGAGATCGAAGCGCTGGTCGGCCGAGAGTCGCAGCCTTAGACGGCAAGGCTGGCGTCGTTTCGTCGCAACACCTGCTAGAAAGTCCAGGCCTGATTGCGACGGTGGCCCGCTGCCGGGAGCCGTCGAGTTTCCGGCATGCTTCGATGGAAGCGCGCCACGGTCCTGCTATATGCGAAGAAGGAAGAAGAAACGAATGAAATATATTTAGCGTTGAAACGCAATTGCCAAAGAGAACAGTGAAAGTGGAGCCACCATGACGCATTCGACCATTGACACCATGACGCTATCCGATCAACGGCAGTGCACCGGCTGGGCTGGTGTCTGGCTTCCATGCACCGATCCTCCCGCGGAACCGATGTGGTGTGAGGGCAGATGGCCGGGACATACATACGGGTTTCCCGTGTATTGGGACGGCACCAAATGGTGCAGCAAGATTTTCGGCGCTCGCGGCGATTTATGGCGCGAGCGCGTGATACGGGCTGCATAACAGGCAACCGGCGGCCGCTGCGATCGCATCGGCGTTGCCGCGTCGTCGTCTCCTTCCCCAATGTGTATTTGCGCTCGTCTTTGATTGGGACGCTGGCGGCGTTGAGCGTTCCGACAGGAATGCTGGTGGACCGGCGATCGCGCCGTGACTTTACCGAACCACATGTCGCCGGTCCGTCATATCGTGCTTTCACAAACGGAAATATAAGAAGCCCGCGATGTGGCGGATTACCGCTAGGTTTTGTCCGCTCGTCGATGTGTCCGGCACGTAGAGTGCGTGGCCGACACTCCGCGTATTGTCAATACGCGCCCTGCGGCCGGCGGAAAGCAATAACCGTCCAAAATCAGGAACGCCCATGCCCGAACAGGACAACATCTTCGACGCGATTGCGGAATTCAATCGTTCGTATCTGACGCTTGCCCAGCGCTTGCTGCAAGCGGATCGCGAAGCGGCGAAACAACAACTGGGCATGTCGGATGAGACGGCCGTGATCGTCGCCGCATTGACGCCGGAACAGATCGACGAACTCGCCGAGCGTCGCGAATTGTTCTGCGAATTCCGCGCGGAATCCTCGCCCGGCCGGGCCTGACAGGGCGACCTTTCCAGCGCTTCATGCGTCGCGCCGCGCGCGAGCCGCGCGACCGATCCCGCTCGGCCTTCGCAGTGGCCGCTCCCGTCGATTGTCGGTGGCGGCCGATAGTTTGGCAGTTTTCGGCTAGATATCGAGCCCCATTCGTCTCATTGGATTCGATACGATTCGCAAAAACGCTGTTGCCACGATGTCCGCACGCGAAGTACGCGATGCGGCCACGCCGACAATTGTCTTTTACCGGGGATTCGTCGTCCATGCAGGGAATGTTGGAGCATCTACTTGAGCGCCATGTGTCGGTCCAATGGCGCGGCTTCCTGGAGGCATTGGCGGCTGAATTCACCGATCAGCTCGATCGAGACGAGCTGAGGCAATTGATGGCGCGCATCGGCATGCGCTTCGCTGCCGCGCATCCACTTGGCCCTTGCGAGTCGACGGACGATCTCGCGGATGCATTGAATGCCCGCTGGCGCGACATGCAGTGGGGTTACGCCGAACTGTCCGACGAACACGATTTCCTGCGCATCGTTCATCACGCCGCGCCGTTGCGCGCGTTCGGCGACTGCCATCTCGCATGGTCCTCCGCCTTCCTGGAAGGCGCGTATCAGGGCTGGTTCGACAGCGTTGGCGCAACCGGTTTGCGCGTGACGCAGGACGTCGCGCCGCCGGACGACTCGCGGATCGAACTGCGTGTTGCGCGCGCAAAGAACTGAACGACCGGGCCGACCGGAACTTCCGCGACAACAAATGGACACGCTATGTCGACCTCACGGGATATCGAATCGTTGTTCAAGCGTTTTGGCGGCGATGCCGGACGCTATCACGAAGTACGTGCCGAAGCGGATGCCGAAGTGGCCCGCGCGCGCTGGCCGCTGCTCGGCGGTGTCGAGTTGCGCGAGAGCGAGCGCGAGTCGCAGGGGCAGCCGGGCGCCAAGTCGCCGGACGGCGCGGATAGCCTGCGCAAGATCGTACTGGCCGACACGCGTGCGTTGCCCGCGTCTACGCCGGACGCCGGCACGCGGAATCAAATGCCTGGTCCGCTGAAGAAGCTGGTAAGCAGGCCGGCTGCATCGGATAGCACGGACGCGCAAGGTCCGTCACAACCGCTGGTTCGGTTGTTCGAGCGGCTGCGAACCGAGGCGACGGGCGAGGTGCCGAAGAAGCCATCGGTGTGGACAGGCCGCTCATGAAAATCGTCGCGATCGCTTCGGCAAAGGGCGGCGTCGGAAAGACGACGCTGGCGGCGAACCTCGCGGCCGTGATATCGGCATCGGGACGCCGGCGCGTGAGCGTGGTGGATCTCGATCCGCAGAATGCGCTGCAGCTGCATTTCGGCGTGCCGCTCGAAATGACCGACGGGCTCGCCCATGCCGCGCTCGACAGACTGAACTGGCCGGCCGTGGTCGTCGACGGGATTACGGTGTTTCCGTTCGGCGTGGTCAGCGAAACGGATCAACGCCGCTTCGAGCGGCTGCTGGACCGCGATCCGTCGTGGCTCGCGCGCGGGCTTGCCGCGCTCGGGCTCGGCGACGACGACATCGTGATCATCGATACGCCGCCGGGCACCTCGGTCTACATGCGCGCCGCGCTGACGGCCGCGCATTTCGTGCTCAAGGTCGTGCTCGCCGATGCGGCCTCGTATGCAACGATTCCGCAGATGCGGCGGATGCTCGACGCCTATGCCGCGAGCCGCGCAGATTTCGTGGGTAACGGCTACGTGGTCAATCAGGTCGATCAGTCGCGCGAGTTGGGCCGCGATGTGCTGCGCGTGCTGTGCGACAGCCTCGGCGCGGCCCGGTTCGGCGGCGTGATTCACAGGGATGAAGGGGTCGCGGAATCGCTCGCGTCCCGGACGACCGTGAATCGCTACGATCCGCGTTCGCAGGCCGCTGCCGACCTGAACGCGTGCGGTGCATGGCTCGAGCGCGTGCTCGATCGGCGCGACACCGCGCGGAGCATCGCTTGACCGCCCGCGAGGAGGTCGCGCGGCCCTCGGCGGTCGACCGGTTCGTCGATGCATTGCTGCCCGGGAGCGGCTGGTTCGTCGCGCTGCCGGTGGCCGCATGCACGCTGCTGGCGCTGTATTTCGTGTGTACCGTGCCGCTCGACACGATCGGGCAGCTCGTGTTCGCCACGTGCTGCATCGTGTGTTCGCTGGTGGTCCGTCGCCTGGACGGACGCTATGCGACGCTCGTGATGATCGTGCTGTCGGTGGTGGCCACCGGCCGGTATATGTATTGGAGATTGTCCGGCACGCTGGTGTGGTTGCATCCGCTCGACGCGGTGTGGGGCGCGCTGCTCGCGGCTTCCGAAGTCTATGCGGCGGCGGTGCTGATCCTCGGCTACTTCCAGACCGCGTGGCCGCTCGGGCGCAAGCCGCTGCCGTTGCCAGCGTCGCGCGCGCATTGGCCGAGCGTCGACGTGTTCATTCCGACGTACAACGAACCGTTGAGCGTCGTCAAGCCGACCATCTACGCGGCGCTCGCGCTGGATTACCCGGCCGACAAGTTGTCGATCCACGTGCTGGACGACGGACGTCGCCCGGAATTCCGCGCATTCTGCGAGTCGGTCGGCGTGCACTGGACGATTCGCGATCACAATCGCCATGCCAAGGCCGGCAACCTCAACGAAGCATTGAAGATCACCAACGGCGAATTCGTCGCGATCTTCGATTGCGATCATGTGCCGACGCGTTCGTTCCTGCAGATCTGTCTGGGCTGGTTCATTCGGGATCCAAAGCTGTCCATGCTGCAGACGCCGCATCACTTCTTTTCGCCGGACCCGTTCGAGCGCAACCTCGGTATTTTCAGATCGGTGCCGAACGAAGGCGAATTGTTCTACGGACTGGTGCAGGACGGCAACGATCTCTGGAACGCGACGTTTTTCTGCGGATCGTGCGCGCTGATGCGCCGCTCGATGGTGGAGGAGATCGGTGGCATCGCGACGGAGACGGTGACCGAGGATGCGCACACCGCGCTCAAGCTGCATCGCCGCGGCTATACGACGGCCTATCTTGCGATACCGCAGGCGGCGGGGCTGGCCACCGAGAGTCTGACCGGGCACATCGGCCAGCGAATCCGCTGGGCGCGCGGCATGACGCAGATATTCCGCATCGACAACCCGCTGCTCGGGCGCGGACTGACGCTGAGCCAGCGGCTGTGCTACCTGAACGCGATGATGCATTTTTTCTACGGGATCCCGCGGCTCGTGTTCCTGACCGCACCGCTGTCGTTCCTGTTCTTCGACGCACATGTGATCCATGCACCGGCCACGATGCTTGCGCTCTATGCGCTGCCCCACGTCATCCATGCGAACGTGACGAACTCGCGGATGCAGGGCCGGTTCCGGCATTCGTTCTGGGCCGAAGTCTACGAAGCCGTGCTGGCGTCGTACATCGCGCTGCCGACGATGCTGGCGCTGATCAATCCCCGGCTGGGCAAGTTCAACGTGACGGCCAAGGGCGGACGCATCGACCGGGGTTACTTCGATTGGGCGGTGTCGAAACCGTATCTGAGCCTGGTCATCCTGAACGTGATCGGCCTCGCGATCGGCGTCGTGAACCTGTCGCTCAACCGTCATGTCGGCAGCGAAGTCCAGACGACGGCGTTCAACCTGGCGTGGACGACCTACAACATCCTGATTCTGGGTCTCGCCGTCGCGGCGGCGAACGAACGCCGGCAGGTACGCAGTTCCCATCGTGTCGCGGCGCGGATTCCGGTCATGCTGCGCTTCGCGAATGGCCGGACTCTGGCATGCGAAACACGTGACTATTCGGAGGGAGGGATCGGCCTGGCAGTCCCCGACGATGCGCGCATTCCGCAGGGCGAATCGTTGACGGTATCGCTGTTTCGCGGTGTCGACGAGTATGCATTTCCCGCGACGGTCGAATACGTCGAACCAGGACGCGTCGGCGTCCGGTTCGAGAGCCTGTCGCAGCAGCAGGAGTTCGATCTCGTAAGTTCGACCTTTGCCCGCGCGGACGCATGGATCGACTGGACTGACGGCCGCCGGCCCGATTCGCCGCCGCGTGCGTTCCTGCATCTGTCGACGGTCGGCGTGCACGGCCTACTTCGCGTGATCGCCCGCCTGTACGCGGACATGCGCGTGTATGGGCGCGGCGGCCGTAGCAACGACAAAAAATAGCGTGAGGCGGAAAGAATGACGTGGTCGTCGCGACAGCGCGGCAGCACGCGCCGGAAGGCGTGCATTTCGCAGGGTGCGGTTGTCGCGGTTCCTGCACGTGTCGACCGGTATGCGCGCGTGTCGCGCAGGGTGTTGTCGCTACTGCTCTGGGCAATGGCGAGCGGCATCGCATCGGGCAGCTGGGCCGCGGCCACCGGGACGCAGGCCCCGGGCGCAGCGCGGGCGGCGGATGGCGCGATGTCCTCGGGCGACGCGGCGGCGCCGTCGCCGGCCGTCTCCGTCGGGCCCGCCACGGCGGCCCCCGCGCTGCTCGCCGAACCGGTTCCGGCGGCCGACGCCGCGCGCCGCCGCTTCGGCACGTTGCCGAGCACGGCCGAGCCGGGCACGCTCGTGCCCGGTGGCCGGCGCCAGGCATTGACGTTCGCGGATCTCGGGGCACGCGATCCGCTGCAGCTGCGGGGCACCGACGGCCAGAACGGCATCGCGTTCTCGGTCCGTCGCGACGAGGTCGTCATGGGCGCGACGCTCCATCTGGTCTACAGCTACTCGCCCGCGCTGCTGCCGGCTCTGTCGCAGCTCAAGGTGCTCATCAACGGCGAAGTAGCGGCGACGCTGCCGTTGCCGGCCGCTCAAGCCGGCATGATGGTTGCGCGCGACGTGTCGATCGATCCGCGCTTCGTCACCGAGTACAACCATCTGAACGTTCAGCTGATCGGTCATTACACGAAAGAGTGCGAGGATCCCGCCAACTCGTCGCTGTGGGCAACGGTGAGCAACGCAAGCCGGCTCGAGCTGACTTATGCGTCGCTGCCGGAGCGACCGGAGCTCGGCGTGCTGCCCGCGCCGTTCTTCGATTCGCGGGACGTCCGGCGGCTCGAGCTGCCTTTTGCATTCGCCGCGCGACCGCCGCGGGAGACGCTGGAAGCGGCGGGCATCGTCGCTTCGTGGTTCGGCGCGCTGGCCTCGTATCGCGGCGCGCGGTTTCCGGCCCGGCCCGGCGGCTTGCCTGAATCGGGCAATGCGGTGGTGTTCGCGACGGCGGACGATCATCTGGACGGTGTGACGCTGCCGGCGATCGACGGACCGACGCTGGCCGTCGTCGAGCGACAGGCGCCTGCTCATGGCCAGCTATTGCTGGTGCTCGGTCGCACGCCGGGCGAAGTGAAGGTCGCCGCGCTCACGCTCGCGCTCGGCAGCAAGACGCTTGCGGGTATGCATGCCACGGTGAGCCGGCTCGAGCAGGTTGCGCCGCGCGTGCCATACGACGCGCCGAACTGGCTGTCGTCGACGCGCCCGGTGCGGATCGGCGAACTGGCCGAGGGACGCGCGCTCAGCGTGTCCGGATACGACGCCGGCGCCGTCCGGATCGATCTGCGCGTCGCCCCCGATCTGTTCACCTGGGATACGCGCGGCGCGCCGATCGACCTGCGTTATCGATACACGCCGACGCTGCGCGCAGACCGTTCGTCGCTCAACCTGAGCGTCGGCGACACATTCGTGAAGGCGCTGCCGATCCCGGCACGGGAAACATCGCGCTGGAGCCTGAGTCGCTACCTGCCATTCGTCGCCAACGGTATCGACCGCGCGACGCTGCACGTGCCGCCGCTGCTACTCACGCCGCGCACGCCATTGCAGCTGCACTTCTTCTACGAGATCCCGGATATGGGCAGATGCACGGGGCGGCTGCTGCAGAACGTCGCGGGTTCGATCGACCCGGACTCGACGATCGACGTGTCGTCGTTTCCGCACTACAAGGCGCTGCCCGACCTCGCCGCGTTTGCAAACAGCGGCTTCCCGTTCACGCGGATGGCCGACTTGTCGGACACGGCCGTCGTGCTGCCTGCCGAGCCGACCGCGGACGTCTACGGCCTGTACCTGCTCGCGATGGGACGCATGGGCGTGTCGACGGGCTATCCGGTCAGTGGTGTGACGGTGACGGACGCCGCCGGTGTCGGCGCGTTCGCGTCCAAGGATCTGCTGATTCTCGGCGCACCGGACACACAGCCGCTGCTGACCCGCTGGGCGACGCGCATGCCGTTCGGCAAGGATCCCGACGGCGGCCTGTTCGGCGGCGCCGAGGCGGCACCGTCGCCTGGCGCCGAGCGCGAACGCGTGCGTGCCGGCCTGTCGATCGTCTCGGACGGCACGCGCGCGCTGATCGCGGGCTTCGAGTCGCCGTTGCGCAGGACACGCAGCGCCGTCGCGTTGATCAGTGCGACCGGGCACGCGGACGAGGTGCTCGGCCGCGCACTGCTCGACGACGACATGCTCACGTCGGTCCAGGGCGCGATGGTCGTGATTCGCGATCGCACCGTCACGGTGACGTCGAACGAAACGTCGTATCACGTCGGTGCGCTGCCGCCGATCACGTACCTGCGCTGGTTCCTGTCGGGACGTCCGCTGCTGCTTGCGCTGTTCAGTGTGCTGGCTGCGTTCGTCGCGGCGGCGCTCTTCTATCGTCTGCTGCGTGCGCGTGCGGCGCGCCGGCTGAAGGAGTGACATGCGAAACCGACGGTTACGCGGGCTCGGCGTCGCCCGCGCGGGCGGTGTCGCGAGTCTGCTGCTCGCGCTGGCACTGCCGCACGCGGCAGCGGCCGGCAGCGACCCGCTGAAGGTGCTCGTCGATCAGGGACGATACTGGCAGGCGCAGGGCCGGGGCGACCTCGCGGCGCAGGCCTGGAAGAAGGTGCTGGGCGTCGATCCGAATCAGCCCGACGCGCTGTTCGGCATGGGCATGGTGCTCGCCGATCGCAAGGACGTCGACGGTGCGCGCCGCTACCTGGAACAGTTGCGCCGGACCGCCCCCGGCTTCGCGCGGACCGACGAGCTTGGCCTGCGTCTGGGCGAGGCGAGCGTGCGGGACGGCGAGATCAGCAATGCGCGCCGCCTCGCGCAAACGGGGCAGAGCGCCCTGGCCGCGCAACAGTATCAGCGCGCGCTGCAAGGCGCGCCGTCGTCGCCCGCGCTGCAGCTCGAGTACTTCCAGGCGCTCGCGGCCACGCCGAGCGGATGGGCTGAAGCCCGGCGCGGCCTGGAACGTCTCGCGCGTGACAACCCCGACGATCCGCGCTACGCACTCGCGTATGCGCAGCACCTGACCTATCGCGACGCGACGCGCCGCGACGGCATCGCGCGGCTCGAGTCGTTGTCCGCCGACGCGAAAGTCGGGAAAGCGGCGCGCCAGAGCTGGCGCCAGGCGCTGCTCTGGCTCGCGGCAAGGCCGTCGGATCAGGCGCGCTACCTCGCCTATCTGAAGGTGGTCCCCGACGATCCGCCGGTCAAGGCACGCTACGACAGCATGGTGCGACAGGATCAAACCGCGCGCGAGGGCGATCAACGGAGCGCATCGAACGCAGCGCGCGGCCACGCGATCGAGGATGGCTTTGCGGCACTCGAGCGCGGCGATCTGGACACGGCGCGCGCCCGCTTCAATGCCGTGCTCGCCACGTCGCCGAACGACAGCGACGCGCTGGGCGGCCGCGGCATCGTCGAACTGAAGCAAGAGCACTTCGCGCAGGCACGCAGCGATCTGGAGCGCGCGTCGCGAGGCGGGAATGCGGCGCGCTGGCGCTCGGCGCTCGGCAGTGCGACGTACTGGTCCTACACGAGCGAGGCGCTCGGCGCGCAAAGCAACGGCGACTTCGCGCGAGCGAAAGCGCTGTTCGAACGCGCGATTCTTGCGGATCCGTCGATCGTCACCGCGCAGGTGCTGCTCGGCGACGCGCTGCTGGAGAATCGCGATGCGCGTGGCGCCGAGCAGGCGTACCGGATGGCGCTGCGGCGGCAGGCCGACAACCCGGACGCGATACGCGGCCTGGTCGGCGCGCTGGCCGCGCAGGGGCGCGGCGACGAAGCATTGCAGTTCGCGACGCAACTGACCGCCGAGCAGCAGTCGAAGGCCGGCGGCCTCGACCGGTTGCGTCGTACGGCGGAGGCGGCGCAGGCGCGGCAAGCCGAAGCGCGCGGCGATCTCGGCGCGGCGCGCAGCCTGTTCGAGAACGCGCTCGCCGGCAATCCGGATGATCCGTGGCTGCGGCTGGATCTGGCGCGCGTGTACGTGCGGCAAGGGGCGATCGCGTCGGCACGCAGCGTGATGGACGGATTGCTGGCCGAACGGCCCGACATGACCGACGCACTCTATGCCGGCGCGCTGCTGGCCGAGCAGACGCAAGACTGGAGCATCGGGCTGCAGCGGCTGGAGCGGCTGGAGCGCATCGCGCCCGCGCAACGCACGGCGGCGATGACGACGTTGCAGCACCGCCTCTGGGTGGGCCAGCAGGTGGCGCTGGCGACACGGATGGTGCGCGAGGGCCGCCGCGCGCAGGCGCTCGGCGTGCTGCACGATGCGGAGGGGATCGGCCAGTCGGTGCCGGCGCTCGCGGCGGAACTGTCGGCGGGTTATGCGCAAGCCGGCGACACCTCGCGTGCGCTCTTGATCGTGCGGCGTGCGCTGTCCCGGGAACCGGACGATGCCGGCCTGCTGCTGCAATATGCGCGGATTCTGCTGACCGTCCGCGACGATGGGCTTCTGGGCGACGCGATGCGCCGGCTCGCCGCGCTGCCGCTGTCGCCCGCGCAGCGCGGCGACTTCGAACGCCTAAACCTCGAGATCGTCGTGCGTCAGGCCGATGCGGTGCGCCAGGCAGGCGACCTTGCCGGCGGCTACGCCGTCATCGCGCCCTGGCTGGCTGCGATGCCGGACAGTCCGGAGCTCCAGGCCGCGCTCGCGCGGCTGTATACGTCGGCCGGCGATGCGCCGAACGCGCTGAAATGCTATCGGGTCGCGCTGGCCCGCCGGCCGGACGATACGGGATTGCTGGTCGCGGCGATCTACGCGGCGAGCAGCGCGAAGGCATGGCGCGACGGTGAAGCGTTCGCGGCCACGGCGCTGCGCATTGCGCCCGACGACCCGGGGCTGCTTGCCGCGACCGGCCGCCTGTATCGCGCGGAGGGGAATCTTTCGCTCGCCGCGCAGTATCTGCAGCGTGCGCTGCTGGCCGCCAATGCGCCGCCACCGGGCAGCAAGCCGGCGCCGTCGAACGTGCCGCGCGGTTGGGAAGATGCGATGCGGCGTATCGGCGCGAACCCGCTGCCGGGTACCAATCCGTTCGAAGGCAAGACCGCAGTCGATGCCGTTCATCCGTCGATCGGCTTCGGGGCCGCTGTATCGCCGCTGCCGGGCGTGCCTTCCTGGTCCACCCCGTTTTCTTCTGCTCCGACCGTGCCCTATACGATGCCTCCTGCGCCGCCCGCGACCTACGTCACCCCGTCCGCCGTGCCGGCAGCGCGCATGGTGCCGCCCGCCATGCCGCTGCAGGCAGTCACGCCCGATCCCGGCGATCCCGGCGGCTATGGCCAGGTGGCCGCCGGCGCGGCCGAGTCGGGTCGGCCCGCGACCGCGCGGCGCTATCTGCCCTATCGGGAGCCTGCCGCCGACGTAGCGCCGGCGGGGGCGTACGCGGGATGCGTGTCGCAGTCCGATCCGGACGACGACTGTGCCGGCTACGTCGCCACGCCGTGGCCGATGTCGCCCGCGTCGCGTGCCGCGGCGGCGGCCGGTTCGCCGGAGGTCACGTCAGGCTTCAGGCCGGGCCGGCCGGCCCGCGGCGGGACGAAGGTCGCCGCTGCGCGCTCGCCCGTTCTTTCATCGGCATACGGGCAGCCCGATGCGCCGCCGCGTTATATCCCGCAGCCGCCGTCCGGCTATGCGGGAAGCGAGGCCGTGACCCGTGCGCCGCAGCGGGATGCGGGCGCCAGCGGCCAGATGCTCGACGTCGCGTCGGAACTGGCCCAGGTGAACAGCGAGCAGGCCAGCACGGCAGCGGGCGGCCTCGTGTTCCGGAACCGGACGGGCGAGGCCGGGCTGTCCGGCCTGACCGACATCGAGGCGCCGCTGGAAGGGCGTATCAAGGCGGGCAACGGTCACGTCGTCGTGACCGCCACGCCGGTCATGCTCGACGGCGGCAACCCGGCCACCGACGTGCCGACCCTCGCCCGGTTCGGCGCGGGGCTCGCGACGTCGGCCGGCGGCGGCTCGCCGGGTTCCGAAACGGCGAGCGGCGTCGGTCTCTCCCTGGGTTACGAAGGCAAGCAATTGAAGGCCGACATCGGCGCGACGCCGGTCGGGTTTCCGTACCAGGATGTGGTCGGCGGCGTGCGCTACAACGGTGCCATCACCGATCGGACGGCCTATTCGCTGGCCGTCACGCGTCGTGCGGTGACCGACAGCCTGCTTTCGTTCGCGGGCGCACGCGATGCGAGTGCCGGCCTCAAGTGGGGCGGCGTGACGCGCAGCGGCGCGCGCGGCGCGCTGAGCTGGGACGACGGCACCAGCGGCGCGTACGTCGCGGGTGCGTTCGACTACTACGACGGCCATCACGTCGAACGCAACTTTGGCGGCAAGGGCAGCGGCGGCGCCTATACGCGCCTGCTGCGCGACGCCGACCGGACGCTCACCGTGGGTGTCAATGCGACGTGGATGCGCTTCAGCAAGAACCAGTCGTATTTCACGTACGGCCAGGGCGGTTATTTCAGTCCACAGCAATACGTGATCCTGAATATACCGGTCGAGTACGCGGGACGAACGGGCGCGTTTGCGTACGATTTGAGCGGTTCGTTCGGCGTGCAGCATTACCGGCAGAACGCGGTGCCGTATTTCCCGCTCGATTCCGGCATGCAGGCGCAAGCGGCCGCGAATGCCGCCGCCAGTCAGGCGGTGGGGCTGGATGCGGGGGCCGTGTATCCCGCCCGCAGCAAGACGGGCATCGCGTATTCGCTCGCCGCGCGCGGCGAATACCAGGTCGCGCCGCAGCTTGCCGTCGGTGGAGCGGCTTCGTTCGGCAATGCGTATCAGTACCGCGAGTGGACGGCGACTGTCTATCTGCGCTACAGCTTTACGCCGCAAGGCGGCCTGCAGGCGTTCCCGCCGCGCGTGTTCACGTCGCCGTATCTCGCCGAAGCCGACTGAACGGATGCGCATGGCGCCGCGGCGGTTCCGTGCGAAACAAAGCGCGCGCCGACGGCCTCGCCCTTACGTGTGCTGGCGGATCCGTTCAGAGCTTTGTCGGTCCGGCGGTGCGTTCGCGACGTACAGTGTGTCATCGAAAATCCGGCGAGTGCCGAACCACCGGGTCGAAGCGAACCGACCGGCAAAGCGCACGCGCTGGCCCTTCAAGACCGACCATGGCCGAACAACACGACATTTCCGATGCGATCGCGGAATTCAATCGATCGTATCTCATGCTTGCGAAGTGGCTGCTCCTCGTCAACCGGGGCGAGGCCACGCGACAACTCGGCATTTCGGAAATGACGGCATCACGTATCGCATCGCTGACACTGGCCCAGATCGACCACCTCGCAACGCGCGGCAAGCTGTTTTGCGAGTTTCGCGACGAGTTCGCGCCAGGCTGTGCGTGAATTTGTCGCGCGACCGTTCGCCATGACATCGGGCGGCTCCGTCGCGAGGACGCGGGGACGTACGCGCGCCGTAACGGCATCCTGAAGCCGAACGCAGTGCGCGATCACGCGACAGTCCGACTGTTTCGGTGCATGCAACCCAGAGAGAATCGATGATCTCCCAATCCATCTTCAAGGCATATGACATTCGCGGTGTGGTCGGCAAGACGCTCGACGCCGACACGGCGCGCGGGATCGGCCGGGCATTCGGCAGCGAAGTGCGCGCACA
>Ga0209455_1000290_pt1 | contig 53526 bp, 49 predicted proteins | sample AraplaCol_mCL_r2_FD_184275 | JGI IMG/M metagenome (GOLD analysis project Ga0209455, IMG submission 184275) | Arabidopsis root microbial communities from North Carolina, USA - plate scrape CL_Col_mCL_r2 (SPAdes) (version 2) | ecosystem: Host-associated > Plants > Roots > Endosphere | place: USA... | reverse complement strand
GCTGCAGCAGCATCATCGGCTCGGCTTCGGCTATGCCCGCGCCGTCAGGGACTGGCCGTTGCGTCATCAGGGCCGGGCCATCGTCGTCCCGATGCGGGAAACCATCCAGGCCAGCGACGGCGAGGCGCTCCGGCATCTGGCGATTGCTGGGGCCGGCCTTGCCCGCCTTGCCGCCTTCACCGTGCGCGACGATATCGCCGCCGGCCGCTTGAAGCCGGTCCTGGAAAAATGCATGGGCAAGGATGTGGAGGAGGTGCATGCCTTGCATATCGGCAGCGGCGGGCCGGTGCCGGCCCGCATCCGCGCCCTGCTCGACTTTCTCGCCAGGCACGCGAGGGTCAACTGACATCAGCGGGACACAAAGCCCAGCTCGATCACCCGGCTGTCGAAAGCAGCTTCATCCGGCGCGACGATGTTGAAGCGCTCCTGCAGCACCGCCCGGATCGCCGCCGCCGTTTCCAGCACCGTTTCGCTCGCGCTGCCATCGAGGTGGTATTCGGTGAAGCGGTTATTGCCCAGCGCCAGCCTGCCCTCCGCCAGCGGCCTTGCCGCCATCAGGGAGGTGCGGAAGATCGAGGTGGCAAAGGTCGAGACATAATGGTTGCCGACCACGTAATCGATCGGCTGCTGCGGCTGGAGATCGAAACGATAGAGCGTTTTCCAGGCGGTCATGCCCGCGCCACTGAGGGCCTGCGCCTGCAGGAAATAATCACTGTCGCGGCGGACGAAACGCATCGACCCATGCGGGGTCGCCTGCGACTCATCAGCGACCAGGCGGAGCGGTGCTGTCGGCGTCATGCCGCCGAAGCCGATATCGGCGATATATTGCCCCTCCGGGAGATCGACCAACAGGATATGATGCGAGCGCGCGGTGATGAGATCATCCGGCTGGTTCCACAACACCCGTGCGCCGAGCCCGATGAAACGGAAGCCCAGTGCCGTCAAGGCAGCGGCAAAGAGCGCATTCTGCTCATAGCAATAGCCGCCGCGCTTGCCGGAGAGCAGCTTGGCGACGAGATCCCCCGCAACGATCGAGACCGGCCGGCCGATCAGCGGATCGAGATTCTCATAGGCGATGGCAGTGGGGTGTAGGAAATGCAGCCGGCGCAGGACCTCCAGGCTCGCTTCCCGTGGCCCGTCATAGCCGATCCGTTGCAGATAGCGATCAAGCGGAAAACCGGCCTCTTCGGCATTCGCCGGCGGATTGCCGCTGGGTGAGACGGCCGCAGTCATGTTTTTCTCCCCGACTTTCACTGCGCGTTCAGGCTGACAAAATCCCGCAGGGTGGCGGCGGTTTCAACCCGCGACTCCTATCGGACCAATCCTGGCGCCTGGCTAGAGCCGGATCGTTTTAGACGGAATCGCTGTGCGATTTTGTCTAAAACGTGAATCCGTCTCTCCTCATTAAGATAGAGGGCGATTCACGTTTTTGATGGAAGCAAGCGTGCTTCCATCAAAAACGATCGCGCTCTAGTGCCCGCGACGCGCGGAGACCAGCAGGAACATCGGCCGCAGCAATTCCTCCGCCAGTTCCGGCTGGGCGGCGATCTGCGCCGCGCTCGGCCGCCATTCGTCGACCTGGGTGATGGTAAATCCGTGATGGATGAGGAGATTGAGATAGGTGCCGATGGTGCGATGCTGCTTGACCACGCCTTCCGCCAGCCAATCGGTCACGCGGGGCCCTTCGACGAGATAATTGTCGACCGGCCAGGTCTTATGGCCGTCGACATAGACCGACCAGCCCGGCCGACTTGGTGCGGTATAGATGGGATGCTCCACCGAGAAGACGAAATGGCCGCCCGGCCGCAATGCCTGGTGCACCTGATAGACCAGGGTATCGAGATGCTCGAGATAATGCAAAGCGAGGGCGCTATAGGCAAGATCGACAGAGCCTGCGGCCAGTGCGAGATGATTGAGATCGGCCCGTTCATAGCGGATCGAGGTATCCGGGGTTAGTTGCCGGGCCCGTTCCAGCATGTTTTCCGAGACATCGACACCGCGGACCTGGGCGGCACCCTGCTCCTTCACCCAGCGGCAGAACCAGCCGAAACCGCAGCCGAGATCAATGATACTGGCCCCGCGCAGCCGCGGCAGCATGGCCCGCATCGCCGGCCATTCGGGCATGCCGTCGAGACCGGCAATCGAGCGATGCAGCTTGCTATAGCCGGCAAAAAAGCCTGGGTTATCGTAGATATTCTGCGTCATCCCCTGTCGGCCCCATTTATCTCTTGGAATATCCACTGCCGGACTTACATGATTGGGCTGCAGCATGTCGGCTGCCGCCCCGCCCTCCGGTTGTCTTCCGGCATCGACCAGGCGGGGCCGTGCATATTCCGCGGCCGGACCGGCCAATGCGTCACTTAATAGCATTTTTTGAGGGGTTATCGTGAGTTCTTATCCCACAGTCACGTTCCATGACGGCCAGTCCATCCCCCAGCTCGGTCTCGGCGTCTGGCAGACGCCCAATGATACCGCCGTCACCGCCGTACAGGCCGCCATCGAGGCCGGTTACCGGCATGTCGATACGGCGATGATCTATGACAATGAGGTCGGGGTCGGCGAAGGCATCCGCCGCAGCGGCATCGACCGCAAGGAGATTTTCGTCACCACCAAGTTGTGGAACAGCGACCAGGGTTTCGACAGTGCCTTGAAGGCCGGCGGGCAGAGCTTGAAGCGCCTCGGCCTCGATTATGTCGATCTCTATCTCATTCATTGGCCCGCGCCGCGGCGCGGGCTCTTTGTCGATAGCTGGCGTGCCCTCATCCGCCTCAAGGAGGAAGGCCGCGCCCGCTCGATCGGCGTCTCCAACTTCCCGGCCGAATTACTCGAACGCCTGATCGGCGAGACCGGTGTGGTGCCGGTCCTCAACCAGATCGAGCTGCATCCGCGCTTCCAGCAGCGGGCCTTGCGCGAGTTTCATGCCAAACATGGCATGGCGACGGAATCCTGGAGCCCGCTCGGCCAGGGCAAGCTGCTCGACGATCCGGCGATCACGGCGATTGCCGCGAAACACAAGCGGACGCCGGCCCAAGTCATCATTCGCTGGCATCTCGATAGCAAGCTGATCGTCATCCCGAAATCGGTAACGCCGAGCCGCATCGTCGAAAACTTCCAGGTCTTCGATTTCAATCTCGATGCCGATGATCTCGCCGCCATCGGCAAGCTCGATTCCGCCCGCGGCCGCATCGGTCCCGATCCGCTGACAGCGAGTTTTTAAGACACACTAGCGAACAAGGGTGGGTGGCGGCGTAGTGCCGCCACCTGAAAAGCGTCATCGGTGCGTTACACCCGAATTCGAGCAGGTCCATGCCAACGATCCCCGCCTTCAGATATTTTCGCAGCATCGCCGCCAGCCTGGTGTTGTGGGCGGGAACCGCGCATGTTGCCAGCAGAGCCGCAGAAATAGACACGATTGCGACCGGACTGCATTTTCCGGAAGGTGCAATCTTCGTCGACAACACGCTCTATTTCGTGGATTACACGACATCGGATGTGCGGAGGGTTGTCGGCGGGAAAGTCGAGCAGGTCTGGCACGGCGAGGGATGCGGCGCGAACGGCCTCGTTGCGCTGCAGGATGAGCTTCTCGTGGCCTGCTACGACAGCGGCACCATTGTTCGGCTGACGCTGGCGGGACAGGTCCGGGAAACGATCAACCATGACCAGACCGGCGGCACTTTTGTCAGCCCCAACGATCTCGCCGATGACGGAGCCGGAGGCGTCTATTTCACCACCTCTGGTAGCGGATCCATCTTGGGCAAGGTCTATTATCGTTCTCCCGTCGGCCGCGTGACCGAAGTAGCCGCCGGCATCGATTACGCTAACGGCCTCGTCGTGTCGAACGACCATAAATTGCTCTATGTCGTCGAAAGCCGGAAACACCGGCTGCTCAAATTTGCCGTCGGCGCGGGTGGCAAGCTTTCCGAGGGTACAGAATTTGCCGACTTGGTTGCCATCCTGGCCCATAACCAAGATGATGCGGTTACGCCCGATGGACTGCGCATAGACCAGCGCGGCCGGTTATTTGTCGCGCTCTATGACGGAGGTGGCTTCGCCGTGCTGGGACAAGATGGAAAGCTCATCAAAAAGGTCGATCTGCCAGCGGCGCACCATGCCAGCCTCGCCATCGCACCCGATGGAAAATCTCTCTACCTCACAGCCACGGATGACATGCCGGGCGGCGGCTATCGCGGAGAAATCCTCAGGATCGACAATCCCTTCACCGACTGACCCAGTCCGACGCCATCACGACTTGGTGAGACAAGGACGAGAAAAGGGGGATTGGCCTGATCCGCCAAAAGGAAGAGAAGGCATCTTAAGACTTCGGTCATAAACTGGCGCCATCATCATCTTTCTGCGACTTTGAGTGCCTGCCCCTGCCGTAGCCCATTGGAGCACCCATGGCCGAGCACCCGGCAAGCCAGCAACGCGTCTTTCTCTCGATCCTGCCGGCCCGGCCCGGCGATCGCAGGATCGCGCGCGCGGTCATTCTCCTCGGTCTTGTCGTCTTCGCGGCAACCCTGCCTTTCGCCAAGATCCAGCTCCCGCGTATCGACGCTTTCGTGCCGATCTATGAAGCGTCTTTGATCATCACCGACCTGATCACCGCCGTGCTGCTGTTCGGCCAGTTCAGCATCCTGCGGTCTCGGGCGATGCTGATGCTGGCCTGCGCCTATACCTTCACCGGCCTGCTGATCATCGTGCATATGCTGAGCTTCCCTGGCCTGTTCGCGGATGGTGGCCTGTTCGGTGCCGGACCGCAGACCACGGCCTGGCTCTACATGTTCTGGCATGGCGGCTTTCCCCTGCTGATCATCACCTATGCCTTGCAGCCCCGGCCCGGCGAGAATGGTGAGATCGCCATGGCGCCGCAGCACGCCATCATCCTTGGCGTCCTCGCTGTGATGCTGGTGGTCGCGGCGATCGCGATCTTGGCGACGGCTGGCCAGACAGTGCTGCCGGTGATCATGAGCGGCAACCGCTATGCACCGACGATGAAAGTGGTGATCGGTAGCGTATGGCTCTTGAGCTTCATCGCCATCGCGCTGCTGTGGCGCCGCAAACCCCATGCGATGCTCGATCTCTGGCTGATGGTGGTGCTGGGCGCCTGGCTTTGCGATATCGGTCTCGCCGTGGTCTTCAATGCCGGCCGTTTCGATCTCGGCTTCTATGTCGGCCGCATCTTCGGCTTTGGCGCCACCAGCCTGGTATTGCTGCTGCTGTTGCTAGAAACCCGCGCCCTCTATGCCCGGCTCGCCCGCTCTCTCGAGGCCGAGCGCGCCGCATTGCAGTCGGCGAATGAGAGCCTGGAGCTGCGGGTGCAGGAGCGCACCCGGCAACTTGAAGCGGAGACTGCCGAGCGCGAACGGGCGCAGGAGAGCCTGCGCGATGCCCAGAAGCTGGAAGCCATCGGCCGCATGGCGGGCGGCATCGCCCATGACTTCAACAATCTGCTCACCGTCATCCAGGGCAGTGCCGAAATCCTGCAGGACAGCCCCCTCGAGCCGGATGATCGGCATCTGGTGGAGACCATCGACCGGGCAACCGATCGCGGCGCCCGGCTGGTGCGGCAGATTCTCTCCTTCTCGCGACGTCAGCCGTTGAAGCGTGACGTCATCGACCTCCGGCAGCGGGCGACCGATCTCAGCGAGATGCTGGGTCGCGCAGTGCGCGGCGATGTGCGCCTCATCGTCAGCATGCCGGAGGATCTCTGGCCGATCGAATGCGACATCACCGAGCTCGAAGTCGCCCTGATGAATCTCTGCGTCAATGCCCGGGATGCCATGCCTAAAGGCGGCCTCGTGCAGGTGACGGCGCATAACCAGACCATGATGGCCCCCTCGGCTGGCGCCGGCACATTGGCTGAAGGCGGCCTGTCCGGCGATTTCATCGTCCTCAGCGTGACCGATACCGGCACCGGTATCGCCCCCGAGAACGTCAAGCTTGTCTTCGAGCCGTTCTTCACGACCAAGGATGTGGGCCATGGGACCGGTCTTGGCCTCAGCCAGGTCTATGGCTTCGCGCAGCAGAGCGGCGGCGCGGTGAAGATCGACAGCCGGCTCGGCACAGGTACATCGGTCATTCTCTACCTGCCGCGCGCGACGACGATGGCTGAGCCGGAAACCGCCCCGTCCCGATCGAAGACGGTCAAGGCCAGCGGCCGGATCCTGATGGTCGAGGACGAGGAGGATCTCGCTCAGGTTGCCACGCGCATGCTCAGGCTGATCGGCTATCAGGTCGACCATGTCCGCGACGGCGCCACCGCGCTCGCCTTACTGCTGAGCGGCCAGCATTTCGACATCCTGTTTTCCGATATCGTCATGCCCGGCGGCATGAGCGGCCTCGACCTTGCCCGCAGTGTGCGCCAGCACTTCCCGCGCCTGCCGATCCTGCTCTGCAGCGGCTATGCCCGCGCCGCCGGCGAAGTCTATCGCGAAGGCTTCAATCTCATCGCCAAGCCCTATAGCGCCGACAGCCTCGCCGAAGCCCTGCGCCGCACCGTTGCAGAGGCCCAGGAGACAGCCAGAAAGCAACGAGACCTGGCTTAGCCGATCCGCGGCATCGATTTTAAATCTGGAAGATTTTGGAGCGGGCGAAGGGATTCGAACCCTCGACCCCAACCTTGGCAAGGTTGTGCTCTACCCCTGAGCTACGCCCGCGCTCCGAGCGGCTTGAACGGTTGAGCTTCCCGCTGGGTCCCTGCGACAAATCAGTTACAGGGGCTGGGTTGCCCGTTCAGCGGGGCGCATATTACCCATCGGCAGATCATTTGCAAGCAGCAAATTACGACGTGATTCAAATAACTTAGTAAAAGTCGCGCGAATCGCTCCCGGTGCGGAAGCAAGCCGACTTGCCGCGGTGGGGCGAGTTGCCGTGCGCTATCCAGGACGATTATAACCATCCGACAGCAGTGCCGCGCCTGCCCCTCCGGCGGCGGCAGTCCCCCGCAGCGACAGGATTATTGCAGATGAGCGAGACCACGACTGCCGACCGGCCCGACACCAATGGCAATACCGGCCAGGGCCCGGCCCTGCCCACCTCGGCCGAGCAATTGCTGGCGCGCCTCGCTGAGCTCGGCATCGCCCACAAGACGGTCGAGCATGATGCCGTCTTCACGGTCGAGGAGGCCAAGGCGCTGCGCGGCGAATTGCCGGGCGGCCATATCAAGAACCTCTTCCTGCGCAACAAGAAGGAGGAGATGTGGCTGGTGGTGGCCGAAGAGGACAAGCGCATCGATCTGAAGGCACTGGGCGACCTGCTGGGCGCCGGCAAATTGAGTTTTGGCAGCCCCGACCGCCTGATGACCTATCTCGGCGTGCTGCCGGGCGCCGTGACGCCCTTCTCGATCATCAACGACAAGGGCGGCAAAGTGAAAGTGGTGCTGGACCAGGATCTCCTGGAGAAGGACCCGGTCAACTGCCATCCGCTGGTCAATACCAAGACGACGGCCATTTCGCCCCAGGACCTGCTGCGCTTCCTGGAAGCGGAAGGCCATAAGCCGCAGGTGATGCGCCTCGGCTGATTGCCGACGGTCTTCGGCAAATCCCTGAGATCATCAGGGACAAGAAGCGACGGAAGCCGATGCCGCGGTTCCGGCCCGGGTGGAGGGAATGCTTGATCCGTCCCGCGGAAAGCGCCATCTAATAGCCAAACGTTAAGACCTTTGCTTTGGAGCATATAGGATATGGATCAATTGATTGGCGCCGCCGCCCAAGTGCCGGCAGATGTGATCAAGGACAGCGATACGCCCAATTTCAAGGCCGACGTGATCGACGCCTCAATGCAGGTGCCGGTGATCGTCGATTTCTGGGCGCCCTGGTGCGGTCCCTGCAAGCAGCTCGGCCCGGTGATCGAGAAGGCGGTCAAGGAAGCCAAGGGCGCCGTGCGCCTAGTGAAGATCAATGTCGACGAGAACCAGGAGCTGGCGGCGCAGATGCGCATCCAGTCGATCCCGGCGGTCTATGCCTTCTTCCAGGGCCGGCCGGTGGACGGCTTCGTCGGCGCCCAGCCGGAAAGCCAGTTGAAGCAGTTCGTCGGCCGCCTCGCCAAGATTGGCGGTGAAGCGCTCGGCCCCTCGCCCATCGACGAGGCGCTGGAACAAGCAGAGCAGGCGCTCGCCGGTGGCGATCACGGTGCCGCCAGCGCGATCTTCAGCGAGGTGCTGGAACACGAGCCGGAGAATGTGAAGGCGGTGGCCGGCCTCGCGCGTTGCCTGATCGCCATGAACGAGTTCGAAGGTGCGCGCGAATTCCTCGAAGGCCAACCGGCTGAGGTGCTGAAGGATGCTGGGGTCGCCGCGGCGAAGACCCAGCTCGATCTCGCCGAGCAGGGCCGCAAATCGGCCGGCAAGGTGCCGGAGCTGCGCGCCCGCATCGACGCCAATGGCAAGGATTTCGACGCCCGTTACGAGCTGGCGGAAGCCTTGTTCGGCGCCGGCGAGCGCGAGGAGGCGGTTGATCAGTTGTTGGCGATCATGCGCGTCAATCGTGCCTGGAAGGAAGACGCAGCGCGCTTGCAGCTGGTCAAGTTCTTCGAAGCGATGGGTCCGACCGATCCCTTGACCCTGAGCGGCCGGCGGCAGCTGTCCTCTATCCTGTTCTCGTGATTCTCCTATCGTAGCCCGCTCCTTCATGAGGCGGATTTTCCACATGGTAATGGCATAAGATGCGTCCTGGTCCCACCGCCCTTGGTCCTTTCGATCCCGGCTTCGAGGAGCTGCCGGTCTCGATCCCGCTGTTCCCGTTGACCGATGCCCTGCTGCTGCCGGGCGGGCGGTTGCCCTTGAACATCTTCGAGCCGCGCTATCTCGCCATGATCCGCTATGCCCTGACCCAGCCGACCCGGCTGATCGGTCTGGTGCAGCCGGTCGAGGCAGGGGCCGACCGCAAGCGTGGTCTCGATCACGTGCCGAACCTGAAGCAGGTCGGCTGCGCCGGTCGCATCGTCTCCTTCGAGGAGACCAGCGACGGCCGCTATTCGATCGCCCTTTCCGGCCTGGTGCGCTTCCGCCTGGAGCGGGAGTTGCCGCGCCATGTCGACGGCTTCCGCCAGGCAATGGTCGATTTCAATCCCTATGTCGAGGACATGGCGGAGCGCGGCTTCACCTTGACCGACCGCGAGCATTTCCTGCGCTTGCTGAAAAGCTTCCTGGAGATGCGCCAGCTGGGTGCCGACCAGGAAGCGATTTCCCAGGCGCAGGATGATCAGCTGCTGGTCTCGCTTGCCATGCTCTGCCCGTTCTCGCCGGCGGAAAAACAGAGCCTGCTGGAATGCACGGATCTCGACACGCTCGCCGATATGATGACGGCCTTGTTCGAGATCTCGATTGCCGCGCATCAGCAACCGGACCGGCCGCTGCATTGAGACGCGGTGCGGATAGAAGCGACGTGACATGGACGTCATGTAACATGACAGGGGCAGCCCGATGAGCGATCTCACCCTCCGTTCCGGCCAGCAGAGCGTTGATCCGAAACTGCTGGAAATCCTCGTCTGCCCGCTGACCAAGGGTCCGCTGATCTATGACGCCGCGCGCCAGGAACTGATCAGCAAGCAGGCTGGCCTGGCTTATCCGATCCGCGACGGCATCCCCATCATGCTGGTCGACGAGGCGCGGCCACTGGATGATGCGGACCTGCTGACGTGAGCAGCACGCCGGACAATGTCGATGCGCGCGGCACGGATCACTGGCCGGTGGAAGTGCGCCTGCTGAAGGCGGAGAAGATCCTCGAAGTCCTCTTCGACAATGGCGTCACCTTCCGCTACCCGGCGGAATTCCTGCGGGTGGAAAGCCCCTCGGCCGAGGTCCAGGGTCATGGCCCGGGCCAGAAGACGCTGGTCTCGGGGCGCCAGCATGTCGGCATCATGGGGTTGGAGCCGGTCGGTCATTACGCCGTCCGCATCCAGTTCGACGACATGCACGATACCGGCATCTATTCATGGCGCTATCTCTATGAGATCGGCACCAAGCAGAACGAACTCTGGACCCAATATCTCAAGGACCTCGAGGCCAAGGGCCTGAAGCGCGATCCGCGGTAGAGGCTTCGTTTTCATCCCTCAGGCAGTGCTGCACCTCTGTGCATCTTGCCTTCCGCGCCTCTCGCCGCGCGGCTGCAGTTGCAGATGTAAGCAATAGAGAGCTTCCAGCTCAATTAACCCGCAGCTGCTCAATGCGGTGTGTGCAACCAGCCAGGATTTTTCCGATCTTTTATTTCCAGCTCGCGAGGCGTTTTTCCACCTCGTCGGCGCGCGGCAGGCTGCTGAGGGCACCGTAGCCACAGGTCGTCAGGGCGGCTGTTACCGCTGCATGGCGCGCTGCGGCGACGGGATCGCCGCTCTCGCAGTAAGCGGCGAGGAAGGCGCCATCGAAGGCGTCGCCGGCACCGGTCGCATCCACTGGCGTCACCGGATAAGGCGGAATCTTCACGCGCTTCGCCGCAGTGACGACAAGAGCCCCTTCGGCGCCAAGCTTCAGCGCGACCACCTTGGCACCCAGCTTGAGATAGAAATCAGCGACATCGTCGGCCGCCATTAGCCCGGTCAGCTCGCGGCTGTCATCGATGCTGGGGAGAGCGATGTCGCAGAGCCGCATCGCTTCATGGCTGATCGCCCGCGCGCGCTCCAGCGGCCAGAGATTGAGCCGCAGATTGGAATCATAGGAGACCAGCACCCGATGTTCGCGCGCGACCGCCATGGCGCGGAACACGGCATCGCAGGCCGTGGCGCTGATCGCCTGGCTGATCGCCGAAACATGCAATATCTTCGCCTTGGCGATGTAATCCACCGGCATGTCAGCGGGCGTCATCCGGCTGGCCGCCGAGCCTTCGCGGAAATAAGTGAAGCTGCGGCCCGAAGGATGCGGGGTGATGAAGTAGATGCCGGTCTTGGCGGTAGCGCTCTGCTGGACCTGGGCGACATCGATCCCTTCGCGTTGCCACAGCGCCAGCAAGGCAGTACCGAAATCATCTTTGCCAACGGCCGTGATATAACCGACCGAGGCACCCTGGCGGGCGGCGGCGATCGCCGTATTCGAGGTGTCGCCGCCGAAACCCTGCTGATAGAGCGGTGCCGCCTCGGCAGCGCCCGTATCGGCAGCGCGCAGCGTGAATTCGACCATCGGCTCGCCGAGGCAGATGATCTGCGGCGTGGCCGCAGGCTGGGCGGAAGCCGTGTTGCCGGCATTGAGCGCTTGCGCCGTCATCGCATAGGCCTCTCCGTCATTCAATTCCCCGGCGTTCAATTTTCCGGTTTTCGGTTTCCCGGATCAACCGAGCGCCAGCTTGCTCTGCGGGCGCACAGCTTTTGCAGCCGCTTCCTTTGCCGGACCCTGGCCGACGCCACCGGTCAGTTTCCGGGTCAAAGCAGCGGCGCTGTCGATCAAGGCCGCCTTGTAGCGCGCATGGTTCTTGTTGGCGTCGTCACGCGGGGCGATCAGGCAGAGCGTCGCGACGCAGCGGGCTTGTTCGTCAAAGACCGGTGCGGCAAAGCAATGGGTGAAGCTGTCGGCGATGCTGTCGAAGGAGAAGAACCCCTCTTCGCGCGCACCCCGCACCTGTTTCAGGAAGGTGGTCTTGCTGAGTGCCTTGCCATTCGGCAGCACGAAGTCCTCCTCGGCGATGAAATCGAGGATTTCCGCGTCGCTGAGATGGGACAGCAGCAGGCGGCCTGAGGCGGTCCAGGGAATCGGTACCGTCTCGCCGACATCGGAGCTGATGCGGAAGGGCCGTTCGCCTTCCTTCATCAGCACGACGGTATATTTATGCCCTTCCAGCATGCAGAGCTGCGCGGTCTCGCGGGTCGTCCGGGCAAGATGGACGAGATGCTCTTCCGCTTCCTTGGTCAGGTCGAAATGATGCAGGTAGGACTGGCCGAGAAAATAGAGTTTGCGGCCGAGAAAGATGCGGCCTTCCTTGTCGGCGTAATCGAGGATGCCTTTTTCCAGCAGCAGGTTGACGATCTCATAGACCGAGGATTTCGGCGCGCCGATCGCTTGCGCGATCTCGTTCGGGCGCAGCGGGCGGTTTTCCGCCCGCAGATGATCGAGGATATGGAAAGCGTGATCCAGTCCCCGTGCCCGTCCCTGTTTCTCCGCCATCGCCATCCAATCCGTGTCGTTCGACCTTGCCGGCTTATCCGCTGCGTTTCCCGCCGGTTCTCCGTAGAAAGGGAGCGAGTCGCCAGCGGACGAGGCAGGATGCCCCATCCGCCGAGAAGATGCTATTACCAGCAGGCCGCTACCGGGCCTTCTTATAGGCGACGCAATCCACTTCCACCTTGCAATCGACCATCATGCTGGACTGGACGCAGGCGCGGGCCGGCGGATTGGCGCCGAAATAGCTGACGAAAATCTTGTTGAAGCTCCAGAAATCGCGGGGATCGTCCAGCCAGACGCCGATTCGCACGATATCCGCAACGTCGTAATTCGCTTCCTTCAGGATGGCGATCATATTCTGGATCGCCTTATGGCTTTGCGGAATGATGCCGCCCTCGATGATCTCGCCATTCTCCATAGCGACCTGACCCGAGACATAGAGCCAGCCATCGGCCTCCACTGCCCGGGCGAAGGGCAATGGCTGTCCTCCGGCACCTTTTTCACCCGCGCCATATCGCTTGAGCGTCATCTCATACTCCACTTGGTAAGGGTCAGAATTTGGAACTTTTCAGGAATTCGGCCAGCCGCTCGGATTTCGGCCGATGGAACAGCTCGGCTGGCGGCCCGTCTTCGGCAATCGCCCCCTGCTGCATGAAGACGATGCGGTCCGAAAGCTCATAGGCAAAGCGCATCTCATGGGTGACCAGCAACATGGTCATGCCGTCCTTGGCGAGGTCGCGGATGACATTGAGTACTTCATTGACGAGCTCGGGATCGAGCGCCGAGGTCACTTCGTCGAACAGCATCAATTTGGGACTCATGGCGATGGCGCGGGCGATCGCCACGCGCTGCTGCTGCCCGCCGGAAAGCTGGCCGGGATAATGCCCGCTGCGCTCCAGGAGGCCGACGCGGTCGAGCCATTTGCGGCCGATCCCGATGGCCTCCTCCTTGGCTAGGCCCTTCACCTTGATGAGGCCCAGGGTCACGTTCTGCAGCGCCGTCATATGCGGGAAGAGATTGAATTGCTGGAAGGCCATGCCGGTCATCGCCCGGTGGCGGGCAATTTCGCTTTCGCGCAGGCGGCGACGTTGCTCGCCGGTCCCCTGGTAGCCGACTTCCGTGCCGTCGATGCGGATCGAGCCGCGATGATAGTCTTCCAGCAGGTTGACACAGCGCAGCAGCGTGGTCTTGCCCGAGCCGCTGGAGCCGATAATGCTGACCACCTCGCCCTTCGCCACGGACAGGCTGACCCCTTTCAGGATCTCCAGCGCCTGGAACTTCTTGTGCAGGTCGTCGATGACGAGAAGCGGCTGCGCGGTCATGTGATCTTGACCCTCATACATGATAGATGACTTTCTTCTCGGCGAGGCGGCCCAGCTTCTCGATGGCGAAGTTGAGCAGGAAATAGAGGAAGCCGGCGAAGAAGTAGAATTGCAGGCTGAGATAATCGCGGGCGATGATCTGCTGGGTCGCCAGCAGCAATTCCACCACGCCAATGATCGACAGCAGGGTCGAGGCTTTCACCATCTCGACAGCGGTATTGACCCAGGTCGGCAGGATCTGGCGCAACGCCTGCGGCAGCAGGACATAGATGAAAGCCTGACGGAAGGTCAGTCCGATCGCTTTCGCCGCCTCGATCTGGCCGCGCGGTAGGGCTTGCAAAGCGCCACGCAGGATCTCGCCGACATGCGAGCTGCAGAACAGGGTCAAAGCGAAGACCCCGGCCTGGAACGGTGTCAGCTGGATGCCGATCACCGAGAGGATATAGAAGCAGGCGAGGATCAGCACGAAGACCGGCGTACCGCGCAGAAAATCCGTATAGATGCGGACCAGCCAACGGAGCGACCAATGGCCATAGCTGAGGCAAAGCCCGACGACGATGCCGAGCAAAGTCCCGAGCAGGATTGCCAGCACCGAGATGACGATGGTCAGGCCAAGCCCATGCAGGATGGCCCAGCGCGAAATCCAAAGGTCACTGAAGAAATAGCCGAGATCCATGGCGCGCCTATCGGATGATCGCCAGCCGGCGCTCGAGATAGCGCAGCCCTTGCGCGATCACCAGGCAGGCGAAGACATAGATGAGGCTGGTCACCAGCCAGGTTTCGATCACCCGGAAACTCTCGGTATTGATCTTGCGGGCATAGAAGGTGAGTTCCGGCACGGCGATAGCCGCCGCCAAAGATGTGTCCTTGAAGAGCGAGATGAAGTTGTTGCCGAGCGACGGCAGGACATTGCGGAACATCACCGGCAGGATGAGATAGCGTTTGATCTGCCATTCGGTGAGGCCGATGGCGAGGCCGGCTTCACGCAGGCCGCGCGGCAAGGCGACGAGCCCGGCCCGGAAGACTTCGGTCAGATAGGCGCCGGCATAGATCGCCAAGGTGAGGATGAAGGCCTCGATCTTGCCGAGCCGGACGCCCAATTGCGGCAAGGCGAAATAGCTGAACAGGATGAGGACCAGGATCGGCGTGTTGCGGATCGCCGTGACATAGGTGCCCGCGAGGCGCCGCAGGCTGGCATGTCGCGACAAGCGGCCGAAGGCCGTGATCAAGCCAATGCCGCAGCCGATCATGATCGATACCACTGCCAGGAGAAGGCCGAGGCCCAATCCTGACAGCAGCAGATCGAAGTCTCGCCAGACTGGAGCGAAGTTCAGCGTATAGCCCATGGCAGTCCAGCGCCCGGATGTTATTGATACTGGTGTTATTGATACTGGCGTTTATTGGAATTCAGCCGGGAAGCCGATCTTCGGCTGCGGCAGATCGACACCGAACCACTTCTTGAAGGAAGCGGCATAGGTATCGAACTCGACGCCGGTCATGGCTTCATGCAAGGCCGTGTTGACGAAGTTCAGGAATACCTGGTCGCCCTTCTTGACGGCGCAGGCATAGGTCTGCGGGCCCCAGGCATAGCCGGAATCGCGATAGCGGCCGGGCGTCTGCACGAGCATCCATTTGACCGAGGAGGCATCGGTGGCGGCCGCATCGGCACGACCGGAATTGAGGGCCTGATACATCAGATCGACGCTTTCATACTGATCCACCTTGGCTTCCGGCAGCGCGGCATGGACCATGGCCTCGGCATAGACATTCTGCAGCACCGAGACGGTGACGCCGGAACTCGCCTTCTTCAGATCATCATAGGCCTTGTATTTGCCGTTCTCCATCATCAGGAGGCCGACACCTTCCCGGTAATAGGGGATGGTGAATTCCACCTGCTGCGCACGGCTCGCCGTCACGGTCAGGAACTGACAGGTGATATCGACCTTGTCGGTGGTGAGATTGGGGATGCGCGCATCGGATGATTGCTGAACGAACTCCACCTTGCTGGGATCGTCGAACAGACCCTTGGCGATGATGCGGGCGATGTCGATGTCGAAGCCGACCAATTGCCCATTGGCATCCAGGAAATGCCACGGCGCGTTGGTGCTGCCGGTGCCGACGATCAGGTGACCGCGCTTCAGAATTTCATCGAGTTTGCTCTGATCCTGGGCCAGCGCGCCCTGCTGCGCCGCCAGGGTCACGCCCGCCAGCGCCGCAGCGCCGATCACGAGCCGTTTCAGATCAGCCCACATCACAATCCTCCCATCATTTGGCTTTTGAGTTATTCCGCTATAATGGAATGATTTACAAAATAGCGGACACTGATACTATCCGCTCGTGACGACAGCGTGTCAAGCTGGCGGCGAAGGGAGAGACACGGGCATGGGCAGCAGGGATTTATTCGCAAGGATCGACACCCCGGCGGTGGTGATCGATGTGGCGCAAGCAGAGCGCAACATTCGCCGCTTCCAGGATTACGCGGATGCGCATGGCTTGAAGCTGCGGCCACATATCAAGACGCATAAGCTGCCCTTCTTGGCGAAGGCCCAGATCGCCGCCGGCGCCATCGGCATCACCTGCCAGAAGATCGGCGAAGCGGAGGTGATGGCGGATGCCGGGCTCACCGATATCCTCATCACCTACAACATCCTTGGTGCCGCGAAGGTTCTGCGGCTGGCCGCTCTGGCGCGGCGCTGCAAGCTGGCAGTGGTGGCCGACAACAGCGCCGTGGTCGACGGTCTCAGCGCCGTCTTCGCGCAGGAGCCGGCGCCGCTGGAAGTGCTGGTGGAATGTGACACCGGGGCTGGCCGCTGTGGCGTTCAGAATGCCGAGGAAGTGGTCGCGCTGGCCCGGCGCATCGCTGCAGCGCCCGGCCTCACCTTCGGCGGCTTGATGACCTACCCGCCGATGCGCGACGAGGCCAAAGTGGATACCTGGCTGAGCCAGGCACAGCAGGCTTTGTCGGCAGCAGGCCTGCCCTGTCCGCGGGTCAGCAGCGGCGGCACGCCGAATATGTGGCGCGCCCATGACATCACCAGTGCCACCGAGCATCGCGCCGGGACCTACATCTATAACGACCGCTCGCTGATCAAGGCCGGCGTGGCGAAGCCGGAGGATTGTGCGCTGAGCGTGCTGGCGACGGTGGTCAGCCGGCCGACTGAGACCCGCGCCATCATCGATGCCGGCACCAAGACCCTGACCTCCGATCTTCTCGGGCTTTCAGGCTATGGCCATGTGGTGGAAGCGCCGGAAGCACGTATCGTCGGCTTGAGCGAGGAACATGGCACGCTCGATCTCTCGGCCACCGATTGGCGGCCGGAGGTCGGCGACCGCCTGCGCATCATCCCCAATCACGCTTGCGTGGTCTCGAACATGGTCGACAGCGTCTGGCTGCTGCAGAACGGCACCGTGACGCAAGAGAGTGTCGCCGCGCGCGGCAAAATCACCTGATACACAAACGGACGCCACTCAGAGCGGCTTGCCCTGCACCAGCTTCGGCAGATCGCCGACCAGGCCCATGGCATGGCGCATGGCGAGGCGCTTCACCGGCGGCAGCTTGTTGAAGAGGGCAAAACCAAGATCGCGCACCAGGCGCACCGGGGCGAGATCATTGGAGAAGAGCCGCGTCAACCCGTCGGTGACGCCGGCCAGCAGCAGATTGTCGAAGCGCCGCCAACGGGCGTAACGCTCCAGCACCAAGGCGCTGCCGAGATCCTGGCCAAGGCGCTTGGCATCGACCAGCACTTCGGCCAAAGCGGCAACATCGCGGATGCCGAGATTGAAGCCCTGGCCGGCGATCGGATGAATGCCATGGGCGGCATCGCCCACCAGCACCAGGCGGTCGCCGAGATAACGTTCCGCCACCAGCAGCTTCAGCGGATAGGAGAAGCGCGGACCGATCGGCCTGACGCGGCCAAGGCTGAGGCCGAAGCGACGCTCGATCTCAGCGCCAAAAGCATCGTCATCAAGGCCGAGCAGGAAATTGACAATGCGTGGATCCTCCGTCCAGACGATCGAAGAACGGTGCTGGGTGACGCCTTGATCATCCGGGCCATCGGTCATCGGCAGCATGGCGAAGGGGCCGGCCGGCAGGAAGTGCTCATGGGCGACGCCTTGATGGTCGCGTTCATGAGCAACCGTGCAGACGATGGCCGTCTGATGATAGTCGAATTCCTGGCTGCCGATGCCGGCGAAGCCGCGCAGCGCCGAGCGGCGGCCATCGGCGGCGATCACCAGCCGGGCAGAGATTTCGCGGCCATCCGACAGGGTCACGCTGGCGGTTTCGGCCTGCAGGTCAACCGCGGTTGCCGTCGTCGCGGTAATATGGGTGATATCGGCGATCTGCTGCAGGCGGCGGATGAGACCGATGCGGCTGGCGCGGTTCTCGACGATATAGCCGAAAGGCGGCTGCGCACTGTTCTGGCCGCGATGGTGATCGGCCCCGAGGCTCTCCTCGATCGGCAGGTCGCGGTGATTGTAATGCACGAAGAACGGCGAGATGCCGCCGGCCCGCCGGGCGTCGCGCTGGAAACTGCCGCCATCGGTGACGCGGATATCGCAGATCGGCTGCGCCTCATCGGCGAGGAAAGGCCAGGCGCCGATCGCCGCCAGCACGCGCTGTGACCCATAGGCAATGGCGGAGGAGCGGCCGTCATAGCGCCGGTCGGTGAGATCGGGCAGTGCCTCGGCCTCGACCAGAACGGTGCGGATGCCATATTGGCCACAGGCCGCTGCCAGCGTCATGCCGGCAAGGCCGCCGCCGATGATGGCGATGTCGCAATCGAGGGCCGCTGCCGTCTTGGCCGGCAGCGCGGGTGCTGGGGAAGAATGGTCACGCATGGCCGGTAACCTGCCCTGCCCGACTGACGGTGTCCAGCCACCTGGTGTCGCAGCAGCCGCGCCTCAGTCCGCCTCGGGCTCCGCCAATGCACGACGCGCCAGTGCCGAGGCGAAGCCGGCGCGTGCCATGGCAGCCAGGTCCTTTTGCCGGTGGGTCGCCCTGCTGTCCGGATCGGCGCGGAAGCGGCCGAGCCGGCGGCGGCGGGCATAGGCGATTGCCGCCTCGAGCTCGGGATCGTCGAATTCCAGCCCCATGCGGGACAAAGCCTGGTCGGCGGTCTCCGCATCGATGCCCTTCGCCGCCAGATTGGCGCGGATCTTGGTGCGCGAACCACCGCGGCGGATCATCGCCCGCGCTTTTGCCTCCGCCAGCATCTGGTCGTTGAGGATGCCCTGCTTGGCGAGCCCTGCCAGGATCGGCGGCAGAGCCGCGAGCAGGGGTTCAGGGTCATCGCCATGGGCGGCCGCCGAGGCCTTGATCTTGCGCCGCATCACCTGATCCAGGCGTCTGGCCGAGGCAACGAAACGATCCAGATAATCGAGCACCGCCTGGCGCAGATTGGCCGCGGTCAGGCGCGGCGGCGGCCGGCGGCGGCGGGGCGCCTTGCTGTCATCATCCGGTAAGGCGGAATGATCCCTAACCTCATGCCCAGCAAGGTTATTGGCGCCGCTCTTTGGGTCACTGTCATTGTGCATGACAGCATGGTGGCCGAAGGCCTGCCATGCGGCAAGCCCGGCTTGTCAGGGCGTGGAGCCTCCCCTAATTTCGCGCCATGCAAAGCTCCCATCAGGTCACCCGCCCCACCACCTCATCCACCCCGGGCCCGGTTCCTACCCCAGCCGCGACGCAGCCTCGGCCGGTCGGCGCTGCTTTGGCCGTGCGTCCGCTGGTCAATGCCCTCGGTCCGCGCCGCTATGCCACCATCAACTGGGTCGGCTTGTGGACCCTCTATGCCAAGGAAGTCCGGCGCTTCATCGCTGTCGGCACCCAGACGGTGCTGGCCCCGATGGTGACGACACTCTTGTTCCTGGCGATCTTCGTGCTGGCCCTTGGCCACCGCGTCGACCAGGTCGGCGGCCAGTCCTACATGCAGTTCCTCGCGCCGGGTCTCATCATGATGGCGATGACCCAGAACGCCTTCGCCAACACATCGTCTTCCCTGCTGATCGCCAAGGTGCAGGGCAATATCGTCGATCTCCTCATGCCGCCTTTGTCACCCGTCGAGCAGACCATCGGCGTTGCCGCCGGCGGTCTCACCCGCGGCCTGATCGTCGGCATCGCCACCGGTCTTGGCATGTGGCTGTTCACGCCGCTGCAGATCGCCCATCCGCTGGTGGCCTTGTTCTTTGCCGTCATGGCCTGCCTGCTGCTTTCTTTGATCGGCATGCTGGCCGGCATCTGGGCGGTGAAGTTCGATCACATGGCGGCGGTGACCAACTTCGTCATCACGCCGCTCTCCTTCCTGTCGGGCACCTTCTATTCGACGGAACGGCTGGCGCCGGTCTGGAAAGCGGTCGCCCATGCGGATCCCTTCTTCTACATGATCGACGGCTTCCGCTATGCCTTCATCGATCATGCCGATGGATCGGTGATGACGGGCGCGATCCTGTTGCTCACCGCCAATCTCTGCCTGGTCTGGCTGGTGCATCGCTGCTTTGCCCATGGCTATAAGCTGAAAGCATGACGGAACAAGCTGGAGCGGGTCTGGCCGAGCGGGTTTCGGTGTCATCCAAAGTCGCAGCAACACGCCGGCCCCTGGCCTTGCGGACATTCGGCATCGTCAACTGGCTTGGTGTTTTCAGCCTGACGCGCCGGCAATGGCGCAATGGCCTCGCCGACTATCATTACCAGATCCTCGGCCCGGTCGTTTCCAGCCTGCTCTATCTGGCCGTCTTCCACCTCGCCCTCAGTACCATGCAGAGCGGCGGCACCGGCGATATGTTGCATTTCATCGCCCCCGGCCTCGTCATCTATGCCGCCTGCGAGAAGGCCTATGAATCCTCGGCGGCGACGCTGATCCTCGACAAGCATGAGCGGGTGATCGTCGACATGCTGATGGCCCCCCTGACGGCGCTGGAACGGACAGTCGCCTATGCCATCGGCGCCTGCGGCAGCGGCCTCGCGGTCGGCCTCGCGGTCGCGGTCGCCACCCTGATCTTTGCCCGCCAGGTCCCGGCCGATCCGCTGGCACTGATCTATTTCGCGGTCGGCGGGACCATCATGCATGGCCTGATCGGTACGCTGGTCGGGATCTGGGCACAGAAATGGGATCAGTATGCGGTCATCCATACTTTCCTATTGCTGCCGCTTTCTTTCCTTTCCGGAGTGTTCTACCGGGTCGACAGCCTGCCCGGGGTGGCCCAGCTGCTGATCAGCTGCAATCCGATCTTCTATGTCATCGATGGGTTTCGCCGAGGTTTCACCGGCGACGGCGTCAGCCATCCGCTGGTCGCCGGGGGAATCGTTATGCTGGTTGATCTTTTCCTCTTTCTGTCGGTTTATTTGTGTTTCCGACGTGGCTACCGGCTCAAGCCCTGAATTAGTAACGCTTTGATCGGCTGCGTGAAGTTTTCGCGACTCGGATGTGCTGACCGGGTCAAGCAGGCTCGTTCGTTAAGGGAAAATGAAGACTCTGTTGTTGAAAATGCCTGTTGTATAGTTGGGATTACATCGCTCCATGCAGCATCGGCCACCCAGCATGACGCCACAACCCGGTCTTGCCCCATCGCAAGACGACCAAGGCAGTAACGGCAGCTATGTCCCGAAGCTGTTACCGAATGGCCGCGTCAACTTTGTCGGTCTGCGCGTCATGGTTGCCGATCAGAACCTGTTCGAGCGGCGGGTCGTCTCGCAGATCTGCCGCGGCTTCGATATCCGCCATGTGGTCGACGTGGCGGATGGCTCCGAGGCCCTCGCCTTGATGCGGACGCATCGCTTCGATCTCGTCTTCTGCGATATCTCCTTGCGCAATATGACGGGGCTCGACTTGGCCCGTCATATCCGCGCTGACCCCGATATCATCGATCGCCAGGTGCCGATCATCCTGCTCACCAGCCAGACGCAATATGCCAAGATCGTCGCTGCGCGGGATTCCGGCGTGACCGAGATTGTCGCCAAGCCGATTTCGCCAAAACTGCTGCAGGACCGCATTGCCTATGTGTTCCAGCAGCCCCGCCCCTTTGTCGAGGCGGCATCCTATGTTGGCCCCAGCCGACGACGACGTGACACCCAGTTCAAGGGTGAGGATCGGCGTGGCTTGGGACCCGACCCCGCCGATGAAGATGCCGAGGAAGACAGTCTCTGATATCGTCGCCGGAACAAGGCCTTAGCTCTGCAGATGCGGGGCCCGGCCGATCCCCATCCTGTCATCCCTCTCCCTGACAATCCCTCGCGTTGACAATCAGGGGGGCGCTTGTTATGCCCCGCCTTTCGCCGAATTCAGGATTTCACCCCGCGGAAAAGGAGCCCAGCATGGCCAATCCCGCCACGCCGGCATTGATGAATACCTACGCCCGTTCCGAACTCGCCTTCGAGCGCGGCGAAGGCGCCTATCTCATCACCGCCGAGGGCCGACGATACCTGGATTTCGCCAGCGGCATCGCCGTCACGGCCCTGGGTCACAGCCATCCGCATCTGGTCAAGACCCTGACGGAACAGGCGCAGAAGCTCTGGCATGTCAGCAATCTCTACCGCATTCCCGACCAGGAGCGCCTGGCCGAGCGACTGGTCGCCAACAGCTTTGCCGAGCAGGTGTTCTTCGGCAATTCCGGCGCCGAGGCGATCGAATGCGGCCTCAAGCTGATCCGCAAATGGCAGGACGATTTCGGCGACGGCAACCGCTACCGGGTGATTGCTTGCGAAGGCTCGTTCCACGGCCGCACCCTGGCGACCCTGGCCGCCGCCGGCAATGAGAAATACCTCAAGGGCTACGCCCCCTATGTCGAGGGCTTCGACCATGTGCCCTTCGGCAACCTGAACGAACTCCGCCAGAAGATCGGCCCGGAGACGGCCGCCGTGCTGGTCGAGCCGGTGCAGGGCGAAGGCGGCATGCGTGCCGGTTCAGTCGAGTACCTGCGCGGCTTGCGCCAGGTCTGCGACGAATACGGCCTGCTCCTCATGTTCGACGAAGTGCAATGCGGCATGGGCCGCACCGGCAAGCTCTTCGCCCATGAATGGGCGGGGATCACACCGGATATCGTCGCCACGGCGAAAGGCATCGGCGGCGGTTTCCCGATGGGTGCCTGCCTCGCCACCAACCGCGTCGCGGCGGCCTTCGGTCCCGGCAATCACGGCACGACCTTCGGCGGCAACCCGCTCGCCATGGCGGTCGGCAATGCCGTGCTTGATGTCATGCTGGAGCCGGGCTTCTTCGACCGCGTGGCGAAGCTTGGCGACTATCTCTCGGCCAAGGTCGATACGCTCATCCGGCAGCATCCGGCGATCTACGCCGAGCGACGAGGTAAGGGCCTGATCCAAGGCGTCAAGTGCCATGTCACCAATACCGACCTGGTGGAGAAGCTGCGGACCCATGGCCTGCTGACGGTCGGCGCTGCCGACAATGTCATCCGGCTGCTGCCGCCGCTGATCATCACCGAAGCCGAAATCGATGCGGCCGTGCGCCATCTGGCTGCCGCTGCACAGGAAATGAAAGCCGCCTGAACATGACCAGCAAGACTGCAACCAAGCCCAAGCATTTCCTCGATCTCGATGTGCTGCCGGCCAGCGAGCTGCGCAACATTCTCGATACCGCGCTCAACCTGAAGAAGACCGGCAAGGTCAAGGGCGAGGCGAAGCCGCTCGCCGGCAAGGCCCTGGCGATGGTCTTCGAGAAGCCCTCGACCCGCACCCGCGTCTCCTTCGAGATGGGCATGAAGCGCCTCGGCGGCGAAGTCGTCATCATGGAGCGGGAGAGCTCGCAGCTCGGCCGCGGCGAGACGGTGGCCGACACGGCGCGCGTGCTGTCGCGCTATGTCGATTGCATCATGGTGCGCACGACCAAGGAAGAGAAGCTGCTGGAACTCGCCGAATATGCCAGCGTGCCGGTGATCAACGGCCTCACGGATCGCACCCATCCCTGCCAGCTGATGGCCGATGTGATGACCTTCGAGGAACATCTGGGGCCGATCAAGGGCAAGCGCGTCGCCTGGTCGGGCGACGGCAACAACATGGCGACTTCCTGGATCCATGCCGCCCAGCGTTTCGGCTTCGAGCTCAATATCGCCTGCCCGGAACCGCTGACCCCGCCCAAGGATGTGCTCGATTGGGCGCAGCGCGAGGGTGGCAAGGTCAGGATCTGCACCAATCCGGAAGATGCCGTGCGCAGCGCCGATTGCGTCGTCACCGATACCTGGGTCTCCATGGGTGATGCCGATACCAGCGACCGCCACAACCTGCTGCGCGCCTTCCAGGTCGACGACAAGTTGATGTCGCTCGCGAATCCCAAGGCCATCTTCATGCACTGCCTGCCGGCCCATCGCGGCGAGGAAATGACCGCTTCGGTGATCGACGGCCCGCAGTCGGTGGTCTGGGACGAAGCCGAAAACCGCCTGCATGCCCAGCAGGGTATCCTGCTGTGGTGCCTTGGCGTTATCTGAGCCGAACACCATATAACCGGCGGCGAAATTCACTTTTGAGGAATACCGAGACGCATGCAGACCGGCCTTGCCAGCAATAGCGACAGCGACATCATCCAACCCTTCCAGATCGAAGGGCAGGAGGTACGCGGCCGCTTGGTGCGTCTCGGCGCTGTCGCCGATGAGATCCTGACCCGCCACGATTATCCGGAAGCGGTTGCCAAGCAGCTTGCCGAGATGATGGCGCTCGCCTCGGTCCTGGCAGCGGCGCTTAAATACGAAGGCATCTTCACCCTGCAGGCCAAGGGCGACGGCCCCATCAGCCTGATGGTGGTCGACCTCACCAGCGCCGGTGCGATGCGCGGCTATGCCCAGTTCGATGCCGAGGCGATCGCCGCCTTGACGCCGGAGCAGCATAACCTGCCGCGCCTGATGGGAACCGGCTATCTCGCTTTCACCGTCGACCAGGGCGAATATACCGACCGCTACCAGGGCATCGTCGAACTGACCGGCAGCAGCCTCGGCGAATCTATCCATCATTATTTCCGCCAGTCGGAACAGATGCAGGCGGGCTTCAAGCTGGCGGCCAGCAGGATCGACGGCAAGTGGCGCAGCGGCGCCTTGATGCTGCAGCGCCTGCCGGTGGCGGAAGGCGGCGAGATCGCCGGTGATATCGCCGAGGATGCCTGGCGCCGCGTCTTCGCGCTGATGGCAAGCTGCACCGACAAGGAGCTGATCGATAGCGAGCTGCCGGTGGAAACCCTGCTCTACCGGCTGTTCCACGAGGATGGCGTGCGCGTCTTCACCCGCCAGGGCGTCGAGGCGAAATGCCGCTGTTCGCGCGAGCGGGTCGATACCGTGCTGCGTTCCCTCGGCCCCGCCGAGCTCGAAGATATGTGGGTCGATGGCAAGATCATCGTCACCTGCGAATTCTGCAACACCGGCTATGTCTTCACGCCGGAGCAACTGGCGGGCTCCGAGAACTGAGGCTTCGCTGTCACGCCGCTTTGATGGCGCGCCGCGTCGACTGCAATTGACCGTGGCGGGCGTCGTCGCCAGAATGCGGCCTTTCCAGGCTCACCGGATCAACTCGCCATGACCGCTTTCATCCACCCCCCTGCCCTCATCCGCCGCATCGCCGGCGGCATTTTCGCTCTAGGCCTGTTGGCCGGCTGTGCCGCGCCGATGGATGAACCGACTTATCCGGAATTGCGCTTCAACACCCAGCCGCCGATCCGGCTCAATGTGGCGCAGGTCAATATCACGCAGAGCTATGTCTCCAGCAATGCCGATCCGCATGTCGAGCAGCTGTTCCCCGATCCGCCCGCCAAGGCAGCGGCACAATGGGCTCATGATCGCCTGCAGCCGGCCGGTGCCGATGGCACGCTCACTTACGAGATCATCGATGCCTCGGCGCTCGATGCCAAATTGCCGCGCTCGACCGGTCTCAGCTCCCTGACCACGGTCGATCAGACGGATCGCTTCGATCTCAGCCTGACCATCAAGGTCTCTGCGGTCAGCGGCGACAGCCTGCATCGCGCTTCCGCCGATGTCACCGTCACCCGCAGCCAGACGATCAACGAGAAGACCACCGAGGCCGAGCGCGACGGCGTCTGGTACGACATGACAAAGCAGGCGATGGATGAGCTCGATGCCAAGCTCACCGCCCAGATCAACGATCATCTCGCTTGGTTCCGGCAGACGACGAACTGAGCCGGGCGACGAACTGAGCCAAGCGGCGAACTGAGCCAGGCGCTGACTGAGAGCTTTAAGCCGGGACGACGACCGGCACGCCTTTGGCTGCCGGCCTGAATGTCGCGGCGATCAGGAAGGCGCCGATGCCGACAGCCCAGGAACCGATATAGAGCCACTGATAGCTGGCGAAGCTGTCATAGATGAGGCCGCCCGCCAGCGGACCTGTCGCCATGCCGAGGCCGCCGGCCATCGCCGTGCCGCCGATGACGGTGCCCATCAGCCTCAAGGGGAAATTCTCCCGCGCGAGCGCGGCATAAAGCGGCATCGTCCCGGCATAGATGAAGCCGAAGGACGCCGCCACAGCATAGAAGCCGGCCAGCTGATGAACGAAAACATAAGCGAGCGCGCCAAAGGCCTGCAGCAGCAGGCCGAGAACCAGAATGCGCTTGGCGCCAAAGCGATCACCGAGGATGCCGAAGACGATGCGGCCGCCCATGCCGGCTAGACCTTCCAGGCTGTAGATGGTGACGGCAATGGTGAGCGGGATGCCGCAGGTGACCGCATAGCTCACCGTGTGAAAGATCGGGCCGGAATGCGTTGCGCAACAGAGAAAATTCGTCATCACCAGGACGACGAATTGCGGCGAGCGCAGGATCCCGGCAAGCGACTTGCCGGCCTGCGGCTCGTCGATTGATATCGCCCCGGCGAGCTTGCCTTCGCCTCGGCTCTTGAGAGCCCGTGTTTCAAGGGCTGGAGCGCCGCGCACCAGCAAGGCGGTTGGGATCATGACGACGGTGACAAGAGCAGCGATGACCTGCATCGAGGTTCGCCAGTCATGGATCGAGACGAGCCAGGCTGCGAAAGGTGCCATCGTCATCGGCGCCATGCCCATGCCGGCCGAGACGAGCGAAACGGCGAGGCTGCGATGGGTGTCGAACCAGCCGGTGACGCAGGCCATCATCGGCGCGAAAATGGCGGCGGTGGCGACACCGACCGTGAGACCGAAGACCAGCTGGAACATCAGCAAGGAGGTCGCGAGGCTGGTCAGGACGAGGCTGGCCGCCAGGAGGACCGAGCCGGTGAGGACCACCAGGCGCGGTCCGAAACGGTCCGACAGATTACCCCAGATCATGCTGGCAAAGGCCATGGCGAGGAAGCCAATGGTCATGGCGCTGGAAACGCCGGTGACGGACCAGCCGGTATCCCGGGCGATGGGGCGCAGAAAGACCGGCAGCGAGAACATGGCACCAATCGCCAGGCATCCCAGCAACCCGCCGGCAGCAACAATCACCCAACGATAGGCAGCATTGGTCATCTTGCCCCTCCGTTCCGCCCGTCGCGCAGACGGCTCCACCTTATGGCGGCCTATCGGCAGGAGAGAGTCAAGACGCGCGTCCGTGTCACCTGACCGTCAGTTGACTCACGTCAGTTAACGCGGGCCCAGTCGATCAGCTTGCGCAGGAAGGTCTCGCCGGCGACCAGTTCGCTCTTGAGGATGAACTCGTCCGGCTTATGCGCCTGACTGATCGAGCCGGGGCCGCAGACGATGGCGGAGAGGCCGGCCTGCTGGAACTGCCCGGCCTCGGTGGCAAAGGCCATGCCATAGGTGTCATTGGCGCCGCTCAGCAGCTTCACCAGGGCTTCGGCGGCACCGTCTTTTTCTTCGATCAAGGGTGGCACGCCACAATCTTCCACGGTGCTGACATCGGCCTCGGTGGCACGCGCCTTCAGGCGCGGCAGCAGATCGCCGTCGATGAATTTCTGCAGCGGCTCCAGCGCCATCTCCACCGTGCCGCCGGGCACCGGGCGGAAATCCCATTCCAGCGTGCATTCGCGGGCGATGATATTGACCGCCGTGCCGCCATGGATGGAACCGAGATTGAGCGTGCAATAAGGCGGATCGAAGCTGTGGTCATGCGGGCCGCTGACGCGCAATTCCTCGCCGATCGCCAGCAGCTTCTGGGCGATCTCGCTTGCCGCCGCGATGGCATTGACGCCGCGATGGGTCTGGCTGGAATGGCCATCCTTGCCCGTCACCTTGGTGGCAAAGCCGTAGCAGCCCTTGTGGCGTGTGCCGAGCTTCATCTCGGTCGGCTCGCCGATGATGGCGATGCGCGGCTGCGGCAATTGCTTGCCGATCTCGGCGACCAGATTGGGGGCACCGAGGCAGCCGAGTTCCTCATCATAGGAGAAGGCGAAATGGATCGGCGTCTTCAGCGGCTGCTTCTTCATCTCTGGCAACAGCGCCAGGCAAAGCGCAATGAAGCCCTTCATGTCACAGGTGCCGCGGCCGAAATAGCGGTCGCCACCATCGCGCAAGGTGAAGGGATCGGCCGACCAGGGCTGGCCTTCGACCGGGACCACGTCGGTATGGCCGGAAAGCACGATGCCGCCGGGCTTGTCAGGGCCGATCGTCGCCCAGAGATTGGCCTTGGGCTGGCCATCGGGCGCCGCCATCACGCGGGCGGAAATGCCCTGCTCGCCCAGCAGGTCGCGGATGAAATGGATGAGACCGAGATTGCTGCGCGACGACACGGTGTCGAAGGCAATCAGTTTCGCCAGCATTTCGGCAACGGCCGTCATGATCTCACCCTTTTCAATATCTGCAGATAGTTATCGCGGCGGCCTTATGAACTCGAACCAAGGGTCGAGGGCGGCAGACCGATGATGGCGAGGAATTCACGCCGGGTCGAGGGATCAGTGCGGAAGGCCCCCAGCATGCGGCTGGTCACCATCGACGTGCCCGGCTTGTGCACGCCGCGCGTCGTCATGCATTGATGGCTGGCATCGATCACCACGGCAACACCCCGCGGCTGCAACACCTCGTTCAAGGTATTGGCGATCTGCGCCGTCATCTTCTCCTGGATCTGCAGGCGCTTCGCATAGACGTCGAGCAGGCGCGCGAGCTTGCTGATGCCGACCACGCGGTTGCGCGGCAGATAGGCGATATGGGCACGACCGATGATCGGCGCCAGATGATGCTCGCAATGGCTTTCGAAGCGCATGTCGCGCAACACGATCATCTCGTCATAGCCATCCGTCTCTTCGAAGGTGCGCTTGAGGATGCTGGCGGGATCCGTCGCATAGCCGGCGAAGAATTCACGATAGGCGCGGGCGACGCGGTCCGGCGTGCCGAGGAGACCCTCGCGCTCGGGATCATCACCGGCCCAGCGGATCAGCGTCCGCACCGCCTCTTCCGCCTGCTGCTGCGTCACCTTCGGCCCCTTGCCGGCGGTCTTGCTGGCGGCTTGCTTGCTCCGCTGCGGCATGGCGGCCTTGCGACGCGATGGCGCCGCCTCTTCCTTCTTTGTTGCCACGATCTTCCTTCCTGAGGCAGTCAGCGCTGCCCTCTTACCTTTTATCGGCTCCGCGCCTGGGACCGGCTTTCATGCGACCGGTCCGATGGCCCGCTATCCCGCCGCCCGTTCTCGACCAGCAGGCCAGGACATGTCAATTGAGCTTGATCGGCTGATAGGGACTGTCCAGCGAAAAGGCCGGAACGCCGACATCGAAGACCTCACCCGCCGGCGTTTCCATCTGATAGGAGCCGACCATGATGCCCGACGGCGTCTGCAACGGCGTGCCGGAGGTATATTCGAAGGTCTCGCCGGGCCGCAAGACCGGCTGCTCGCCGACGACGCCGGGGCCACGCACTTCCTGGACCCGTCCCAGGGAATCGGTAATGCGCCAATAGCGGTTGCGCAATTGCACGGTCTCGCCGCCGCCATTCTCGATCCGCACATGGTACTTCCAGACATAATGCGATTCATCCGGCGTCGACTGATCGTCGAGATAAGTCGGCATCACCGTTATCGTGATCGATCGGGTTGTCTGCGTGTACATCTCGCGAATTCCTCAGCATGACGACGAGCCGGGGCGCTGTCAGCGGCGAAACCCGGCAGGTCTGACTGACGGCCAATGATTGCGCACCGGGCATGGCGGGTGAAGATCGGCCGTGATCGCCACCGATCCCGCCCGCAGTGATATTTTCCGCGAGTTTAACGACTTTCGCCCGGAGCGCCAAGCTCTACGCCAGCCCTGGTAACGGGCGGCAAGCACGGATCCGGAAACCCGATTCCGAAACCCGATCCCGCAAAAGGAAACGGCGCCGATGGATATCGGCGCCGTCCCTTTTTGTCGCTGCCTAGAGAGTTCTAGGACAGAACGCTTACTGGATGATGATCTCGGCGCGGCGGTTAGCCTGCTCGCGGACACCATCAGCCGTCGGCACTGCCGGCTCGCTCTCACCCTTCCAAGCGGTGGTGATGGCTTCGGCCGGGATACCAGCGGCGATCAGAGCAGCGCGGACCGAGTCAGCGCGGCGTTCCGACAGCTTCATGTTGTAGTCGGCGGTACCAGCGCGGTCGGTGTGACCGGTGACCGAGATCGCCGTCGCCTTGTTGGCGTTGTAGTCGGCAACGACCTGCTTGATGACAGCGTCAGCCGCCGCGTTGATGTTCGACTTGTCGAAGTCGAACAGCACGAGGTACGTCGACGGCGCAACCGTCGCCGCAGCCGGGGCCGCCGGCTTGGCTTCAAGTTCGTTCAGCGCGGCCAGCAGCTCATCGCGGCAAGCCGAGATGTGGTCGTTCTGGAAGTTCTCTTCCTGCTGTTCGAGCCAGCAGTCGAAACGGGCCTGGGCGCGGGCCGCAACCTGCGGCTTCGCATCACGGGCGCCACCATCGAGCGCCTTCAGCAGGCGGGCGCGGGTGTCATTGATCTGCGGCAGCGTATCGAGCGGAAGATCGCGTTCCGCCGGATCCTGCGGCGTCACCAATTCGCCGCGAGCGGAAGCGAGACCACGACGCGCATACCAACCGGCATCACGCCAGTCATACATCTGATCGGCTTCGAAGACCGAGAGATCGCGGTATTCCTTGGTCAGAGCCTGAGTGAAGGGCGTACCGCCGCTCGGTTCAGTGGTGCGGATCTTTTGGATATCGGTGGTGCAGGCGCTCAGCACGGCCATCGCACCAACAACCCCCAGCAATTTCAAAATTTTCATTTGGCTCCTCGCTTTTTATCCCTCGTGGCCAAGCCCGGGGCATCCCCGTACGCACGCCGACGACTGTCTTTTCCTGTTAACCGGTATAGCGATTGACGTCCCCGGTGATGTCAGCAGTGTCGGCTGACTCCACACGAACTATAGGTAAAAGGGTATCCAATGTCAAAAACGCAACAAGGCATTCGGTCGTATTGATTCAACCGATTCGATTAACGGTTTGGCCCTGCCCTGAGGTCCCGCGGCGACATTTATCGCAATCACGGGGACGCGCCGCCGGAACTACGGAGCCAATAATTAACCGCCTGATCCGACAGGAAAGTCTCGGCGCCACCAAAGCCCGGTTGCAGCCAACGTGAACTTGCCATGACATATACCGGCGTGAGATCGCATCCCCGTGGGAGATGGGGGCCAGTGATACCGAACAGCGGCCCGCCAAACGGCATCGCGAATAAGTGATCACGACATTGCGGCGACGCAAAAGGCGCCAGCTTCAGCACCTTTTCTGCCGGCTCCTCCACTCGAGAGCAGCTGCGCAGATGACTGCCTCAGCCGATGCAATCCACATGTCTTCGCCAGTTCCCTGCGCCGGCGAAGATCGGTGCGCCGCCTTGAACCTTGGCGGCCGATCTCCTATAAGTGTTGCGCATAGCGGAATGCGTCGCGCATAGCGACGCGTCGTCTCCGCGGGTGTAGCTCAATGGTAGAGCAGAAGCTTCCCAAGCTTACGACGAGGGTTCGATTCCCTTCACCCGCTCCATTCCCGCCACCGCATCAGCCCGCATCAATAAGCCGCCGCTCTGCCGCGATGTGATCATTGCCGGCGGATGATATTGCGTCAGGCGGGTAGCGATTTCAGCAACATGCGGCTGGTACCCTCGAATGATCGCCGCGCGATTCAGCCCGCGCGTACCAGCCGGCCCGGCCCAACTCCGGGGCGCATCTGACCCTCACATGAGCATCAATGCCGCCGCCCGGAACGCCGATTCTCTTTGGCGAATATCCCGATTTATTTACACGTTATGGTTAAGCCTAAAATGCCTCCTTTAACGCTTCCTTAAGGTCCTGTGGAAACTTCCGGCGAAAAGCGTAAAATCAACGGGATTCCGCCCTTTCTTCTGTGGATAAAGCCGGGGAAAAGGGTCGTGAAACTGTGCATATCTTAAGCATTGTCAGCTATCGCCTCGAAGCGCATCATGCGCCCCCAATTGAACGGGGACGACCGGCTTAGCCCAGACCCGACGCCAGAGATGGCGGAACAAAAGGCGGGGGATGCGACTGATGACCAGCGCATCGCCAATGGCAGGCCGGCACAGACGATCAGATTTGAAGCGAGAGGAAAGAGCGTGATCGAAGCGCCGTCCGTGGCATCCTTGGATTCGACCAGCCTGCAACGGCTGGATGATTACTGGCGGGCGCAGCGCGGCGGCCGCGAGATGCCACGTCGTGCCGATATCGATCCGATCGGCCTCAAACCGATCCTGCCGAAAGTCATTCTGGCGCGGGTCGACCTTCCTACCCTGCGGATCCATTACACGGTGGTCGGCACACATTGCGTGGCGATGGCGGGAATGGATTTCACCGGCTGCTTCCTCGACGAGCTTGATCTCAGCAGCGAGGCCGATACCAACTGGCCGCACCTCTATCAGCGCCTGCTGCGCGAGCGGCTACCGATCTTCGGCACCTGCCAGGTCGCCCTGGTCAACGGCCAGAAGCGACCTTATGTGAGCGGGCTCTATCCGCTCAGCGATGAGCACGGACGGGTCAGTCATATCATCGAACTCAAGGATGTGACGCTCGAGGCCAGCGACCGGCGTCGACTGCAGCCGGCCGTGCCGATCACCTTGCGCAAGGCGCAGCCTGACCGCGCCCTTGGTTGAGATACCGCGCAGCTGAGAGCACTGGGCTGAGAGATCACTGGGCTGAGACGCCGGACGCGGCGCGTGACTTATCTGCCGTCAATCATCGAAGCTGATCGCTGGAAGCGGCCACGCTATGCACGCGGCGCCGATTGCCGGTCATACCATTCCATGCTTCGCTGCTGCCGCGCCGATCGTGCTTTCAACGCACTGCCGGTGCCGGGATAATTGACTGTTGAACGGATTGTCATGCTCACCATTCGCCAAGAAACGCCGCTGCAGGATGCGGTCATCGCGCTGCTCGAAAAATCCGACGCCTATATGGATGCGCTTTATCCGGCAGAGAGCAATCATCTGCTGGATCCGAACACGCTGGCAGCACCGCATGTCGATTTCTTCGTTGCCCGGTGGAATGGTGAAGCAATCGGCTGCGCTGCTCTGGTGGCAGGCACCGCCGGCGCCGGCCAGGCCGAGTTGAAGCGCATGTATGTCGATGATGCCGCGCGCGGCAAGGGTGCCGGCCGTGCCCTGCTCGCCCGCATCGAGGAAACGGCGCGCGCCAAGGGCATTCATCTTCTGCAATTGGAGACGGGCGAAAAACAGCCGGAAGCGCTCGGTCTCTACCGCGCCGTCGGCTTCAAGGAACGCGGACCTTTCGGCTCCTACAAGCCTGATCCTCTGAGCCTGTTTATGGAAAAGCAGTTGCAGCCGGCCTAAACCGGCTGCACTGAACTGCCCGTCATCGTTTCCGGATCAGACGATGGCGCTGACCGGCATGATGGCATGGAAGACCGGCGTCTTGATGAGGCGCTTGGCGGCCTCGATATCCGGCGCCATCTCGCGGTCCTCATCCCAGAAGGCGACATCCTTGCGCAAGGCCGTCATCACCGTCTTCAGCTTGGCGCTGGTTTCCACCGGCCGACGCAGATCGATGCCCTGAGCAGCAGCCAGAATCTCGATGGCAACGATGCCGGCAGTGTTATCGGCCATGTCGCCGAGACGCCGCGCACCATAGGTCGCCATGCTGACATGGTCTTCTTGATTGGCCGAGGTTGGCAAGGAGTCAACGCTGCTCGGATGCGACAATCCCTTGTTCTCGCTGGCGAGTGCCGCCGCCGTCACATGGGCGATCATGAAGCCGGAATTGAGACCCGGCTCCGGCACCAGGAAGGCCGGCAGGTTGCTCATCCGCGCATCGGTCAGCAGCGCCACGCGACGTTCCGACAACGCACCGATCTCGGCGACGGCAATGGCGATGACGTCGGCCGCCATGGCGACCGGCTCGGCATGGAAGTTGCCGCCCGAGATGATGTCGCTGTTGTCGCTGAAGACCAGCGGATTATCGCTGACCGCATTCACCTCGCGACCGATCACCTGGGCGGCATGGCGCAGCATATCGAGCACCGCGCCCATCACCTGTGGCTGGCAGCGCAATGAATAGGGATCCTGCACACGGTCGCAATCGACATGGCTGGCGCGCAACGGACTGCCTTCCATCAATCCCTTGAGGCAGGCCGCGATCTCGATCTGGCCGAGCTGGCCACGCACTTCATGAATGCGCGGATCGAAGGGCGCGTCGCTGCCGAGGCAGGCATCGGTCGACATCGCGCCGGCCACCATCGCGGCGGCGAAGACATCATCGGCGGCGAAGAGACCGATCGCCGCGAGCGCGGTCGAGACCTGGGTGCCGTTGAGCAAGGCGAGGCCTTCCTTGGCGGCGAGTTCCACCGGCTTCAACCCGGCGAGCTTCAACCCTTCCTTGGCCGGCAGCACCTTACCCTGATGCCGCACCTCGCCGAGGCCGAGCAGCGCCGCCGACATATGGGCGAGCGGGGCGAGGTCACCGGAAGCACCGACCGAGCCCTTGGCGGGGATGCAGGGATAGACCTGAGCATTGAGCAGGCTCACCAGCGCCTCGATCACCGGGCGGCGGATGCCCGAGAAGCCGCGCGCCAGGGCATTGATCTTCAGGAGCAGAATGAGATGCACGGCCTCGTCGGAGAGCAGCGCGCCGGTACCGGCCGCATGGCTGACCACCAGGCGGCGCTGCAGATCGGCGACCTGCGCGTCGGGGATGCGGGTATGGGCGAGGCTGCCGAAGCCGGTATTGACGCCATAGGCGGTCTGCTTGCGGTCGAGCACTGCCTGAACCACGGCGGCCGAGGCATCGATCGCGGCATGGCTGGCGGGATCAAGCTCGATCTTGCGGCGGGAATGCAGCAATTCCCGCAAATCGGCAAGCTTGAGCTGGCCGGGAATCAGGCGAAAAGCGGTCTCGGGCATGACAATCCTCGTAAGATGTATATGGTTGTATATACAAGTCGATGCCAGGCAAGGCAAGCCGGCAGAAGCTGCATGCCGGCCGACATAGTCCGGCCAGGGGCTACCGCGTCGGGTCGTTCGAATTTAGCGCTAATTATAGAAGGAGGGGAAAAAGAGCGGTCCCACCGCCCCAGCCTGAAAAATCAGGCGACGATGTTCAACAGCTTGTTGGCGTCGTCGACCGAAAGGCCGCCTTTCGCCATGATCGGCTTCGCCACTTCCTGGCGGCCGGACAAGCTGCGCTGCGCGAGCTTGTCATAAATTGCCTTGCCGTCGCCCGGCTTCATCACCAGGAAGGCCAAGGTATCGCTGCTCTGGAACTTGATCGGTGCGCTCACACCCGTCTCCATCTCTTTGGGCTGCGCCCCGCGCCAGTGCCAAACGAGCCCGGTATCGGTTCAGCCGAGCGGGATCATACGACCCCACGGTTGCATCGAATCAGACAATTCCTAACGGCTCCTTAAAGCTCGCATTTGCGACATCTTTCTGGTCGCAACTGACCCATAAAATGTCGCAACAGCGCGGCTAGTTTGACCGGGAAGCCGTTACATCTGTTGCGATTTTACCGGCTTCCGGGCAGGTTACCGGGCGGTTCCCGCGCGACGCGCAACACGCATTTGATGGGTGACACTATGGCCAATGATGGCGACTTGGATCTCCGCAGCCTGAACGACGACGATCTCGTCCAGCAGATGCATGACGACCTTTATGACGGCATGAAGGAAGAGATCGAAGAGAGCGTCCATATCCTGCTGGAACGCAAGTGGACGCCGTACGACATCCTGACCAAGGCCCTGGTCGAAGGCATGCGCATCGTCGGTATCGATTTCCGCGACGGCATCCTGTTCGTGCCGGAAGTGCTGCTGGCCGCCAACGCCATGAAGGCCGGCATGACCATCCTGCGCCCGCTGCTCGCTGAAACCGGCGCGCCGAAGGTCGGCAAGATGGTGATCGGGACTGTCAAGGGCGACATTCACGACATCGGCAAGAACCTCGTCTCGATGATGATGGAAGGTGCCGGCTTCGACGTCGTCGATCTCGGCATCAACAATGCGGTTGAGAAGTATCTGGAAGCGATCGACCAGCATGCCCCGGACATCCTCGGCATGTCGGCTCTGCTGACTACCACGATGCCCTATATGAAGGTCGTGATCGACGCCATGATCGAGAAGGGCATCCGCAACGACTATGTGGTGCTGGTCGGTGGCGCGCCGCTGAACGAAGCCTTCTCGCAGTCGGTCGGCGCCGATGCCTATTGCCGTGACGCTGCCGTCGCGGTGGAAACGGCGAAGCAGTTCATGTCGAAGCGCCAGGGTTCGGCGCTCTCGAAGTAATTGCCGGCCTGATCAGCTAACGGGCTGAAAAGCTGACAAAAGTTCCCGTCGCCGCATCACGCGGTGACCACGATCACAACCCCGCCAGCCTGTGCTGGCGGGGTTTTTCGCCCTCTTGTGGTGCTGCGGGGGCGACCGCATATTGATGAGACCGGCCCGCCTTCGGCCGCTTCCCTCCTGCAGGAGACATCCATGTCCCGCTTCAAGCCGACTGCGCCACGCCTCGTCTCCTCATCCCCATTGGCGCCGGACAGCGCGACACGATCATTGACGACGACACGACGGCAGTTTGGTCATCTTGTACTGGGCGCAACGGCGGCGGGTGCCTTTAGCTTTCCCCTCGGCGCGGCCATGGCCGATGAACTGACCCAGCTTGGCGCTGTCTCGCGCATGAAGAAAATCTCCGGGGCCACCCGCGGCACCGACAGCCGCAGCCTGACCATCGGTGACAAGGTCTATCGCGACGATCTTCTGTGGACCCGCAGCGGCGGGCAATTGCGCATCGACCTCAAGGACGGCAGCAATCTCAGCCTGGGCGAGAACGCCGAGGTGACTTTGGAAGATTCGATGTTGAGTGGCAGCGGATCAGCCTTCCTGCGCATCATCAGCGGCGCCTTCCGCTTCGCCAGCGGCGGCGGTGAAAAAGCCGCGACGCCACCGAAGATCGAAACCCCCTTCGCCGTCCTCAGCCTGCGCGGTACCGAGGTCTACGGCCTTAAATTCGGCAAGAATTGGGGCTTCTTCGTCACCGAGGGCCAGGTCGAGGTGAGCAATGACGCCGGCGCAGTCGTGCTCAACAAAGGCGACGGCACAGAGATCAACTCTCGCACCGGCAAGTTCGAACCGGTGAAACAGTGGGGCGCGCCGAAGATCGCCCACACCAAGGCCCAGTTCCAGTTCTGACTCGCCGACCACCGATCGCCAGATGCCACCTGCTTGTCAGTCCGGGCGCCGCCGGCTAGAAGCAGGGGCGTAGGCGAGATCATCTTCGCCTGCCAGGCATATTGCGAACGGGCGGAAAGCGGGAAATGGCGACCGGTCTTCACAACTCACAAGTTTCAGCGGCTGGCATATCCGCCGGCCGCCGATGGAGCCGCCAACGCATCATCGGCTGGATCGTCCTCGGCTTCGTCGTGCTGGGTCTCGCCGCCGTGTTCCGTTATGCCGTGGTCGAGCCGCGCGAGATGGGCTTTGCCTGTTCCGAGACGCCGCAGCCCTGGTGGTGCAGCCCGCGCGAATACATCATCCAGGCACATCTCAAGAATGTCTGGGGCATCGTCGCGGCAGTGAGCGGCGCGCTTGCCTTGCTGCTGCGGCAGAACTGGGCGACACCGATCGCCATCGTCACCGGCCTGGCCGGCATCGTGCTCTACGATACCAGCCTCGCCAGCCTCGGCTTCCTGCTTGGCTTCCTCCGGCTGCTGCGCAGCTGAGACGAAGCGGCGTCAGCGCGCCACGGCCAAGACCGGCTTGCCGGCGCTGCCGCGCAAGAAGCCCGGCAGGTAGCGGAGCCAGGGCAAGGCGATGAACAGCGCCGTCCCGACCCAGATTAAGGCGCGCAAATTCTGCGGCCCCTCGATGACGGGAACCGTCAGGGAAGCTGCCAGCAGGATCAACGACAACAGAGCCTCTTCGCGGCGATCACCGGCGGTCGTGCTGCGATCACGCCCTGTCGCACAGAGCAGCAGATGCGCCAGCGCCGGCACGGCGAAAGCGAGGCTGGGGAAATCGCGATAGCGGGCATCGAAGGCAAGCCCGAGCGACACCACCGTGGCGCCCACCACCGCGATCAGCTGCAACAAGGTCAGCCAGTCGTCGCGGCGGCGAGGATCGAAACCGCCCGCCAGCACCGTCGCCACCGATGGCCGGGCCGATGCCGTCGACCGCGGCATTGCCAAAGCATGGAGCGCGCAAATGCTGGTCAGCACGGCCACCAGCCAGAGGAAACCTTCGACGGCGATTTCGTGCCAGAGGAAGGCCACGACCTCGATACGGCGCGCATAGAGCATCAAGAGTCCGGCAGCACCCACCGCCAGGATCGGCAGCATGACGGCAACCGGCAGCCTCAGGTGCCGTCGCTCCGACCAGGCACCGACAATGAGCAAGACGGTGCCGAAGCCGAGCACGACATACCAGTCTCCCAGCCAGTTCGGGTAGTTGCTGACCGGGCCGGTCAGGGGGAACTTCTGCTGCCGATCGCCGCTGAAGACACCCCAATAGCCACCGACCGTGCCTTCAAGGTCACGCTTCCATGGCTGGTCGAAGGCCTCGATCATGTTGTAGTCGAGATTGATCGAATTCGCATAAGCGATGAATTCGCGGATATAACGCGCCTCATCGACGATGCTGGGCACGGCCAGTTCACGCTGCCGTCCGGCGCTGGGGAAGCCGGTCTCGCCGATCAGGATCTGCTTGTCGGGATAAGCCGCCTTGATGACGCCGTAGATCTCCTTCAGGTGATCCACACCTTGCGCGGAAGCGATCGGCTGGTCCTCCCAATAGGGCAGAATATGGATGGTGATGAAATCGGCGGTAGCGGCGAGATCGCTGAGACCCGGACCGATATTCTTGCGACCCGGCGCCCAGAATTCCCAGACATCGGCATAGGTAACGGGGATGCCGGTCGCTTCCTTGACTCGCTTCAGCATGCCGGTCAGGGCCACCGGCGTCTGCTCGCCGCGCAACAGCACCTCGTTGCCGACGATGATGCCGCGCAGGGCCTGCGGATATTTCTTGGCGAGATCGATCGCCTGGGTGATCTGCTTTTCGTTATCGGCGGGATTGCGACCGATCCAGATACCCATCAACACCTTCATGCCGAGCTGCTGGGCGATCGGCAGCACCTGGTCGAGGCCCTGATCGGTGGCATAGGTGCGGACGCAATCGTTGACCGCCTTCAGGCGGTGCAGATCCTCATCGATCTGCGAGGCCGGGATCATCAGATTGGCATCGAACGGGCTCTGCTTGCCGCGGAACGGCGTATAGGACAGGCAGGCGAGCTTGCCATTGGGCGCATCCACCATAGCGACCGGCCGGCCGAGATATTGCCACAGATAGAAGCTGCCGATGGCGGCGATGACGAGACCGACGACAAGGGCAAAGACAGTCGCAGTGGACAGCGATACGGCGGCGCCGGGACGGGGCGAAGACATCGTCATGAAATCCGTCGCGGCTAGATCGAGGTCGGCGCGGCATCCGCCGCCGCGGTCCGAGCCGCATTGGCAAGATCTTCATTGAGCGCCACCGGCTTCTGCGGCTCCTTGCTGGCATCGATGCGCGCCACCGGCGGCTGCGGCTGATGCGGCATGGCACTGATCATCGCCATCACCACCGCACAGAAGAACGGCAGCGCCTGGACCAGCAGCAAAGCGGCCCACATCGCCGCATCCGGTTGACGCACCCAGTCGATCACCCAGAGGCCGTGCAGGCTCTGACCAATCGCCGTCTTGATCGCCGCGAAGGTGAACTCCGTCGGCGTCACGAACTGGTTGATGATGGTGGTGGTATCGAGCGCCCGCATCCACATGAGCGCAATGGCGCAACCGAGCAGAGCGAGGAAGATTCCCGCTTCCTCGCGCGCCGAGACCAGCGCCCGGATCACCGCCGGCGAATTTTCCATCTTCGGCGTGCGGTGGAACGGCAGGTTCGAGGTAAAGAGGCCACGCCAGACCGCCTTCGCAACCGCGTGCGACAGCGCCAAGCCGGCAATCGCGGCGAGGAAGTTGTCGAGCGCCGAGCAAGGCACCTTGCTGGCATAGAGCCACATCGACTTGCCGACCTTGAAGAAGAACATGCCCAAGGTGACGACCAGGAACAACGTCAGCGGCGGTTGGATGAGCTGCGGCCAGACCAGCGTACCGATCGACCACAGCACCGCCATGGCGACGAAAAGCAGCTGCAGGCCATCGGCGATCCAGGGCATCCAGCCGGCGAGGAACTGATAACGCTGCGAGGGATTGAGACCACCCTGCTTGCTGAACGGCATCAATTCGCGCCAATGGCCTTTGAGGATCTGCATGGCACCATAGGCCCAGCGATAACGCTGCTTGCGATAGGCCTCGAAGCTGTCGGGCATCAGGCCCTTACCATAGCTCTTCTCGGTATAGATCGCGCGGTGCCCCGCCTCAAACAGGCGCAGGCCAAGCTCCGCATCCTCGGTGATACACCATTCCGCCCAATTGCCGGCCGTCTTCAAGGCCGAAGTGCGGATGAGCGCCATGGTGCCATGCTGGATGATGGCGTTCTTCTCGTCACGCGTCCGCATGCCGAGATAGAAGAAGCCGGCATATTCCCAAAAGCACATGCGCTTGAAGAGGCCGTCATTGCCGTCGCTGTAATCCTGCGGCGCCTGGACCAGCGCCACCTGCGGATCGGCAAAATGCGGCACCAGGTTCTTCAGCCAGTCCGACCGCACGACATAGTCGCTGTCGATGGTGGCGATCACGTCAGCATCGGGATGGGTCTGGGTGATACCATAATTGAGCGCACCCGCCTTGTAGCCGGGCCAGTTCGGCAGATGGAAGAAACGGAAATTCGGCTTGCCCAGCGAATTGATATAGGCCTCGACCGGCTTCCAGACCGCATCATCCTTGGTGTTGTTGTCGATGATCAGGACTTCGTAATCGCCATAGTCCAGCTTCTCGAGCGCCTTGATGGTCTCGATCATCATCTCCGGCGGCTCGTTATAGCAGGGCACATGCACCGAGACCTTGGGCAGCTTCCAGCTGCCGTCGATCGGCGGCGGCACCAGCCGGCGCGAGGTCTTGCCGAGCCAGAGATTGAGTGCCATCTCGGCACCCTCGATCAGGAAGATGCAGAGCAGGAGAAGTGTCGCCGGCGCCACCATGCCGAGGGCCGCGATATCGACCCAGGTCAAATAGCGCGTCGAATAGAGCGCGTAGATCGCCACCGCCACCATGACGCCACCTTGCATGAGCAAGGCAACGAAGATGCGGCCACGGCGGTTGAGATCGAAATTGGCGCGCAATACCCAGAAGACGAAAGGCAGGCCGAGCGCGATCGTCGCGATCGCCAGCGACCGCCAGTTCTGGTTATTGACCAGCACGCCGGCCAGGGTCGGCTTCGGATTGCCATTGGCATCCCACAGGCCCCAATAGGCTTCGACGCCACCGCCGCTCTGCATCTTCGAGGGCTGGTCGAAGGCTTCGATGATGAAGTAATCGATCCCTTCCTTCTTCGCCGCCAGCAGGAAGCGACGCAGGAAGGTGCCCTGGTTGACCTGCGAGGCCTCGGCCTGGCCTTGGGTCAGGCCCTGGCTCGGCCAACCCACTTCGGTCACCACGATGCGCTTGTCGGGATAGGTCTGCTGCAGGCGGTGATAGACGTGCAGGACCGAATTGCCGTCCTCATCGGCGCTGTCATCGAGTGCGCCGACGGCGCGATCAACATTGACGCCGTTCCAGAAGGGCAGGATGTGGACGGCAATGAAGTCCACCGAGTTGACCAGCTTCTGCACGTCTTGGTTATGCGCCTGCGCTGCCGCCAGCTTATCGCCTTCAAGCGGCTTGCCATTACCGTCGGTCAACGGCCATGGCAGCCAGAAGTCGAAGGTCTCCGAGGTACTGACGGGAATGCCGTCAGCCTTGCTGCGCACGTAATTGATCCATTTCACCAGGTGATCGACACGGGCATGGGCCTGATCGATATCGCTCGGCTTCGGTTGACCCGACTGATCCTGGGCCGGCGCAGTCGGCTGCGGATCACCGGGCAGAGCGGGCTCGTCCTTGAGCTCGTGGCGATAGAGCACCTCATTGCCGACCAGAAGCTGGTTGACGCCGCCGACATTATGGGCGAGGTCGATCAGATTGCTGACTTCTTCCTGATTCTTCTTGGCGTCGTCACTGATCCAGGCGCCGGCCGTCACCCGCAGCCCCATCTTCGAGGCGATCTCTGGCACGTAATAGGCATCACCCGTGCTGGTATAGGTGCGGATCTGGCTGGTGATGCTCGCCATCTTCTCGACATCGCTGGTGATCTGCTCGCGCGTGGCGGAGAGATGCTGGAGATCGGTCGAAGTGCGATACGGCGTGTAGGTCAAGCCGCCAACATCGCCGTTCCACGGCTGCTCATTGGCCGGGCGGTTGAGCAGATACCAGGCGCTGGCGAAGATCAGCACCACAACAAGACCGATAATCCAGTTCGAAAAGCGTGCCATCTTTTTGCTTTCAAGCGCCGTCCCTGTAACGGCGACCATCCTCATCTTCCGGCCATCACCATCCAACCTGGCGGCGGCGCGTCTCCGCGACATCGCCGGCGATGGACGACCGGTCACTCTCCGATCGTCGTTGCCCCGATCTGCCCTCCCCGAGTGCCATTGCTATCGGGAATTTTAGACGTGCCTGTCGGTCCGGAATATCTCAGCGAAAATCGACTGAATCTAAAAGAAATTCAAGCGGCGAAAGCGAGCCAAGCCTGGGCCTGGGCTACAATTAGCCGTGAAGCTGAAGGCGAGCCCTGAAGCGAAGGCCGCCTCCAGGAATGAAAGGCTCCCGGGAATGAAAGGGCCCCGGGCATGAAAGGCCCTTGGAATGAAAGCCGGCCCGACGGCGATACCCGGCCACGCCGCCGGGATACCGCCGTCGATCGACCTGAAGGGAATACCGCTTAGCCGAGCGCCTTGAAGCGATCCATGCCGGCAACGAGATGGGCACGGATGCCCGGCTCCATGGCCGAATGGCCGGCATCCGGCACGATGTGATAGCGGGCTTCCGGCCATACCCGGACCAGATCGTCGGCGGTCCGGATCGGACAGACCAGATCGTAGCGCCCCTGCACGATAAACGTAGGGATATGGCGTATCTGGTCGACATGCGACAATAGGTAGTTGTCGGGCAGAAAGATGTTGTTGATGAAATAATGCGCTTCCATGCGTGCAAGCCCCAGCGCCAGCACGTCGCCGGAGAAGGCGCTGACCGTCTCCGGGCTCGGCAGCAAGGTCGAGCAGCTGCCCTCATAGACGCTCCAGGACCGAGCCGCCGGCATGTGGACGGCAGGATTGGGATCCATCAGGCGCTTGTGATAGGCGGTGAGGAGATCGCCCCGCTCCGCCTCCGGAATGAAGCCGGAGAAGTTGCGCCAGGCCTCCGGCGCCAGTTCCTTCATGCCATAGAGGAACCAGTCGATTTCCGATTTGCGGCAGAGGAAAATGCCGCGCAGGGCAAGACCGCGCGTCCGGCCGGGATGGTGTTCGGCATAGGCAAGCGCCAGGGTCGAGCCCCAGGAGCCGCCGAAGACGAACCAGGCGTCGACGCCGAGATGCTGGCGCAGCTTCTCGATATCGGCGATCAGCAGCGGGGTGGTGTTGTTGCGGATCTCGCCCAGCGGCTTCGAGCGGCCGGAGCCACGCTGGTCGAAAATCACGATGCGATAATGCGCCGGGTCGAAGAAACGACGATGGCTGGCATTAGCCCCGGCCCCGGGACCGCCATGCAGGAAGACGACCGGAACGCCCTTGGGGTTGCCGGACAGCTCGTAATACATCTCATGGAGATCGTCGAGCTTGAGGAAACCCGTCTCATAGGGCTCGATCGCCGGATAGAGATCCCGGCTGCCCGGCTGCCGTTCTGACGCCATATCGCACTCCGTTACAAAGGTAGTTTCGCTTGTTTTACCTGGGCTTGGCCATAACGCCAATGCCTTTCCCGGCGTCTTCCCGATCGGTCCCCCGAGACGGCCGGTGACTTGGCCCTGGGTCGTCGGAATGCTAGGTTGGATGTCAGCGGCCGGCCCCGAAGCGGTCGCCGAAAAAACGTAACTGGCCGGTTCGATACGAACCGCCACCATGCGGGGAGGAAATCGGCGATGACGCAGCGCCTGCTGATCGGCCTTTGCAGCAGCTTTGTCCTGACCGGCCTGGTCAGCGGCTGCATGACGGCGACCAGCCCCGCCACCGGCCGCAGCTTCTCAACCTCGGTTTCGCCCCAGCAAGAAGCCGCGATGGGGCAGGAGGAGCATCCAAAAATCCTCGCCGAATTTGGCGGCGCCTATCAGGAAAAACCAGAACTCACGACCTATGTCAGCAGCATCGGCCAGTTCGTCGCGGCAACCTCGGAACGCAAGGACGTCACCTATACCTTCACCGTGCTGAATACTCCGGATGTGAATGCCTTCGCCGTACCGGGCGGCTATATCTACATCACCCGAGGTCTCCTGACGCTAGCCGGCAACGAAGCGGAGGTGGCCGGCGTGCTCGGCCATGAGATCGGCCATATCAATGCCCGCCACACCGCCGAGCGCATGGGCCAGCAGCAGCAGGCGCAATGGGAAGTCATGGGCGCTACCTTGCTCGGCGCCATTTTCGGCGGCAATGCCGGTGCCAATGCCATGGGCGGCCTCGTCCAGCAGCATGCCCAGGTGCAGCTGGCGCAATATTCCCAGCAGCAGGAATTCGAGGCCGATTCACTGGGCGTGCGCTACCTGAAGCGCGCCACCTATGACCCGCAGGCCATGGCGGAGTTCCTCGACAGTCTCCGGGCGCAGAGCCAACTGGAGGCCAAGCTCGCCGGCAAAGATCCCTCCGTGGTCGATGCCAATAACATGCTGGCCTCGCATCCGCGCACCGTCGACCGGGTGGAAAAAGCGATTGCCGAGGCCGGCCCGGCCGCGCCGAATGCCATGCTGGAACCGGAGGTTTATCTCCGCAAGATCGACGGCATGATGTTCGGTGACGATCCCAAGGACGGTGTCATCGACGGGCGGAAATTCATCCACCCGACATTGCATTTCAGCTTCGTGGTGCCGCAAGGCTTCCGTCTCGTCAACACACCGGACCAGGTACAAGTCGGCGGCCCCAAAGGCGTCGCCATGGCGCTCGACGTCGCCGACCCGCAGCCGCAAGGCGATCTCGCCGATTATATCGCCGCCGGCGCCGGCTATAAGAACATCTCGTTTCGCAACATCCAGGCGCTGCAGATCAACGGCATGCCGGCGGCGACCGGCATCACCCGGGCCAATACCAGCGTGGGGACGGCGGATGCGCGCCTCGTCCTGATCCGCCATCCGGAGGGCAAGGTCTATGAGTTCCTGGTACTGATGTCGCCCAGCGTCTCCGCCAGCTACGATCCGACCATGCTGCAATCGGTGCAGACCTTCCAGCAGATCTCCGCCAGCGAAGGCAGCAAATACCGGCCTCAACGCATCCATGTCATCAAGGTGAAGCAGGGCGACACCGTGGCGTCCCTCTCGGCGCAGATGGTGGTGGCGCAGGACAAGCAGGACTGGTTTCGCGTGCTCAACGAATTGAAGCCCGGCGAGGAACCGAAAGCGGGGCGCCTCGTTAAGATCGTGACGTACTGAGCCATGCCGGCCGCAATTTTCCTGTCCTTGCGTTTCTTTGCCGCATCAAATTTTGGCCACGATCTGCAGATATCACAGCGGCAATGACTTCGACCTCAAGCGACATTGACCTCGCTCCGCCAGCACAGCCGATTGGACCGGTGACGCTGTCCGGCACTGCCGGGACGGCAGCCGACAAGCCTGGTATCGGGCGGGCGCAGCGGCCGCGCCTGCGGCAACTATCCATCGTCACGACTCTTGCTTTGAGCTTCGGGGGCCTGGTGGTCGTAGCGATGGGCGTCGCCATTGCCCTATTGCTGACCGCCGCCAACAGCAACACGCGGGCGCTGATCGCCACCAATGGCCAGTTGGTGGTCGACATGGTCTATCAGAACCTGCAGTACCAGCTCAATCCGACGGAAAGCCAGCTTGATGCCTTGGGCCGCTATATCCTCAGCGATCATCTCGATCTCTTCGAAAGCGGTCGCCTCAATGACCTCCTGCTCGGCACCCTCGCTGCCGATGAGCAGATCGATACGCTGATCTTCGTGCGGGCCGATTTCCGTGCCATGTCGGCGGCGCGCAACAGCGCTACACCCGGCGATTTCTCGATCCAGGAAATGCCCGGCAGCGGTGGCATGTTCCATTCGATCTTCGACAAGGCGAAAGGGAAACGCGGCCTGTTCTGGGGCACGCCGTTCTATTCCGAGCGACGCAAGAATGCCGTGGTCCCGGTCTATATGCCGGTCTGGCGCGGCGGCACCCAGATGGGCGTCCTGCGCGCGACGGTGGGTGTTGCCGCCCTGTCGCGCCATATCGCGGTCAATGTCGGCACCACCGGCGCCATTCCTTTCGCACTCAACGCCGATGGCTATGTCATCGCCCATCCCGAGGCAACGCCGGAACGCGAGGCGGCGGTGGGGCATCTGCTGCGGCCGGCCGACCTCGACGACCGGGTGCTCGCCGTCTTCCGTCCCAACAAGAAGAAGGATCTCGACGCCCAGCAGATGTTCCCCGATCTGGGCATCCCCCTGGACTTCAAGCTGCAGCAGGTGGTGGTCGATGGCGAGAGCCAGTTCATCCTTTACAAGACGCTGAACGACTATGCGCCGCCGGCCATGGATGGCATGCCGGCCGGGCCCTGGATCATCGGCCTGCACCTGCCCGACGAGGACATCACCAAGCGGCTCGACTGGATAAAAAAGGCGGGCATTGTCGGCGGTGTGGTGATGCTGGCGGCGGTCGTCTTGTCGATCCTGATCGGCCGGCGCATCGCCCGGCCGATGGCGCGGCTTGCCCTCGCCTCGGAGAAACTTGCGGAATTGAAACTGGACGAAGTGGACGTGTTGCGCGGCAGCCGCCTGCGCGAGGTCGACGTGGCGATCTCCGCCTTCAACCGCATGCGGATTGGCCTCACCTGGCTTGCCACCTATGTTCCGCGCAGCCTGGTGCCGCAATTGATCCGCGGCGATTCGATGGATGACTTCGCCTCCAAGGAACGCGCCGTCACCGTGCTCTTCACCGACATCGTCGACTTCTCGCGCACCTCCCAGCGGCTCGATGCGCAGGAGCTCGCCGCCTTCCTCAATCGCCATTTCTCCTTGCTGGACGAAGCGATCAGCGAACAGGGCGGCACCATCGACAAATATATCGGCGATTCGGTGATGGCCTTCTGGGGCGCACCATCCCGCCAGCCCGACCATGTGCAACGGGCCTGCCGCGCCGCCTTGCGGATCAGTGAGATCCTGCACCAGGACAACCAGCGCCGGGCCCATAAGGGCCTGCATCCGGTGCGGGTGCGGATCGGCATCGAGACCGGCATCGCGATCGCCGGCAATATCGGTGCGCCCGGCCGCGTGAACTACACCCTGGTCGGCGACAGCGTGAACCTGGCGCAGCGTTTCGAGCAATTCGGTAAGGTTATTGACGATCACGAGAGCGACACCGTCATCGTCATCAGTGCCGATGTCGCCGCCATGCTGCCGCCGGAACTCTGCGTGCTGCCTTTGGGCGAGCATCTGCTGCCAGGACGCAGCCACGAAATTCCTCTCTATCGCCTGCTCCCCACGACCGAAGCCGGATCAGCTCAACCTGTGCGCGACGACACTGGAACCGTCACCGATTGAGGTGCAGTCTAGCGCGGTCCGAATCGGCCGGTATCAAGCCGGCTGAACACGAAGCTGATAGGGGATCACATGAAGAAGCTTGTTCTCGCCGCCGCCGTGGTGTTCTGCGGCAGCATGGCCGGCAGCCTCTCTGCCAAGGCCGATTGCGAGCATACCAAGAATGATTTCGACGATGTCTATTGCCTGTCGAAGAACTACATCAATGCCGATGCCGATCTGAACCAGTATTATGCGGCGCTCGCCAAGCAGCTCGATGCCGATGGCAAGGCCAGCCTCAAGAAGGGTCAGCTCGCCTGGATCGACAAGCGCAATAACTCCTGCGGCTTTGCCAAGGATGATGGTTATTACGTCGATCTCGATTGCGCCGTCAGCACCACCCGCGACCGCAGCAAGTTCCTCAAGGAGCGGCTGGATGAATGCAAGGCCGGCGGCTGCCAGGCGGACAAGATCGGCGGCCAGTAAAGCCTTGACGATGATGCCCTCACCCGTTCCGTCGAGCGGGTGAGGATCGCTTCAACAACGCATCGGATATCACGCGCGACCGGCATCAGGCCTCGACCAGATCGAGAATCTCACCCCGCGGATCGAGGCAGGCGGCGATCGCCTTGCCGCCGAAACCACAGCCGCCATCCAGGGTCATGGTGAAGGGTCCCTGAGCGGGGCCGCTATGCTGGCGATCGAAGCCGCGCACCACTTTCAGGAATTCGCCATACGGGTGGTTGAGGCTGGCAAAGCCGGAACTGCCCCACCACAGGCTGTCGCCCTGGGCATCGAGCGGCCGCTCGGGATCGAGCCCGGCATGGACGAAGAGCAGGCCGAGATCATGGGTATAGGCGGCGCGGCGCAAGGCGATCATCAGTTGATAGTGACCCTGCCGCGCCTGCATCGAGCTGCGCAATGAATTGGTCCAGCGGGTGATGGCGAGCGCGCCTTCGCGGCAGCGGATGATGCCTTCTGCCGGATCGCCGCCATAGGCGGTGATGGTGGCGCCGACCCCCTGCTGCAGCATCCAGGGCAGCACTTCCTTCGGATTGGGCGCGAACTGCAGCTGCAGCAGCTTCTGCCACATCTCTTCCTGGGCGCCGCGCAGATAGGCGATATCGAACAGGAACATGCGGGGCCGGGCAAGAATATCGCGGCGGAAGCGCAACAATTCGTCGATCGTGCCGGCGACCTCCTTGCCACGGCCGAGATAGCCGCCGAGATAGACCAGGCGGTCACCGGGCTGAAACAGCGGCGCCAGATAATCATGCACCGCCCGCAATCTTTCGGCCTCGCCATGGACCGGCGCCACCGCCCAAATGCGGCTTGCTTGTCGCAGGACGGCAAACTTGTCCTGTTCGGCCATGAATCGCTCTTTCGTTGCTCCGCCCGAGTCGGTGTTTTTCAACTGTATCAGGTCGGGACGACACGCCAAATCGCCCGTCATGCGGCGACGGAGGAGCTATCGAGGCTGCTACAACGAAAAAGCCCGCCAGAAACCTGACGGGCTATCCCGAAACCCCTGACGGATGGGGCCGGTTAGGGTCCCGGTGACCATCCGTCATTTGCGGTCGAGCCGCTAGGGGGCCTCTCGAGGAGAGAGCTGAAGCGAAGGCAAAGAGGACTGCCGGCCCGGGGCCAGTTGTCCCCGCGCGATCAGGCCGCCTTCAGAACTTGATGCAGGCGCTGGGTCGCGGCCTGTTCGTCGATCCCGTCGATCGCCGCCAATTCGCGGACCAGACGGTCGAGGGCAGCCTGATAAATCTGGCGCTCGCTATAGGACTGGTCGGGCTGGTCGGCATTGCGGTGCAGGTCGCGCACCACTTCGGCGATGGAAACCGGGTCGCCCGAATTGATCTTGGCCTCGTATTCCTGGGCCCGGCGCGACCACATGGCTCGCTTCACCCGCGAACGACCCTTCAGGGTCTGCATCGCGGTATCCATGACCTTCTTGGAAGAAAGCTTGCGCAGGCCCGAATTCTTCGCCTTGGCAACCGGAACGCGCAGGGTCATGCGGTCCTTATCGAAATGGATGATGATGACTTGAAGGCTGTGACCGGAAATTTCCTGGGATTCGATACCGAGAATCTTGCCGACACCATGGGTCGGATAAACGACGAAATCGCCCTTCTTGAAACCGATATCCTTGCTTGCCGCCACGATCTTCTTCGCCTTCTCGACCACGATCACTACCTCCAAACCGCATCATCACGTCGCTGCATCGGCCAAACCGACGGTCATCCCGACCGTGCCCGCCCCTTTTACAGGACAGGTCGCAGGCTTATTTATGAACCTGACTCAAAGCATGACCCCAGAACCTCCGGCCGTCCCTTCCTGGCTATCGGGTCTCCGTTCCTTGCCCAACCGCAGGGGCAAAAAAACCCCACCGGTCAAACCACCTCTCTGGCTGTACCGGAGGTTACGAACGGCAAGCAGAACCCGTTTCCGGACCAGGGGTCCAGACCAAATTCTTATCGTTTTTAGGGCTTGGACGGTACGCCGACACGTCGTCGTACAAGGCTGAAACCGCCCCAAGGACCTATCCAAATCTTATAACAGAAATGGGTGGTTGATTCAAGGAAAGGGAGCTATGCAGCAATCGCACGCGGTACCGCCCGCAGCCCTTGGGCGAGTCTGCGGCAGCCCTACAAGATATAGATTAATTAATTGATTTGATTAACTATTTCCCGGCTTCGGGCTGAAATGCTTCTCGAATTTGTCGGCCACGCCCTTCCAGGCATCGGCATCGGCCGGGGCCTCGCCCTTGCGGGTGATATTGGGCCATTGCGTGGCGTACTGACGGTTAATTTCCAGCCACTTTTCCATGCCGCCTTCACTGTCCGGCAGAATCGCATCGGCCGGGCATTCCGGCTCGCAGACGCCGCAATCGATGCACTCATCAGGATGGATGACCAGCATGTTCTCGCCGACATAGAAGCAGTCGACCGGGCAGACCTCGACGCAGTCCATGTACTTGCACTTGATGCAAGCTTCCGTCACCACATAGGCCATTACCGTCTCCGCTTCTACCAACCTAACATCGCATTCTGCGCGGGCTGTTAGCACGATGAACTTGGCGACGCAACAGATCGATCGGCAAATCAGCCCAGCTGCGTTCGATCGTCGCGTTATCCGCGGCGCAGCCAGGGTCTTGTCAGCCGAATGCGCGCCAACGGCGGTCTTCGTAAGGCGATTTCACCGTGCCGATTTCACACCGCATCGTGCGCCAGGCATTACCCCGACCGGCAGCTAGTCATCGCTTTGCAGGCGATCGATGGCGCGGCGCTGTTGCTTGGTCGGCCGGCCGCTGCCCTGCTCCCGCTGGCCGGCTGGCGCGGGTTCGTTGGTCGCGGCCTCCGCGGATGGTGCCGCGCGCGGTGCCGGCGGATCGAGATCAACATAGAGCTGCTGCGCTTCCGGTGCGGGGCCACGGCGGATGCCCAGTGCCACGATCCTGATGACACGGATATGGGGACCCAGGGCGAAGGTGAGGACATCGCCGCTGCGCACAGCGTAATGCGCCTTGGCGGTCGGCGTGCCGTTCACGCGCATGCGCCCCTGCTCCACCAGCTTGCTGGCGAGGCTGCGGCTTTTGACGAAGCGGGCGAACCACAGCCATTTATCGAGCCTGAGGCTCGTCTCGGCTTGCGGGTTCTCGATCTCAGGCATGATCGCCTGATGTCATGCCGGCAAGGCGCATCATCGCCGTGGCTTGATCTGGGCGAGGACGGCAAAAGGCGAATGCGGATCGGCCGCCACCTGCGGTGCCGGCTTGCGGCGACGGCGCGCGAAGTCGCTGCGGCCTTGCCGGGGATTGCGCACGAAGCCGAGCGCGCGGAGGATCGGCTCTACCAGGTCCGGCGCGACATCCAGCAAGGTCGCGAGTTCGGGCGTCTCCGGCTGCAGCTTCTGCTGATCGGCAAGACGATGCAATGCCTGCGACCAGCGTTCCAGCCGGTTGAAGCTGACCAGCCTGCCGGCGAGCAGGCGATGGCCTGAGACCCGCGCCATCGCATCGGTGACGGCGGCAGGGGCGATCTGCAAATCCTTCGGCAACGGCATCTGGTTCATCGCCCGATGATGCACCGCCTGGAGCAGTTGCAGCAAGCGGCGCTGGCGGCGATCGTTCAACCGCTCGAGCCAGATCGTCTCCCGGCCGAAGCGCAGGCCGAGGCTCATCAGCTTGCGGCGATCCTCGCGGCTGAGACTGGCGAGTGTTGCCGCCAGCTCGCTCCGCGGCATGGCACCGAGATGCTCGACCAGCTGATAGGCGAGGCCCCGGGCCAGTGCCGGCAGATCTGCCTCGGCAAGTGCGAAGAGCGGCCGCAGCCGGCGGCGCAGGTGATGGCTGAGCCATTTCCTGAGCCGCTGCTCGATTGCCTGACGCTGGCCGCCATCCAGCAGATCGTCATCCAGGAGCTGGATCAGCGGCCGCAGCGGCGCATCGCCGGCGAGCAGTTTCGCCACCTCGGCATCACGCCACAACAGGCGACCGTTTTCGGTGAGGCGGAATTGCTGATCGGGATCAGCCGCCAGTTCCTGGCTGCGGGCCGCAACCGCCGGCCCCAAGGCCCGCCGCGCCGCAGCCAGCAGCGGCTTGCTGTCGCTGCGGCCGGCCAGATCATCGCTGCCGAGCGACGGCGTGAAAGAGAAGCCGCGCAGGGTGCCGACCACATGTCCCTCGACCATTACCTCGTCGCTGGCACTGACCGTGCCGGTGAGCTTGCCGCCACCGCGCAGATGACGGTGCAAGGCGGCATGGCGCTTATCGATGAAGCGCTGGGTCAAGGCGGCATGCAGCGCATCCGACAGGCGGTCCTCGATCAGCTGGGTGCGGCCCTGCCAATCGGCGGGATCGTTGACCCAGTCGCCGCGATTGGCGACATAGGACCAGGTGCGGATATGGGCGATGCGCTGCATCAGCTGCTCGATATCGCCTTCGATGCGGTCGAGGCGCGCGAGCTGGCCCTCGACAAAGTCATTCGGCAGGCGACCGGGCACGTGGTGGCCGCGGGCGAGATAGCGGTAGAGCTGGCCCAGCAGGCGCACATGCGCATCGGTCATCAGCTTGCGGAAATCCGGCACCTGGCAGACATCCCAGAGCAGCGCGATGCGCTCGCGGTCCCTGGCGAGGTGGACGATCTCCGGATCGCGGGCGAGATGGATCAGGGCGGCGTGATCCTCGGCCTCCTGCTGGCGGATGAGGCCGGGATGCGGCGGCCGCGCCTCCAGGCTGTGCAGCAGGCGCTCGATGCTGCGGAAATCGAGATCGGCATTACGCCAGATGAGATGCGGCAGCGGATCGAAGCGATGGTTCTCCACCGCCTCGACGATCTCGGCATCCATCTCACCGGCATCCATGGTGGTGCCGAAGGTGCCGTCGGACATATGACGCCCGGCACGGCCGGCAATCTGTGCGATCTCCGCCTTGGTCAGCGGCCGCGCCACCCTGCCGTCGAACTTGCGTAAGCTCGCGAAGGCAACATGGCGCACATCCATGTTGAGGCCCATGCCGATGGCGTCCGTTGCCACCAGGTAATCGACCTCGCCCGATTGGTAGAGCTCGACCTGGGCATTGCGGGTGCGCGGCGACAAGGCGCCCATGACGATGGCCGCCCCGCCGCGCTGGCGTCGCACCAGATCGGCGATCGCATAGACGTCATTGGCCGAGAAGGCGACGACAGCGGAGCGCGGCGGCAGGCGCGTCAGCTTCTTGCTGCCGGCATAGCTCAGGGTCGAGAGCCGCGGCCGCTCGATGAAACTTGCCCCCGGCACCAGCGCCTTGATCCAGCGCGTCGCCGTGTCGGAGCCCATGAACATGGTCTCGTGAAGACCACGTGCCCGCAGCAGTCGGTCAGTGAAGATATGGCCGCGCTCGTAATCGGCAGCGAGCTGGATTTCGTCCACCGCCAGAAAGGCGACCGGCCGGTCGAGCGGCATCGATTCCACCGTGCAGATGAAATAGCGGGCGCCGCGGGGGATGATCTTTTCCTCGCCGGTGACCAGTGCCACGGCGCCAACCCCCTTGGCCTTCACCACCCGCTCGTAATTCTCCCGCGCCAGCAACCGGAGGGGAAAGCCGATCATGCCCG